>ENA-UOOR01000100-UOOR01000100.1-fermentation-metagenome-genome-assembly--contig:-NODE-100-length-118700-cov-5.691812_pt1 | contig 118700 bp, 110 predicted proteins | sample MGYA00245780_ERZ724029 | MGnify/ENA primary metagenome ERZ724029 (study PRJEB28704, sample SAMN03018315) | fermentation metagenome | biome: anthropogenic terrestrial biome; feature: soil...
ACGACCCTCTGATTAACAGTCAGATGCTCTAACCGACTGAGCTACTGAAGAATTTATACTTGTTTACAGAAAAGTGTTGCAAAATTACTGCAATTTTCCGAATAATACAACACTATCTTCTAAAAAATGCCAACTTTCTTCGTGTAAACCTTCCTAATTGCCGCTTCATTACCTTTTCATCCGATTTTTTCTATTTAAAATGAAGGCATATCTCATTCGAATTTTTTTACTACCTTTGACTTGATAATAATAACGATTTAACACAATAAATATGATTTTCAGATTCTTAATCTTATCGGACGAGTCGGAAGATTTTAAAAGAGAAATTAAAATTGATGCCGATGCCACGTTTTTGGATTTTTTCCATGCGATTATCGCCGCCACCGGCTTTAGTGACAAAGAGATGGCTTCGTTCTTTATTTGCGACGACAACTGGCGTAAAAAACAGGAATTTACGTTGGTGGAGATGGATACTTCTTCCGATGAAGACTCGCTTACCATGCAGGAATCGGTGCTGAGTGATTATTTGGAAGATGAGAAACAAAAATTACTATTCGTTTTCGACTATTTAACCGAAAGGGCCTTTTATATCGAACTATCGGAAATCATTCCCGGAAAAAACCTGAAGGCTCCCGTCTGTTCGGTATCGCAGGGGGAAGCTCCCCAACAGACCGCCCATTTTGAAGAGGTCAAGACCGATAGCGGGGGATTGGATACCGGCGAAAACTTTTATGGCGACGAATCTTTCGATATAAACGAACTCGACAAGGAAGGTTTTGAAGGGTTGGACGATCTTTCTGTCGAAACGGATTCCGACGATTTGTATTGATGAATACCCTGCTCGTATTGTTAGGCCCCACGGGTGTCGGAAAAACCGATATAAGCCTACAGGTAGCGCACAAGCTTGGTGCACCCATCCTTTCGGCCGATTCGCGGCAGATATACGCCGGAATGGGTATCGTAACGGCAGCCCCTACGCCGCAACAACGAGCATCCGTCACCCACTATTTTGTGGAAACCCTCTCGCCCGAACAGTATTACAGTGCGAGCGAGTATGAGCGGGAAGCGATACCTTTAATTGAGTCCCTGCTTGAGACTCACCCCACGGTGGTCATGACGGGTGGTTCCATGATGTATATCGATGCGGTGTGTTTCGGTATTGACGAGATTCCTACCGTAGACCCGGCTTTGCGCAAAGATATTTATGAGCTTTACCGGACGGAGGGCTTGGATCCGATACGCATGCAGTTGAAACTGCTTGATCCTGTTTTTTACGGGCAAGTCGACTTAAAAAATCCGAAACGGGTCATTCATGCGTTGGAGATTTGCCTAATGAGCGGAAAGCCTTATTCGTCGCTTCGCACCGATACGAAAAAAAAACGGCCATTCCGCATCGTGAAGATCGGTTTGACTCGCGACCGTCCCGAACTTTATGAGCGTATTAACCATAGGGTCGATGGAATGATGAAACAGGGTCTGCTCGAAGAGGCACGCAAGCATTATCCTATACGACAGTTGAATGCAACCAACACGGTGGGATATAAAGAACTGTTTGCCTATTTCGACGGCAACGGTTCGCTGGAGGAGGCTGTCGACAAAATCAAGCAGCATACGCGGCAGTATGCCCGCAAGCAGATGACTTGGTTCAAGCGTGACCAAAACATCCATTGGATCAATCTCTCCGATCCCGGCGCGGATGTCATAGGAGAGGTTCTGTATAAATTAGCAAATTAGCAAATTAGCAAATTAGCAGATTAGCAAATTGGCAAATGAAGTCTAAAGTCGAAGGTCTAAAGGCGGCTACCGATGACCGGCTACCGATGACCGATGACTGGAGACCGGAGACCGGAGACTGGAGACCGGAGACTGGAGACCGGAGACATTTGACATTCGACAATCATCACATCCACAAATTATCATTATCTTTGCTTATCGAAAACGACAAAAAGTTTGAAACATGGCGCTCAGGCAACAACAAGAACTTAAGCAGCTGCAAAAACTTTCTCCGCTACAGATGCAGGTCATTAAATTGGTCGAACTGACATCGGTAGAACTGGAAGATAAAATTAAACAGGAAGTGGAGGATAATCCCGCGCTGGATACGATTGACTCCGACTACGAGCATGCATCGGACGAAGCGGAAGGCGACGGCATGCCCGAAGAGGACAATGTTTCCCAGGAGGAGATTATTTTAGGGGATTATTTCTCGGAAGATGATGTGCCCGATTTTCGAATTAGGCAATCGACGCCCAAGGGTGAACCTTCTTATATAGAGGTTTCTGTATCGGAGGAAACATCGCTCAATGAATCGCTGCTTGAACAACTCCGGTTGCATAATTTTGATTCCCGAAATGAAATAATAGCCGAATACATTATTGGAAATCTCGATGAAAGCGGTTATCTGCTTTGCGATTTGCAATCGGTTGCAGACGACTTGCTGTTTCAACAAAATCTCGATGTGTCGGTCGAGGAGTTGACGCAGGTGTTATCGATTATTCAGGAGATGGATCCTCCGGGTGTCGGTGCGCGCGAACTCAAAGAGTGTCTTCTTCTTCAATTGAAGCGGATGACGCCCGGCCCTTCGGTAACGCTGGCGATGAATGTGCTCGAGAATTATTTCGAGGAGTTTTCGCGAAAACATTACGATAAGATCCTTCGAGCGATGAATATTTCGCCCGACGACCTGCGCGGCGTTATCGATTTGATCGTTTCTCTCAATCCCAAGCCCGGCAACACCATGGGCGACGCCATGGAAACGGCGATGGCAAACATTACGCCCGACTTTATCGTGGAGTCTTACAACGGCGAAGTCTCGATGTATCTCAATAACGGTAATATCCCGCTGCTCAAAATCAACCGCGATTTCAGCGAGCTGCTGCAAGGCTATGCGCAGAATAAAAAAAGCATGTCGGCCGATGATAAACAAGCCATGATGTTCATGAAGCAAAAAGTCGATTCGGCGCGTTGGTTCATCGATGCGGTGAAACAGCGTCAGAATACGCTTCAGCGCACTATGGAAGCCATCGTTCAAATTCAGTATGACTTTTTTCTGACCGAAGACGAAACGCTGCTCAAGCCGATGATATTAAAAGATGTGGCCGAAAAAACCGGTTTCGATATCTCTACGATATCGCGTGTCAGCAATAGTAAATATGTCCAAACCAATTCCGGCATCTATCCGCTGAAGTATTTCTTTTCGGAAGCCATGCAAAATGAGGCGGGCGAAGATATCTCGTCGCGAGAAGTGAAATATATTCTTCGCGAGAGCATAGAGAGTGAAGATCCTTCTAAACCATTGACAGATGAGCAACTTACCAAAATATTAAATCAGAAAGGCTATGTAATTGCACGACGTACGACGGCAAAATATCGTGAACAATTGAATATTCCTGTAGCCCGTTTGAGAAAAAAGATATAACTTTGACAGTTCAAAGAAAAGATATTGAATCGAATGAAGTCAATCGCACATATTATTTCCACTGTTTTCCAACCTCTATTGATGCCCACATATAGCGTGGCGTTGTTATTTATGTACAGCTATTTCGGCGTTATGTACTCGCATCAGTTCTGGTATATTCTGGCGCCGGTATTTCTGTTTTCGTTCGCCGTTCCCGCGCTGCTCATATTTGTACTGTATAAATTGCGGTTGATCTCCGATTTATCTCTGACACAGCGGCGCGAGCGCGTTCTCCCTTATCTTATTACGCTGATATCGTGCTCTTTCATGGTCTTTTATTATTATAAAATGGGGATGCCTGCATGGTTTTTGATGTTTGTGATTGCCCCGGTGATAATAATGATCATTGCCCTGTTTATCACGCTCTTCTGGAAGATCAGCGCACACATGTTCGGCATCGGCGGGCTTCTCGGCGGGGCGATGGGCGTCAGTTTTTTTGTCGAGCGGGCCAATCCTGTCTACATGCTGATGGGGCTGTTTCTGCTTGCCGGACTCATCGGTTCCTCCCGTCTCATCCTGCAGCGTCATACCGTAAGCCAGGTGTTTGCGGGCTTTGCACTCGGTTTGGTCGTGTCGTTTGTATTTGTCTGGGCAGGAGTGCATATAAAGCTGTAACCGGTTAAAAAACTTTTGGTTGCTATAGAATTAAGTAGTATTTTTACGATATCGTTTAAAACCCTTTATAAAATTAAGAACATATGAATTTTCCCGACAATCTGAAGTACTCTGCCGATCATGAATGGGTAAGAGTGGAAGGCGATGAAGCCTACATTGGTATCTCTGATTTTGCTCAACAAAAATTAGGAGAAATTGTTTTTGTGGATGTAACGACGGAAGGGGAAACCCTCGATCGCGAAAGTGTTTTCGGCAGTATCGAAGCGGTAAAAACCGTTTCCGACCTGTTGATGCCCGTGAGTGGCGAAGTGTTGGAAGTCAATCCGCAGCTCGAGGATGCACCCGAGTTGGTAAATAAAGACCCGTATGGCGAAGGATGGATTATTAAAGTAAAGCTGAGCGATGCCTCGCAGGTCGATGCGTTACTTTCGGCACAAGACTATCAAAAAAATATCGAGAAATAAATCTGTATAATACAGAGGGCGCTTCAAAAGGTTAGTAGGCTCGCCGTCGGAAGATCATTTGAGATTATTTCTGTTGGTGAACGAACTCCTTTTGAAGTGTTCTCTTTTTAAGGAGAAAATGAACATGAAACCAGTCGTAAGTATCATTATGGGCAGTACATCCGACCTGCCTGTCATGGAAAAAGCCGCCCGCTTTTTAGATGAGATGGAAATACCGTTCGAAATAAATGCCTTGTCGGCACACCGCACTCCCGAAGCGGTCGAGGAATTTGCAACAAATGCCGAACGGAACGGAATAAAAGTGATTATCGCCGCCGCCGGAATGGCCGCACACCTCCCGGGCGTGATCGCTTCTATGACCCCGGTCCCGGTCATTGGCGTCCCCGTCAACGCTTCGCTGCAAGGCATGGACGCCTTGTTGGCTATTGTGCAAATGCCTCCCGGAATACCGGTTGCCACGGTAGGCATCAACGCGTCTCTCAATGCGGCTATCCTGGCATTGCAGATGATTGCCACGGGCGACGCAGCGCTCATGGCTAAATTAAAGAACTACAAACAAGGACTAAAAAATAAAATTACAAAAGCAAACGAGGAGCTTGCGGCCGTTTCTTTTAAATATAAAACCAATTAATCAAGGTCGATACGATGAATCAACAAGAAATTACAAGCCTTTTGCAGCGGGAGGCCGACGCTATTTTACATATTCCTGTGAATGAACAATACGATAGGGCGATCGATTTGATTGTCGAGCGCATCCATCATAAAAAGGGCAAGTTGGTTATTAGCGGCATGGGGAAAGCCGGACAAATCGGGCAGAACATGGCGACCACTTTTTGTTCGACCGGTACGCCCGCCATCTTCATGCATCCGAGCGAGGCGCAACATGGCGATTTGGGCATCCTACAAGAGAACGATCTGCTGTTGCTGATTACCAATTCGGGAAAGACCCGCGAGATTATCGAATTGATCGATTTAGCGAAAGGGCTTTATCCCGAAACGCCGATCATTGTTATTACGGGCAATAAAGACAGTGTTTTGGCCCAGCAGGCCGATGTGTTTCTGTTGACAGGCAATCCCAAGGAAGTGTGCCCGCTGGATCTTACTCCCACCACTTCGACGACGGTAATGACGGTAATGGGCGACATCCTGGTCGTCGGCACCATGAAAAGAATCGGGTTTACCGCAGCCGATTACGCCAAACGCCATCATGGCGGCTATTTGGGTGATAAGTCGCGCGAAATCAGTCATTGATTAAGAGGAATCTCGTCTAACCGCTCCTTGCGGTTTGACGGATAAAATCGGTACTTGTCAAAAAGAATGAATCCGTCAGACGGGGAGCGAGGCCCTCAGGTAAACGGGGCCTACTCGAACGTAGTAGGAAGATTAACTTCCAGAGGCGGATCTTTTTTCACCAGCAAGGCGCTCAATTCCCAGAGGAAATAGAGAGGCATCGTGACCACGAATAACGAGAAGGGGTCGCCGGAAGGCGTAATGATGGCCGCAAGAAGAAGAGCGCCAACGATAGCATGGCGTCGATATTTCCGGAAAAACGACCGGTATATCAGCCCCAGATTCGAAAGTAACCAGAATACCAAGGGCAATTCGAAAACGATCCCCATAATGAGGATTAACGTATAGAAGTTACTCATATACGAATCCAACGAAAGCATGTTTTCAATTTCGCTACTGAGTTCAAACGTAATAAGAAACCGGAAGATCAACGGGAAAACGATAAAATAACCGACCGAGCATCCCAGTACAAACATGATTCCGCCGAATCCAAAGGCCCTTTTTATCCCTTTCATTTCGTTTTCATACAACGCCGGGCTTATAAACCGCCATAGTTCGTACAGAATAAAAGGTATCGAGAAAAGTACGCCGAAAGCAAACGACGTGGATATATAGGTGATGAACTGTGTCGGCATGTTGATATTCAATATTTTCACATTGAATGAGTCGGCCGAGAAATCAGGAAGAAAAGGAACGTACTTCCCGATATTTTCCATAAAACGGTAGGTGATAAAATCGGATGATTTCGGGGCGAGAATGATCGAATCGAAAATATGCGGCATAATGATAAGCCCCACAATCGTGAGCCCGGAAACAATTCCGATAATACGAATTAACGTCCACCGGAATTCTTCCAAATGGTCCCAAAAGGACATCTCTTTATCACTCATTTTCTTTGATTGTGTATGTAATAGCCGTCAATATTATTTCCCGGAAGCATTTTCATTCATCGCACAAGCTTCCGGGGAATAGATTGTATTGATAAAAAAGATTTCAATCCCCCTAACCGCACGGGTAAATCTTTTTATTGATTATTGGGCTTATCGGTAGGGTCCGTCTTGATATCTTCTTCGATATCGTTCAATCCTTTTTTAAAGCTGCGAATACCTTTACCCAAACCGCTCATGAATTCGGGTATTTTTTTCCCTCCGAAAAGTAGAAGGACAACGATTAGGATGATAGGTATTTCCCATCCGTTTAAGTTGAAAAGTAAAGGGTTCATAGATCTTGTTGTTTTATATATTTACACTATTCATTTTGAATAAGCTTACAAAAATAGAATTATTTCTTAATGCCGTCAAACAAATTAAGCTAAACTTTTGAAAAAGGGGCTATTTTCTTTCTTCTGCATTAGAAATCAACCGTCAGACATTGGTCATCAGTCATCAGTAATTAGCAATTAGTCATTAGTCATTAGTCATTGGTAATTGGTCATTAGTAATTAGTCATTAGTCATTAGTAATTGATGATAACGTCCATATACACCGGCAAATGATCACTGAACCCTCCGACGTAGCGAGGCCCCGAATTGGTTCGGAAAGGTTTCTTCCCGCCATCCTTTTCATCGTCTTGCAAAAGAAAAGGCATGCGGAAAACCGTAGCTTCTTTATTCCTTATTTTCATCGTACTTTCTCCGGAAAGAAAATCTCCGCTTATGATGAACTGATCGAGTATTTCCCAACGTCCTTGAAATTTATAAGTGCCGAAGTTCCGTTCTTTTATACGTGGAAGAAAGAGATTGTACAATTGTTTGTCCGAAGGGTGAAGAGTGGGGATACCTGCTTTTAAAATACGCGCGAGACTTTTATCATCGGGATGATCGTTGAAATCGCCCATGATGATGATATGGGCGTGCTGCCGTACGCTGAAGAGGCTATCGGCTTTGGAGCGCAAAAGCGATGCCGCGTCGATTCGTGCCGGTTCCGTTTGATGTTGTCCGCCCCGTCGCGAAGGAAAATGGGCGACAAATACATCGAGAGTGTCGTGACTAAGCGTGAGAAAGGTCGCGTGAAGAATATTTCGGGAGCGGCGCGTCGATTTGTTTCCGAACCGGATGGGATATTCAGCCGTTTGCAGTAACCGTACATGGTCGCGTTGGTAAAGCAGCGCGACGTCCATGCCCCGCTCATCGGCTGAATGTGTGATGATATAGTGGTATTGTTGAGCCTTTAGCGGAGAACGGCGGGTAAGGTCGTATAAGACGCTGTCGTTTTCGACTTCGCACAATCCTACGATAGCCGGCGATTGCATTTGTCCCACGGCCGTGATGACACGGGTGATGTTTTTGAGCTTTTCGCGATATTTCCAATGGGTCCAATTCATTAATTTGCCCGGCAGAAAGTCATCATCTTGCGTAAGCGGGTCGTCCTTTGTATCGAAGAGGTTTTCGACGTTATAAAAAAGGATCCGCAGAGAGTCCTGCCGTTGTCCGAGCAGGAATCCGTTATAAACAATCAGGAATAATGAGAGAGCGATATATCGATTGACCATGATTGCCGTTTGTCACTTAAAAAGAATATCTCTCGCAGATAGCGCAGATAGACGCAGTTTTTCATTGGCATTCTGCGAAAATCCACGTAATCTGCGAGAGTTTAAAGTAAATAGAATCTTCGTGTTTTTACTCTTGAGATGACTTCAAGTTCAGCTTCTCATCTTTTCTCTGCCGTTTCGGGCGACACGTTCTCGAGTATTTTCACTAAAAAGTTCCACCATTTCTCCACCGAAGGAATATTCAGTTTCTCTTTGGGAGAATGGACATCGGTCATATCCGGCCCGATGGAAATCATATCGAGATGCGGGTATTTTTCCAAGAACAATCCGCACTCAAGGCCCGCATGGATGGCTTTTACTTCCGCGTCTTTGTTGTACAGATCTTTGTACACCTTTTCGGCGAGTCTCAGGATCTGCGACTCCGTATTGGGCTGCCAGCCGGGATACCCCTCGTTGTACGTGACTTTTGCGCCGGCCAGATCGAACACCGAGGTGACCATGTTGATGACATATTCTCTCTGCGATTCCACGGAACTGCGTTGGCTGGTGATGACTTCAATTTGTTGCCCGTCGATCATTTTCACGGAAGCCATATTGTTGGACGTCTCTACCAATCCGGGAATATCGAGACTCATTCCTATCACCCCGTGCGGACAGGCGTTGAGGGCTAAAATCAACCGTTCCGTTGTTCCCTTATTCAGCACTTTCGACGGTATCTGCGCCGATTCCAATTGAATATCCAAAGACGTTTCGGTATGTTTATACTCATTTTGGACGCTGGCGAGGAATGTGTTTAACTTAACCCGTATATCTTCTTTGTATTTCTCCTTCACGCCTACAATCGCATACGCCTCGCGGGGAAGGGCATTGCTCAGGTTTCCGCCTTTAATTTCCGATAGCACCATGCCGTATTTTTTTCGCATAAGCGAGAACAGGAAGCGGGCGAGGATTTTATTCGCATTCCCGAAATTCTTGTCGATATCGCTTCCCGAATGGCCGCCGCGTAATCCTTTTACATGAAGATTAAACCAAAAATACTTCTTGGGACTCTCTTTTTCTTTGTATTTAAAGTAGCCGCGGGTGTTTTTCCCTCCGGCGCAACCGATGTAAATCAGACCTTCCTCTTCGCTATCCAAATTGATCAGGATATTGCCGGTCAGAAAATCTTTCTCAAGATTAAAGGCTCCGGTGAGACCTGTTTCTTCATCTACGGTAAAAAGCGCCTCTATTTTGCCGTGGGCGATATTGTCCGAGGCCAATAGTGCCAACTGGGCGGCCACTCCGATGCCGTCATCGGCGCCTAAGGTGGTTCCGTTCGCTTTCACCCAATCCCCGTCGATAATCGTTTCAATCGGATCGTTCTCGAAATCGTGGGTAATATCGCTGTTTTTCTCGCAGACCATATCGACATGCGATTGCAGAATAACCGTAGGGAGGTTTTCTTTGCCCGGAGTGGCCGGTTTGGTTATCAGTACGTTTCCGGCTCTATCCTGCTTCGTGTCGAGGTTATGCTTTTTGCCGAAATCGAGCAAATAGCGCAGGATGGCTTCTTCCTTTTTAGAAGGTCGTGGAATTTGTGTAATGTCGTAAAAATAATTCCAGATAGCTTTTGGTTCAAGTTCTTTGATTGTCATAGTCTTTAATGTTTGTCTTCTTCTTTATTCAAAAGTAAAGCATTTATAATCAGTATTCCATTCATTGGTTTTCTTTCTGAAAACAGGCTATAAAAGTACAAGAAAAATAAGACGAAAGCAAAAAATTTAGCATCTTTAATACGAAAACCATGAATTAATTATCTAATTAGGCTATCTTTGTGGTTTAAAATAATGAGAAGAACTCTAAGAAGTAATCATCGCCTTTTTGAGGGATAAGGAAAGTTCCACTAGTTTCCGGAAAACATTCCGTATAGCGAAGGAACTTATTTTATGTTATAGGAAAGTTATAGGAAAGGCGAAAGCGGTACTGAAGAGAGAATGAACGGTATAAATTTTGAAATCAGAAAACTATAAAAATTCCGAAAAATGAAGAATACTTATTCTTATATTTTGAGCGGCGTATTGGCTGTTGCAATTATTGTGCTTTATATTTTACATTTCACATCGACCTCCGGCTCCAACGGAGGAGCGGCAAAAGGAGGAAATTCGCTCGTGGGCGACTCGTCGGTGGTTCTTCCGGTTGCCTATGTCAATTTGGATTCCCTTTTGCATAATTACAATTTCGCGAAGGATATTAATGAGACGCTGATGCGTAATCAAGAAAATTCTCGTTCTACATTAAATCAAAAAGATCAACAATTGCAAGCGGCCGCACAGGAATTTGACCGTAAATTGCGCAACAATGCTTTCCTTAGCGATGAAAGGGCGAAGCAAGAACAACAACGCATCCTGAAGATGCAGGAAGAATATCAACAAACGGCGCAACGCTTGTCGCAGGAGTTTGCCATTGAGCAACAAAAGTTAAATATCGAACTGGAAGATACGATAAAAGTCCATATCGCCGAATTCAATAAAACGCAAGGCTATCAAATCATCTTTAGCAATACCGGTACCGCCAATATTTTGTATGGTGATATAAAATACGATATAACCGGCGAAGTGATTGAATTTCTCAATAATCGATATGGCCCTGCAACATCGGGCTCTTCACCGAAATAACGGGAACGATGAATTTTCATCGGTTGACCGCGGGCGTAACCGGGGGCGTCGCTTCGAGCGATACCTCAGGAAGGATGCAACGTGAAACCGGATGAACGATAAACAAATTACAGTATGGGAACGAAAAAGAATTTTATTCTGGACACGAACGTGATCCTGCATGACTACAATTGCCTCGATAATTTTGAAGAAAACGACATCTACATTCCTTTTACCGTGTTGGAAGAGTTGGATAAGTTTAAGAAAGGAAATGAGCAGATAAACTACAATGCGCGCGCTTTTGTCCGGGAGTTGGATTTAATCACCGACGACAATTTATTTAAAAAAGGCGCCGATTTAGGCGTCGGTCGTGGTAAATTGTATATTGTCAATGCCCCTTCCACGCACGAAAAGATTGCGGAATCGTTTCCCGAACGCACCCCTGACAATCGCATACTTTCCACCGTATTATATTTATCGGACAAATATCCGAGAATGAAGACCATTTTGGTGACAAAGGATATTAATCTGCGCATGAAAGCCCGCTCATTGGGCGTACTGGTGGAAGATTATATCAACGATAAGGTCACGGATATCGATATTTTCGGGCAGGAAGAACAAATTATTGAAGATATTGCCCCCGATTTGATTGATAAGATATACGCTCAACCGGCAGGGGTCGACATCGATGATTTTGTCTTTGAAAGTCCTTTAAAACCGAATCAATGCTTTGTCCTGAAAAGTGATCGCAATAGCGTATTGGCGCGTTATAATCCGTTTACGCAGAAGATCATCCGCGCGGATAAAAGCGCTAATTTCGGCATTACGCCCCGCAATGCGGAGCAAACCTTCGCGCTGGAAGTCTTGAATGATCCGGATATTAAACTCATCGCCCTGACGGGGAAAGCCGGAACCGGTAAAACGCTCCTTGCTTTGGCGGCGGCATTGCGCCAACATAAAGCGTATCATCAGGTGCTGCTCGCCCGGCCGATCGTCTCTTTGTCGAACAAAGATTTGGGTTACCTGCCCGGCGATGAAAAGCAGAAAATCGCCCCTTACATGCAGCCGCTTTTCGATAATCTGAATGTCATCAAGTCGCAACTCGGACAAGGAGGATCCGAATTACGGGCTCTCGATGAAATGCAAAAATCGGGACAACTCGAAATCGAGGCGCTCGCTTATATCCGCGGACGGAGCCTGAGCGAAACCTACTGTATCATCGATGAGGCGCAAAACCTTACCCCGCATGAAATTAAGACCATCATCACCCGTGCCGGCGAAGGCACGAAAATGGTGTTTACCGGCGACTTGCAGCAAATAGACTCGCCTTATCTCGATTCGCAGTCCAATGGCTTGGCTTATATGATTGATAAGATGAAGGGCCAAAACCTCTTCGCGCATATCAATCTGGTGAAAGGGGAACGCAGCGAGCTTTCGGAACTGGCAAGTAATTTATTGTAAATATTAATCGGCTATCCGGCAAATTATGATGACGACTAAAAAAAACAGTCCGCAAAAGAAAGTTGTCATTATCGGTGCAGGTGTTGCCGGAATAGCAACCTCCGTTTTTCTTGCCAACAAGGGATTTCAGGTAGAAGTATATGAAAAGAATGCGGCGCCGGGTGGGCGTTGCGGACAGATTTTCAAGAATGGTCATCGTTTTGATTTAGGAGCGACTATTTTACTGATGCCGTCTGTTTACCGGGATGTTTTCCGGTCATTGGGCCTGGACATGGACAAAGAGCTGGAGCCTGTTTCTCTCGATCCGATCTACAAGTTGTTTTTTAGCGATGGCAGTGACTTTTCTTATTCTCCCAACGAGGCGAAAATGAAAAGCCAGCTCGAAGCGTTTGAGCCGGACAGTTACGCACAATACAAACGCTATGTAAAAAAAGGATATGGATTCTTCCGCCTTGCTACCGAGCAATTGCTCGGCCGTAATTTTTATCATCTTCGTGAATTCCTTACATTGCGAAACGCGGCGATGATGATTCATTTTAAAACATGGATAAAGCATACCGTTTATATCCGTCGATTCTTTAAAGATGCCCGCCTTCAAAAGGTCTTTACGTTCCAAAATATTTATGTAGGACAAAATCCTTACCGTCAACCGGCTTTTTTTTCGATGATCCCCTCCGCAGAAATCATGGAGGGGGCTTTGTTTCCTAAAGGAGGCATGCATACGATTGTTCAGAAGCTTATGGAAAAGGCGGAGGAAGCGGGTGTCCGTTTTCATTTCAATCAAAATGTGGAGAATATCATTCTGGACGGACGCAAGGCGAAGGGCATACAACTCTCGAACGGGCAGAATACGTATGCGGATATTGTGGTAGCCAATGCCGACCTTCCGTATGTCTACCGTTATTTGCTCCCTGACAGAAAGGCCTCCCTTCAATTGGAACGGAAAGAGTATTCTTGTTCTGCCATCGTTTTTCACTGGGCAATGGATCAAGAGTATCCTCAATTGGCCCATCACAGTATTTTTCTGAACGAACCTTACAAAGAAGGCATGGAGATGATTTTCGATAAAAAATCCTTGTCGTCTAATCCGAGTTTTTACATCCATTCGCCCGTACGTACCGATAAGGATGCCGCCCCCGACAAACAGGACAGTTTATCGGTAATCATCCCGGCACCCCATATAGACGATGGGATGGAACAAGACTGGGATTTATTGAAAAAACGTGCGCGGACAGCTGTTTTCAAGCGATTAAAAGAAGCCGGAATAGACGATGTCGAAAAACATATCAAGTTCGAGATATGTGTTATGCCTCAAACATGGAAGGATTATTGTAACATAACCAACGGGGCGGTTTTCGGAAGTTTAAGCCATACTATTTTCCAAATGGGCTACTTTCGTCCGCACAACCGGCATGCAAAATATACAAACTTGTTTTTCGTCGGAGGGAGTACACATCCCGGAAACGGCGTCCCTTTAGTGCTTCTTTCGTCCAAACTCACAACAGAGCGCATCTTGAAGGAAACAAGATGAGAAACAATGATGCGACTAAAATGAACTCGGAAACAAACGGCAATAAGCGTCGGTGTTGGGATACTTTTTATTCCATCGATTTTGAAAAAATAGTCGATCATCCGAATATCCTGATCGCTGCGCGGTTTTGGGAGGAGAATAAATACCGTGCGGCGAAGAATTGTTATAAATTTATGCGTGCGATCGATGATTTGATCGATAATTATAAAACCGAACATCAAACGATTGCTCCGGATGATAAACCCCTATTTGAGGCGGAAGTCCATACGTGGATAAACCGGATATTACATTCCGGGGAAAATGCAAATCCGATGTGTAATGATGTTATCGAAACGATTCGCACCTTTCAGATACCTTCCTGGCCGTTTGAAGACTTTGCCCGGTCGATGATTTATGATATTTATCATGACGGATTCCCTACCTTTCCGGCTTTCCTGGATTATGCCGTCGGCGCTTCCGTCGCGCCGGCTTCTATCTTTGTTCATCTGTGTGGTCTACGGTATCAGGAAGGAGCATACCTCTTACCGGCGTTCTCTGTGAAAGAGGCCGCCGCACCTTGTGCTATTTTTAGTTATCTGGTTCATATTATCCGTGATTTCATGAAAGATCATCGTAATCACCTTAATTATTTTCCGGATGACCTTTTGATGAAATATAATCTCGATCGCGAGAAGTTACGCTGCATGGCTCAAGGTGGCGAAATAACAAGAGATTTCCGGGAATGTATTCGCGAACTTTATATTGAGGCAGACAAATATCGACTCAAAACAAAAGAGGTTATTCGAGAAATTGGACCCCTGCTCGAGCCTTGCAGCCGGTTGAGTCTTGAGATTATTTTCGGATTATATACGTTGGTTTTTGATCGTATTGATTGGGAAGAGGGTGGTTTTACAACGGAAGAATTAAATCCGACAGCCGCTGAAGTCAAAGAACATGTTCGACAAATCATTCTTCATTTCGAAGAGAACCATCCCTTATAAACGGTGGCTTTCTGCGGAAATATTTTCTCAGGCATACATCCATAACCGGAGTTACATTCACCCGTTTCCATCCGTCCGGGAAGAATCCGCTAGCTTGCACGTCATGCAACAGCTTTCGGCTTGTCCGAAAGTGCCCGACAAGTGATGCAACATACTTTCGACGCGTCCGAAAGTACCCTGCATGTGATGCAAGAGGCTTTCGGATTATCCGAAAATGCCCTGCACGTTGTGCAAAACAGTTTCTTCCGGTGCGACGGCGTCAAACACCTCATGTAACGACTTTCCCATAGTGTGAAAGTGCCCAACACGTCGTGCAACAAACTTTCCCGGAATGGGAAAGTGTCCAACATGTCATGTAACGGTTTTCTAACAAGTTGAAAAATCCCTTGTCTTTAATATACCGGTGCAAATTTGTTTAACGGCGATGAGGTGAAATCGTTTGGTAGATGTTATCTTTGCAATTCCAAAAAAAGAACAAAGACGATGCAGAAACCTTCCATTCCGAAAGGAACACGCGATTTTTCACCTGAAGAGATGGCGAAACGCAATTATATATTCGAGACGATCAAAGAGGTGTATCATTTGTACGGCTTCCGTCAAATAGAAACGCCGGCGATGGAAAATTTATCGACTTTAATGGGTAAATACGGCGAAGAAGGGGATAAGTTATTATTTAAAATCCTCAATTCCGGCGACTTCCTTTCCAACCTCGAGCCGTCCGATTTATCGGAGGACGTCAGCGCGGCGAAAGCGGCGGCCAAAATTGCCGAAAAAGGCCTTCGCTACGACCTTACCGTTCCCTTTGCCCGCTATGTGGTGATGCATCGCAATGAGATCACCTTCCCGTTCAGGCGTTTTCAGATACAACCGGTATGGCGCGCCGATAAGCCGCAGAAAGGCCGCTATCGCGAGTTTTTCCAATGCGATGCGGATATCGTCGGATCCGATTCGTTACTCAACGAAGTGGAACTGCTTCAAATTATCGACGAGGTCTTTTCGCGTTTCCGGATTCGGGTATTAATCAAGTTAAACAACCGGAAGATCCTTTCGGGTATCGCCGAAATTATGGGCGAAGGCGATAAGATCACCGACATTACCGTAGCAATCGATAAACTCGATAAGATCGGTATCGAAAAAGTGAATGAAGAGTTGCTGGCCAAAGGAATTTCACAAGAAGCGGTCGATACGTTGCAACCGATCATCGGCTTGCATGGAACGAATGACGAAAAAATCGCCACGTTGAAAAATGTTTTGGCTTCATCCGCTACCGGACTGAAAGGCGTGGAGGAACTCGAAACAATCCTTGCCGACATGCAACGGCTGTCGTTGAGAAATGAGCTTGAACTGGATCTGACGCTCGCCCGAGGCTTGAATTATTACACGGGGGCCATTATCGAAGTAAAAGCGCTCGATGTGCAAATCGGGAGCATTACCGGTGGCGGCCGATATGACAATCTAACCGGTATTTTCGGCCTTCCGGGTGTTTCGGGGGTCGGCATTTCCTTCGGCGCCGACCGGATTTTCGATGTCTTGAATCAACTCGATCTTTTTCCCGAAGATTATACGCGTGGAACCGATATTCTTTTCGTGAACTTCGGCGAACGCGAAGAGGCTTACATCCTGCCTATCCTTTCCGAATTAAGAAAGAACGGCATCCGTACCGAAATTTATCCGGATGCGGCGAAAATGAAGAAACAAATGACTTATGCCGATAACAATCGTATCCCGTATGTGGCGATTGTCGGCGAAGATGAAATGGGCGCAGACAAAATTGCTTTAAAGGATATGAAATCGGGCGAACAAGCTCTTTTTACCATACGGCAACTAATAGACAAATTGATTACAAAAAACTGACGAACAGACAATGGTCTCCGTAGAAAATCTCTCCGTCGAATTCGGCGGTTTTACGTTGCTCGACGAAATATCGTTCGTATTGAATAAAAACGAACGGGTGGCGCTCGTGGGCAAGAACGGAGCCGGAAAATCGACGCTGCTTAAACTGATTGCCGGTTACCAACAACCGACCAAAGGCTGTGTTTCGCGCCCAAAAGAAGTCTCCATCGGATATTTGCCCCAGCAAATGAAACTCGAAAATACGCGTACGGTGGTAGACGAAGTGTCGCTCGCGTTCGACCATTTTATGAAAATGGAAAAAGAACTGGAGCAACTTCATCGCGAACTTGAGTTGCGCACGGATTATGAGTCGGAGAGTTATCGGTTACTGATTCAACGAACGGCTGATTTGCAGGAGTTGCTCTTGATGTCCGACACGCATAGCTTTCAGGCGGAAGTGGAAAAGACCCTCATCGGCCTCGGATTCAAAAGAAGTGACTTTACGCGTCCTACCGGCGAATTTAGCGGCGGTTGGCGAATGCGCATCGAACTGGCGAAGATCTTGTTGGGCTCACCGGATGTCTTGCTTTTGGATGAGCCGACGAACCATCTCGATATCGAATCCATTCAATGGCTCGAAAACTTTCTTTCGAGCCGTGGCAATTCCCTTATATTGGTGTCGCACGACCGTGCCTTCCTCGATGCCGTCACCAACCGCACCATCGAAATCATGCTCGGGCATATTCATGATTATAAAGTGAGTTACTCGAAATATGTCGAACTGCGAAAAGAACGCCGCGAACAGCAGCAACGCGCCTACGAAAACCAGCAGAAGCAGATACAGGAAACCGAAGCCTTTATCGAACGGTTTCGTTATAAAGCCACTAAATCCAATCAGGTACAGTCGCGTATCAAGCAGTTGGAGAAGATCGAGCGTATAGAAGTCGACGAAATTGATACGGCGCGGCTCAACCTCAAGTTCCCGCCCGCTCCCCGTTCCGGCTCCTTTCCCGTTACCGTTGAGAAGTTGGAAAAGAAATACGGTGACCATACCGTTTTCTCGCATGTGAACCTGATGATCCGGCGGGGAGAGAAAGTCGCTTTTGTCGGGAAGAACGGCGAAGGGAAATCGACGTTGGTGAAATGTATAATGGGCGAGATCGATTTTACGGGCAAGTTGGAGCTGGGGCATAATGTACGAATCGGATATTTTGCGCAAAATCAAGCTCAACTACTGGATGAAACCCGCACCGTCTTCGAAACGATCGATGATGTCGCGACGGGAGATGTCCGTACCAAGATTCGCGATATTCTCGGGGCGTTCATGTTTGGGGGAGAAGCTTCGGAGAAGAAAGTAAAAGTCTTGTCGGGGGGCGAGCGCAGCCGTTTGGCCATGATACGCTTGTTGCTCGAACCGGTGAATCTGCTTATCCTCGACGAGCCGACCAATCACTTGGATATGGCATCGAAGGAAGTCTTGAAGAAAGCCATATCGGAGTTCGACGGCACTGCCATCATTGTTTCCCACGACCGCGATTTCCTCAATGGGCTGGTCAGCAAAGTATATGAGTTCGGAGGCGGTAAAGTGACGGAGCATTTAGGCGGTATTTATGATTTCCTTTCGAAAAAGAAACTTGAAAACCTTCAGGAGCTCGAAATCGCCTCTTCCATGCCGGCCTCCGAGAGTGAGCCGGCGTCGTTGGAGTCGGATAATAAACGCTCGTATCAGGAACAAAAGGATTTAAACCGGAAAATACGCAAACTCGAAAAAGAAATAGGGGAGGCGGAGAATGATATCAGCCGGATGGAAAGCCAACTTTCGTCGATGGAACAACAATTGGCTACGCCCGAAGGCGCTTCGGACACGGCGCTTCTGCAATCGTATCTCGATTTAAAACAGAAAATAGAACGGAAAATGAACTCTTGGGAGCAATTGACGTTAGATATAGAAAAATATAGGAAGGAATGAGTGCATGAAAATCAGCCGTTTTTTATTGAATCTTTGGGGTTGGAAAATCGAAAACATTTTGCCGGATGTGTCGAAATGTGTGATTGCCCTGGCGCCTCATACGAGCAACTGGGATTTTGTGATCGGTAAGCTTGCGTATAGTTCCATCGGGCGTAATGCTCGCTTCCTGATAAAAAAAGAATGGTTTGTTTTCCCCTTTAACCTCCTTTTTAAAAGTATGGGAGGAATACCTATCGAACGAAATAAAAAACAGTCGATGACCGATACGTTGGCCGAAGAGTTTGACAAGCACGAAGACCTTCAGCTCGCGATTACTCCGGAGGGAACAAGGAAACGTGTTCCCGAATGGCGCAGGGGATTTTACTATATTGCCTTAAAAGCCCGTGTCCCTATCTTGTTGATTGCGTTGGACTATAAAAAAAAAGCGGTTGTTTTTTTGGATCTTTTCTATCCGACGGGCGATTACGAGGCCGATCTTGTAAAGATAAAGTCGTATTATAAGGGTGTTCATGCGAAGAATCCTAAAAACTTTAATCCTATCTAACCGCTTTCTTATCCGTCAAGCGGAACGGATTCGTTAGACGGATAGATCAGTCTTTGAAATCGAAAGAAAGTTGAAGAGGAACAAACGAAGAATGAGGGGATTCCGTTTCGGCATTCTTCAGCGTTAAGCCCATCAAGCGTATCTTACGCTCTTCAATATCCTCGACCGTCGACAGTAACTCCTGTCCCAATTCAAACAACTGCTCGAAGGTTTTTATATACTGATCCACCGTTTTACTACGGGTGATAATGGTAAAGTCGGCATATTTTATTTTCAGTGTAAGCGTTTTTGCGAAAAAACGGCGTTTCTCGGCACGGCGTTGTACCTCATGGGCGATCTCATCGAGAGCCCCCAATAAATCCACAACTTCATACAGATCTTCCGAAAACGTGTTTTCCGCTCCTAACGATTTGCGTATTCTGTCGGGCTGCACTTCCCGTTCGTCGATTCCCCGAGCGAAATGGTAATAACTGCTGCCCGCCTTTCCGAAAAGCCGCGTCAGGTCCGGTTCACTCCATTGTTTAAGGTCGTATCCGGTTTTGATTCCGTGATCTTTCATTCGTGTGGCCGTAACTTTCCCCACACCGAAAAACCGTTCGACCGGTAGTTTTTCAACAAACGCTTCGGCCGCTTTCGGCGGTATTATATAAATTCCGTCGGGTTTATGATAGTCCGAAGCGATTTTAGCCAGGAATTTGTTAAAAGACACGCCCGCGGAAGAGGTGAGATGAGTCTGAGCATAAATCTTTCGCTTTATTTCTTTTGCAATCAGTGTGGCGGATGCCGCCCCCTTTTTGTTGACCGTTACATCGAGAAACGCTTCATCGAGTGACAAGGGCTCTACTTTATCGGTATATTCGTGGAAAATATGCATAATTTGTTGTGATACCTCGCGATATACGTTAAAACGGGGCGCAACAAAAATCAGTTGCGGACACTTGCGCAATGCCGTAACCGATGCCATTGCCGAACGCACCCCATAGCGTCGCGCCTCGTAACTCGCGGCCGCGACGACACCGCGTTTCCCGCTATAGCCAACGGCGATGGGCTGGTGACGCCATTCGGGATGGTCGCGTTGTTCAATGGAGGCATAAAAGGCATCCATGTCGATATGGATTATTTTACGAATCACTCTTGCAAATGTAAACGAAATTTGTTTAAACACAAAACTTTAGAAGTTTATTGTGCAAATCGCAATCCGCTCCGCCCAACCCGTTTAACGGCTTTCCGCCGTTTGACGGATAAAAAACGAATCTGTCGCAAGTGTGGCTTCCGGAGCGGATATATTGCGCCAAGGGGCGATTTAGAAATGATAAAAGCAAATTCTATAAGAAACAATTTTATTTTTAGCGCATAATTCATATTATTATAGTACTTTTGTGGTCAATAATTAAAAAAGAAAAGAGATTTACTACATGGAGCAGTTAAGCTACGCGTTGGGGATGAGCATGGCATCCAATTTAATTCATTCGGGACTGCATACGATAGACGTACCGTCGTTCGTAAAAGCGTTTACCGAAATAATGGAAAATCAGCCCGCCTCCATGAGCGCAGAACAGGCAAATCAAATCATTGAAAGTTATTTTCGTAAAAAACAAGATGAAATGCAGACGGAAAATCTACAAACCGGACGTGCTTTCCTGGAAGAAAACAAAAAGAAAGAGCAGGTAGTCACATTACCGAGTGGATTGCAATATGAAGTGCTGGCCGAAGGAAATGGCGAAAAGCCCAAAGCAACCGACAGGGTACGTTGTCATTACCACGGAACATTGATCGACGGAACGGTTTTCGATAGTTCGGTACAACGTGGAGAACCCGCTGTCTTTGGGGTCAACCAAGTCATCAAAGGATGGGTGGAAGCGCTGCAACTAATGTCGGTTGGCTCGAAATGGCGCTTATATATTCCGTCGGATCTGGCTTATGGAAACCAAGGCGCCGGTTCGGTTATCCAACCGAATTCCACTCTTATTTTCGATGTGGAATTATTGGGTATAGAATAACAGACTTCACACATTCAACCAATAAACATAGATATTAATATTAATAAGAAACAAAATGAAAAGAAAAAATTTAGTAGCACTTAGCGCATTCGCTGTTTGCGGAATACTGATGGTTTCTTGTGGAGGCGGTTCTACGCCAAAGACTTCGTTGAAAAATGCAACAGATAGTTTGTCGTATGCCACAGGAATCAATTTAGCCGATCAAGGGGGCTTGGCCCGCTTCTTGGAACAACAAGGTATTCTTCAGAGCTCATCTAACATCGAGTATGATTATCAGATGAGAATATCCGCTGCAACCGACTCGGTACAAAAACAAGCGTTACAAAAAGAACTCAACGCCAAGATCGACTCGGTTAATAAGGTGAATGCTCCGAAATTGAACGATTTTATCCGTGGATTGAAAGAAGCTCTTAAAGGCGGAAAAGAAAAATCGGCTTACATCCAAGGGCTAAGCATCGGAACGCAAATTGCGGAAAGCATGCTGCCGCAATTTAATGAACAACTTTTCCCCGGCGATTCGACGAAGAAAGTAAACGAAGACCAACTCTTAGCCGGCTTGCTCGGAACGTTGAAAAATGAAAAGTTGGCTATCGATAAAGCCGAAGCAGGTCCTTTCGTAGAAAATAAAATCAAAGAAGCGCAGGAAAGCCACTTAAGAGAACAATATAAAGACAGTATTGCCGCCGGTGACGCTTTCATGGCCGATAATGCCAAAAGAGAAGGGGTCGTCACATTGCCCAGCGGATTGCAATATGAGATTGTGAAAGAAGGTTCGGGCGCCGTTCCAACGGATACCGACCAAGTGAAAGTGCACTATCATGGTACGTTGATCAACGGTACCGTATTCGATAGCAGCGTCGATCGCGGCGAACCCGCCGTATTTGGCGTAACGCAAGTGATCCCGGGATGGACTGAAGCGTTGAAGTTAATGCCGGTCGGATCGAAATGGAAATTGTATATTCCCTATAACCTGGCGTATGGCGCGCAAGAAAGACAGGCGATTAAACCGTTTTCTAACTTGATCTTCGACGTTGAATTGATCGATATCGAAAAGAAATAAACGATACATTATTATACACGTGTTGATAAAGAGGCTTTCCTGCAAAGGAAGGCCTCTTTCCGTGAAAGCCCTTTTTATTTTATTTTTCACGCTTTCGGTGGTCGTATCTTCTCCGGAAAAACAAAAAAGGCAGGGGCCCCTCAACCGGCGCTCCTGCCTTATACCTAAAAAGAACGATTATTTCTTCGCCTCTTCGGCAAAATAGTTATAGAATAATGGGATGGTACGTATCCCGTTGTAGAATTGTTCCAGGGGATAGTTCTCGTTGGGGGAATGAATGGCATCCGACCCCAACCCGAAGCCCATTAATACTGATTTCACGCCGAGTATTTCCTCGAAGGCGGCGATGATGGGGATGCTTCCCCCTGAACGCACCGGCACGGGTTGTTTGCCGTATACATCGGTATACGCTTTTTCCGCGGCCTTATAGGCGGGGAGATCGATGGGACACACATAGGAAGGCCCTCCATGCAGATAGGCTACTTTCACGTCCACCGATTTCGGGGCAATCGATTCGAAATATTCCGCAAACAGTTTCTCAATTTTCGTGTAATCCTGATTGGGTACCAGCCGGGTGCTTATTTTCGCATACGCTTTGGAGGGGAGAATCGTTTTGGCGCCCTCGCCGGTATAGCCGCCCCATATGCCGCATACATCGAAAGAGGGGCGGATACCTGCCCGTTCATTGGTCGTATAACCTTTTTCACCGGCGAGCTCTTTCACGCCGATCGATTTTTTATACTCTTGCAACGAGAAAGGCGCTTTAGCCATCAGCGAACGCTCTTCCTTCGGCACCTCCACGACATCGTCGTAAAAACCGGGAATAAGAATGCGTCCCTCATCGTCGAGGGTTTGCGCAATCATCTTCGCCAACACATTGATCGGATTGGCGACGGCGCCTCCGTAAATTCCGGAATGCAGATCGACGTTAGGCCCCGTTATTTCCACTTGCCAGTAAGCGAGTCCGCGAAGCCCTGTGGTGATCGACGGCACATCGGGGGCAATCATCGACGTGTCGGATACGAGGATGACGTCTGTTTTCAGTAACTTCTTATTTTTTTTGCAGAACTTAGGGAGATTGGGCGAGCCGATTTCTTCTTCCCCTTCAATCAGGAACTTCACATTGCACCGGAGTTTCCCCGATTGCACGAGATATTCAAACGCTTTGGCATGCATAAAACTCTGGCCTTTGTCGTCGTCAGCCCCGCGAGCCCATATCTTTTTGTCTTTTACCACAGGTTCGAACGGGTCGGTATTCCATAGTTCCAGCGGATCTACCGGCATCACGTCCATGTGTCCGTATACCAAAACCGTCGGCGCTTTCGGGTCGATGATCTTCTCTCCATACGTCACCGGGTTACCGTCGGTCTTCATGACTTCAGCTTTATCGGCCCCCGCAGCTAAAAGGAATTCTTTCCATTTTTCGGCGGCTTTATACATATCGTCTTTGTGTTCGGGCAAAGAAGAGATAGAAGGAATGCGGATCAATTCGAACAATTCATCGAGGAAGCGTTGTTTATGAGCTTCTACATACTCGTTAATTTCTTTCATTGTGATGTTGTTTTAGGATTTAATGACGTAAAACTACAAAATATTTTTGTTTATACCTGAGAAATCTTCATAAATGTTATACCTTTGCAAGACGAAAAGGAAAGCTGCCGGAGTGGTCGATCGGGCTTGACTCGAAATCAAGTGTACGGGTAACTGTACCGGGGGTTCGAATCCCTCGCTTTCCGCAGAGAAGAAAAGAGATTTGAGGCGACACCAATCGATTTATTTTGCTATCTTTGCACCCAGAGCAATCGAGTTTTTAGTGTATCTTTCTTCACAATGTTTTGCTCCGTCGTTGAGAGACGGAGTTTCCCATCGTCAAAATTGACATCCTATCAAACTTTTTGTTTGCGCTATTCAATCGATAGTCAGAAGGTAAAGCCTCCGGTTATGCAGGTGCGTGCGTATCTGTCGGTTGGCGCCGAAAGGCAAAAAAAATAAAAAAAACGACTGTTGCCGTAACCGCGAACAGTTTTATACAAATATATGACATTTAAAGAATTAAACTTAATAGAGCCGCTATTGAAGGCTTTAGACGAAAAAGGATATACGGTTCCCACACCGATACAACAGCAGGCCATTCAGCCGGCCCTCGATAACCGCGACTTATTGGGATTGGCCCAAACCGGTACCGGCAAGACGGCCGCCTTCGCGCTGCCTATTATACAGCAATTGTACATTCAAGGGGTAGAAGGTCGAAAAAGACGCATTCAGGCCCTGATATTAACACCTACCCGCGAATTGGCTATTCAGATTAACGAAAGCCTGAAGGATTACACGCCGTATACGGGTATCCGGCACTGCGTGATTTTCGGCGGTGTGAAGCAGCATACACAGGTAAGGCAATTGAATGCCGGCGTAGATATATTAGTGGCTACACCGGGGCGGTTGCTCGATTTGATGAATCAGGGCATTGTCAATCTGAGTTCCGTTCGCCATTTTGTGTTGGACGAAGCCGACCGTATGCTCGACATGGGGTTTATTCACGATATCAAACGTCTGTTGCCCAAACTTCCGAAGGAAAAGCAAACCCTTTTCTTTTCGGCAACCATGCCGCCTTCTATCGCGAGCCTGTCGCGTACCATCTTGCGTAATCCGGTAAGAGTGGAAGTCACCCCCGTTTCGTCGGTCGTGGACACCATCCGGCAATATATTTACTATGTGGAAAAGAAAGAGAAGAAAGACTTGCTCATCGAATTGCTCAAGAAGAACAAGGAGACGTCGACCCTCATCTTCTCCCGTACAAAACATGGCGCCGACAAGATTGCTCGCATCCTGTGCAAGGCCGGAATAGGAAGCGCCGCCATTCACGGCAATAAATCGCAAAATGCCCGCCAGCGGGCCTTGTCCGACTTCAAAGCGCATGAAATACAAGCGCTGATTGCGACCGATATTGCCGCCAGGGGAATTGACATCACCGATTTGGAGTTGGTGATTAACTACGACCTGCCCGATGTCGCCGAAACGTATGTGCACCGCATCGGACGCACGGGCCGGGCCGGAAACAAAGGTACGGCACTCACGTTCTGTGCCGACGAGGAAAAGCCCATGCTGAAAGATATTCAAAAATTAACCGGCGAGAACCTTATGGAGGCTAGCTAATGGGTATAAAAATGCAGTTTCACATTAAAAAAATAATAAGTTTCAACGATAAATATGGCTAAATCAAATTCATTTAACAAAAGAGAAATAGAGAAAAATAAGCAACAGAAGAGAAAAGAAAAACAACAACGAAGAGAAGAGCGAAAGAACAATCCGACCAATTCGTTTGAGGATATGATCGCTTATGTGGATGCCAACGGCGTCATCACCGATACCCCTCCCGATGTCTCCGCCCGGGAAAAAATAGATATAGAGGATATCGTTATTTCCACTCCCAAAAAGGACGAGGAGGAAGAGACCGCCTTAAGGGGACGGGTAGAGTTTTTTAATGCCGATAAAGGCTATGGCTTTATCAAACAGATCGGTAGTGTAAACAAGTATTTCTTTCACATAAGCAGCGCCCCGGCTACGATTGCCGAAGGAAACGCCGTGACGTTCGAACTGGAACGGGGGCCCAAGGGCATGAATGCCGTCAATATCGCGTTTGAGGATTAGCTCTTTTTTTGAGAGTAACTCGATAAGCGTTTTTCAGGAGAATGAGGTAACACGCAAAACTTTCCTACCGGGTAGACTGTTTTTTTAAAGAGAAAGAAATGAGATATGGAATCTCTTCAATTAAGGATTAAGCAGATGAATAATTAAAAATAAAATGAGACGAAAACTGTTTTTAAGCGCATTCCTCGGCGTTTTTCTGTGTGCATCCGCCCAAACGGAACGCCCGGTGCTGGATATTATGCTCACGAATTACGATTATCCGTATGACGTCGGCTATCTCGATTTTACAAGTCAGCAGCAAAATGTAAAAATGGCTTATATGGATGTTCTTCCGGAGCATCCGAATGGAAAAACGATTGTTTTATTGCATGGGAAGAACTTTAACGGCGCTTATTGGAAAACGACCGTCGCGGCGTTGGTAAAAGAAGGTTATCGCTTGGTTGTGCCCGATCAGATAGGTTTTGGTAAATCGTCGAAGCCGGCCGGTTATCAGTATACGTTCCAACAATTGGCCGGAAACACCAAGGCGGTTCTGGATAAGTTAGGCATTCAGAAGGTCTTTTTATTGGGGCATTCCATGGGCGGCATGTTGGCGGTGCGATTCGCCGTGATGTATCCCGAAACGGTAGAGAAGCTGATCCTGGAGAATCCGATCGGATTGGAGGATTGGAAACTTGTCGCCCCGTACACGTCCATCGATGAGAACTATCAAAAGGAATTGAAAGTGAGTTACGAAACGACGAAGAACTATCAGTCGCGGTTTTATTACGACAATCGCTGGAAGCCCGAATACGACGAATGGGTTTATCTCCTTACGGGTTGGACGAAGCATCCTGATTATTCCCGTGTGGCGATGAACAATGCCCAAACGTCGGACATGATCTTTACACAGCCGGTCGTGTACGAATTTTCTTCCATTCAAGCGCCGACATTACTGATTATCGGTACGCGCGACCGCACGGCTATCGGAAAGGATAATGTGAAAGACGAGGCTGTACGCGAGCGGATGGGCCAATACCAACTCTTAGGCAAAGAAACACAACGGAAAATACCGGGATCCCGGTTGGTGGAATTGGACGATATAGGGCATTTGCCGCATATCGAGGCCTTCGACCGGTTTATCGAACCGCTTATCGGCTTTCTGAAAACAAATTGATCGGCTATGAGGTCATCACGCCGTTTAGCCATTAATTCCAACCGGTGGGAGTATTCGTCGAACCGGTCTTGTTTTTCTTATCTTCGGCACTCACCACTCACAAATTAGTAATTAGTAATTAGTAATTTGTAATTACCATCCACCATTACATCAGCTTTTTCTTCTTAAAATAGATAAGAATGATGACGACCGACACCACCATCAGGATGATAGCAAAAGGGTACCCCCATTTCTCTCCTAACTCAGGCATAAAGCTGAAGTTCATCCCGTAAATGCTGGCAATGAGTGTGGGCGGCATGAAGATAACCGATACGATAGTGAAAATCTTGATGATATTGTTCTGTTCGATGTTTACATACCCCAAAAACGTATCCTGCAAGTAATCGAGCCGGTCGAAGCTGAAATTGATGTGTTCAATGAGAGAGTTGATGTCTTTGATAATCATCGATAACTTCGGTTGCAGCTCTTTCGGGATAAAATCGCTTCGCAACATGCTCGACACGGTGCGTTGCTTGTCGATGACGTTCTCGCGGAGCATCATCGTCTTTTCCTGTAAGTTTTTGATTTCGTTCAGCATGTTTCTATCGGCACCCTGCATGTTGAGGCTGTTACTCAAATGGGTGATTTTTTGCGTCATGTTCTCGATCATGTCCGCGTCGAATTCCACCCGGGTTTCCAAGAGCGCCACCAACACGTCGGCGCCGGTGGGATAATTCTTTGGGTTGGCCGATATTTTTTTAACGGTTTCATGGAATGAGATCAATTCCTGACTTCGCACCGTTACCAGAATATTGTTTTTAAGAATGAAAGATACCGGGTCGCTTTCGAAATTCGATAAAAGGAAGTTTGAATTGATGACCAGCGTATCGTTCGTCTCGATATAGCGTGACGAAACCTCGATTTCAATCATTTCTTCCTCTTCCTGAATGTAAATTTTGAGAAAGTCTTCGAGTTCGTTTTCAATTTCCTCATCCACATCGTTCAGGTCGATCCAAAGAAAGCTCCCGATGGGGTTCGATTTCAAAAAATCAAGGCTGCGGCTTAATCTGATAATGCCGTTTTTGTGATAAAAGAGTTTGATTTCCGCCATGACGTCGGTTTTTTAATCGTGAATAAATCCGTTTTCTTTCCTGTTTGGCGGCCTTGTTTTTTACAAGGCGCTGAGCAGATTGGTCAAATGCTCGAATTGTTCTACCGAGAGTTGCTCCGGACGTTTGTCTAGCAAGGGCTCGTCGGGTAAAGAATGTTCTTTAGGAAGCAGCGATTTGATAGAGTTCCGGAGCATCTTTCGCCGTTGGTTGAAGCACGTTTTTACCACTCGTTTGAACAGGGTTTCGTCGCAATTCATTTCTTTCCGGTTGTTCCGGACAAGCCTGACCACACCCGATTTGACTTTCGGCGGAGGGATGAAAGCCTGTTCGTTTACTGTAAAAAGATAATCAATGTCGTACCACGCTTGCGCCAGTACGCTCAGTATTCCGTATGTTTTGCTTCCCGGAGGGGCTGCCAGGCGTTCGGCAACCTCTTTTTGCAGCATCCCCGAACAGCATATCACAAGCTCTTTATACTCGAGTACTTTAAAAATAATTTGCGAGGAAATATGATAGGGATAGTTCCCGATCACACAGAATGGGGAGGAGTACAATTGCGAGAGATCCATTTGCAAGAAGTCGTCGCGAAGGATTTTCCCGTCCAGCATAGGGAAGTTTTGTTCCAGATAAGTAATCGACTCGGCATCGATGTCGACAACCGTCACATCGCGTTCGGGCCCGACCAGAAAGCGTGTAAGCATACCCGTGCCGGCCCCCACTTCCAACACAGGAAGGTGGCTGAATCCGTCGAGGGTGGCGGCTATTCGCTGCGCGATACCCTCATCTTTCAGGAAATGCTGTCCCAGATTTTTCTTTGGCCTTACCGAGATCATTGTTTTTTATCGATTATTCCTTATCTTTACGTCCGCAAAGGTAATATTTTATTAAATAAATGACGTAATACGTTTTGTAAAAAAACAGAAATACCCGTCACTTCACCGAGAGCGTCGCTCCTCTCACCGGGAGAGGCGCTCTTCTTCACCGGGGGGGCGCTCCAAACGCTCCCTTGCGTAAACGAACGGAACATATGAATAAAAAGTCCATAAAGAATATATTCAAAACGCTGTTGTCCCTGCTCTTGGGGCTGGCTATCATTTGGCTGCTCTATCGCAAGACCGATATGCAGGAACTGTGGAGCATTGTCAAGTCGGCTCATTTCGAGATTATCGCCTTTTCGCTCATATTCGGTCTAGCCGGCAATATCTTACGGGGGCTGCGTTGGGAGCTGCTTATCAATTCGTTGGGGTATTATCCCGCCCGGGCAAGCATTATCTATGCCACGCTGGGAAATTACGCCGTGAACTTTTTGTTGCCCCGTGCCGGTGATTTCTGGCGCTGCGGAGTGGTGAGCAAATACGATCATATCCCTTTTTCTAAAACATTCGAGACGTATCTGGTCGACCGTGTGCTCGATTTGGTGGCGGCCATGGTGGTGGTGGTGATAAGCATCATCCTCTATGTCGATTTCTTTATCAGCTACTTCGAAACCAATCCGCATTATGCCGAGAACATCGTGAACCTATTTCGATCGGTGTGGATTTATGTGCTGGGAGGCCTGTTGATCTTCGGCTGCATCCTATTGTTCACCGTGTTTAAAGACACCCCTTGGATGAAGAAAGTGAGAGGTTTCTTTGTGACGTTGAAGCACGATATGAAGTTAATTGCCAAAATGAAAAAGAAAAATCAGATAATAATCTATACGATTCTTCTCTGGTTGTCTTTTTATTTGTACTTTTACATTTGCTTTTACGCATTCGACTTTACGAAACACTTGGGGCTTTTGGCCGGATGGATCGTATTTGCTATGAGTAATATCGGTGTGGCAGTCCCTGTACAAGGAGGCATCGGAGCCTGGCACTTCATGGTCATTTCATCGTTGGTAATATTAGGCGTACCCTATGATCAGGCCGGAGCCTTTGCCGGAACGGTCTTCACCATCCAATCGGTATGGGTCATCCTCTATGGGGTATTCGGCGTATTGGCCATGCCCTACGTCAAAAGAGGTGTGAATGGTGAGGTATGAAGGATGAATTATGAGTTATGAATGAAGTCAAAAGACGAAGATCTAATGTCTAAAGACTAAAGACAAATGGCCGGGTTAAAGCGGTCGTCATGGCGGACTTGACCAGCAATCCCCTAAAATACGAGGGGATTCCGCATTGAGTACGGAACGACGTTAGACTTTCGACATTCGACTTTCGTCCGGCGACTAACAACTAAAAACTAACAACTAAATAGTATGTCAACAACTGAAATTCTACAACTGAATCCCCAGAATGTATGGAAGCATTTTCATGCATTTACGCAAATTCCCCGCCCCACAGGGCATATGAAAGAGATTGCGAAGTATGTAGTGGATTTCGGAAAATCGCTTCACCTCGAAACCTCTCAGGACAAGGTGGGCAATGTTTTAATCCGTAAACCCGCGTTCAAAGGCTACGAAAGTGCGAAAACCGTCATTTTGCAGTCGCACATGGATATGGTGCCGCAAAAAAATACCGGCGTGGCGCACGATTTTCTGAAAGATCCCATCGAAACGGTGATCGACGGCGAGTGGGTAAAGGCCCGAGCTACCACTTTGGGGGCAGACGACGGCATCGGGTGCGCCATGATGTTGGCTGTGCTCGAAGATGATTCGTTGAAACATCCTCCGCTCGAGGCGCTCTTTACTGTCGACGAAGAGGTCGGTATGGATGGAGCGAACGGTTTGCAAAAAGGATTCATTGAAGGCAGCATCCTCATTAATCTCGATACGGAAGAAGAGGGACAACTATGCATCGGCTGTGCCGGCGGTCTGGATGTGAATATCTCATTCGACTTCACGCCCGACCAATCGATTCCTCATAAAGACGTGGCGTATAAAGTCTCCCTTAGCGGGTTGAAAGGTGGCCATTCCGGCACCCAGATCCATTTGGGACGCGCCAATGCCAATAAACTCATGAACCGTTTTCTAAAAGAAGCGGTCAAAAATTACGAAGCCCGTTTGGCCGAAATTCATGGCGGGTCGTTGCGCAATGCCATTCCCCGCGAATCGGTGGCTGTGGTGACCGTGCCCAATCAGTTGTCCGACGATCTGGAGGACTTGGTGTTGGAATACGAGTCGCTCTTCCGCGAAGACTTTGCCGGTATCGAAGACGGCATTTCCTTTGTAGCGGAGAAAGTAGAGTTGCCTTCGGCGCTTATTCCCGAAGAGGTGCAGAATAACCTCATCCATGCGGTGGAAGGATGCCCGAACGGTGTGATCAGCGACTTAGCCGATTTCCCCGGAGTGGTAGAGAGTTCTTTGAACCTCGCGCTCGTCAAATCATCCGAAAATACCATCGAAGTGAAATTATTGGTACGCAGTTCTTCGGAAAGCCGTAAAGAATGGGTATCCTCGGCGGTCGAAAGCGTGTTCTCGCTGGCGGGAGCCGATGTCGAATTCGATAGCGACTATCCCGGATGGCAGCCCGATGCGCATTCCGAACTGCTTCATGTGATGGAAAGAGCGTACTTGGAAAAGTATGGCGAGAAACCGCAGGTGATCGTCATCCACGCCGGATTGGAATGCGGCATTATCCAATCGAACGTGGAGCAAAAACTCGATATCGTTTCTTTCGGACCCACCATTACGGGCGCACATTCGCCTGACGAGTCCGTCAAGATCGATAGTGTGGAACGTTCGTATGACTATCTCGTGTCGATATTGGAACAGCTCAAATAATCATCTTTTATTGTTTTCATGGCAATGGATAACACCCTTATCGTTTACGCTTCCCGTCATGGCACGGTAAAGAAAAGCGCCCGTTACCTGTTTCAGTTAATGAGCGGGAAAGTGGATATCTGTGATCTGAAAGAAAGGAATGTCCTCCCGGATATCTCCACATACGATACGGTGATTATCGGAGGCTCCATTCATTGGGGAACCATCCAGCCGGTGGTGGCCGAATTTTGCCGGCTAAACCTCGAAGAATTGAAGCGTAAACGTTTGGGCTTGTTTATCAATTGCTTGTATTCGGGAGAAAAGGCTCAGGAAGAGCTGAACCATGCTTTTCCTGAAGAACTGAACGAGGTGGCGGTCGCCCGTGATTATTTCGGGGGCGAATTGGAAAATCTATCTTTTTGGGAGCGATTCATTACATCGCAGTTAGTCCTGAAAGAAGAACTGATGGTGGCATTATCCAAAGAAAAGATAGAAAAGTTTGCAGAAAAAATCAATTCCGACGGTGAAAAATAAAAAACATATTTGGCTTCCCGCCGTATTGGTGGTGTATACATTGGCAATGGCTGTTATAGCCTATCCCCGCTATCAGCAGTCGGGCACCCTGAATGAGTTTTTCAGCATAGTCGGCGGTTGTCTTGTGATTGCCGTCGTATTATTTTTGATATTAAAGCGCCGGCAGAAACTGCGCGATCGACACCCGTAGCAGCCTCCCTTCTAACTCTGTGCCTCCTTTGTGTTTCTTTATGTTACACCTCTATTCGAGGGTGGAGCCGGGGAAGACTTAAATTATAGTGTATGCGATTTTTGTTTACGACCATCAGTATTGTTTTTCTTTCCATCGTCTGCGCTGTGGGACAGCAGATACCCTTGCAGTATAAGTTTCGCGTCTACCTTAGCGATAAAGGAAGCGGAGATTACTCTGCCGCTGATCCCGACGCCTTTCTCTCCCGTAAAGCCATCGAGCGGAAGAAGCGGCAGGGAGTCGCTATCGACTCGACCGACTTCCCTATTTCGGCCGATTATTTTATACAAATGTCGCACGCCGGAGGAAAAGTGGTTTCTTTCAGCAAATGGTTTCGTACGATGGTGGTGGAGGTCCCCGACAGCGCACGCATAGAGTCCATTGCTGCGCTTCCGTTTATCGACTCTGTGAAATATGTGTGGAGAGGGCGTGCGCGACACCAGGAGTCCCGCTATCGTCCCCGTCTGGAAAAAACGGATTGTCCGCCCGTTACGGCCGATCACTCTTATTTCGGACTGACCGATGCGCAATTTGGCGTGCACAATGCGCGAAAGCTTTTACTGAGCGGGTTTCAGGGAAAAGGGTTACAAGTGGGGGTTATCGATGCCGGATTTACCAATTACGATGTCATTCCATATTTTGCGGAGACTCGGTTAGCCGGATTTGCCGACTTTGTGCCGACAGGCTGTCTGTTTTCGGCCAATGATCACGGCACGAAAGTGTTGTCGACCATGGCCGTTTTAGAGCCGCGCCGCATGGTGGGGGCTTCGCCCGAAGCTTCGTTTTGGTTGCTCCGCTCGGAAGATGTGACGGGCGAGTATCCTGTAGAAGAAGATTATTGGTTGCGCGCTGCGGAATATGCCGACAGCGTAGGGGTCGATGTCATCAATACGTCGCTCGGATATAACGATTTTGATGATGAGTCGTTAAATTATACGCATGCCGATCTTACCGGCGATCATTCCCTGATGTCGCTGGCGGCCGATAAAGCGTACGACAAAGGAATGCTGGTCATCGTCAGCGCGGGAAATGAAGGAAACAAGCCTTGGCGTAAAATCACGGCGCCCGGCGATGCCCGGAAGGTGATTACCGTAGGGGCGGTGGGAACCGATAGCCTCATTGCTTCGTTTAGTTCTCGAGGTCCTTCTGCCAATGGGCGTGTGAAGCCCGATTTGGTATCGATCGGCAAAGCAACCGTTACCGTCGGCTATAACGGTCGCATTGGGACGACCAACGGCACGTCGTTGTCGTCGCCTTTTTTGGCGGGATTGATGACATCGTTATGGTCGGTCAATCCGTTTTTGCACCGCGATACGCTGGTCGATATCGTTAAACGCTCTGCCAATCGGTACTCGGCACCCGACACGATATACGGGTACGGGATTCCCGACTTCGGGAAGGCGATGGTCGAAGTATTGCAAACCCTGCGCCCTTATTCCCGCAAGGTGGAAGAGGGGGGCTGGAATATCCGGCCTGATTTTTCGGGAAAAAGCTATACGATAACCTTGAGGAATCCGGAATATTCTTTCGATGCGTATGCCGTTAAGGTGCTGGATGAGGCGGGCAATGTGCTGGCGAATGTCGCTTTTGAGAAAGAGGATACCGTGCGGATACCCCTGTCGAAAGAAGTCCGGAAAACCAATCGATCGCTCTTCTTTACCGTTTCCGACCCGTTCAGCCAACAGACTTACCGGATAGCGCTATGAATACATCGACGACTTCTTTTTCACTTTCAGAGTTAAACGGTGCGGTAAAGGCTGCCATCCGCGAATCCTTGCCCGATACGTACTGGCTGCGTGCGGAAACGAGCGACGTGCGCAGGAATCAAAACGGGCATTGTTATCTTGAATTTGTGGAGAAAGACCCGGTGACGCAATCGATTGTCGCCCGGGCGCGGGGCATTATCTGGTCGAACGTTTTTCAAATGCTGTCCGTTTATTTTGAAGCGGAAACGGGACAGGCTTTTACCTCCGGACTCAATGTTCTGGTTTCCGTGTCGGTCGATTTCCACGAGTTGTACGGCTATTCGTTGACGGTGGTCGATATCGATCCTTCGTTTACCGTGGGCGAAATGGCGCGCAACCGTCAGCGGGTACTGAAACAATTGGAAGAAGAGGGCGTGCTGACGTTAAACAAAGAACTTACGTTGGCGGAACCGGTGAATCGCATTGCGGTTATTTCGTCACCTACCGCAGCCGGATACGGCGATTTTCACGATCAACTGGAAAACAATCCGGCGGGATTTGTTTTTTATACCAAGCTCTTCCCGGCCATCATGCAGGGTGAAAAAAGCGAGCAGTCCATTATCGATGCACTGGAACGGATATACCTACATCGGGAATTGTTCGATGCGGTAGCCATTATCCGCGGTGGAGGAGCTACGTCGGAGCTGAGTTGTTTCGATTCGTATTTGCTGGCTACCAACTGTGCCCAGTTTCCGTTGCCTGTCGTCAGCGGCATCGGTCACGAACGCGATGTGACGGTGCTCGATGCGGTGGCTCATACGCGGGCGAAAACGCCGACGGCCGTAGCCGAATTTTTCATTACCCGTGTGACCGAAACCGCCCGGCAACTGGTGGATTTAGAGGATCGGGTTGTGCGCGAGAGCCGGACGATTTTGCAAAAAGAGCAATCGGAGTTGTTTTCTTTTTCCAAAGACGTGGTGCATGTGTCGAACGTGTTGTTGCAGCGGGAGTCATCCTTTGTCTTGCAGATGGGGCGGCAATTGGCTTCTTCCGCAAAGCGTATAATGGAGCGGGGAGTCCACTTTGTAAGTACAAACGAGCAATATATCCGGATGGTCTCGCCCGAAAATATCCTGAAACGGGGATACACCCTCACTTTGAAAGACGGGAAGATTATAAAATCGATTCGGGAGTTGTCGCCGGGAGAGTGCCTGTCGACCCGTTTCGCAGACGGTACCGTGTTATCGGAGGTGAAAACTTCTACCGGGAACTGATTACAAAATACAAATTACAAAATACAAATTACTAATTACTAATTACGGATAGTGGATAGCTGAAAATAAATGGAAAAACAAACATATACCCAAGCAAAGAAAGAACTGGAAGGAATTGTCAACGCCATCGAATCGGGCGATTTGGATGTCGATGCCTTGACGGATAAGGTTAAACGGGCATCGGAATTGATTACTTTTTGTAAAGAGAAGTTGACCAAAACCGATAGCGAGTTGCAAAAAATACTGGAGGATATTTCGTAACAATGATACCGGAAAAGAAATACAGCGTCATTATCGTCGCCGGGGGGAAAGGACTTCGTGCCGGGAGTGATTTGCCCAAACAGTTTTGCACGATCGGAACCAAGCCGATGCTGATGCATACCATCGAGGCATTTTACCGTTTCGATTACCGCCTGCGCATTGTGTTGGTATTGCCCGTCGGCTATACCTTGCTGTGGGAGGAATTGTGCGCCCAATATCGTTTTTCTATCGCCCATGAAGTCGCTATCGGCGGCGACTCGCGGTTTCAATCGGTGAAAAATGGCCTGGAACTTATTTCGGAAGAGGAAACCGTCGGCATTCACGATGCTGCCCGTCCTTTTGTTTCCGGATCGGTTATCGGACGATGCTATGAAACGGCTTTTGAGCACGATTGCGGGGCGATTCCGGTGATCGACGAACCGAACAGTGTGCGCCGCCTCACCGCCGGCGGAAGCGAGCCGGTCAACAGGGCCGCGTTGAAGATCGTCCAAACGCCGCAGGTCTTTCCGGCGGAACGTCTCAAGCAGGCTTATCAAATTCCCGATGATCCTTCCTTTACCGATGATGCCTCGGTAGCCGAAAGGGCGGGAATAAAAATACGATTGGTGCCGGGCGACGAGAGGAATATCAAAATCACGTCGTCTTTCGATCTGGAAATAGCGGACTATTTAAAACGTAAAGGGGATGAGCCCGTTTAACGGTTCTGCGCCGTTTGACGGAGTAAGGGCGCGGCGCCTTCGCTAAAACATATCCGGAAGTGGATACGGTATTATTTTTTTCTTTATCTTTGAACATCTAAAAACAAATGCTTATGAGTACCTTGATAGCGCCTTCGCTACTTTCGGCAAACTTCCTTAATCTGGAAGAAGATATTGAAATGCTTAACCGCAGTGAAGCGGATTGGATTCATCTCGATATTATGGACGGGGTGTTTGTTCCGAATATCTCCTTTGGCTTTCCTATTATCAAACGATTGAAAGAAAAAACCGATAAACTGTTGGATGCGCATCTGATGATTGTCCAGCCGGAGAAATTTATCGATGAAATCGCCGGCTGCGGCGTGCGAACGATGAACGTGCATTACGAAGCCTGCACGCATCTCCACCGGGTGGTACATGCCATTAAAGATAAAGGCATGCAGGCAGCCGTTACGCTCAACCCCCATACGCCGGTTGCGTTACTCGAAGATATTCTCCTCGATGTGGATATGGTGCTGCTGATGTCGGTTAATCCGGGCTTTGGCGGACAGCGGTTTATTGAAAACACCCTCGCCAAAGTATCGAGGCTCAAAGAAATGATCTTACGGAAAAAGCCGTCCGTCTTGATACAAGTCGATGGAGGCGTGAATCTGGAAACCGGCAAACAGTTGGTAGATGCCGGTGCCGATGTGTTGGTAGCGGGAAGTTTTATCTTTAATTCCGATAATCCGGTAGAGACGATTCACCGGTTGAAGCAATTATAGGAGTATCCCCCCGGCTTCGCCCTTCCATTCTTTCCCTGAGACTGTCTCAAAAGTAAAAATAGAAATGATTCTATTTGCGATTTGTACATGATCTCTTGCAGATTGCGCGGATTTTCGCAGAACGCAGATTTTAATAACAACTTTTATTACAGCCTCAGTTGCAGAGCCTGAAGTACGGCGGGTATCATAACGATATGAATGCGCTCCGGGGGAAAATCCCTTTTTTCTATCTATTGCTGCCTGTTGTAGCGGGCATTCTTACCGCATCTCAGGTGCATGCTTTCTCCTGCTTCTTCTGGATCGGTCTGGCCGGGATAGGGGCGATGCTACTCGCCATTGTTTTTTCTTCCTTCAATCCGTATCCTTTCCGTTGGCTTTTCGGCGCGGGAACGATGCTTTTTCTGTTCTTTATTGCGACAGTCTCTTGCCGTCTTTGGGAAGAGCATACGGAATTTTCTTTTCCTCCGGAACAAACGACCTATATGGGGTACGTTTCCGATATTCCTCAGGAAAAGCCGAAATCGATGGCCTGTAATATTGCGGTCTCCGTACCGGTTCGGAAGAATGTGGTGTTGTATTTACAAAAAAACGCCGAAGCACGCAGCTTGTCTCCCGGCGAGGAGATTGTTTTTTCATGTACGATGCAACCGTTCCGGAATCTGGGAAATCCCGACGATTTCGATTATGTACGCTATATGCAAATAAACGGATTCTCCGGCTCTTCCTATATTCCCGAAACTCATTGGAAAAAAACCGGCCGGCAGAAGCAGGGCATCGCCGTTCTCGCACAACATATCCGGTTGGATATTCTCGGGTTTTACCGCTCGTTGGAATTATCCCCCGATGCGTATGCGTTTATTTCGGCGCTTACCCTCGGTTATAAAGCTCTTCTGACAGACGATTTGCAGGAGGCTTTCCGGGTGTCGGGTACCGCGCATGTATTGGCTGTGAGCGGACTTCACGTGGGGATTATTTATATTATCTTCAATTTGTTCTTCTCTTTTCTGGGAACTTCCGGGCGAAAGTACCGGATGCGTCAGTGGGCGGTCATCGCGATGCTGTGGCTCTATGTTTTTGTTACGGGCTTGCCGATGCCGGTGGTCAGGGCGGGGGTGATGCTGACGATTTATTGTGTCGGAAAAATCTGTCGCCGGAAAGGCTTTAATTATAATACATTGGCCGCAACAGCTTTCCTGATGTTGATCGTACATCCTTCGGGACTGTTCGATGTCGGGTTTCAAATGAGCTTTGCCTCTGTCTTCGCCATCTTGTTCTTTCAACCGAAATTGAACGCATTATTCCCCGTAGAAAATCGATTTAAACGATCTGTGCGGAACTTGGCAACGATTTCATTAGCCGCCCAACTGGGTGTCTTCCCCTTGGTCCTTTATTATTTCGGCACGTTCCCTACGTATTTCTTTCTGGCGAACCTGGTTATTGTCCCGCTCACGACACTGATTACGTATGCCGTTTTTCCATTGATCCCGTTGTTTTTCTGCTTGCAGTGGCATATTCCTTTTTTCGACCGGCTATTTACGGTCTGTACCCGCATCGTACAAGCGCTTATCGACGGGACGCTGCAATCGGTATATTGGGTCGAATCCCTCCCGTTATCGCAACTCTCCGGGGTCCATATTTCTTTTGTGCAGGTCTTCTGCCTGTATGTTTTTATATTGATGATAACTTCGTTTTTCATACGCCCGCGTGCCCGTTCTGCCTTTATCGCGTTGTCTGCCGCATTGATTTTCCTGTTATCCCGGTACATGATGTGACGAAAAAAGGGGCGTATGTGCTAAATTTGTAGTACTTTTGCATTCATCCTAAAAAAACATCCGCAAAATATGAGTTATACAGCATCTGTCTCGAATATTATTGATGAGGCATCTATCCGTCAAATACAAGAGTACATCGACCGGTCCGGACAAATTGTCATTACCGCCCACCTCTCTCCCGATGGCGATGCATTGGGTTCTTCCCTCGCTTTATGCCAGTACTTGCAAAGGCAGGGCAAGAAGGCGGAGGTGATGGTGCCGAATTCGTTTCCGTACTTCCTTAAATGGATGGAAGGGGCGGAAAAAATCCTTATATACGAACATAATTCCGCTGCCGGCCGCCATCATCTCGAGCAAGCCGATTTGATTTTTTCTCTCGATTACAATATCTTGAAAAGGGTCGGAGACATCGGGCCGGTGATTGCCGCTTCTCCGGCGCAGAAAGTGCTCATCGATCATCATCCGTATCCCGATACGTTGTTTGATGTGACGGTTTCGCATCCGGAGATTTCCTCGACGAGCGAACTTATTTTCCGGCTGTTGTTTCAGATGGGGAAATATGAAGGTATGACGCGGGAGGAGGCTGCCTGTATCTATTGCGGCATGATGACCGATACGGGAGCGTTTACCTATAATTCGAGCAATCCGGAGATTTATGAGATTATCAGTTTGTTGCTTCGGAAGAATATCGATAAAGACGCCATTTACTCGAATGTGTATAACAATTATTCCGAAAACCGTTTCCGGCTGTTGGGTTTCACTCTCTCGCAACGGATGAAGATTTATCCCGAAAGCCATGCCGCGCTCATTTATCTTTCGAGAGAAGATCAAAAGCCCTTTCATTTCAGCAAAGGCGACACCGAAGGATTCGTCAACTATCCGCTGAGCATTAAGAATATTATTTTCTCGACGTTTATCCGCGAAGACGATGATCTGATCAAACTGTCATTTCGCTCGCAGAAGAACTTTGCCTGCAACGAATTTGCTGCGGAGTTTTTCGGCGGAGGCGGGCATTTGAACGCTTCCGGCGGAGAGTTTCACGGAACGATGGAGGATGCTTTGCAACGATTCGAATCGGGGCTCGAAAAGTATCGTGAAAAGCTAAAAAAGAACAATTTGTGACTTCTTTCTCTCCTTTTTAAGGATCAATAATGTTTATTTCGTCTCTAACTTGCCGGTTTTTGAAGCGGATTGTTTACTTTTGTAGTTCATTTAACGATTTGACGATAGAAATATATGAAACAAATATCTCCTGTATTTTTGCTTTTAGCGGCGCTTGCGCTGATTACCGCGTCGTGCAATAATCAGAAAACGTACGCCGATCATCTTAAGGAAGAAACAAAAGCAATTAAAAAGTTTATCAATGAAAATGATTTAATTATTCTCAAGACTTTCCCCAGTGATACAACTTTCAGAGGAAATGAATTTTATCAGGATCCTTACACGGGAGTCTATTTTCAGATAACCAATCGGGGACAAATAACCAATAAAGTATCGATAGCCGACGAAGTGTATGTGCGTTATAGCGGGTTGTCCTTTTTTATGTCGGACGATACGACCAAATATAACAATAACAATCCGGCAACGAGCCCGGACCCCGGAACATTCGTGTACTATGGGACGGTAACCGGTTCGACGGTCGATGCTTACCGAAATGCGACGACTACGGCATGGGCCGTTCCTTTACAGTATATCGGGCATACTGGGCGTGTGAAAATGATTGTCCCTTTTGCGATGGGATCTTCTTACGACCGGTCGAATTTTCAGCCTACCTATTACGAAAGCGTTCAATATCGATTTTCGCCTTATAAATAATAGAGCTATTCATCTGTAATCCGTTTTTTTATGACATTAATCAAATCCATATCCGGCATTCGGGGCACTATCGGCGGAGAGGTCGGTGAAAATCTCACTCCCTTGGATATTGTGAAGTTCACGGCTGCCTATGCCTCCTTTATCAAGCAAACGACAAAAGAAAAGAATCCCGCGATCGTCGTGGGACGTGATGCCCGCATTTCGGGCGAAATGGTACACCGCATTCTCACCGGAACGCTTATCGGCATGGGCTGCCGCGTTACGGATATCGGCATGGCTACGACACCTACCACCGAATTGGGCGTCATCCGCGAAAAAGCGGCGGGGGGAATTATCATTACAGCCAGTCATAATCCGAAACAATGGAACGCATTAAAGTTACTCAATGGTGATGGCGAATTTCTTAGTGCAAAGGATGGAGAGACTGTTTTACAGATAGCTGAGGCGGAAGATTTTCCGTTTGTGGGCGTCGACGAGTTGGGGACGTTGGTGCAAAAACGATATCTTCACGAGCATATTCAAAGCGTATTATCGCTCGATCTGGTCGATGTGAAAGCCATTAAAGCGGCGAATTTTCGTGTCGCCATCGACACTGTAAACTCGGTCGGAGGAGTTGCATTGCCCGAACTGTTGTATGCATTAGGCGTAAAAGAAATTTTTAAACTGCATTGTGCGCCGCATGGCAATTTTTCTCATAATCCCGAACCCCTGCCGGCAAATCTTACCGAACTGTCTGCGTTAATGAAGAGTTCGAAGGCGAATGTCGGTTTTGCGGTCGATCCCGATGTGGATCGGTTGGCGATTTATTGTGAAAACGGAGAACCTTTCGGTGAAGAATATACGTTGGTGGCAGTGGCCGATTATGTGCTGCAACATACGCCGGGTAACACCGTGTCGAATTTGAGTTCGAGCCGCGCGTTGAAAGATGTTACCGAAAAGCACGGCGGACAATATTCTGCGGCTGCCGTAGGAGAAGTGAATGTCGTTACCCGTATGAAGGAAGTCAATGCCGTTATCGGTGGAGAAGGAAACGGCGGGGTGATTTATCCGGCGTCCCATTATGGACGCGATGCCTTGGTGGGGATAGGGTTGTTTTTGTCGCATTTGGCAAAGACTGGGTTGAAGCCGAGCGAATTGCGCGCAACCTATCCGGCTTACTTTATGGCAAAACAGAAAGTCGAATTGACTCCCGGAATAGATACCGATGCGGTATTGGCCGGAATAAAGGCGCGTTTTAGTGATGAGAAAGTAACCGATATCGATGGAGTGAAAATCGATTTTCCCGATAAATGGGTGCATCTCAGAAAGTCGAATACCGAGCCGATTATCCGGGTATATTCCGAAGCTCCTTCGCAAGAAGAAGCCGAGGCGACGGCGAAGCAGATTATGGATATGATCAAAGAGTTCCGATAGAACGGATTGATTCAAGCACATTGCGATTGATTCATCCTTGCCCTCAATTTTTCGGTAGGGCTATGATACATGCAGCGGAAAAGGCGCCAACTGTGAGGCGCAAGAATATTTTCCGCCTGTATAGTCATGATCGTATCTTAGGCGAAATGAAGCAAAGAAAAGTATCCACGATTATATTTTATGAAAGATAAATTGGTAAGTCGCGAAGATATTCGTGCATGGCATCCTATATTCCGTAGCAAATATGGAGATAAATTGATTGATTGGGGAGTGAAAATATCGGGGCTGAATATCGCCAATGATATTTACGATCGTTCGAAACACTTGACAGGCCCCGCGTTTTGTAAAGATTTATTGGATAAATTGAGTCTGAAACGCACGTTGGTCAACGTGGAAATCCTCGAAGAATATAAAAATAAACCCTTTATCACTGTTTCCAATCATGCTTACGGACATGTCGATGGTATCGCGGCGATTGAGACCGTTGCCTCACGGGTGGATGATTATAAAATCATGGTCAACTTTGTATTGGGAATGATCGATACGATGGCCGAGAATTTTATCACGGTGAATCCTTATAAAGCCGGTAATCCCGATAGTGCCACGTTGAACGGCATAAAGCAGTGTATCGAGCATATCCGCAACGGGCATGCCATGGGGTTTTTCCCTTCGGGTGCGGTGTCGAATATTTATTTCAAGCACGGGCGTTTTGTGCTGGAAGACCGGGAGTGGCAGGCATCCATTATTAAACTGATAAAGAAAGCGGAAGTGCCCGTCATACCGATGCACTTTTCGGGACGGAATTCCATCCCTTTTTATCTCTCGCGGTTATTCGGATGGCAAGTCCGTACGCTATTGATGTGTCATGAATTGTATAATAAGAAGGACAAAGAGATGGTGATTACATTCGGTAATCCCATTATGCCGGAAGAGATGGCTTCCTATAAAGATGATAAGGAACTCGGCGAATTTTTGAAGTTGAGCACCTATCGGTTAGGAAAAAAATAAATAATTGCCTATCTTTGAAATCTAAAAAATTCTACTGCAAAAGCGAACGGTTTTTATGGCTAAAGTAAATATACAACAAATAAAACAACGGTTTGGTATTATCGGTGTTTCGCCGGAGTTGGAGAGAGCTATGGATGTTGCTTTGCAAGTTTCTCACACCGATCTTTCCGTGCTTATCACGGGCGAGAGCGGGGTAGGGAAGGAGATTTTCCCGCAAATCATACATCAATACAGCCGGCGTAAACATGGCGCCTATTTTGCGATTAATTGCGGATCGATTCCCGAAGGAACTATCGATTCGGAATTGTTTGGCCACGAGAAAGGGTCTTTTACCGGGGCTACGGGTACTCGCAAAGGGTACTTCGAGGTGGCTGACGGCGGGACGCTTTTCCTCGATGAGGTGGGGGAGTTGCCTTTATCGACACAATCCCGGTTGTTGCGCGTGCTCGAAAGCGGCGAATTTATCAAAGTGGGTTCCTCGAAAGTGGAAAAGAGTGATGTCCGGGTGGTAGCCGCAACGAACTTAAATATGGTGAAGGCGGTGGAACAAGGAAAGTTCCGGGAAGATCTGTATTATCGGCTCAATTCGGTACCTATTCGTATCCCGCCGTTGAGAGACCGCCGCGAAGACATTCCCCTGCTCTTCCGGAAGTTTGCGGGCGATTTCGCCGAAAAATACATGATGCCGTCGATTTCTCTCACCGACGATGCGAAGGAATTGATTAAAGAATATCGATGGCCCGGAAATGTACGGCAGTTGAAGAATATCACCGAGCAGATATCCATCATCGAAAAAGAACGGATTATCACCGCGGATATCCTGCAAAAATATTTGCCTAAAAACGAGGTGGGCATGTTGCCGGTATTAGTGTCGAATATCAGGGATGCCGAACAGAAATCGTTCGCCAATGAGCGGGAGATATTGTATCAGGTGTTGTTCGATATGAAAAAAGATATCACGGACCTTAAAAAGGTGGTGAAAAATATGTTGGATAATTCGGAAAATACGTCGCCAAAGATTTTTGACGATCCCGTGGCTTCTACTTCCGTCATTCCAAAAGATAATGCGACCGTTACCATTCCTGTAAAATACAATCAGGATACGATTCGATTGGACGACCGGCCTTCTTCCAAAGACGAGGAGATACAGGAGGCGGCCGAATTTGAAGAAAGTTCGTTATCACTGGATGAAGTGGAAAAAGATCTCATCGTCAAAGCCCTTGAGAAGAATAACGGAAAAAGAAAACAGGCTGCAGTCGACCTGGGCATATCCGAGCGTACACTCTACCGGAAAATTAAAGAATACAATTTGGATAACGCATGAAAAAGTACCTTTTCGTTCTTTTAGCGGCTTGTGTGATGGTTTCCTGTACGATTTCATACAAATTTAACGGAGCTTCCATCGATTATAATGTGACGAAGACATTGCAAGTAGGTCATTTTATCAATCAGGCGCCGCTGGTTTATGCGCCGCTGGAGCAACGATTCAACGAGGAGTTGAAAGATATATTTACGCGCAACACCCGCCTGCAATTTGTCAATCAAAACGGTGATATGGAGATTGAAGGCGAGATTGTCGGATATGAATTAACGCCTTTGGCCGTACAGGAAGATCAGTTTGCGTCCGAAACGAAATTGACCATGACCGTGCGTATGCGTTTCAAGAATAACAAAGTGGAAGGGCAGGATAAGGAGGAAACCATTTCGGCCAACCGCACGTTCTCGAGTAATGTGGTGCTTACGTCGGTACAGGATCAGCTCATTGAGGAATTGGTTGACGAAATTGTCGATCAAATTTTTAATGCGACAATGGCTAATTGGTAACGGGCATGGAAAAAGAGGTCTTTTACGAATGGACGGAGGATATGGAGCGGCTCGATGAAGCGTCTGCCGAACAACTGAAAATGGTGGTCGACACTTATCCGTACTTTCAGTCGGCGCGCCTGCTGTATACCAAGAACCTTTCTGTTTTCAGGAACCCCCTTTTCGACGAAGAACTCGCCAAGACCGCTGTTCTTTGCGGCGATCGGCGCAAGTTGTTTTATTTGATCCGCAACGAGGATTACGCCCCTTTCTTGCCGGCGCGCGAACGGGGGGACACTCCCGAGGATAAGACGCAAGCCTTACTCGATTCCTTCTTATCTTCTTTGGATGACGAGGAAAATACGGCTTCGCAAGAGCCAGTTTCGCCCGAGTTGGGAATTATTTCTACCGACTATCTGTCGTATTTGCAATCGGTAGAAGGTGAAGGGGAAAAAGAGGAACGCAAGCCGGAGCATCCGCTGAAACATCAAAACATTATCGATCGTTTTATTGAAAAGGCGCAGGATGATAATCTTTTTTCCAATCCTTCCGAACCGGCCGAGAGTTCGACTGTAAATATTGATAATGAAGAGTATAATGATGATTTACTGACCGAAACTCTCGCGCGTATCTATATTAAACAAAAAAAATATGAACAGGCTCTGGCAATTATTAGACGCTTAAGTTTGAATTTCCCGAAAAAAAGTGTTTACTTTGCCGACCAAATTCGTTTTTTAGAACATTTGATTATCAACGAAAAGTATAAAAAATAATAGAACGTTATGTACATATTTCTAACAATTTTGATTTTAATAGCTGCCGTCCTCATGGTTCTTATCGTGTTGGTGCAGAAATCTAAGGGAGGGGGACTTGCTGCAGGCTTTTCTTCGTCGAACCAAATCATGGGTGTGCGTAAAACAACCGATTTTCTCGAAAAAACCACATGGACCCTTGCTGCGGTGATTATGGTGTTGAGTGTTTTAACGGCTAAATATACGGCCTCGCATTCTACTACGGCTCCACAATCGCAGATAGAAGTGCAACAACCGGCTCCGCTAAATCCTACCACCGCTCCCGATGTTACTCCTACGTTGCCGGTACCTGCCGAAACGGCTCCGGCTCCGGCGCAATAAGACAAAGAGACAAGGAGACGAGAGACAGAGAGACAAGGAGACAGAGAGACAAGGAGACAGAGAGAGACTGGGAGATGATGCTTCGCGATAACGGCTTCGCCTGATAATGCACTTCGTGCGATAAGGTGACCGGGAGGCAAACCCATTATCGTGAAGCGGTATCACCGCAGGCATATCTCCCCGTCCCCATATCTTCTATAACGGATCTACATCATAATAGACCCGCATGTATTTGAATTCGGGGTTGGCGCGCATGCGTTGCTCCGACTTCTTAATAAGTTTCCTGATTTTTTGCGGAGATAATCCGATTTCGAGTTTTAAGAGAATTTCCCGGATGTGGTATAATTGGATTTTAGCCACGGCGGGTTTGCTCGGGCCCAGCAGACGCTCGTGCAGCGACGGCCGGAGAAGTCCGGCAAAAGCGCGGGCTTCAACTTCGGCTTTTTGCTCGTCTTTATTTTTGATGACAATACGGATAAGGCGCGAATAAGGCGGATAGTTGAACAGTTTCCGTTCCTCGGCTTGTTGCCTGAAGAACCCCTCGTAGTCGTTGTCCGTAAGGTAACGGTATAACGGTTGTTCCGGATCATTGCTTTGAATAATCACCTTCCCGCGTTTGTTTTTACGGCCTGCCCGTCCGCTGGCCTGCATCATTAGCTGAAAGCCCCGTTCGTGTGAGCGGAAATCGGGATAATTCAGCAAGCTGTCTGCCGAGATGATGCCTACCACGCTGACATCGTCAAAATCCAATCCTTTCGATAACATTTGCGTACCGATAAGAATGCGGGTCTTTTTTTGCTGAAAGTCCGAAAGAATATTCTCATATGAATTTTTGCCCCGGGTGGTATCCGCATCCATGCGGGCGATGGAGACTTCCGGAAAAAGCCGCGCCACTTCTTCTTCCACTTGCTCCGTGCCCATTCCTACCAGTTCGATACTTGGTTGATGGCACTCGGGGCATTCCGTCACCATTTTATACGTTGTGCCGCAATAATGGCAAACGAGTTCATTGCGCGATTTATGATACGTGAGGCTGACATCGCACCGCCGGCATTTGGGTGTCCAGCCGCAAAGCTGGCACTCGACCATGGGCGCAAAGCCTCGCCGGTTGCGGAAAAGAATGACCTGTCCGCCTTCCTGCAACGCGTTATCCATATAACTAATGAGCGCCGGAGAGAGCAAGGATTTCATTTTTTTCTTGCGACGCAGCTCTTTGGTATTTTCCAAAATGATTTCGGGCAGCGAGATATCTTCATAGCGGTTGGCCAGCGTGACGAGCCCGTATTTCCCCGTTTGGGCATTAAAATACGATTCCATGGAAGGCGTGGCGGTACCCAGCAAAATAGGAGCCTTCGTGAGATGAGCGAGCATAACGGCCGTATCGCGGGCATGGTATCGGGGAGCCGGTTCCGTTTGTTTATAACTGCTTTCATGCTCCTCGTCGACAATAATCAAGCCCAATCTTTTAAAGGGCAGGAAAAGCGATGAGCGTACGCCGATGACGATGTCATACGGATGATCCGACAGCATTTTCTTCCAGATCTCCGCCCGTTCCTGATCGTTTATTTTGGAGTGATAGATCGCCAGCTTGTCGCCGAAAACCGCTTGCAAACGATGCGTAAGCTGTGTGGTAAGCGCTATTTCGGGAACTAAATACAGCGTTTGTTTGCCCTCTTCCAGCAGGCGCTTGATCAGATGAATGTAGATTTCGGTTTTTCCACTGGAGGTAACGCCATGCAACAGGCACGGCTTCCGGTCGTTAAAGCAGTCGATAATCTCGGTGAAAGCTTGCTGTTGATATTCATTGAGCGTGTGAGGAGCACGGGTAACCCTTGCTGCGCCGTCGCCCAGGCGCCCGATTTCGACGGTCGCCTGCCGTAGGACGTTTTTCTGCAATAGTCCGTTCAATACGGAAGCCGAAGTGTCGGTGAGAGCCATGATCTCTTTGCGACTAAAGGAGTCCGCTTCGCTAGCGGCAAAAAGGCCAGTGATCTGTTCGTAGAGCAACTGTTGCTTTTTTGCTTTGCCGATTGCGTGCGAGGCGGATTGGGGAGATAATTTCTTCGGGAGGAAAATATGTGTTTCGGTCTTGGGCGCAAACTTACTTTGGATGGATTCGTGGATTACGACCAAGCCTTTTTCTGCTAACGAATAAACTGTCGGTAGGACATTCCCGATTTTCAGGCGGACGGCGATTTCGGATATCTTTACCGGAAGGTCTTGCTCGTTTAGCAGGTCGATGATTTGTTTTTCCTTTGGACGCAATCCCTTTTCATCGGTGGCGTGCCCTACGAGGGCGGATACCATCGTTTCGCTTTCCATCCTCAGTTTGGAAGGAAATGCCGCTTTGTAAACATCGCCTAAAGGTGACAGGTAATAAAAAGATACCCACTCCCATAATTTCAGTTGATTTTCGTTCACCAACGGAACGGAATCGATCAGGGAATGGATATCTTTTAAGGAGACGCCGCTCTGTGGGGCGTCGTGATGTATTTTAAGAACAATAGCCGTATAGTACTTGCGTTTTCCGAAAGGAACGATGACTCTGCATCCGATTGCCAGCGCACTTTGCATGGACGCCGGAACGGCATAGGTAAACGTTTCGGATAAGGGCAAAGGCAGTACTACATCGGCAAACATGTATTATAAGTATACGGCGGCCGTAAGTGACCAAGTACCTTTTTTTCCGTTGAAAGCATCGGTCCATTCGGGCGTTTTGGCCGAATAATTATCCGTCATTTTAATACCGTAATTCACACCGACGGCTAACCGGCTGAACACTTCTGCTCCCAGTCCGATATTGATTCCGGCCTCGAAACTCTTTGTCTCTACTTGTCCTTTTATATTATTCAAGGTGAAGTCGATGTCGTCGCTTGCTACCAGAAAACGGGCATACGGGCCGCCGGCAACGAATATTTTCACGGGAAGCAGGAGTCCGAATTTATATTTCACGTTCACCGGAACATCCAGATAGTGGTTGGACACTTTCTGCACCACTTTTTCTATTCCTTGAGTAACTTCCTTCACATTCATCCGGTCGTTGCTGTATAAGAGCGAACCTTCAATGCCCAAATTGACAAGGGGTAGCGTAAATTCGGCCGTGGGACCTAATTTAAAGCCATTGAGGTTTTCCACTTCAAGAGCTTCTTTCGTAAAAGACGGCGTATTGAGTCCTACTTCGCCTCTCAACCCGAAGCGTAATTGTGCGTTAGCTGTAGCTCCCATCAGGAAGAAAGCAATCAGCGTACTGAAAAATACTGTTTTTGTTTTCATATCAATTCATTTAGTAAAATAGTAATCTTTTTTAGTCCGTGCAAAGCTATAACATTTGGATGAATTAGCCGCCGAAAGTACGGAAAAAAACAAATGCTACCTCTGCATTTATAGAAAGGGAAAGCGATGGCTTTTCCACAAATAATTCAACGACATCAACATAACGTTTAACCGGGAGCGATTGTTTACACGTATATTACTCACGGCCCTTTGGTCTTAATGATGCATGCAACTGTTGTTCATGCGGCGGATACCCCTTTCGCATTACCGCAAGTGGAAAAACCTCCTTCGGGCAACCCGATCGTGCTTTTTCCGGTTGCGAAAATGCCATCGCCTTCCCCGCGGCATTTTCGCAGGTGTCAAATATACCAACGGTAACCCGAAGGGACTTTTTCCAGTGTAAAAAGGTACTTTCGGAAACCCGAAGCGGTTTTCACAAGTGGAAACAATCCGTTCCGGCAACCCGAAGCGGCTGTTTGTTCTGTTAAAAGTTCCCTACAGAAAAAAGGAGCTGAATCGGCAAAAGATTCACCCCCTTTTCTTTAAGCAACAGGTCTAATTACGGCTGGATATCTTGTATAAAATACCCGTATTTCAATACATCCTTTTCAATTAAAGAGAAAACCGCCCATATCTTGCTTCCATCGTTCTTGATGATTTTAAAGTATTCCAGATCAAGAACTCCGTCGGATGATTTACCATACGGAATATTCTGATAACTGATTTTACATCCTTGCTTTTCTCCGATAGATACATCTTTCGGATAATAAATTTTCAGGACATAGAAATCGTATCGGGTGTATCCGCTCAGATTCATTCCGTTTTCAATCATATTTAAATAGTCATAATAAGGGGCACTTGCAGTTGACGCATCGAATACAAAATAAGGAGCTGTTGTTTCCTCCATTATTGCTGCCAGCTCTTCTTCATCATAGGGAATAGTTGTTGATTGAGTATTAATCGACAAAACAGCTTGTCGTTTACTTGCATCCGTAACGACAATATTTGTTTTTCCTTCTTTCCCTTGTGCTGTAATGATAATCGTATTTTCCGATGTTTGTACCGTCGCAATCGTTTCGTCCTCCGAAACGGCTGAGTACTTGCCATTGCCTTCCAATATATTAATGGTGACATCTTTTTTATTCCCAATTTTAAAATCGATATTAACAGTTTCCTCTTCCAGTACGATTTTGTCATATTGATAAACGATCACAGGTAATCGTTTTAATTGAGTTTTCTTATCCGAAATGATAATGTTGGTAGACCCCGTATTTTTACCGTATATTTCTATCCTGTCATCGTTTAACGTGACAGCGGCTATATCGGGATTAATAGAAAAAACACTATAATCGCCGTTTCCTTCTGAAATAAGCACTTCCGTATTTTCTTCCATTTTAAGATCGATAGCCTCCTTATCCAAAACGATATTCACTTCCGTATCGAGAACGGGATCTTCAGCTACCTCTTCTTTACTGCAACCGAGCAGGAGAACGAAAATGACGAAAAACCAGAACAAATAATATCTTGTTGTCATAAAAATAAATCGTTGAATCGTTAATAATTTGTTTTATATAGTTGAGGATGTCTCAACTAAGGAATCATCTAATTACCAATCTTTTTTATACGGTTGACCGTTATAGACAAGTTCTTCATCGAATAATGTCTTCGCAATCATTTGCAAAGCGGGCAATTGACGGTTGGTGAAATTATTTCGGAAAGGATTCAGGGAGAAAACCATATGTCCTCCATATCCATTATTTCGTAATCTTTTCAGATTATTCTCCGAAGTAAATCGATTCAGAGCGAACTCTTGCGAATATAGAGCCATTCCTGATTTTTGCAATCCGGGGTAGTTCCAGCTTAAATCGGAGCTTCCTCCATAATCATGAATCCCCCAATCGACAAATTCTCCGGGCTCGATGCCGTCAATACTTTCAAAACTTCGGGTTCTACTATAAACATAGGCACACATTAATTTATCAGGCATCAGTTTTTTCGCCTCAAAGAAAAGCCTGGCAGCGGCAGCGTTGGAGGGTGCTACGAAACCGGGTGGAACAGGTGTCTGATAGGCTGAATATTCGTCATCGAAGAAAAAGCCATCTAAAAGATATGTATCGGCCGTAGCTTTCAGGTTTTTAGCAAATTCCCGTGCTGTTTCGTCCGCCAAATTGGCGACTCCCGAACGTTCTCCGCCACCGAGTATACCCAATACTACTTTTATGCCTTTGTCTTGAAGAGGTTTCAAATATTTTTCCCGGTTACTCAATAGATATTGTACGTTAGGATTATTATAAAGATATACCCCACCCGTTTGAATATCATATTTGATATTTGCTGCAAAGAGAATTACCATATCGAACAGCGGTTTTCCGGTATCTTTCAACGTAAAACATAAATGATTCAACGGATTCAACGGATCGCTGTCATTCACTTCCTGACAACTGATGATTTTTATTCCCGTTGCTTTGGCAGCATCGGGAATTTTCGTAATATCTTTCACCATAATGATATAGTTGCCTATCGATCCTATGGAAACATCTCCGGAAACAAGTTCTATACTGATTGGTATTCCGTAGCTTTTTTCAGGGTCCAAAGAGCTGCCGGAAAGAAACGACACCGGAACTCGTTCCGACTTGTTTTCCCCGGCTGAAATTTGTACAGTTCCTCCCTCGGCGAATGTCACCAAGTTTTCGGGAAAAAAGTCATAGGATGATTCATGGGCTTCGTTATATGCTTCCAAAACGGCGTTATCATATTTTAGCTTTACGCTTACGGGTTTAGAAGCGCTTCCGGTCAGGTGCAAGAAAAGGTCGGTTTTCCCGTTTTCACGAAACTCCACCAAGGATACATTTCTTTGCCCCTTAACATCCGTTAAATAGCCGAATATATCCTTACTCACTTCGTATTTGCTTTCATCGATAGTTCCAACGTTAATATCCTCCTGACAAGCCGAAAAGAAGCAGGTAAAGAGTATAATAGCCATTGTCAACAAAGTTGGGCTCATTAATTTATCGTATTTCATCATTTGTTTTTTTATAAGATTTTCCATTACTTGCTTTTAGCCGGCAACGATACGGGTGTCCATTTAATTGCATTCTTTGAGGCCAAATGATTCCCGTTAGCGGTATGATCTTTCACTGTATTGCCTGCTCCGTCGTTACATTTCCAATAAGCTACAAGCCCCTCCGATTCCGGCTCCACCTCGAAAGGGTTGTTCGCAATCTCTTCCTGCGTGCGAACAACATTCCATATACGGCATTCCGAGAATTCTCCTGCCAAATAGCGGTTATCTTCATAAGAGCGCCCGATATAGAAGCCATCTTTACCGTTTACATCAAAACTTACTCGACCGATGGATTTAGTTCCTTGCGACTGGACTTTACCGTTTACATAAATTTTCATATCTCCATCGGAAGAATCGTACGTCAGAGCCACATGGGTCCATTCGTTCGTAGGCAGTCCCTTGTTGGAATCAGAATCCGGGAAGTTGCCTTTATTGGTGGCTATTTGAATTTGATTGGAAGGAAAGCCTGCATCCCCGATACGGATAAGGAGCCTTCCCTCTATTCCCATTACCGTGCTGATAAGCCTGTCGTAATCGCGGCATCTGATCAATGCCTCCATTGTAACCTGCGAGAGATTGTTTACCACAGTGGGGGTCACCCATTGATCGATGTGAAGGTAATTGTCTTCCATGTCGGCTACGACATTGATTAAAGCCGCTCCTTTCAAGACATAATAAATGGTTTGCGCGCTTTGCAAGACGGGTAGGTCGGCATGGACGATTGTCACTGGAAGCACATATACCGAATCCCTGTCAAGGCGATTGATATCTTTAAAATGAATGGACGTTTCCGAAGAACGAACACTTCCGGCCGCAATCGTCACCTTTGGTTCGGGTAATTCGTAATAAACTTCGGGAAGCGCCACCGCATGATCGTAATAGGCTTTATTATAGACTTCTACTAACGATGGGGCGGGTTGGTATGTTACCGTAATATCCTTATCTTCGGGTTGAGCGATTGCCGTTTGTAAGATCCTTGCTTCATTTACAATATTCGGCTTAATCAGCAAGTTGTCAACTTTAGATATCGATTCGATATATACTTTATTATCAAAGGACGCATCATTATTACAGCTGCAAAAGAGCATTAATAAGAAAGAAAGCGGAAAAAAATAGAAACTATAACGATTCATAATTATTTAGATTTGAATGATGGGTTCAACGTATAGATAGCTGTTTTAGTATAGTTATATACCCGACGGACATTATAATAATCGTTATTGATATTATATATACCCAATCCGGCTATCGTGAAATTCGGAAAAGTTGCGGTCGCCCATAGGGCTGATGAAGGAACAGCCCGGGTACCGTCAGTCCAGTATCCGGTTTTGGTATCGGATTGGTCCAGAGAGGTTGTTTCGGCCGTAACAATAAAGCGATCGGTAGGAACTCCTTCCGTACAAGCCCTCGTTATGTCGTAAGTCAACTGGCCGCCGCTGGTTGCGCCGGATGTCTCAATAATAATATGCTTGCATAAATTCAGTATGGTTTTATCGACCAGGTTTTGCGGCTTTCCGGCAAAAACAAGCATTTTGTCTTTGTGTGTATTTATCCACGAATGGATAATGCCGATGTAAGTATTTTCGTTAGAGATATATTCTTCTTTTTCGTTCGCGGTCATATGCAAAAGGCTTTTTCCGTTATATCCTACAATAATGCCGTCGTAGCCATATGTATCTACCAATTTGAGGGAATACCCCAACGTATCCAGAAGGTGTGATAGAAAATCCTCCTGTACAGTCGTCTCTTCTTCATTATCCTTTAACTCTGCCATTTTATTATCATAATTCAATTTCAGAGCATCGTAATCCAGAGAGAAAATGACCTTCATATCCTTGTCCTGACGGACGTTGCGTATTTCATTTAATTCCAGATCGTCTAAACTGTCAGGGTGGGTTAAAACGACAACATCGATGCTGTCGGGCAGATTGTCGATATGTTGGGCCCTATTGAAAGGTACTTTTTCGCTATTGTCAAACCATGCATATACGATTTTATGGTCAGACTTGCGGTATTCTTTCAAGTTCTGTAAATAGTCTGCATATAATTCAGGATTTTGTTTTTTTATGTCGGGATCGATAATGGTTAACGATTCCGTATCCGTCCAATCGCTACAAGAAGTAGAAAGGAAACTGATAAAAAAACAACACGCGGTAATAATCATCGCATATATAAATTTATTTTTCATCACTTATTGTATTTAAATTAGTTTTTCTTTGCCCACCAAATATCGGTGCCTATATTGTCCGGTCCTTTTAAGTATTGGCTTACCGCATTCGCGACGTTTTGAGCGTTATTGGTATATTCTTCCTGGGGATAAGGCAGTCGGCGGGCCATCCGTTCAGTGCTTACCGTACCTCCGCTCTTGTTCTCCATTACCGGTATGAGTTTGGGATATCCCGTGCGGCGGAATTCCGACCAGGCCTCAATACCGAGAGGAAAATTTGCAATCCATTTTTGCGTAATAATCCGTTCGAGATTCTTCTCATACTCTGCCTCGACATCGTATTTTACCGTTATCTTACTGGTTGTTCCGAAATAAGAATAACTGCCTAACGGGTCTTTATAAGATTCCGGTACACTCACTTCGTCTTCCCTGTACTGTTCCGCTCCGGAAGCATCCCATTGCTCAAAAGAAAGGGAAATACCTGCGTTATAGTATTCTTCTGCCGATCCGCCGCCCATATTCCATCCACGTAAGGCACCTTCGGCTTTCAGAAAAGAAACTTCGGCGGCATTCATCCATAGCAATTTATTGCCGGTTTCGACTTTCATGTTCGAATAAGATTGAGCTTTTCCAGCTTCCGGTATCATAATGCCCGACCGCAATCCGATATATCCGTTTGTTGTATTTCCTGTAAATGTTGACAGCGTGAAATATTTTTCCCTTCTCGGATCGTTATATCCGTTCATAAAAGAGGTTATATCCGCCGATATGCGGGAGTCACCTCCATTATATTCATACATTACAACATGAAACGGATTGGTGTTAGCAAGTGTCATAAAGGCATTTTCACTATTCGAACTAATAGTGCCGATATTGTGGTTTGCTGCTTCCTCCGCTTTCTCTTTTGCCAGTTGTGGCTCTACATCGGCAATCCTCATAGACAAACGAAGCTTTAGAGAATTCGCCAATTTTATCCAATTGACCACAACACCTTCATAAATCCGGTCGGATTTAGGCGAAAAATCTTCCGTTTGATGAGCCGTCAAGGCCTCGATAGCTCCATCCAATTCTTGTAACATCAACTTATAAATCTGTTCTTGAGAATCATAAGGCGCATTCAATTGTCCATCCTCTCCCACTTGTGAGTAGGGAATGGGACCATAAATGTCGGTTACCCGCGAGATTCCCATTATTTTTATTATATCGGCTACACCTAATGACACGGGGTTCTCGGAGGAATTGTGCAAGAACTTGTGATTCGCCATTATTTTGGTGAAAATGTCGTTGAAAGCAACTCTCCACCAATGATTTTCGGGAATATAAGTAGAAAAATTTCTGTTGTTGAATCCCGGATTCGAATCAGACAGATAACCACCAAAGGCACCCCCCAATAAACATTCTACAAACTGATTGGCATTGGCATCGGTAGGGATTACCCAACTCTGCATGGCAAGCAGGTATTGTCTCAACAAGTAATCATCCCGCCCCATTTCTTCTTCCGTCGCTGCGGATATATCTCTGTTGTATTCATTGTATTTATCCGTACATGTTGCGAAAAATAACACAAAGTACACACAGGCAACGATCGGTAATACTAATTTATATCTTTTCATTTTCTGTTCGTATTAAAAATTAATCTTCACACTAAAGCCTACATTCCGAGAGTTAGGCATCATAAAATAATCGATTCCTTGATAATAGTTCCCTACGGTAGCAACAGATTCCGGATCAAAAGGAGCTTTATTGTAAATCATCCATAAATTGCGCCCGATTAAGGAAACTGTAACATCGGTGATTCCCCGTAATTGGGCTTTCGTAAAGGTATATCCAAGCCGGGCCTCCTGTAAGCGTACATTCGTTGCTCCGTAGGTATAATATTGAGGTATACCTGAGTTACGACCGATGGCGGTAAACCATTTTTCGGCATTGACAACATCTCCTCCATTGACGACGACACCTCCGTTATCTCGCGCAACAGCAGATGCTTCGGATACTCCATAACGGTCCAATACGGCTTGGGTTGCGGAATATACGATACCGCCCAAGCGGGCCGAAAGCATAAATCCGAAATTGAAATTCCTCCATGAGAAATCGTTTCTCCAACTCATATTGCTCTTCGGAAAAACACTTCCCAATTTGATGGGTTCCAAAGCTCTGGCCGAAGTGATATTGCCATCTTGATCGATATAAATATCCCCGTTGCTATCTCGCTGAACATCGTATAACGAATAAAAATCGCCTAAAGACCCCCCTTCCTTAAGGATAAAACGGGCATCGGCCAATCCTCCGATGTCTAATGTATAAGGAGTCGATTGTCCGGTTTGAGGGTCTTTATAATCCTCTACCAATTCTTCGATCTTATTTGTATTTGCACTGAAAGTGTAGTGTGTCGACCAGGTAAAATCATTCCATTTGTTATCATATCCTACCCCCAGCTCTATCCCCCGGTTTCTTATACTGCCGGTTTGAATATAACGATATTTGTATAAAGAGGATGAGGATAATCCCGGATTGAAAGTTTGGTTGAACGACCGGGCATCATATAAACTGATATCGATATGGAAGTGTTTTAAAAGCCGGGTCGTGAGTCCTACTTCCCAAGAGTTTGTCCTTTCGGGCTTTAATTGAGGCATCGGTGCATAAGTCGGCGTCGGTTCATATCCGTTGAGGGAGCCGGACCATGCATAATTTTTTTGTGCCAGGAAACGTTTGAAAGGAGTACCCACGGAAGCGAAAGATGCTCGCAGTTTCATGTAATCGATTACCTCCTTAGGCATGTGAAAAAGGTCGGACAAAATAAAAGATGTGCCGATGGATGGATAAAAGAATCCTTTTGCAGTAGAATAGGATCCGGAAAGTTGCGAAGGCCAATCGTACCGCCCGGTTAATGTAAGGAAGTAAGCACCTCTATAGCCGAACTCCGTACTGGCGAAAACCGATTGTGTCTGATCGTGGTATCCGGCCTGCGAACTTCGGGCTTTGTCCCTATCCAATTGCATGAGTGAAAACAAATTGGGAATACCGCTTTCCGTGTCGGTATCAACAATCGGGCCGCCGGTTTGCACGGCATATTGTTGTATATCCGATAGAGAAGCTCCTATATTGGCAAATAGCGTCAGTTTTTCGGCTATCGATTTGTTTATATTGACAAGGAAATCTGTGTAGGTTTGCTTTTCATTCGTTCGTTGAACCCCGAAAAGCCCGTTATTCGAACCTCCGGTTAAAGTCGTATTCGTAGAAGCGTATAGCTTTTCGGAATATTCCGTTCCGGCGTTATCCACCCGTATACGCGCAGAGACATTCAACCAATCGAGCAAATCATAGCTCAGATTCGCATTAAACATATAACGGTCTTTTGCATTCTCACGTAAATTGCGGTAGTTGATCCAATAAGGATTTTGGCCGGTATATTCATTAATACCTTGCGGCCAGTATTGGGTTGATATTTTTCGCTGTGTGCTATACCGTTCAAACATCCTAATATCGTTCCAATCATCGCCTCTCGGGAAAAGATAAACGCTGACCAATGGATTCTGATAGACTCCCTGATTGGCCATATTTCGGTCATTTTGCTTGACATATGTTGCTCCTACATCCAACGTCATTTTGTCTTCTAAAAACGAAGCCGTATTCCTGATGGAAAAGTTGTAACGTCGATAATCGTTATTCGGAATCATTCCGCGCGAATCTACCGCGCTGGCTGAAGCATAGGTTTGATTACGTTCGGTACCGGTAGAGAACGATAAGGTCTCTGTCGTTACCATTCCCGTCCTGAAATAATCGCTTCGAGGTGAATATCCCATAAAATTAGCCTCATTTAATCGATTCCCCCAACTTTTATCGGCAACCGTAACTTCGGGGCTTAACAAACTGCCTGTGCCGTACCGATTCTGGAAATCAGGCAACACAAACGGCTGCAAAAATTCCGTATTCTGAGACAAAGACAAGGTTGTTTTCCCCGCTTTACCTTTCTTCGTCGTAATCAAAATCACCCCGTTTGCCGCCATATTGCCATAAAGTGCGGACGCCGCTGCTCCGGTAAGCACCGAAAGCGATTCGATATCTTCAGGATTGATATCCGCTACGGCATCTCTGGCGCCCGACGAATCGAATACGGTACCTCCTTCACTCGCAAAATCGAACATTGGAATCCCATCCACCACATATAGCGCATTATTCGACTGGGCTATACTTTTCATACCGCGCATTACGACTTTACTCGCTCCGCCGACTCCGGAAGAACTCGCATTGATAGTCACACCCGCTACTTTTCCCGATAAGGCATTGATAAAATTGGCATCCTTTATGCGAGTAAGTTCGTCTTGTTTGACTTCCTGCACATTGTAACTTAAGGCTTTCTGCGATCTCCGGATCCCTAAAGCCGTCACAACCACTTCATCCAGCAACTTCATGTCTTGCTGCATGGTCACATTCAAGACTTCCCGCTCACCCGGCTGAATCGTTTGAGAAGCATATCCTATATAGGAAAAGGTAAGCGACTGGCCTTGCTCGATGGATAAGGAATAATTGCCGTCGATATCCGTGGCGGTTCCGCCTGCGGTAGAGCCGTCATCCTTTACGACATAGACGCCCACTCCGATCAGCGGTTGTTTGCTTTCATCGACGACCACTCCCGAAACGGTTCGCTTTTGCGGTGAAGACGGAAGTTGCGCCCTTTCCTGTATTTTCGTAATCACGATATGTTTGTCCTTGATTACATACGTCAAATCGGTACCGGATTCCGCTAAAATATGGTCGAGGACTTCCCGTATGGGTTGTTGTTCGGCCGTTACATCAATTCTTTTATCGGGATTAATATCTTCCGTATTATAAATCACCGACAGGTTCGTTTCTTTTTTTATTTGTTTAAACACCTCGCTTATCGGAGCGTTGGTGAATTTCAATGTCAGATATTGTCCTTGAGCTGCTGCTTTAACCTGAAAGCATTGTAAAGCTAAGATTGACAATATCAACATACTTTGGTAACTCAATACCCGATGGATCTTTTTTCTCATTTGTTTTAGATATTCATTTTTCATTGACTCATTATTAAATGTGTTTTGCTTTTCTTGATTAGAAGATCAATTGCCTTCTCGTGGGTTTGTTTACGTCCTTCTTAATTTTTTCATTCTCTTTATGTTTAAATGTTTGACAAGTTATGTTTATTTAGAGGAGATGATGATCTCCCGATTATGGGTCTTATAGGTAAATTTATTGGTCAGTTCGAGCATCGATAAAATATGATGGATATTATCGGTCATTTCGAATTCTGCGGTAAAGCGTTCTCTTTTCACTTGTTCATCGTTGAAAACGATTTCTACATTATAATATTTTTCAAGGTCTTTACCGATTTCTTCCAACGATGTATTATGGAAGATAAGCTTACCGTCGATCCATCCGTAGATATCCTCGACCGAGGTTACTTGCGAAAGGGCGGTTGTATTATTTTGTTTATCAAATAAAAGATGCTCGCCGGGTTTCATCTTTACGGATAACTTTTTATCGGCATCCGAAAATAAAATAGAACCTTCGACGAGGGAAGCGGAGAGGAAATTGTCGTCATCATTACAGCGGACATTAAATTTCGTTCCTAATACTTTGATTTCAGAGTTATCATGCGAGACAATAAAAGGAAAGCGCCGATCGGGTGTAACTTCGAAAAAGGCTTCTCCGGTAAGCGTTGTTTGCCGTTTGAAAGTCAAAAACGATTTTTTGTAAGCCAAGTGGCTGCAAGCATTTAACCATACGGTTGAACCGTCGGGAAGAATTACCTGAGCTTTTTCACCCAACCGGGTGGAAACGACTATCGGCTCCGAATATGTATCCAATAAATAGAAAGTCGCAAAAGTTCCCGACACAATCAACGCGATGACGATAGCGGCTATTCCGGCAATCTTACGCCATAGAGGAATGGCTTTTCTCTCTACGGGCAGGATAGATTTACGGCGGGCGAAATCATCGTACATTTCATCGACGTCGATTTCCTCCATGGCTTTTATTCTATCCGACAGAAAAAGCAACATCGACAGGTCTTCCACTGTTTTCCGGTTCTCGGGGGAAGCGTCCATCCATGTCTCCACTTCTTTATTGGATGCAGTATCCAATAAGCCTTCACAATATTTTATCAAAAGATCATTTTCCATTCTTTTTTTCAGGTGTCTGTTATTAATACAAATCAAAAATAAAAGTTACTAAACAAATCTCGAAATTATTTCTTTTGCATTCATTTACTTTTTCCATATCTTTGTTTTCAATTCAATGAAGAATATATGAATGATTTCAGGGATAACACGGAAGTCATAAATAACTTACGCCATGACAACGGCACTTATTTTGAAATGGTGTATAAGTACTATTTCCCTTTTTTATATTCCTATGCCACTCAATACATAGAAAAAGAAGAAGCTAAAGAAGTAGTGCAGGAGACCATGCTGTGGTTGTGGGAGAACAAGTCTACGCTTATGGCCGATATGTCTTTGAAGTCATTACTTTTTACAATTGTCAAAAATAAAAGTATTAATCGTATCCATCACGATCATATTAAAAACCGGATTCATGCATCGATCTATGAGAAGCAAGAGAAAATGTTCGACGACCCGGATTTTTATCTCGAGAACGAGTTGTTTGCCCTTTTCCATGAAGCGCTCGATAAATTACCCGAAGACTTGCGGACCGTATTTGAATTAAGCCGTATGGATGGCCTTACTCATAAAGAAATAGCTGAAAAACTTCAGGTTTCATGCCAGACTGTCAATTACCGATTGGGAAAAGCGTTGCAACTATTGAGGGTCGAGTTGAAAGATTATTTGCCGATTTTGTTGATACTGCTTATGTAGAGACTCTTTACGGATAGTGTGGCGATTCTTTGGAAACATTCTCTCTTCCACATAAAAAACTGTTCAATGCAGCAGGAGAATCCGCTGTATCGAACAGTTTTCAGGCGATCGGGAGTCTGTCGCTCCGGGCGGCGCCCTCGGTAAAGTTATTTAGTCTTTAAACTTAGCTTTCAAGAATTCGCGGTTTAATCGCGCAATATTCGAAATCGAAATGTTCTTGGGACATTCGGCCTCACAGGCGCCGGTATTGGTACAATTCCCGAAGCCAAGCTCATCCATTTTTGCGACCATCGATTTGGCACGGCGTGCAGCCTCAATTCGTCCTTGCGGAAGCAAGGCGAGTTGACTTACTTTAGCCGATACGAAAAGCATCGCCGAACCGTTTTTACAAGCCGCTACGCAAGCGCCGCAACCGATACAAGCAGCCGCATCCATCGCCGCTTCCGCTTTATCACGGGGGATGGGAATAGCATTTGCATCGGGAACGCCTCCCGTATTGACGGAAACATACCCTCCCGCCTGTATAATCTTGTCGAAAGCGGTACGATCGACCATCAGATCCTTTATAATAGGAAATCCTGCCGAACGCCACGGTTCTACCACAATGGTGTCGCCGTCGTCAAACTTACGCATGTGTAATTGGCAAGTCGTGATATCTTCATCGGGGCCATGAGGATGGCCGTTGATATACAAACTACACATACCGCAAATGCCTTCGCGGCAATCGTGATCGAAAACCACGGGGTTCTTACCCTCATTGATGAGTTTCTCATTGAGGATATCCAACATTTCGAGGAAAGAACTCCCTTGCGAAATATTTTCCAATGTGTATGTTTCGAAATGGCCTTTTTCTTTAGGCCCATTCTGGCGCCATACTTTTACTTTGATGTTTATATTTTTGTCCATAGGATGATGCGATTAAAAATTACGACTTATAATTACGTTGTTGCCGGACGACAAATTCATAGTCTAGAGGTTCCTTATGCATAGCCGGGTCTTTATCTTCACCTTCATATTCCCAGCAAGAAACATACGAGAAGTGCTCATCGTCGCGGAGAGCTTCCCCTTCGGGCGTTTGATACTCGGTGCGGAAGTGACCTCCACACGATTCTTGCCGGTCGAGTGCATCGTGAGCCATCAGTTCGCCGATTTCGATGAAGTCGGCCAGACGCAGCGCTTTTTCAAGTTCCACGTTCAACGTACTCTTCTCTCCGGGGATACGGACATCACTCCAAAATTCTTTTTTCAATTCTTTGAGTTCGCCAATCGCTTTGCGAAGGCCATCCGCATCGCGTCCCATTCCGACAAAGCCCCACATGATATGCCCCAGTTTCTTATGAATCGAGTCAACCGAATGTTGTCCCTGTATACTCATCAAACGATCGATACGGGCATTGATTTCTTTTTCCGCCTGATCGAATTCGGGAGTATCGGTTTTGAAGTGCGGCACTTTAATTTGATCCGCCAAGTAATTCTGAATCGTATAAGGAAGGACGAAATAACCGTCGGCCAAACCTTGCATCAATGCCGATGCTCCCAACCGGTTGGCGCCGTGGTCGGAGAAGTTGGCTTCACCGATGGCAAACAATCCCGGGATGGAGGTCATCAATTCATAGTCGACCCAAATACCTCCCATCGTATAGTGGATGGCGGGATAAATCATCATCGGCGTTTCATACGGATTTTCATCGACAATCTTTTCATACATTTGGAACAGGTTTCCGTAGCGGGCTTCCACTACATCTTTGCCTAGCCGTTGAATGGCTTCGGCAAAATCCAAATAGACCGCCAAACCGGTTGTACCGACACCATATCCGGCGTCGCAACGTTCTTTAGCGGCACGCGAAGCAACATCGCGCGGGACGAGATTCCCAAAGGCCGGATAACGACGTTCCAAGTAGTAGTCGCGGTCTTCCTCTTTTATTTGAGAAGGTTTCAGTTTGCCTTGGCGGATGGCTTCGGCGTCTTCTTTCTTTTTCGGCACCCAGATACGTCCGTCGTTACGGAGCGATTCCGACATGAGCGTCAGTTTCGATTGAAATTCGCCGTGAACGGGAATACAAGTCGGGTGGATTTGCGCCATACAAGGGTTGGCGAAGTAAGCGCCTTTCTTATAACATTGCCAAATGGCAGAACCGTTGGATGTCATCGCGTTGGTGGAAAGGAAGAACGTGTTGCCGTATCCTCCGGTGGCGACAACCACGGCATGTGCCGCAAAACGTTCGAGTTTGCCGGTCACCAAGTTGCGGGCGATGATTCCTCGGGCGCGCCCGTCGACGATAACGAGTTCGACCATTTCATAGCGCGTATACAACTTTACTTGTTTTTTGTGAACGGCGCGGCTTAATGCCGAGTAGGCGCCGAGTAAGAGTTGTTGTCCGGTTTGTCCCCTGGCATAGAACGTGCGGGAAACCTGAGCACCCCCGAATGAACGGTTGGCCAACAAACCGCCATATTCACGGGCAAAGGGTACGCCTTGTGCCACACATTGGTCTATAATATTGTTCGAGACTTCGGCGAGGCGATACACATTGGCTTCGCGCGCGCGATAGTCTCCACCTTTAATCGTATCGTAGAACAAACGGTAGATGGAGTCTCCGTCATTCTGATAATTCTTGGCCGCATTTATACCGCCTTGGGCGGCAATGGAGTGAGCGCGTCGGGGAGAATCCTGAATGCAAAAATTCAGGACGTTGAATCCGAGTTCCCCGAGAGAAGCGGCGGCAGAAGCTCCCGCCAGTCCGGTTCCCACAACGATGATATCCAAGCGCCTTTTATTGGCCGGATTCACGAGTTTCTGATGGCTTTTATAATTCGACCATTTTTCTTCCAGCGGTCCTTCAGGAATTTTTGAATTTATTTGATTCATATTCTATAAGTATTATTACTTCGTGAGCGAAGCGTTAGTAAGCAAAATAAAGATAAACGGCTGTGAAGGCAAAACCTGCGCAAATAATCGTTGCAACAATATTCCCGATAACTTTGAGACGTTTCATCCATACGGTATTGTTCAATCCCACGGTTTGTAACGCACTCCAAAAACCGTGCGTAAGGTGGAACCACAATGCCACGAAAGCGATCAGGTAAATAATAACATTTACAGGGTTCTGAAAGAACGGAACCACCAGCAACGATCCTTCTACGATAGCGGTGTGGTCGCCGACGATTTCCTTAAACTGCATTTTGTACCAAAACTGCATCATGTGGAGCACCAGAAAAGCCAAAACAGCGATGCCCAACACATACATGTTTTTTGACGACCAGGTAGCGGTAGACTTGTTTGCTGTAGCATAACGGTCGTTACCCCGGGCTTTGCGGTTTTGCAACGTGAGCAGGGTCGCATAAATAATATGTACGATAAACCCGGCAGCCAAAACCAACGTCCCGACTATTGCATACCAATTAGCACCAAGAAAACGGCAGATCATATCGTACGCATCGAGCGAGAAGACCAATACCAAGTTCATGGACATGTGGAATAATAAGAAAAGAATAAGAAACAGACCGGAAATGCTCATAATGAACTTCCGACCGATAGAAGATTTGACTAGCCAACTCATAAATTTCTTGTTTTTATTTGTAGTTTAATGAATTTATTTATCGTTACTTTTGTTACACATCTACAAGATTCACCGGTCGAATGGAGACTGAATACCGTTGCGAATCATTATTGACTGCAAAAATACAATTTTTATACGGTAAAAAAGAATTATTTGCGGAAATTTTTCTTTAATCCGTTTTATTTGGAATGAATTCGTTTTGTGGGGGTGAAACAGAGAATCAGGTCTGATAATGCAACGAGCGAATGTACATATTGTACCCGTTTTGATGGCGTTTGACATAACTTTTCGTATCTTTGCTCACCGAAAAAATGGCCTCTCGTAGAGGGAGGTGAAAGAATCTACATTTCATAGTAAATTGAATCATGGATATAGTATTAAGCGGTATTCGTTCTACCGGTAAGCTGCATTTGGGTAACTATTTCGGGGCGTTACGCAATTTTATTCGCATGCAGGACGAAAACAAGTGTTTTTTCTTCGTAGCCGATATCCACTCCCTCACCACGCATCCCGATCCTCGTATGCTTCATGAGAATACAAGGAATGTGCTGGTGGATTATCTGGGGGCGGGAATCGATCCGCTGAAATCGGTGATTTATGTGCAAAGTGATGTCCCGGAAACGATGGAATTGTATTTGTACTTGAATATGCACGCTTATCTGGGGGAGTTGTCGAAAACGGTTTCCTTTAAAGATAAAGCCCGTAAGCAACCCGAAAATGTGAACGCGGGCCTGCTTACTTATCCCACGTTGATGGCGGCAGACATTCTGATCCATCATGCCGATAAAGTACCGGTGGGAAAAGATCAGGAACAACATTTGGAAATGACCAGAAGGTTTGCCCGACGCTTTAATAATTTCTACAACGTGGAACTTTTTAAAGAGCCCGTGGCCTATAACTTCGGGGAGGAATTGATTAAAATTCCGGGATTGGACGGAAACGGCAAGATGGGCAAATCGGAAGGAAATGCGATATATCTTTCCGATAGTCCGCAAGAGATTGAAAAGAAGGTCAAAAAGGCCCTGACCGATTCGGGGCCGACGGTTCCCGATTCTCCGAAACCCGATTATATCGAGAATCTCTTCACGGTGCTGCGTGCCGTATCGACACCTGAAGTGGTGAACCATTTCGATAACTTGTGGAACCGGTGTGAAATACGTTACGGCGACCTCAAAAAGCAATTGTCGGAAGATATTATCCGCTTTACCACTCCTATCCGCGAGCGTATCCTCGAAATAGAAAAAGACGAGGAATACCTTCACAAAGTCACGGCCGAAGGCGCCGAGCGGGCCCGTGAGAGCGCCGCCAAGACCTTGAACGAGGTGCGGCAAGTGATGGGATTTAAAAAGTTTTGAGGCAGAGATTCAGCATGATTGATTTTAAACCCATCACTCTCTCTGATAAACCTGTTTTCGATCAATTCTTTCAACAAAACACCTATCGTTCGTCAGAATGGTGCTTCACCAATCTGTACGGGTGGGCGCATACATTCGATACCCGTTATGCTGTAAAAGACGGCTTTTTATTGGTCAAATTCATGAATTTGCAGGGCGGATGTTCGTTTTTGAAACCTTTCGGGACAGGCGATCTCAAAAAGATCATCGAAGAACTCATCGCCGATTGCGGATGTAGAAGCAATATCGAATTAGGGGCGGTTACTCCCGATATGCGGGAGGAGATTGAGGCTCTTATGCCGGGCGTTTTTGTGGCGACTCCCATACGCGACAGTTTCGATTATGTTTACGCCTCCGAAAAGCTGAGGTGTTTAAAAGGAAAGAAGTTGCAGAGTAAGCGAAATCACATCAACCGTTTCAAAAAAGAAAACGAGTGGCAATATGTGTCGCTTAACGAGCATCCCGAAATGATCGGGGCGTGCAAAGAAATGCTCCGGCAATGGTACGGGAATCACGTGAAGGCTTCGGAGCCGTCCTTGATAAAGGATTATACCACCACCACGCGTTTTCTCAAAAACTTTAAAGAACTCGGGCTGCGGGGTGGGGCGATTCTCGTGGATAATCGGGTCATTGCATTTTCTCTGGGTATCCGGTTGAGCGACGACACGTTTATAGTGCATGTCGAGAAGGCTTTTGCCGATATCCATGGCGCCTATGCCATTATCAACCAGCAGTTCGTGGAGCACGAAGCGGCACAGTTCACTTACATCAACCGCGAAGAAGATATGGGGCTGGAGTCGCTACGCAAGGCCAAATTGTCCTATCGTCCCGATATCCTGCTTGAAAAGAACCGCTTGAAGATTCCCTGACTCCCCTGTTTCCCGAAATATGCATAGAATGATACAATATGCCGATGCCACGGTAAGGCCGCAAGTGCGGCGCATGTGGAAAGATGTCTTTGGCGACACCGATGCCTTCATGGATTTGTATTTTCGCGATAAGTACCGAGACGACCGCACGTTGGTGTATATCGAAGAAGGCGCCGTCGTGGCGTCGCTGCAACTGTTGCCGTACGACTTCTCTTTTTGCGGCACGGAGATTCCGGCGGGTTATTATTCGGGCGTGTGCACGCTACCCGAAGCGCGCGGAAAGGGCTATATGTCCGCTCTGATGAAAGCCAGCCTCTTCGAGTTGCAGCGGAAAAATATCGCCTTGGCTTTATTGGTTCCGGCCGAGCAGGAGCTAACCTCCTTTTATGGTTCGTTCGGCTTTTCGACCACGTTCGATGCCGGAAATATTGACTTGCCTTCACTGAAAGAACTTTCCGGACGATGGCCCGGGGACTTATTCGGGGCTTACCGGGAGTTCGATAGCTGGTTTCGAGCAAACGATATGACGGTACAGAAGTCGTTCGATGATTTTTGGGTCATTATGGAGGATGGCCGCCTGTTCGATTTTCCCGCCGCACGAAGTCTGCCCGGAATGGCGCGGATAATCGATGCCGGGAGCTTGCTCAGGATTTTCGAAAAAGCCTATCCGGATATTTCCATCGCGCTGTCCATTACCGATTCGCTGCTGGAGCGGAACTGCATCGAATTTGCAGCCGGGAAATGCCGCGATGTGCCGTACCCTGTGGATATCGCCGGATTAGCCCAACTCTTATTGGGATATCACACGTCGGAAAAAGCGGAGCCTCTCCGTGCCGCTTTCCCCGAAAAAACGCCGCAAATGCATTTTATGTTGGAATGATTTGCATTGCCCTGCCTGTATATCGATCAATGTACCCCCGGCCACCAACCAGTCACCAGTCTCCAACTTCCAACCACTATACTCTAATTTAAACGGAGTAATATTTTTGCTTAGACACCTCCTATTGCAGGTGATCCTAAACCTCTCTTTTTAGGATGTTCCGAAGCTGCTTGCTACTTAAAATGATTGCGACTTGTATGATTGGATAATTATTTCGCTTTACCCGGTTCTTTTTTTTCCGAATCGGTATCCGGCATGGATAAATAATCATCTACCAATTGGTTTATTTTCTGCATAATATCGGTGTAAGGCTCTTCCCCGTTAATCAGCGCCTTCACGGCTCTTCCCGCAATGGCCCGTTCTTCCACTGGATAATCCTTGAAGAGGCTGGCCGCCTGCCATAGCTTGCGAAGCCCGAAGTCGCACCCGTGTTCCGCATCTTCCATGCCCGGGGGCGACAGGAATGCTTTTGCAACATAAAAAAACCGGCGTTACACAAAGGTAATACCGGTTTTGTTGTTATTGGAGCTCTACGGTGGTAGATCCGCGAGCCGTTATTTCATTTCAATTTCTTCTTTCAAGTCTATCTCGTTGCCGTCTTTGTCATAAAATGCATATTGCAGGAAGCCCAATTTTTGGTTGGGGACAATTTTCATTCCCACGCTGTATTTCTTTTTCCATTTGTACTTCAACGAAAATAAACCTTGCTGAATATAGGCTGCTACATAAGGATGTATGTGCAGGACAAATTTCTTCACTTTCAGTTTATTCGCCAGATAATCGATCTTTCCTTCCAACGTATCGGTGAATAAGATCGACGATTTTATTTTTCCTTTACCAAAGCAAGTGGGACATATTTCGCTTGTGGCAACTTCCATTTCGGGACGTACACGCTGCCGGGTGATTTGCATCAATCCGAATTTACTCAATGGCAGGATATTATGCCGGGCCCGATCTTTTTCCATAAATTCCTGCATCTTGGTGAGCAGGTTGTTACGGTGTTCGCCTTTGTTCATATCGATAAAATCGACGACGATAATACCTCCCATATCGCGCAAACGCAGTTGGCGGGCAATTTCTTCGGCGGCCGCGACATTCACCATATAGGCGCTGTCTTCTTGTCCGAGCGACGATTTGTTCCGATTACCGCTATTGACATCGATCACGTGCAGAGCTTCGGTGTGTTCGATGATCAGATACGCTCCGTTCTTAAAGGTAACCGTTTTTCCAAAGAGCGATTTTATTTGTTTGGTTACCCCGAAATTATCCAAAATAGGCAGTGCACCGTTATAGGGTTTTACGACATTTTTTTTGTCGGGTGCGATAATGCTTACGTATTCGGATATTTCTTTGGTTACGTTTTTATCGTTAACGTGTATCTGCTCAAACGAAGGGTTAAAGATATCGCGCAGCAGGGCTACCGTACGCCCGGTTTCCTCGAAAATGAGCGACGGGGCTTTGGCTTTCTGTAGCTTGACGATGTTATCTTCCCATTTTTTGAGTAAGTTTTTCAGCTCCGCGTCTAGTTCTGCTACTCTTTTTCCCTCGGCATTGGTGCGTATGATAACGCCAAAGTTCTTGGGCTTGATACTTTGTATCAACTGTCGCAGACGTGCACGTTCTTCGCGCGACATTATTTTTTGCGATACGGATACGCGGTCGATAAAAGGTATCAATACCATAAATCGTCCCGCGAATGAAATTTCGGCCGTCAGCCTCGGTCCTTTGGTTGAAATGGGTTCCTTGGCTATTTGCACCAATATTTCCTGCCCTACTTTCAATACATCGGAGATGGTCCCTTCTTTTTCGATTATGCGTTGCAACTTCATTTTCTGCAACTGCGGAATCTTTTTTTTGTCGCTGACGAACTTCTGAAAATACGTTATGGAGTTGAATTCGACTCCTAAATCCAAATAGTGAAGAAAAGCGTCCTTTTTGTGACCCACATCTACAAATGCGGCATTCAAGGCAGGCATAAGCTTTTTTACCCTGCCCAAATAGATGTTGCCAACGGCAAAAGATTCATCTTGCGCCTCTTGTTGCAATTCTACCAGTTTTTTATCTTCGAGAACGGCAATGGTGACTTCTTTCGGTTGAACATCTACTACAAGTTCGCTTATCACAATGTTCTGTTTTTTTTAATTCTTAAAAATGTACTATAGGCTCTGTTTTCACAACAGGCAGGAGGAGCCGCGCTCGGCTACCTCTTTTCTCTTTACGATGCTTACATATACAAAGAACAAACTTAATTGTTGTTGATCCGTATTTAAGTTTGTTCTTGTATCCGTAAGGCTAAAAAAGACTCAACTTACTTTTTCTTTTTATGTCTGTTTTTTCTAAGTCTTTTTTTCCGTTTGTGCACAGACATTTTATGCCTTTTTCTTTTTTTTCCGCTTGGCATTTTACTTGTTCTTTTTAATTGGTTGTTGTTATTATTCTTTTACCTGATTGACAAAACTCTTTGCCGGTTTAAAGGCGGGGATGTTATGTTCAGGTATGATAATCGTTGTATTTTTGGAGATATTACGGGCGGTTTTTTGTGCTCTTTTCTTCACAATAAAACTACCAAAACCTCTCAGATATACATTTTCTTTTTCAGCTAGAGACTCTTTTACTACTTCCATAAAAGATTCTACCGTTGCCAAAACCGATGCTTTGTCTACACCTGTATTCTTTGCAATTTCGTTTACAATGTCTGCTTTAGTCATCTTACTTTATATTTTAAAATTAATAATTCGATTACTGTCAGTAAAATTTTGGAATGCAAATGTATAGCTTTTTTTTTAGGGAAAAAACTAATTCAACCTATTTTTTCTCTTTTTTTGCGTTTTTTCTCCGAATAATGTATTTTTAACGTAGTTTTGTAACTGATTTGATGGTGTAGCAATGAAAAATCCCGATAACAATTTAAGTATTAGTACGCTCCTTTTGCGTTGGTACGACGTGCATAAACGCGACTTGCCTTGGCGCGGCACCCACGACCCGTATGCCATTTGGATATCGGAGATTATTCTGCAACAGACCCGGATACAACAGGGGTGGGACTATTTTGTCCGGTTTATGCGCCGTTTTCCCGATGTCGTGTCGCTTGCGCAGGCTCACGAAGACGATGTGCTCAAATTGTGGCAGGGATTGGGCTACTATTCGCGGGCACGGAATCTGCATGCGGCGGCGCAGCAAGTTGTCGACCGGTTCGGCGGGCAGTTTCCCCGTACCTACTCCGATATATTATCGCTCAAAGGCATCGGCGAATATACCGCCGCGGCGATCGCTTCCATCGCCTACAATGAGCCTTACGCTGCCGTTGACGGCAATGTGTTCCGGGTGCTTTCCCGGTTGTTCGACATCGATACGCCCATTAATACCCCGGTCGGGAAGAAGCAAATAACGGCCGTAGCCCAATCGATTTTGCATCCCCGGTTTCCAGGATTGCATAATCAGGCGATGATGGATTTGGGCGCGATGGTGTGTACGCCTGCCCAACCCGAATGCGTGGAATGCCCCTTTCAGGAAATTTGCCTGGCTTTGGCGCGTAACAAAGTTGCCGATTTGCCCGTTAAAAACCGCCTCAAAACGGTTCGGAACCGTTATTTCCATTACTTTCATATTCGTTACGGAGATAAGGTCTATATCCGCAAACGGATCGGACGCGATATTTGGAAAAACCTCTATGAGTTTCCGCTCGTCGAAACCGATGCGCCCGCAGACTTTGCCGCATTGCAGGATTCAGACGGGTTTAAACAACTTTTTTCCCCGGTAACGCAAATGACTATCCGGCACGCCATGCATCTTAAGCATGTGCTTTCCCATCAAGTGATTTATGCCGATTTCTATCAGGTGGATATCGATCCGGCAGAACAATCGCTGCAAGGGCGCGGGCTTATCGAAATACCCGGATATCGACTCGGCGAGTATGCCGTTTCGCGGTTAGTCCATAAATATATTGAAACTATTTAGCTTTGGTTACCCTAAAAGTGTAAAAAAAACAGTATTTTTGCTTTTGCAGTATTTTATACGATTATTCCATATATAAATAAAAAGTACAGTTATGTCGGTAAATAAAATTATTTTAGTAGGTAATGTAGGAAAAGATCCTGAAATCAAGTATTTTGATAATGACAACGTGAAAGCGAATTTTTCGGTGGCTACCAGCGAAAGAGGTTACACCGCGGCCAATGGCACCCAGGTTCCCGAACGGACGGAATGGCATAATATCGTTTGCTGGAGGGGATTGGCACAGGTTGTGGAAAAATTTGTGAAGAAAGGAACGCAAGTGTATATCGAAGGCAAGCTTCGTACCCGTTCGTATGACGATCAGAATGGCGTTAAGCGATATATTACGGAAGTGTATGCCGATAATATGGAGTTATTAAGTCGTAGAGGCGGAGCCCCCGAGCATTCCGACTCATCCGCAAGCAACGCCAACGAGCGTTCGTATAATGCTCCGAACTCGTCGCCCGATAGCGCTGCCGATTTGAGTAATAATGTTTCTGATGTCGATGATTTGCCATTTTAAATAATTCATCGTATTTTTGTCAAGAGAATGTTTTCATTCCTGATGATAAAGAATAAGAATTAAAACATTCTCTTTTGTTTCACTAAATTATAGTTACTTGGACCCTGACCCTTTATCGTTTTTGTTTTCGAATATATTGGCTGTAATGCCTGCTATATCCGATGCCGTTTTATGTGTCTTCCTGCTTGTACTGATTGTGGTCAATGCGATTATATCCGGTTCGGAATTCGCTTTTTTTTCCATTAATCAAAAATTGATTGACGATAGCCAAGAGGTTACCGCTACCCAAAAAACAACCCTCACAAGGCTGCTTTCCAAACCCGAAAAACTTTTGGCGACGATCGTTATTTCGTATAACCTCCTGAATATTGCCATTGCGGCGATCGCTATTTATCTGTTGAACCGGCTTCCTTATTTTTCGGGAACGCCTCTTCAGGGGCTGGTGCCGGAAGTTATCATCATCGTCTGCATTATTGTGTTGTTTGTGGAAATATTGCCCAAGCTATACGCTTCGCACAATCCCTTGAAGTATATCGGCAGCGCTATTCCGGTGGTTGTATTGATGAATGCAGTTATCGGCCCGTTGTCCACTTTGCTGGTAAGGACGACCAATCTTTTCAATAGATCCACCATCCAGCGGAAGCACGAAATATCGATGGACAATCTTTCCAAAGCATTGGAAATTACCTCTAACGACACGATCCATGAGCAAGAGAAGGATATGCTCGAAGGCATCATCCGCTTTAAGGATAAAACCGTAGACGATATTTTTATTTCACGCATCGATATGGTGGCGCTCGACTCGCGGACTCCTTTCAGCGAGGTGATCAAGTTTATCGTCGAAGCGGGGTTTTCGAGAATTCCGGTCTATGACGAAAATCCGGATAATATTAAAGGCATTTTGTACGTGAAAGATTTGCTGGCGTATTTGGATAAAGACGATAGCTATCATTGGTTGTCTCTAATCCGCCCTGCCTATTTTGTGCCTCGCACCAAGCGGATTGACGATCTTCTCGAAGAATTCCGAGCCAATAAGAATCACATGGCGATTGTCGTGGATGAATATGGCGGTACGTCGGGATTGGTGACCATGGAAGATATTCTGGAAGAAATTGTCGGCGATATCAGCGACGAGTACGATGAGGAGACGGCCTTCTATACAAAGGCCGCCGATGGATCGTATATCTTTGAGGGCAAAACCTCTCTCGACGATTTTATAAAGATTACCGGTGTCGCGGCGGAAGATTTCGACAAAATGTCGGAGGAGGTCGATACCATCGCCGGATTATTATTGGAGTTGAAGGGCGATTTTCCCAAACGAAAGGAAATTATTGTGTATAAAAAATATACGTTCCAAGCCGAGGAAATGAACAAACGGCGTATCGTAAAGGTTCGTTATATTCCGCCGAAAGCCTGAAATCTCCTTCACCCAGAGGGTCGCTTCCCTACCGAGGAAGTCGTTCTGACACCTCCGGTCTGGTAAATTTAAAAGAATATGTTGATAAGGAAAGAGTATATTGATGATAAAGACGGCTTTTTAGGTGTTTGGCAGATATCGGAAACGGAAGAAGAGCTTTTGCTATTGTTTCCCGAAGAGATACGCCCGGACATGGTCAAAGCGGTTTCTTCGCTCCGTTCGCCGAGGCGTATTCTCGAATGGCTTTCCACCCGCTTGCTGTTGTTCTTTCTTCTGGATGATCCAAAAAAGATACAATATAAGGAAAATGGGCGCCCTTATTTGGCGGACGGCTCCTATCATATCAGCATTTCCCATACCAAAGGTTTTGCAGCCGTCTTGTTGCACAAGACTTGCGAGGTGGGTGTCGATATCGAGATAAATTCCAACCGGGTGAATAAAATTGCCGGTAAGTTTATTTCCGAAGAAGAATATATCGATGATAAGCACCCCGTCATCCATCGTTTATTGCATTGGTCGGCAAAAGAAACCTTATTCAAACTCATGGATAAAGAAGGGGTTGACTTTCGCAAAGATCTTCATATTTTGCCCTTTACTCCCTGTGAGAAAGGGATTCTTCAGGCGATTGTGACAACGGATCAATTCCTGAATCGGGTTCGCATTCATTACGAAGTCTCTCCTGATTATGTTCTTACCTGGACGCTCTCTTCAAGGGACGTTGCCGTTTAACCACTTCAAGCGGGTTAGGCCGGTAAATGGTTGGTGCTATCATTAACCTGTACGGGATAAAGCCGTTATAGACGTAAAAAGCGCCATAGATTGTTATCTACGGCGCTTTTCCTATTAATTAAACGGTAAAGAACATTTTATGCATTCAACGATACTCGTTTAAACACAGTAACCTTCAGGTCTTTATCGTGTTGTTTCAAAAACTGCTCAATGGTGTGCTTGTTGTCTTTGACATATTCTTGTTGAAGCAGAGTAGCTTCTTTATAGAATTTTTGCAAAGCTCCTTCTGCGATACGATCCAGCAAGTTTTCAGGTTTACCGGCTTCACGGGCTTTGTCGCGAGCGATCGATAATTCTTTTTCCTTAATATCTGCCGGAATTTCTTCAGCCGTAATTGCGATCGGATTCATTGCGGCAACTTGCATCGCAATGTCTTTGGCGACATGCTCGTCCACATTGGGCTTGTTAAAACCAACAATGGTCGCTAATTTATTCCCCAAATGGATATAGGAATATACCGAAGGTGCGGTGATATGTTCATAATATCCTAATTCCATTTTTTCGCCTGTCGCACCGATTTTGTCGGTGATAAGTTGAGAAACGGTTCCTTTATCAAGGTTGAGAGCTAATAAATCCTGAAGAGTTGCCGGTTTGTATTGAATCGCGGCGTCTAAAAACTGTTGAGTAAGCGCAATGAATTCTTCATTTTTCGCCACAAAGTCCGTTTCGCATTGTAGGGCTACGATCGCGGCAAATTCGCCTTCTGTTTTCGCCAATACACATCCTTCGTGTGCTTCGCGGTCTTCGCGTTTAGCGGCAACAGCCTGTCCTTTCTTACGGATAATTTCCATTGCTTTATCGAAATTACCGTTTGCTTCGTTCAGAGCATTTTTGCAATCCATCATTCCCGCGCCGGTCATTTTGCGCAAGTGTTGGATGTCTGCCATTGTAACTGCCATATTCTTTTTTATTATAAGTTTATATTTTATTCGTCGACATCGACATCTTCGTCTTTCGCATATCTGCTCACTACCGCCGCATTCATTGCTTCTTTGTCTTCTTTAGGGATAATACCCTCTTTCTTCAATGCTTTTGATTTGCGTTCTCTGCGTGAAGGTGTCTTTTCTTCCTGTTCTTCGTTTTCTTCAGCTGCTGCCGCATCGGCTTTTTCAACTTTACGCTCGTCCAGGCCTTCTTTTATTGCATCGCAAACATATGTCAAGATGAGGTCGACCGCTTTCGCTGCATCATCATTTGCCGGAATGACAAAATCAATATTGGTCGGATCGGAATTGGTATCGACAATGCCAAATACCGGAATTCCAAGTCGATTCGCTTCTTTTACGGCAATTTGCTCTTTCATTACGTCTACAATGAACAGAGCGGAAGGAATACGGGTTAAATCCTGTATAGAACCTAACGTCTTTTCCAATTTTGCCCGTTGGCGAGTCACTTGGAGTTTTTCGCGCTTGGAGAGCGTATCGAAAGTTCCGTCTTTAATCATTTTATCGATGTTGCCCATTTTCTTCACCGCTTTGCGGATGGTTGGGAAGTTGGTTAACATTCCACCCGGCCAACGCTCTATGACGTAAGGCATATTTACGCTTTGGGCTTTTTGTTCAACGACGGGTTTGGCTTGTTTTTTTGTTGCAACGAAAAGGATTTTCTTTCCTGATTTTGCAATTTGTTTCAGTGCGGCCGAAGCTTCTTCGGTTTTTGCAATTGTTTTATAAAGATCGATAATGTGGATTCCGTTACGTTCCATAAAAATATAGGGAGCCATAGCGGGATTCCATTTTCTTTTCAAGTGTCCGAAATGTGCACCGGACTCAAGAAGTTGGTCAAATTCTAATTTTGCCATGTTTGTTTTTTACTGTTTTATTCGTTTACATTCTTTTTCTAACTCGAATCACAAGGTAAATTATCCTTTTTCCTTTGTTGAAAAAATCGGAAGGATAACGTCCTTATGATTTAGATACTAAACGTCTTGGTCGGATAGAACGATTCGACGGATATCGTTCTCAATTGCTTTATGCAACGAAATGCAGGAAGCAATCGTTCCAAAAGTTAACGTTTCGAGAATTGAAATCTCTTTCTTGCTTTCGGACGTCCCGGTTTTTTACGCTCTACTACGCGTGAATCGCGTGTTATAAAGCCTTCAGCTCTTAAAGCGGGTTTATCCTCAGGGTTTATCTTTACCAGTGCGCGTGCAATCGCCAATCTTGCAGCTTCCGATTGTCCTTTGTAGCCACCTCCGTTTAGGTTGATATTGATATCATATTTTTCTGCTACATTGAGCGTATTCAACGGTTGCTTTACGACAAATTGGAGGATAGAAGAAGGGAAATATTCATTGAGATCGCGGTTATTGATCGTAATCTTACCGGTACCCTCGTTGACGAATACACGAGCTATTGCGGCTTTGCGTCTGCCTATTGCGTTTACGATGTCCATCTTTTTTATTTAAGAGAATTAATATCTGTTTTTTTGGGTTGTTGGGCTTGATGCGGATGTTCACTTCCGGCATATACGAACAAGTTGGTCAGAATGCTATCGCCAAGTTTATTCTTCGGGAGCATTCCCTTTACGACTTTGCGGAAAAGTCTGTCCGGACTCTTCTTCATTAAATCGGCCGGGCTGGATTCCCTTTGTCCTCCGGGATAGCCCGAATAACGCAGATATACACGATCGTTCCATTTATTGCCGGTCAATTTTACTTTATCGGCGTTAATGATAATCACATTGTCGCCGCAATCTACGTGCGGAGTAAAACTTGCTTTGTATTTGCCTCTCAAAAGTTTCGCAACTTTAGAACAAAGACGTCCGAGGACTTGCCCAGTTGCATCTATCTCAACCCATTCTTTCTGTGCCGTTTCCTTGTTCACAGAAATGGTTTTATAACTCAAAGTATCCACTTTCGTTTAATTTTTTTAATTAGTAATATAAAAATAAGCTGATTTTCCTTCCGCTTCTTATCTTATCTTGCTAAGGGATAAAATAGTTAAATAAGAAGCTTTAAATCAAACTTTTAACGGATGAAACTAATAATCGGACTGCAAAGTTACGATATTCCAGAATATTAGCAAAAAATAATGGGGCTTTTTTCGTCTTTTGCTGTAATTTTCTTTGTTTTAGTGATTCTTATTCTGAGCGTAAGATTCGACCCTCTTCTTAACGATTATTTCCCGGCACCCGTTTATTCCGGCCCTGTCTTGGACTATTTTTCGGGCTTTTCAACTTTGCCCTCCATCCGACACGTGCTTCGCGTGTACCTATTTAATTTAATCGGTTGGATAATCATGAAATCGTTAGTTCCTACCTATCAAATTATCAAAGAAATGTAAGCATTTTTTTCTTTGAGGTTATTCTTTTTTGGGGAAAACGGTAAAAGTTTTCCTGAAAGTCCTATTGAAACTACGGTTAATTCATTACTTTTGTGATGTTTTCGGGAAAACGTTCTCTTCTTTTTAATTTCTTGATTATGAGAATAAGAATCTGTTTAAAGGCGAAGAATATTTTCATTGCCGCCCTTTCGGGAGAAATTTAAACAGTTTCCAAGAGTTCAAGAAAATCTTCCGAGATGAATAGATAATTAAATGATGATAAAAAAAGCCCATGAAAATTGGAATACTTACTTCGGGGGGCGATTGCCCCGGCATAAACGCAACGATTAGAGGCGTAGGTAAAACAGCAATCAATCACTATGGTATGGACGTTATCGGAATCTTAAACGGATTTTCGGGATTGTTGTACAAAGATGTTATTGAACTGACCGATCCATCGCTTTCGGGAATACTCAATTTGGGAGGAACCATATTAGGTACGGCTCGGGAAAAAACTTTTCGCAAGATGATCACTTCCCCTGATGAGAAGGATCATCAACAGATCAAAGAGTGCTATCACGAATTAGGCCTCGACGGACTGGTCTGTATTGGAGGAAATGGTACGCAGCGGACCACATGGATGCTGTCCAAATTAGGGCTGAATGTTATTGGAGTTCCCAAAACGATCGATAACGACGTTTACGGGACGGATATTACTTTCGGCTTCGATTCGGCGGTAAGTATAGCCACGGATGCCATCGACCGGTTGCATTCCACTGCGAGTTCGCATCGCCGGGTAATGGTGATCGAATTAATGGGGCATCATGCCGGATGGATTGCTTTGCATGCCGGGATGGCCGGGGGTGCAGATATTATTCTTTTGCCCGAACTTGGATACAGAATGGAGGCAATAATGTGTAAAATCAACAAACGGATGGAATTAGGAAAAGCGTATTCGATTGTTGCCGTAGCCGAAGGCATTAAAATTAAAGACAGTAATGAGCGCCCGGCTATTTATTTCGCCCGTAAGATCGAGGAGGAAACGGGTTTTGAAACACGCGAAACGGTGTTGGGATACATTCAACGCGGAGGCTCTCCTACCGCTTACGACCGTATTTTAGGGACGATGCTCGGAGGCCATGCTGCGAAACTTATCCATGAAGGTAAGTTCGGGCGCATGGTTGCCAAAATTGATAATAAAATAACGGATGTTTCGTTGGAAGACGTTGCCGGTAAGTTGCGGTTGGTTAGTTCCGACACCCCGCTGGTCTTACAAGGAAAGCGGATGGGTATTTCTTTTGGAGTATAGATCTGATCTCTTTCCGGCTTTTACCGAGGGTGTCGAAGCGATACCCTCGAGTATTTTTACGGTTATTCGCCGGGTAAATCCTGAAAACTTACTCCTAACTGTTTATCAAGAGCCTCGTTGGAATCTTCGTTCTTTTGGTGCGTGATTTGTTCTTGCAAAAGATTACTTTCACGCAAATTCCTTATTGCTATTTTTGCCGCCACTTGATGGGATTCTTTTTTTGAATAGCCTTTTCCCGAGCCGATGTTCATACCTCCCACCATGACACAGGATTCAAAGACCGGGTTGTTTTGCGTGTCGTAAGATGCGTTGACGACTTCAAAGAGGACATCCACTTTATTTTTTTGTCCCCACTCGATAAGCCTTGATTTGAAATCGACCTCGCTTTTAAGCATTTTATCCATATTGAGGTGTTGCCTGATGAGGGTTTCAAACACGAATCTTTTGGCTACGCGATATCCCTGATCGAGATAAATGGCTCCGATAAGCGCTTCCAAAGCGTCGCCATAGATGTTGGTATTGTGAGCCAGATTGCGGGTGGAAGATATGATTAATTTGTCCAAGCCCATTTCCATTGCGATTTTGTTCAAAGTCTCGCGTTGAACAATGCGGGAACGCGTACTGGTCAGGAAGCCTTCTTTTTTTTGCTCGAATTGTTTATAAAGGATATCGGCCACGATGGCATCGAGGATGGCATCTCCCAAGAATTCAAGACGCTCGTTGTTCACCCATTTTCCCTTTTTAGAGCGGATGGATGAAGAACGATGAGTCATGGCTTCTTTGTATAGGTGAATTCTATCGGGATAGAAGCCTAAGATAGTATAGAAAGAAAGGTAAGGCTCTTTACCTTTATGAGGAATAGCCTTAATCCTTTTTATGAATCTTCTAAACACATTAATGGGTATATTTCTTAAGAATTACACTGGCATTGTGTCCGCCGAACCCAAAGGTGTTGGACAACGCCGCATTTATTTTTCTTTTCTCCGGTTTGTTGAAGGTGAAATTCAGCTTATAGTCTATTTCCGGATCATCATCCCCTTCGAGGTGATTAATGGTCGGGGGAACCGTTTGATTTCGGATCGCCAATATAGACAAAAGAGCCTCTAAAGCTCCGGCTGCTCCCAACAAATGTCCGGTCATCGACTTCGTTGAACTGATATTCAGTTTGTAGCTATGTTCTCCAAAAACGTCCAAGATGGCTTTTACTTCGGAGATATCCCCTACGGGAGTCGACGTACCATGTACATTGATATAGTCGATATCTTCAGGTTGAAGATCGGCATCTTCCAATGCATTTCTCATCACCAGCTTAGCCCCTAATCCCTCGGGATGCGAAGCGGTGAGGTGATAGGCGTCGGCCGACATGCCTCCTCCGGCGATCTCGGCATAAATAGTGGCTCCCCGGGCAATCGCATGGTCGAGTTCTTCGAGAATGAGCGCCGCGCTGCCTTCCCCCATCACAAACCCGTCGCGACTGGCGCTAAAAGGCCTCGACGCCGTTTCGGGCTCGTCATTTCGGGTGGACAAGGCATGCATGGCATTGAATCCGCCCACCGCAGAAGGGCTAATCGTAGCTTCGGCCCCGCCGGTAACAATCGCATTCGCTTTTCCTAACCGGATGAGATTGAAAGCGTCTACTATCGCATTTGTAGAAGAAGCGCAAGCCGATACGGTTGCGTAATTAGGTCCCCTCAGTCCGTAAATCATAGAGATATGGCCGGCAGCGATATCCGCTATCATTTTCGGAATGAAGAAAGGATTGAACCGAGGGCCTTTGTCTATATTTACATAATATCCGCCGACTTCTTCTTCGAATGTTCTGATGCCACCGATTCCGGCAGAAAAAATCACCCCGATACGATCTTTATTTTCTTTTTCAAGATCCATCCCGGAGTTTTCCATCGCTTCTTTCGCAGCGGCGACGGCCAACTGTGCATACCGGTCATATTTCCGTTGCTCTTTCCGGTCAAAAAGCTTACTGGGGTCAAAGTCCTTGACCTCGCAAGCAAATTGCGTTTTAAAAGCAGATGCATCAAAATGAGTAATAGGCCCGGCTCCGCTTTTTCCGGCAAGTATATTCGTCCAAGTTGTTTGGACATCATTACCCACCGGTGTTACGGCACCCAAGCCTGTTACTACTACTCTTTTTAATTCCATATAAATAATTATAGGAAAGAATTATTTAGAGTGTTGTTCTATGTAAGTAATGGCGTCACCTACAGTAGAGATTTTTTCTGCTTGATCATCCGGAATGGAAAGATTGAATTCTTTTTCAAATTCCATGATCAATTCAACAGTGTCGAGAGAGTCGGCTCCCAAATCGTTGGTGAAACTAGCTGTTTCCGTTACTTCTGATTCTTCAACACCTAATTTGTCTACAATAATCGCTTTTACTCTTTGTGCTACTTCGGACATAACTTTTGATATTAATGAATAAATAAAATTTTCTTTTTAAATTTGTGCGTGCAAAGTAAGGCAATTTTTCTGTAATTGCACAACTTTTTATAGATTAAATTCAATTTTTCTGCACAAAATATAGTTTTTTGTGCATATTATAAGGTCGTTTTATGATTCGTATAGCCCTGTTTGCGTCGGGAAACGGTAGTAATGCCGAGAATATCGCCCGATATCTTCAAGATAGTCCCGAAATGGAGATTGCGCTTATTCTTTCTAATCGGAAGAAAGCCTATGTCCATGAGCGTGCGGCTAAGTTGAAAATACCTTCTCGTACCTTTTCGAAAGAAGAATGGATGGACGGAGAGCGTATTTTGGAAATATTACGGCAAGACCGTATCGATTTTATTGTGTTGGCCGGATTTCTATTGAAAGTGCCGGCCCGGCTGTTAGCCGCTTATCCTCGCCGGATCATCAATATTCATCCGGCGTTACTGCCTAAATACGGAGGAAAAGGGATGTATGGCGACCGGGTTCATCAAGCCGTTGTGGAAGCCGGGGAGAAAGAGTCGGGTATTACGATTCATTTTGTAAATGAACGGTACGACGAAGGCGCCATTATTTATCAAGCCACTTGTCGCGTGGCTCCGGAAGATTCTCCCGAGCAGGTTGCGGCGCACGTGCATGAATTGGAATATATGCATTTTCCGCGTATTGTGAAAGAGGTGGCTCTAAGGGAGACGGGGAGACAGGGAGACAGGGAGACTGAGAGACAAGGAGACCGGGAGACTGAGAGACGGGGAGAAAAATAAATAGATCGCATGGAAATGTAGAAAAAAGTCGTATCTTTGCAACCGCATCTTGCGGCTGTGGCGTAATTGGTAGCCGCGCTAGACTTAGGATCTAGTGACGAAAGTCGTGGGGGTTCGAGTCCCTTCAGCCGCACGCAAAAACCGGAAACCTGTCGTTTATTCAAACGGCGGGTTTTTTGTTTTTTTACAGGGATGTCGCCGAAACTGTTTTTTCCATTGGAGAAAGGGCCGCCATTCTCTTTATTTTCCGTAACTGATATAGAAAGGTCAGGATGGTTACCACAAAAGCGATGGAATCCGCTACGGGCATGCTTACGAATACGCCGTCGAGAGCATAGAAAAGCGGTAATACCAGCAGGGCGGGAACCAGAAATATGAGTTGGCGCGTAAGCGACAGGAAAACCGATATTTTGGCTTTACCTATCGACTGGAAAAAGTTACTGATCACGATTTGAGGCCCGACAATAGGGAATGCGGCCATGGTTATCCGTAATCCCCGCTCCGAAATGCGCATCATTTCGAGGTCGTTGGTAAACAGTTTGACAATCCATCCGGGAAATAATTCTCCCAATAAAAATCCTGTCGTTGTAATGGTCATCGCGCCGATAAGCGTATACTTCAATGCTTTGAAAGAGCGGTCGAGTTGCCTTGCTCCGTAATTATACCCAACGATGGGTTGCATGCCCATCGTTAATCCGATGACAATCATGACGAATAAAGTCGCCACGCGGTTAATGATGCCGTAAGCTCCCACGGCAAGATCGCCGCCGTATTTGATGAGGCTGCCGTTGATGACGGAAACGACCAAACTCGAGGTAAGATGCATCAGGAACGGCGATATGCCGATGGCCATCATGGAGCCGATGGTCTTTAGGGATAAACGGTAGATTCCTTTTTCAAAATGAATGTAATTGTTTTTATTCAAAAAATGTATTCCTACCCAGATCAAGCCCGTGAATTGCGAAAGAACCGTAGCCAATGCCGTCCCTTTCATCCCCCATCCGAAGACGAAAATAAACAAAGGCGCCAGGATGATATTGATGGCAACGGTGAGGAACGACGACAACATCGCCTTCTTCGGATAACCGCTTACCCGCATCATGTTGTTTAACGAGAAAAATACGAAACCGATAGGCGTGCCGAGCAGATAAACCCACATGAAATCGTAGGCATACGGCAACAGCGCTTCGCTTGCCCCGAACAAACGCAATATCGGTTCGAGGAAAATGAAGGTGGTTCCACCCAGAATAACGGCATTCAAGGCGTTGATGATCGTTACGTGCGCCAAAATACTGACGGCCCCGTGTTCGTCTTTTTGCCCGAGCCGGATGGAGGTAAGGGTGGCGCCGCCTACCCCAATAAGCGTGGAAAAAGCCATCAGGATATTCATCAGGGGAAAGGTGACGGCCATTCCCGACAGTGCCATGGCGCCGATGCCTTGCCCTATGAAAATGCTGTCGATGATATGGTAAAGGGAAGTGACGACCATTCCGATAATCGCCGGAAAAGAATATTGCCCGAGCAATTGCCTGATATCCCCGCTGCCCAAGAGGTGCGGATTGTTTGTATTATTTTGGCTCAGCGTGTTTTTTATATCCATAAATAGAAAGCAAAGATATAAAAAATAATGATGAAGAGCCGTTTGTTTTAAGGCGCTTGATCGAGGGCGTTGCTCCGGCCGGCACCTTCGATAAAGGGAATATAAAAAAATAATTGTAGCTTTGCAGGCAAATTGAAAAATAATGAGCAGGACTATCCTTGAATTTCTGGACGAATCGGTAAAGAAGTATGCCGACCGTCCTTTTCTATATGAAGCGAAGAGCGGATCGGAATATACCTCGTTGACGTATCGTCAGGTGCAGGAACAGTCGAAACAATTTGCCGCAGGGTTACTTTCTTTGGGCGTGCAGGCGGGCGACCGCATCGCGCTGTTGTCGGAAGGCAAGAACAATTGGGTGATCGGCGAATTGGGCATCTTGCATGCCGGGGCTATTTGTGTGCCGTTGTCGGTTAAACTGGAGAGCGAACAAGATATCAGCTTCCGCCTGAACCATTCCGAAACCCGTATGGTGTTGGCATCCGATCAGCAAATCGCCAAGTTGCGGAGAATGAAAAATGCATTTCCTACCGTGGAGCAATATATCCTGCTCGATGAAGAGGACGGGATTGAAAAGGATGAACTGCTGTTTGATACAGTGATTGAAAAAGGCGTTCAGGCGTTGACGCAAAACCCGTTGTTTCTCGACGAACGAATCCAAGGCGTCACTCCCGAGTCGCTGGCCAATATTTCGTACACCTCCGGTACGACGGCCAATCCGAAAGGGATTATGCTTACCCACAGTAACTATGTATTCAATGCCGAACAATCGGTCGATCATATAAAAGGCATTCCGTCCCATTTTCGCACCTTGTTGATTCTGCCCTGGGATCATTCGTTCGGGCATACGGCCGGAATCTATTCGTTTATGAAATGCGGAGCCTCGATAGCTTCGGTTGCGATGGGCAAATCGCCGATAGAAGTGCTGCGGAATGTTCCGAAAAGCCTGAAAGCCATCAATCCGCACATGATGATGAGTGTGCCGGCGTTGGCCGCGAACTTCCGCAAGAATATCGAAGCCGGCATCGAAAAGAAAGGAAAACGAACCGCCATCTTGTTTCGAAAAGCATTGAAACTGGCGTATACCTATAATAAAGAAGGATTCAATAAAGGAGCCGGTGCGCGGTTCTGGATGAAACCCCTGCTGTCGGTTTACGACCGGTTGATATTTTCGAAAGTGCGGCAATCGTTTGCAAGCAACATGGCGTATTTCATCGGCGGCGGGGCGTTGCTCGATATCGAATTGCAGCGGTTCTTCTATGCGATCGGCATCCCCATGTATCAAGGGTACGGATTGTCGGAAGCGACGCCCGTCATTTCGGCCAACAGCGCCCACGCGCACAAACTCGGCTCGTCGGGTAAACCGTTGCCGCGCATGGATATTCAGATTGTGGATGAAACGCTGAAAGAAGTGCCGGCGGGCGAAAAGGGCGAAATCATGATCCGTGGCGGAAACGTGATGAAAGGCTATTGGAAGAATCCCGAAGCAACCGCTGAAACTCTCGTAGACGGATGGCTGCGTACAGGCGATATGGGCTATCTCGATACGGACGGTTATTTATATGTATTAGGGCGGACAAAATCGTTATTGATCGGCGATGACGGAGAGAAGTTTTCGCCGGAAGGCATCGAAGAGTCGATTATGGCGACGTCGCCTTATATCGAGCAGTGTGTACTGTATAATAATCAACGTCCGTATACGACGGCGCTGATCGTGGTGAATCGCGACGAATTGAAAAAGCGTACTTCCGACCCGCAGGAAGCCGCCCGCATTATCGAACAAGAGGTCGGCGCCTATCTGAAAGGCGGAAAGCATGACGGGTTGTTTCCCTATCGGTGGCTTCCTTCGGCTTTCGCCGTATTGGAAGAGCCTTTTACGGAGAAAAACGGATTGGTCAACTCTTCGCTGAAGATTGTGAAGCATAAAGTGTATTCGGCTTACGCGGGGCGCATCGAAGGACTGTATACGGCGGAAGGAAAAAAGGCCGCTTCGGCAAATAATATCGACGTGTTGAAGAAAATACTGGGATGAGTGATGAGTTATGAATGATGAGTTATGAGTGATGAGTGATGAATGCGGTTATTATTTTCCCATCATTTCGAGATGGCATTGCAGCAAAGCGCCGGTTTTTTCATCACGGAGATGCAGCCCGTTTCCCTGGCACTGTTTGTAGGCTTTGCACGAAGCGCAGCGGCCGGTTTTCGTCCATGAACGGTCGCGCATGATTTGAAAACGCGTGTTCCAAACCGTCCAAAAATCATCTTGATAGATATTTCCCTGGATGTAATCGCTTCGAAGGCTCGGGCAAGCGCTTATATCGCCGTTTGCAAGGACGGAACCGATATGTATTCCGGCTTGGCAGAAAAAAGGCTGGTCGCGCACTTCCATTTCGTACTCGCCCAAATAACCTTCACATCCGTACGAGGCGTTTATTTCCCCTTCGCGACGCGTTTCGCGAATAAAATCCAGCATCCGGACAAATTCTTCCGGCGAAAGTTTCAAAAGGGGATTGTCTTTCGCCCGTCCCTTTGGGAAGACGGTAAATAACCGCCAATGCTTCACCCCCAACGAAAGTAAGAGGTTTTTGAGTTGAGGCAACTCATCGATATTCTTCTTGTGGACACACGTCACCACATCATACGTGAGGTCGGGGGTGGAAGCTACCCGGTAAATGGCATTTACGGCGCGCAGCCACGAACCTTGCTTGACTCGGAACCATTCGTGCGATTCCTCGTTGTAGCCGTCGAGACTGACGGTTACCGAACGCAACCCGGCGGACAATAGACTGTCCAATCGTTTTTGCGACAAGCCGTATCCGTTCGTTACGAATCCCCACGGATATTCCAGGTCGTAGATGGCGCGTCCGCACGCTTCGAGGTCTTTGCGGACGAGCGGTTCGCCGCCGGTAATGACAATCATGGTTTTATGCGGATCCACATGCGGGCGTATATCAGAAAGCACTCTCAGAAAATCCTCCTTCGGCATGTCGGGCACCCACGATTGTTGGGTGCAATCGCTTCCGCAATGCACGCAGTTGAAATTGCAACGCAAGGTGCACTCCCAAAACAGATAATTGAGTTGATGAAAGTGTGTTTCGGTTTTTTTATACTCCTGATAGAGCGAAAGAATTGTCTTTTTGCGTAGATCCATGCCGCGTAGTGTTAAGGGCGGTTCGTTATTATATAATATATAAGGTGTATCGTTATTCGGCGGAAGTTTTTTTGTCGGGCTTTAAAGCGAAGTCGGCATCGTCTTTTTCAAAAGCGCCATCATACCAATTTCCATCGCCTTTTTTAATTTGAACGACATCTTTCTTCTGGAGAGATACCGAATCGGATACAAGCGAACCGTTTTTTGCGCCATCGACGTCATCGACCCGTATTTTCACCGGAAAACCGATGATACCTTTCATGTCGAGCGTGTAGTTGCCCCGGGTATCGGTGTAAACGGTGTCTGCCTGACCGAACTCTTTCCCGATCACCCGGATATCGGGAACCGGCTGATTTGTTTCTTTATTTGTCACCTTGCCATGTGCCTTGAAGTCGGCAGAAGGCGTACCGTATTCTGCCATAATGCCGCCTCCGGGTTTACTGCAACCGGCCAATACCCCGATCAATGAAAGGATGGCTGTGATGGCTTTTCCATAAGCCTTAAGCGCTAATTTTTTCATCTGTTTTTCTTTTTTATACACACAATGTATTTATAAGATGGAATAGTTATAAAAACGTTGCATCGAGTAGCGATAAGTTTTTATCGTAAGTTAACCGTAATTTTGTACCTTTGCGCATCATAAAACAGACAATCCTATAAAAGAAAAACGAAGATATGTACAACTGGTTTGAATGCAAAATAAAATATGACAAAATGCTCGAGTCGGGCATGCAAAAAACAGTGACCGAACCCTATTTGGTGGACGCCTTGTCGTTTACGGAAGCTGAAGCGAGAATTATTGAAGAGATTAAACCCTATATTTCGGGGGAGTTTTCGGTGTCGGACATCAAACGGGTGAAATACACCGAATCGTTTTTTAACGAAACCGGCGACCGTTACTATAAAACCAAACTGTATTTTATCACGCTCGATGAGAAGAGCGGTTCGGAAAAGAAAACCGCCATCAATATGTTGGTGCAGGCAAGCACTTTGAAAGAAGCCGTTGAAATTATCGAAGCCGAAATGAAGAAGACGATGATCGATTACTCCATGGCTTCGGTGACCGAAACGGCTATTATGGATGTCTTCCCCTATGAGTCGGAACCGGCTCAAAAACAGAAAAGCGAGGAATGAGCATCGGGACGCAGATCGATCGGTTGCGAAAGGATGTTCCCGAAGGGGTGGAAATTGTCGCCGTGTCGAAATTCCATCCCGATACGGATATCCGGGAGGCGTACGAGGCCGGGCAACGCGTGTTCGGCGAGAACCGCGTGCAGGAACTGACGGAAAAGCAAGAAAAACTGCCGAAGGATATCCGCTGGCATTTTATCGGCAGCCTGCAACGCAATAAGGTCAAGTATATCGCTCCGTTCATCGATATGATTCACAGTCTCGACAGTGCACGGCTTTTGCGCGAGATTGAAAAACAAGCGGCGGCCAACGACCGCATTATTCCGTGCCTGTTGCAGATTCATATTGCGGAAGAAGAAACCAAATCGGGCTTCTCGCCGGATGAATGCCTGCGTTTTTTGGATAAGGGCGAATGGAAAGATTGCCGGCACGTGCAGTTGTCGGGCGTAATGGGCATGGCCACCTATACCGACGACGAAAAACAAGTGCGAAAAGAGTTCCGCAACCTGAAAGCGTTGTTCGATAGGGTGAAGACGGCCCATTTTGCGGAAGATCCCGCTTTTAAAGAACTATCCATGGGCATGTCGGGCGATTATCCGCTGGCCATTGAAGAAGGCAGTACGATGATTCGTGTGGGGACGTTTATTTTCGGTGAACGTCCGTGAGAAGATATCCATCTATTTTATATTTCTCCGCAGGTAATCATTTATATTGATAAAAAATCCGTAATTTTGCGAAGGACGTGCACCCTTTGGCCATAGCCCGACGTGGAAGTTCGCGGCGAACGTGGCCGAACGCCGCCCTGAGCGCCGCTATCGGCCCGAACAAGTGAGAACATAAACGATTTCTTCTATAATTCGATGAATATATGAATATCCAACAACTTGAATATGTGATCGCGGTAGATACTTACCGGCATTTTTCGAGAGCGGCGGAAGCTTCTTTCGTTACGCAACCCACTTTGAGTATGATGATCCAAAAACTCGAAGAAGAACTGGGTGTGAAGATTTTCGACCGTTCGCAATTGCCGGTGCAACCCACCGATATCGGGCTGCGCATTATTGAACAGGCGCGTATGGCCGTTGCGCAGGTCAATCAAATCAAAGAAATCATTAATGAGGAAAAGGGAATGATAAAGGGCGTTTTCCGCCTGGGGATTATTCCCACCGTGTCGCCTTACCTGTTGCCGAAACTCATGCATATTCATTCGGGTAACAAGTACGACATCCGTATTGTGATTCACGAATTGACGACCGACCAGATTTTACTCGGCTTGAGTAAAGATACGCTCGACGGCGGCATCCTGGCGACGCCGTTGAAAGAAAATGCGATAAAGGAATATCCGCTGTACTACGAACGTTTTTTTGCGTATGTTTCGCCGCATGAACGGGCTTTGTATGCAAAGACTTCGCTTGACGAAAGTGACCTGAATGCGACCAAACTATGGCTCTTGGACGAAGTGCATTGCTTCCGCACGCAGATTTTGCATTTATGTAACTTGAAGAAAAAACGCGGCAACCAGTCGATCTTTTCGTACGAAGCGGGCAGCATCGACACGCTCGTGCATATCGTCGATAAAAACGAGGGGCTTACGGTGATTCCCGAAATGGCGGTGGAAAATCTGACCGATGTACAGATAAAGAATGTTCGGCCGTTTAAGAATACTACGCCGGTACGTGAAATAAGCCTGATCACCCGAAAGGATTTCTTGCGCGAACGGATGATTGCGATTATTAAAGAGGAAGTACAACTGTCGGTTCCCGATTCCTTGAAAGATACGGCAATGAAGAAATATGTGATTCCGTTGTAAGGGGGAGGATAGAAGATAGAGGTTGGCGTAGAGGTTAGAGGATAGAAGATGGAGGTTGGAAGTTGGAAGATGAGAGATTATTTTCCAATCTCCAATCTCCAACCTCCAGTCTCCATCCACCAACTTACAGTTTCAATTTAAATCCTGCGAAAAACATTCTCGGCGTTCCGGGTCCGTAAATATAACTCGACGCCCTGCCGGCACCGGTATCGAAATCATCTTGAAACGAATTGAAAATGTTCTGTACGCCGGCGTTCAACTCTACTTGCAAATCAGCATAGATGGCCAGATTGTAGGCCACTTTCGCATTCAGTTCGAAGAAAGCGGGCGACGTCTCGGTAATGTTTACTTGAGAGAAGCGGTCGACGCCTTCCACGCCGAAGCCTGCCTCATGAGGCACCTGCATGCTGCCCGTATAGTTTCCGGATAACGTGGCGGCGAAGTCTTTCAGCGGCTTGTAAGTAGCCACGAAGTAAGCATACGCGTCGGGGGTGCGCATCATGCGTTTGGAGGGCGTCACCTGGTCCAACGCTTCCTCTTCGGGCGTTTCGGGCTCCCACCATTTCCTTTCGTTATCGTACAGGCTGCGTTGGAAGGTGGCGCCGGCCTGTAGGTCGAACCGCGAACCGAAAGCCGCTTTTCCTTCGAGATTCAACCCATACACTTTGGCGCCGTCTTCGGCATTTTCAATCCAGATTTCGTTATCGCCCCGTTTGACTTCGGTAAATGGCTGTTCGAGCCGGGTGAAAAAACCTTCCACAAGCAAGTTGAGTTGCACGCTTCCGAGGGTGCGGTACACATCGACGGAACCGCTGATGCTTCGCGAACGCTCTTCCTTCAAATTGTCGGAAAGATAGCGCACCACCTGCTCGCCGCCGGCGATGTCGACGTGCAGGTCTTCATCGAACACCTGCGGGGCACGGAAACCTTCGCTGTAAGTGACTCGGAAATTGACGTCGGAGGTAGGATTGTAACGGATGTTCAACCTCGGGCTGAAGATGGCTTTGTCGACGAGATTGTGCTTGTCGAGGCGGCCGCCCGCAAGGAAGCTCCAGCGGTCGGTTTTCCATTCGTTTTGCAAGAAAACCCCCGCCGTGCGCGTTTGCTGCGAAATCGGATCTTTACGGTAGCCGCTGGCATCTTCGAGATTGCTGCCCTGATATTCGAGTCCGGTCGTCAGGTCGGCCGGCATGAACCAAAGGCGGTCGAACGAATGCATATACAGTCCGCCCACCTGGTAAGTCAGTTCGGTGGTGGTGCCGTACGCATTTTTGCGGATGGTGTTGTTTTCGATGAGGACGTTCACGCGGTCGATTTCCTCCGGGCTCATGGCGGGCGTGATGGTTGGAACATCGTCGACGTACGGATCGCCCGCGCCGTAGTAACTGTCGCGGTGCGTATGTTGCACGGCGGCATACAGGTTGAATTTATTTTTTTGGTCGGGCGTGTATTGCTCGAAATTCAGGTTCGCGCCATTCACATAGTGCTCGAGTTGCTCGGTAATGTAAGCCTCGAAGGGTTGGCGGGTTAAGCTGTCGCCGCCGCGGCGGAACTCGTGCATATTTTGATATTCGAGCGTGAGCTTCGAGTAAACGCCGGTTTTGAGGAACGAGCGGAATCCGAACGCTCGGTTTTTGAGCAGCGGCATTTCGGTAAAACCGTCGCCGTCGAGGTCGTATCCTTCGCGCAAACGGTGTTGTCCGTATACCATGATGCCCGCATTGCGGTTGTCATTGACTATCGAGGCATTGAAAGTCGTGTTGTTTTCGAGGGCGCCCGATCCGTTGATGGACGTGAGGGTGTGGCCGAATTCGCCCGAGTTGCGGATCGGCTCGCGGGTGATGATGTTAATGGTTCCGCCGATGGCATTGGCGCCGAAGAGAGCCGATCCGCCGCCGCGCACCACTTCGATGCGTTCGATCATGTTGGTCGGGATCTGTTCGAGGTTGTAAACGCCGGCAAGGGCGCCGATAACGGGGCGCGAATCGATCAAAATCTGCGAGTAGGGGCCGTCGAGGCCGTTGATGCGCACCTGCGTGGTTCCGCAATTCTGGCAATTATTCTCGACGCGCAGTCCCGGCTGGAATTTCAATCCTTCCGAAAGCGTTTTCGAGTTGGTCACATCGAGCGTTTTCATGTCGAGGATGCTGACCAGCGAAGGCGCCAGGCGGCGGGTCGTTTCATTGCGGTTGGCCGATACCACCACCGCATCGAGCGATACATTCTCTTCATCGAGTTCAAAATCGATTTCCTGCGTGGTGCGCGCTTTTATTTCCACCTCTCGGGTAGCGGTTTTGAAGCCCATCATCGAGACTTCGAGGGTGAACGTGCCTTTGGGCAGGTTTTTCAGAAAATAATGTCCGGTGGCATCGGTGGTGGTGCCTATGGTGGTGCCTTTTAGTTTGATGACTACATACGGCAAATGTTCTTGCGTTTTGGTTTCCAGCACGTGTCCGAAAATATTGGCATCGGTTTGGCGGGATATGTCTTCGTCTGCTTGTCCATACGCATGCACGGCCAGCAAACATAGAATGAGTGTAAAAAAATTCTTCATTTTATGTATTTATTTTTATGAACGGATCGTGCGCAGAACGTCCTTCGGAAAACTTTTCTGATAAATGAAGGCCTGTTTCCGGCGTCATGATCCTGTAAATGGATAAAGCAACGGCGTAGTCGGAATTCTTTTTTTGAAAACAGACAAAACGGCCGGATGAATTAAAAAACGGGTTGAAAAGGAGTGTTAGCCGCGTGCGGGAGGACCCCTGGCCGGGAGGTTGGCGATCGGCTCGATGACAAGGCCCATTTCATACCCGTCGATATAGGGGATGATGGTCGGCAGCGAGAGATCGGCCAGATTGATGTGCGGAATGATATCCGTCGTTAAACTTGTTTGATAAAAACTCTGTAGGAGGAAGAGTTGGTTGGGCGTATGTGTGTGTTGGGTTTTCTCTCCTTTTTTGTAAGGATGCGAATGCACATACGTGGTGTTGTTGATGATGTGGGTATGGGTGAAAAGGGATATTCCGCCTACATAAGCCGTAAACAGAACGAGAAAAAACCATTGTATGATGTTCCCTTTTCGTATCATCGCGCCGGCAAAGATACAGTATTTTATTTTTTCTGAACCCTCCCGTTTCGATTTGTTTTATTTTTTTTGCAAATTCCCCGTCCCGGATCGTGCCGTGTGACGGTCAATTTCGTAGACCGAAGTTTCGGTATATAATCATTTTATCGTACTTTTGTGGCGTGAAGACGGACAACGGTCCTCGCCCCTTGCTGCCTTCCCGGATGCGACCATCAACTGAAACAATGGATATACAGGCAATTATCGAAAAATATTATACTCCGGGCACTAAACTGTACGACATTTACCTGTCGCACGTGACCGACGTCACCCGCAAAGCCCTCTCCATCATACAAAAACATCCCGAATTGGCCGTGAATACGCGTTTTATCGAAGAAGCGGGCATGATTCACGACATCGGAATCTTTAAAACCAATTCGCCCGGCATCGCTTGTGTGGGCGACATGCCGTATATCTGCCACGGATATCTCGGGCGTGAGTTGATGGACGCCGAGGGCTATCCCAAGCATGGGCTGGTGTGCGAACGCCACACCGGTACGGGGCTCAGCCTCGAAACCATTATCGAACGCAACCTGCCCCTTCCGCATCGCGATATGCGGCCGCAAAGCCTCGAAGAAAAAATCATCTGCTTTGCCGATAAATTTTATTCCAAGTCGCAACTGGGCAAGGAGAAACCGGTGAAAAAAGTGCGCGAAAGCCTCAGCAAGCACGGGTGGCATGAGGTAGAAGTCTTCGACGAGTGGTGCGAACTGTTTCTGTGATTTATCAGGGTAAAGGGTACGGATAAATTTTTTCCTCCTTTATCCTCCAAAAACGAAAATGTCAGTTTCCACCGGCTTTTTTTGATAAAAAAAAGATCGAAAATCATTTGGCGTTTAAAAAATGAGTATATTTGCCACATTAATTCAGTGGAAATAGTGCCTTAACATTTTGTGAAAATTGCACAAGTGCCAAGACAACTCTATTACGGACATGTTGAAATTTGTAAGACTTCAGAAAATCGGCGCGGAGCCTCTGAATTTTTCACAGTTTTCAAAACACTTGTCGTATATCTTCTGAAAATTTCACAGACTCCAAACTACTTGTCGGGGAGCTTGTGAAAATTTCACAGACATCAAAACACCTGTCGGGAACCTTCTGAAAAATTCACAGCCACCAAAACAACCGGCGTAAAGCTTCCGAAATTTTCACAGCCTTCAATTTGTTTTTTTTAAGTAGGATTCATGTTTTTTTATTGGTAAAAAGTAAATGACTATGGATGAAAAAAAATTCTCTACGCTTTATGTAGCGAGATTGGCGGTCGAGGAAATATTCTCGTTGTGTAAATCCACCATCGATTTATCGACTCCTCTTTCCGAGGAGCTTGGAGTAGTACCCAATGCAGCTCTCACCGAGTTGACGGAGGTCAATAATAAATTGGGCGCGGCCTTGAATAAGTCGCAGAAATCGGAACTTTCCGGCCTTATCGAAACGAATGATAAAGGCCGGGACGGCGACTTGCAGGAGATATTCCGTACAAAAAACCTGTATCTCCGCAGCCGCGATGCGGCCAAGAAAAAAGCCGCCGAAGAACTCGACTATTTCTTGAGCCCTTATAAGGGGGTGTACAAGTTGCCGCTTGATGTCGAGTCGGGTGTCGTATCCGAAATGATGGCAAAGTACAATGCGTCCGAAGCGTTGAAAGCTGCGGCGACGGCATTGGGCATCGACGGTATCTTTACGTCGCTCGGAACCTACAATACCGGTTTCGATACCCTCTACAAACAACGCACGGTAAGCGCTGCCGCACGGGGAGCATCGGCATCGAGCCTGCGCAATAAAGTGGTTTCGGCTTACATGCAGTTTACCACAGCCATCGAACAACTGGCTACTTTCGTCCCGACCGACGCCTTGATTTCGTTGTTCTTTCAACTCGATGAAGTGCGCAAGCAATACCATCCGCTTGAGGGCGGCGAGGAGAAAGAGGACGAGAAAAAGTCCTAAGTTTGAACGCATTTACCGGAAGCTCGATCTCCGTGATCCCTTTGGCTGAAAGGGATAAATAATGCAAACATGGCACGCTTTATTGATCCTTTATATGACACGGCTTTTAAGCTGATTTTCGGGCAGGAGAACAGCAAGGAACTTTTGCTCGACTTGTTAAACGCTTTGTTGGCCGGAGAGAAAAAAATTAGGGAAATCCGCTTCGAAGATAAGGAACGGATGCCTTTCTATAACGGTGGCCGGAAGGGAATTTACGACATTGCTTGCCTATCGGAGAAAGGGGAACATTTCATTGTGGAAATGCAAAATGTACGACAGGATTATTTTTGTGATCAGGCACTGTATTACCTTTCCCAGACGATCGCCAATCAGGGAGAAAAAGGAACGGAATGGGAATTCGCCCTGAAAGCCGTTTACGGCGTGTTTTTCCTGAATTTTCCCTTGCGTGGCAAGTTGCGTACCGATGGCATGATTGCCGACCGCGACACGCACGAACAAATCAGCGACAAAATGCGTTTTATTTTCATCGAATTACCTTTTTTTACGAAAAAGGAATCGGAGTGCAAAACAAATGTGGAACAATGGTTATATATATTACGCAACATGACAACATTGGAGAAAATACCTTTCAAAGACCGGAATCCGGTTTTTGAAAAACTGGAACAGATTACCGACTTGGCTTCCCTGAGTAAAGAGGAGCGCAGGAGGTACGATGCCGACATCAGAGCCTACCGCGACCGCCTGGCGCAAATGAATACGGCTAAGAGAGAAGGGCAGAGAAAAGGTGAGAAAATAGGCGAGAAAAGGGCGCGGATAGAAGTCGCCCGGAACATGAAAGCAAATGGCATGTCCTCAGAAACGATTGCCCGGGTTACCGGATTGTCCCTGACTGAAATCGATGGCATTGAATGACTTTCTTCCTTACACGTGTTACTTTACAGGCTATGGTACTCAGAAAAGCGAAAATAAAGGATCTGGAGGCTATTATGGATATTTATCATGTGGCACGGCAAGGAATGCAACGTTCCGGCAATAAAAAGCAATGGGGCGACAGTTATCCTTCGCGCGAGTTGATTGAAAAAAGCATACTCTATAATAAACAGTATGTGTTTCAGCATAAAGGCGAACTCGTCGGGACCTTTTATTTTGCGGTTGAAGAGGAGGCGACGTATGCCCGGATTTATAATGGGGAATGGTTGAATGACGATCCTTACGGAGTGGTGCATCGTTTGGCTTCGAACGGCAGACATAAAGGTGTCGCTCACTTTTGCCTGGAATGGTGCTTGCTGCAATGCGATAACATGCGCATCGATACTCACCGGGATAACATCATAATGCAAAATATATTGGAAAAAAACGGATATGTCCGTTGCGGCATGATCTTTACGCATGACGCCACCGAAAGGTTGGCTTTCCAAAAAAGTAAGCGCCTGTATCATTAGCCTGAGTGTGTTATTCCGGGCGGGAACATCGTTGATTGATTCTTTAAAGATAAATATGAAAATATGAATGGGTTGGATTTTATCCGGCAGTTGATCGATGCTTCCAAAGCGTATTTAAGAGGCAAATATAGCCTGGTTGATGTGAATATACCGGAAGAGGTTTTTCTCAGCCGGTTGAATTGGTTGAAAGAAGAAGAAATTATTTCGGATGCCGAATTTTTTCAATTGAAAAATGATTATGATACACAGAAAATTATTTCGTGAGGCGTTTTCCTTGTTCTTTCTGTTCGCTACGATTCCTTTGTGGGCGCAGAAGGAGATTTCCGGAACCATTACTGACTGTGAACGGAATCCCTTGCCGGGAGTGAGCATCCGTCTCAATGATAAATCCGTTACTTTTTCCGACTCATTGGGGGGATATATCCTCACCGTGCCGGATACCAACACCGTTATTACCTATCGGTATATTGGAAAGCAAACCGAAAAAATAAAAGTCGGGAATCGGGAAATCATCGATGTCTCTTTAAAGCAAGAGGATTTGAGGCTGATTAAAATGAATAAAATAGAAAGTGAAAAATCAGGGGTAATGGTTATGAACGAGCCTAAGCAGGTAAAGAACATTATGGTGCGGAAGCCGGTCATTTATCTTTATCCGGAAACGGAAAGGATGGTCTCTGTCAAAATAAAGTACGATGGCGCGTTATCGTTTACTTATCCGCTGTATGAAAACGGTTGGCAAGTCACGGCGACTCCCGGCGGCTTGTTGAAAAATACCTCCGATGGTCGCGAATACGCTTATTTGTTTTGGGAGGGAGAGAAGCACTATAGAGCGGAGGAGGTAACTTATGACAGCGGGTTTGTCGTTCATAAAGATTCTATCGTTCCGTTTCTTCAGGAGAACTTATCGTTTATGGGCTTGACGCCACGCGAATACAATGATTTTATTGTTTACTGGACTCCTTATTTGATGCAACAGGAGTGGCATTTCATTCATTTCAGAGTAGGCGAGGAGTATGATGTTATTTCGGAGAATATCGTTAGTCCCGCTCCGGATACGGCCATTCGGGTGTTTATGGATTGCAAGGGTCTGGAGACCCCTTTCGAGGTAAACCCTCAGCAATTACAGGCCCCGGCCAGAAAAGGATTTACGCTTGTCGAATGGGGTGGCGCCGAATTGACACAACCTATCCGGGTGAAAGGTGTCGACGGAGAATATCTAAACAAATAAGTGAAAAATAAAAAATAAATAAGTTAGTCACGCCGTCAAGAACGGTATTAAAAACAATCAAATCAATGAAAAAATTAGTGTTCCTTCCTTTTCTCGCCGTTGTTTGCTGCATGAGCATCGCGGCCCAAGACAAAACGGCGGATATTAAAAGGCTGTTCGAGTTAATGCAATCTGAAAAAACGATCGATGACATGATGGACAACATGCTGGCGGTCTTTCAACAACAGGCCGAAGGTAAAATACAAGGGGCCGCAGCAAAAGAAAAATACGACGAATATGTCGAATTTATGAAAACGGAAGTGCGTGATTTATCCGATAAGATGGTCAACCAGGAGATGGTCGATATCTACAACCGTCATTTTACGCAGGAAGAAATTAAGGATTTAATCCGGTTTTACGAAACGCCGACCGGTAAAAAACTGATTGAAAAGAACCCCGAAGTCACGAAAGATCTGATGAACTCGATGATGACGAAATATATGCCGGAATTTCAAGGAAAGCTGGCTTCTAAATTAAAGGATTTGAGCGTCGAGCCTTGAGCCTTGTGTTATTGTGATAACAAAAGTGAAAAGGCGAACTTATACGGATGAAAAATGTTCTATACAATAAACAGATTAATATATTATTTTATTAGCTATGGCAAATTCTAAGATTACGCAATTGTTGGGGGATAAAAGTGAATATCTCCTGAATCATGTAAGTAAAACGATTGATAAATCATTGATCCATGCTACCGGCCCTGATGTTGTCGATAACCTCTGGATTGATTCCGATCGAAATATTCCTACGTTGAATAACTTGCAACGTTTGTTCGGACACGGACGCTTGGCCGATACCGGTTATTTGTCCATTCTTCCCGTTGATCAGGGTATCGAACATACTGCCGGGGCTTCTTTTGCTCCCAATCCGTTGTATTTCGATCCTGAAAATATTGTAAAGTTGGCTCTCGAGGCAGATTGCAATGCAGTGGCCTCTACTTATGGCGTTTTGGCTTCGGTGGCGCGTAAATATGCGCACAAGATTCCGTTCATCGTTAAAATCAATCACAACGAACTCCTCACGTATCCCAATTCGTATAATCAGATTCTTTTCGGAACGATTGAAGAAGCTTGGAACATGGGTGCTGCGGCTGTGGGGGCGACGATTTATTTCGGTTCCGAAGAAAGCCGCCGTCAAATTGTGGAAGTCGCCGAAGCGTTTGAATATGCGCATGAATTAGGAATGGCTACCGTCTTGTGGTGTTATCTGCGCAACAATGGGTTCAAAAAAGACGGCGTCGATTATCATAGTGCGGCAGACCTTACGGGGCAGGCAAACCATATCGGCGTAACCATCAAGGCCGATATCGTAAAGCAGAAATTGCCCACCAACAACGGCGGTTTTACGGCGATTAAATTTGCCAAAAGCAATCCTGCTATGTATGATAAGCTTTCTTCCGACCATCCGATCGATCTGTGCCGTTATCAGGTGGCGAACGGATATATGGGGCGTGTGGGATTGATTAATTCCGGAGGCGAATCGCATGGAGCTAGCGACTTGGCCGATGCCGTGTACACTGCGGTGGTGAATAAACGTGCCGGGGGTATCGGTTTGATTTGCGGACGTAAAGCGTTCCAAAAACCGATGAATGAAGGAGTGAAATTAATCCACTCTATTCAGGATGTGTATTTGGACAAAGAGATTACCTTGGCGTAGAACCAAGATTTTTAAGTAGGTATTATTAAATGAAGAAGGCCGGTTGAGAAATCGGCCTTCGTATATTTTCAACAAAATCGTATAAAAGAACTATCTTTGTCGAATTTGTAATGCACTCATGGAATCATTCAACTTTCATTTTCCGTATGACAAAGAGCAATTTATTCGTCAGCAAATTGTTTTATGGAAACTCCAATCGAGACAAGGCAGTCGCAAGCAACGGGTAAATTTTTTTATCGCTGCGGCGGCTTTCTTGGCGCTGGGCATCCTTGCCGGTAGCGACGATGGCTCGCCCAATCCGTTTATATTGGTCGGCATTCTTTTTATGTTATATGCTGTTTTTAGCGCACTGATATATGGGTCCGCTAAAAGGAGATACATTCGCAAAACCCATGAAGTAGCCGACAAGTACGAAGCGATGGATATGGATTGTACGTATGAGTTTTCGGAAGAGTTCCTGAAATATACCGATAAAGAAAAGGCCGTGCAATTCCGATGGTCCATGTTTACCTATTATACTATTTATGATGGCTATCTCCTCTTGTTGATAAACGATTCTTTTATCAATGCTTTTGTTCTTAAGAAAGAAGAACTGCCGTCGGGACAATATGAGAACCTCGTTACATGGCTAAAATCAAAATTGAATTATAAAGAGATTTCTTCACTCAAAAGATGATTCTCTTAAGCCGATATTAAAAAAACAGAGGCGTTTTCTTTTTTGGCAAGCTATTTGTAGGACTTATGCGTAGGGTGCAAAGCGATGCTTCCTTTTTATAAAGCGATCAATTAGTAATCAGTTACAAAATAATAAAACAGAATGGAGCAACAGAAAAAAAACGATACGGATATTCAGAACGATGAGACGAAGCCCGGCACTGAGGGCGGAGACGATCGTCATATAGCCGACCAAGAAGGCGAAAACGACAATTTGGCAGACGGTGAATGGTCTTCCGATCAGGAACAGAATGAATGGCAAGAGAAATATGCTGATTTAAACGATAGTTATCTTCGTCTGCATGCCGATTTTGACAATTATCGGAAACGGACCACCAAAGAAAAAATCGATATCATTAAAAGCGGTGGAGAAAAAGTGCTCGCCGACATTATTCCTCTGATCGATGATTTCGAACGTGCGTTGGAATCGCTTCACAAAGCCGAGGAAAAAGACGCTTTATTGGATGGGTTGGATTTGATTTATTCCAAATTCGTCAAATTCCTTCAACAGCATGGCGTGGAAGAAATCGAGGCGGTCGGGCTGCCTTTCGATCCCGATCGGTACGAAGCGGTTACGACTATTCCCGTGGAGGATAAAACGAAAAAAGGAATAGTGGTGGATTGCATTCAAAAGGGATATCAATTGAATGACAAAATTATTCGTTATCCCAAAGTAATTGTAGGCGACTAAAATGGCGGAAAAAAGAGATTATTACGAAATACTGGAGGTCGGCAAGACGGCAACGGTCGAAGAAATTAAAAAAGCGTATCGGAAAAAAGCCATTCAATATCATCCGGATAAAAACCCCGGCGATAAGGAAGCCGAAGAAAAATTTAAAGAGGCTGCCGAAGCGTACGAGGTTTTAAGCGATGCGAATAAACGGGCGCGCTACGATCAGTTCGGGCATGCCGGTGTCGGAGGCGCTGCGGGCGGCGGCTTTGGCGGCGGAGGAATGTCGATGGAAGACATCTTTTCTCAATTCGGAGACATCTTCGGCAGTTTCGGCGGTTTTGGCGGCTTCGGCGGTTCCTCATGGGGCGGAAGCTCCCGTCGTACCAACCGCGGGTCGGATCTTCGCGTAAAAGTAAAACTGAATCTGAAAGAAATACTGAATGGTGTCGAGAAAAAGATAAAAGTAAAAAAATACGTTGCGTGCTCGCATTGTAACGGAAATGGTTCCGAAAACGGGAATTCTTATTCTACGTGTCACACTTGTCATGGTTCGGGTGTCGTTACGAAGGTGACGAATACGATTATCGGTCAAATGCAAACGACGACCACGTGTCCGACCTGCAATGGCGAAGGCAAAATCATTACGAAAAAATGTACGTTTTGTGCCGGCGAAGGTATTCTGCGGGATGAGGAGGTCATACCGATCAAGATTCCTGCGGGTGTTGCCGAAGGAATGCAGTTATCGTTACAGGGAAAAGGAAATGCCGCACGGCGTGGAGGCGTGAATGGCGATCTCTTGATTGTGATTGAAGAGGAGGAGGATCCGGACTTGATTCGCGATGAGAATGATGTGATTTATAATCTTTTCCTGAGTTTTCCCGCGGCCGCTTTAGGCGGAACGGTGGAGGTACCGACCATTGACGGGGTGGCGAAAGTGAAAATCGAGCCCGGAACCCAACCGGGCAAGGTGCTTCGTTTGCGCAATAAGGGATTGCCTTCGGTGAACGGTTTCGGCAGAGGGGACGAGTTGGTCAATGTCAATGTATACGTGCCGGAGGAATTAAGCGACAAAGAACGCAAACTTATGGAGGAGATGGATAAATCTCCCAATTTTGCACCCTCTAAAACAGCGAAGAAAAGCGTGTTTAATAAATTCAAGAAGATGTTTGATTAATATTACCTCGAGGGCGTCGCTTCGGGCGATGCCCTCGGGTAAGTTTCGTTAGTCATTGAACAGCCGGCTTCTTGCCACCATGCATGCTCCGATGATACCTGCCCGGTTCTTCAATTTCGAGAGCACGATATGAGAGTCTTTATTCACCAGGCTCAAAGAATACTTTCGCACCGCGCTTCGTATCGGAAGTAAAATAAATCCGTCCGTTTCGGCTACTTGTCCTCCGATAACGAGCAATTCAGGATTAAAGATGTTAATCAGTCCCGCGATATACTTTCCCAGTTTATACCCCACTTCTTCAAGGATTTCAATACACATGGTATCCTCCATGTTCGTTGCCCGAATGATATCCGTCAACGTGATATCTTGGACGTTTTTCACATGCTCCGTAAGGATGGTGCTTTCCCCTCTGGCGATTCGTTCGAGCACCATGCGGTGAATGGCGAGTCCGGAGGCTTCGGTTTCAAGACATCCTTTTTTTCCGCAGTGGCAAATAATCTCGTTGTCGAATGCCGGAAAATGGCCGAACTCACCCGAAAACCCCGACTTTCCGTAATAGAGTTTTCCGTCGATGATAATTCCGATACCCAATCCCCAGCTTATATTGACAAAAATGACATTCTTTTCGCCTTCGATTGCGCCTTTCATATACTCCCCGTACGCCATGGCGCGCGTATCATTATCGATGCCGACCTTGTATTGTAACCGTTTAGATAGAATTTCCGTAATCGGCTGTTCGCTAAAGTAGAAGCTGCTGTAACTATGTCCCGATTCGGGGTTGACACGCCCGGATATGTTCAGATTGATGTTGTAGATTTTATCTTTTAACTTCCCTGTCCGGTCAATGAACTTTTGGATGTGATGGCATAATGCGTCAAAGGACTCAGTCGTATTTTCACAAATATAATGAACCCCTATTTGCTGGTCTACAATATTGCCTTTAAAATCCATTAAGGCCATGCTCAGGTGATGCCTTGTCATGTCGACACCTACAAAATAAATAGAGGAGGGGTTTAAGCCGTATACACTCGGGTGTCTGCCGCCAGCCGTTTGGACTTTTCCAAACTCCGAAATGTAGCCGTCTTCTGTGAGTTCCCCGATGAATTTTGTGACGGTCGGTACGCTAAGATCCAGTTCTTTTGATAATTCGGCAATCGTATCATTACCCGTTGTGATAAAATGATTGATTATATCCTTCTTTATTTGGATATTCTTCGGACTTTTATCTTTCGATGAAAAAAAATTCTTTACCATAACAGTATTTTGTCGTAGAATATAAATCGTTTTATGAATAGCGGTTTTCTGCCTGTTTTATCGGCAGACATTCCTGTTGCTTCGTTAATGATAGGAAAGATAGCTGTTTGCTAAAAACATTCCTCTGATTACAGGCATATTGTGTCGTGATCGTCTCTTTTCTTTAAATAAGTGTGAAGAGATAAATAAATCTACTATGCATGTCGTGCAAAAATAGTAAACTTTTTTAATATAATAGTCTTCCCTCTTCTATATATTGATAGAACCGGCTCTTTTTTCCTTATCGAATCTCTTCGTCATCCATCGTATACATCCTCCTTTTATCAGGAGATGGCGGATCAAGACCGCAATGACACATTCCTCACGGGCTATTTGAGCCAAATAAGAGGAAGAAGAATACAAAAAAGAAACTTTTTGAAGGCGAAGAATACTTTCATTTCCGCCTTTCGTAAGAAATTTAAACAGTTTCTAAGTTTTATTTGCGGAATTATTTCTTTAAATAGGAGAAAAACATGTACTTTTGAAGTTCTAAAACGTAGGTACTACTATAACTATAAATAATTTGATTATGAACTTTTTAACGAACGAGAAATTAACTATTGTAGGAGCAGCCGGTATGATTGGTTCCAATATGGCCCAAACCGCTGCCATGATGCATTTAACGTCCGACATTTGTCTTTACGATCCTTTTGCCAAAGGCTTAGAGGGCGTGTATGAAGAGATGTGTCATTGTGGATTCGATGGTATCAACTTTTCTTTCACAACCGACATCAAAGAAGCTTTTACCGATACCAAGTATATGATTTCTTCGGGTGGGGCGCCCCGCAAAGAGGGTATGACGCGCGAAGATCTTTTGAAAGGAAATGCAGAAATTGCGGCCCAATTAGGAAAAGATATCAAAGCGTATTGCCCTGATCTCAAACATCTGACCATCATTTTCAATCCGGCGGATATTACCGGATTGGTAGCTTTGATTCATTCCGGACTGAAACCTACTCAGGTGACCACTTTAGCCGGTCTCGACAGTACTCGCTTGCAAAGCGAATTGGCAAAACATTTCGGTTTGAAACAAAGCGAAGTGACCAATACCCGTACGTACGGAGGACACGGTGAACAAATGGCTGTATTTGCATCTACGGCAAAAGTTAACGGACAACCGCTCCTCGATTTGATCGGCACCTCTAAATTGACCGACGAAGATTGGGCCGAGCTCAAACAACGCGTTACCAAGGGGGGCGCAAATATTATCAAATTGCGTGGACGCTCTTCTTTCCAAAGCCCCGCTTATGTATCGGTCGAAATGATCCGTGCGGCAATGGGCGGTGACGCTTTCCGTTGGCCGGCCGGTTGTTATGTACACAGCCAGGGATTCGACCACATCATGATGGCGATGGAAACGTCGATAACGAAAAAAGGCGTGGCTTATGCCGAAGTAAAGGGAACGGATAGTGAAATAGCCGAATTAAAAGAAAGTTACGCTCACTTATGCGACCTTCGTGATCAAGTTATTGCCATGGGGGTTATTCCTGCAATCAGTCAATGGAGTTCTATTAATCCTAATTTATAAGATTATAGGTATCGATAAGAAGGACTTCCGGGAAAACTCCGGAAGTCCTTCTTTTTACAAAAAATAGCGATAATCGAATAAATCAACAGATATCAATCGATTATCAAATGATATATCATAGATAATCCGGGGAAAAACATATCAATGTGTAAGATTTTAGGAATAAATATGGCGAAATATTTTGTCGTTCCGTATTTTTGCTTTTACTTTGCAACCATTAAATAAAACGATAGTGTTTTCAGTTATTATATGAACCATCCTATTATTCATATTCTAGTCATTTCTATTCTACTTCTGGATAACTTCAGCGGGTGAGGATGGCATGTAGTTGATGAATTTGAACAATAAACGAAAAGATGACCTTTCTCACAGTGTGAGAAAGGTTTTTTAGTATAAATATAAATGATTTGAAAGATAATGGAACGAATTTATGTTTTTGACACCACGTTACGAGACGGAGAACAGGTTCCGGGTTGTCAATTAAATACAATCGAAAAGATTCAAGTGGCGAAAGCGCTTGAGTTATTAGGTGTGGATGTGATTGAAGCTGGGTTTCCGGTATCGAGTCCCGGAGATTTTAATTCGGTCGTCGAAATATCGAAAGCGGTCACTTGGCCTGTTATTTGTGCCTTGACCCGTGCGGTGGAAAAAGATATCGAAGTGGCTGCCGAGGCGTTGAAATATGCCAAGCGTAAACGTATCCATACCGGCATCGGGACTTCCGATGCTCATATCAAGTATAAATTCAATTCCAATCGCGAAGAAATCATTGAACGAGCCGTCAAAGCCACGCGCTTTGCCCGTCGCTTTGTGGACGATGTGGAATTTTATGCCGAAGATGCCGGACGAACCGACAACGAGTATTTGGCGCGTGTCGTACAAGCGGTGGTCGATGCCGGCGCAACGGTGGTGAATATCCCCGACACGACGGGATATTGCTTTCCGGATGAATATGGTGCGAAAATAAAATATTTAATCGACCATGTAGACATGAAAAGCGCCATCCTGTCTACCCATTGTCATCAGGATCTGGGAATGGCTACGGCTAATACCTTATCGGGGGTGATCAACGGTGCCCGCCAGGTGGAAGTTACCATAAACGGTATCGGCGAGCGGGCCGGAAACACGTCGCTGGAAGAAGTGGCGATGGCGTTGAAAAGTCATAAGGAAAGGGGTTTTGACACCAATATCAATACGCAGAAAATATATGATACCAGCCGCTTGGTGTCGGCGTTGATGAATATGCCGGTGCAGCCCAACAAAGCCATTGTGGGACGGAATGCCTTCGCCCATTCATCGGGCATTCATCAGGATGGTGTATTGAAGAATGTCGCGACATACGAAATCATCAATCCCAAAGATGTCGGCATCGATGACAATGCTATTGTCTTAACGGCTCGAAGCGGGCGGGCAGCCCTTAAAAACCGGCTGACATTGTTAGGGGTGCAGTTGGAAAATGACAAATTGGATGAAGTTTATCCGAAGTTTCTTGATCTGGCTGATCGGAAAAAAGATATCAATGACGATGATATCCTTATTTTAGTAGGCCGGGGAGCTCATTTGCACCGTATCAAGATCGATTATTTGCAGGTATCGTGTGGAGTGGGATTGCGCCCCGTGGCAAGCCTCGGGCTCGATATTGCCGGCGAACATTTCGAAGCGGCTGCGACGGGTAACGGCCCTGTCGATGCGGCTATCAAGGCGGTAAAGAAAATCATTAATCGGGAAACCGTCATTCAGGAGTTTCTTATCCAGGCGATCAATCGCGGAAGCGATGATGTGGGAAAAGTACACATGCAGGTGGAACATAACGGAATGATTTATTATGGTTTTTCGGCGAACACCGATATCGTAGCCGCTTCCGTAGAGGCATTTATCGATGCGGTCAATAAATTTGTATAGCTTTATCGGGGTGCCGCTCCGGGCGACATCGTCGGTAGAATAAATTATAAAATTATAGATGAAAACATTATTCGACAAAATTTGGGATGCACACGTCGTAGCGACAGTGAAAGACGGCCCCACACAATTGTATATCGACAGGCATTTATGTCATGAGGTTACCAGTCCCCAGGCGTTTGCGGGATTGAGAAAAAGAGGATTGCAGGTCTTCCGCCCCCAACAAACCACGTTGACGGCCGACCATAATATTCCTACGATGGGGCAGGACCGGCCTATTCGAGACGAGATATCGCGCTTTCAGGTAGACACCTTAGCTCGGAACGCCCGCGATTTCGGACTGACTTATTATGGCTTGGGAAATCCGAAGAACGGAATTGTGCACGTGGTCGGCCCCGAAAACGGATATACCCAACCCGGAATGACCATCGTCTGCGGCGACAGCCATACTTCCACGCACGGTGCATTCGGCGCTATCGCTTTCGGTATCGGAACGAGCGAAGTGGAAATGGTATTGGCTTCGCAATGTATTTTGCAGACGCGTCCGAAAACCATGCGGATCCATTTTGAAGGAAAACTCAACGACGGCGTTTTTGCGAAAGATGTCGCTTTGTATACGATTTCTCAGTTGACTACCGGCGGGGCTACGGGTTATTTTGTAGAGTACACCGGAGAAGCGATACGGGCGCTTTCGATGGAGGCCCGCATGACGTTGTGTAACTTAAGCATCGAAATGGGCGCCCGGGGTGGATTGATTGCTCCCGATGAAACGACGTTCGCGTATTTAAAAGGACGGGAGTTCGCCCCGAAAGGCGATCGTTGGGAAAAGGCGTTGGCTTATTGGAAGACGTTGAAGACCGACGAGGGTGCAACCTTTGATAAGGAGATCATTTTCGATGCTTCCGCTATTAAGCCGATGATTACGTATGGAACCAACCCGGGAATGGGAATACCTATCGACGGCTCTATCCCGGAATTGGAGGATGTCGATGATGCGGGTAAAATATCGTTCGAAAAGTCACTGAACTATATGGGTTTCAAACCCGGTGAGAAACTCGAAGGAAAACCGATCGATTATATTTTTCTGGGAAGTTGCACGAACGGGCGTATCGAGGATTTTCGTCTGTTCGCCGAATATGTAAAAGGCAAGAAGAAGGCCGATCATGTTACCGCCTGGCTCGTGCCCGGCAGTTGGCAGGTACGGAAGCAGATTGAAGAAGAAGGATTGGATAAGATCTTGCAGGAGGCGGGGTTTGAGTTGCGTCAACCGGGATGCTCGGCTTGTCTGGCGATGAACGATGATAAAATTCCCGCCGGTAAGTATGCGGTTTCTACGTCCAATCGGAATTTTCAAGGCCGGCAAGGACCCGGTGCACGCACTATTCTGGCCGGCCCTTTGGTTGCGGCTGCTGCTGCTGTCGCCGGTAAAATTTCACAGCCGGAGATTCAATTAGCAAATTAGCAAATTAGCAGATTAGCAAATTAGCAGATTAGTAGATTAGCAAATTAGCAAATGAGTAAATGGATGAGAAAATGGATAAAAGTGGAAATGTTATAGTTGATTTATCTTTTAAATTCGCTTTGGATGCGATTGATTTTGCCGAAATGCTTGAACAGGAACGAAAATTCGTAATAGGACGGCAATTTTTAAAGAGCGCGACGTCTATCGGGGCAAATGTGAGAGAAGCACAAAATGCGGAAAGCAAAACGGATTTTATTCATAAAATAAAGATAGCGGCGAAAGAAGCGGACGAGACGGAATATTGGCTATTATTATGTAAGTCTTCGGCGTCTTATCCTTGTAAAGCCGAATTATTAGACGAGGTAAATGTCATCCAAAAAATATTGAATAAAATTATCGGAACATCAAAATCCCAAACTCCCTAATTCGCTCATCTGCTCATCTGCTCATCTGCTCATCTGCTCATTTGCTCATCTGCTCATTTGCTAATTTGCTAATTAGCTAATTTACACATTAAATTTTTAGATAATAATGGAAAAATTTCAAACCCTAACATCCACGTATGTCCCCCTTCCGATAGAGAATGTGGACACCGACCAAATTATTCCCGCCCGCTTCCTGAAAGCGACCACCCGTGAAGGATTCGGAGATAATCTATTCGCCGATTGGCGCTATGAGAAGTCTGGCGAGCCGAAGGCCGATTTTGTACTCAACGACCCTACCTATTCGGGCGAGATATTGGTGGCGGGCAAGAACTTCGGCAGCGGGTCGAGCCGCGAACATGCCGCCTGGGCGATCGCCGGATACGGATTTAAAGTCGTCGTGTCGAGTTTCTTTGCCGATATCTTCCGCAACAATGCCCTTAATAACGGGTTGCTGCCGATTGTCGTCAGCGAGGCTTTCCTGACGGCACTCTTTAACAGCGTGCAGGCAAATCCGAAAGCGACGTTGACGGTCAATCTCGAAGAGCAAACGATCCGCAACAATGAAAACGGGAAAACGGAATCTTTCGAAATCAATCCCTATAAAAAGGAATGTCTGCTGAAAGGATTGGACGATATCGATTTTCTGCTTTCCAACAAAGATAAAATCATCGCATACGAGCAAAACCGCGCTTTTGTGTATTGATAAAAGGATTGTTACACGGAGAAACAGAGGCGGCACGGAGTCCTCTGCGTTCTCAGTAAAACTTCCGTGTAACTCGGTGTAATTTTCGTTCCGAATTTTCGGAGTGGACGATTAATTTGTTTATTGAATAGTGGAAAAAAGAACGATTGAAATAATGGATACCACGCTTCGTGATGGCGAACAAACCTCCGGAGTGTCTTTTGCGGCGGAAGAAAAAGTCAGTGTGGCGAGGCTGTTGATTGAGGAGCTGCATGTCGATCGGGTGGAGATTGCTTCTGCCCGGGTGTCGGATGGCGAATTCAAGGCCGTACAAAAAGTTACGCAATGGGCGAAAAACAACAGCCATCTGGATAAGATCGAGGTGCTGGGGTTCGTGGATGGAACGGCATCTGTCGATTGGATCGAGCGATCGGGATGTCAAGTGATGAATCTGCTGTGTAAAGGATCGGAAAACCATTGCACCCATCAATTGCGGAAAACGGCTCAGGAGCATTTGCGCGATATCCGTTCGGTGATCGACGAAGCGAGAAGCCGGGGCATCAAGGTGAATATTTATCTGGAGGATTGGTCGAACGGGATGCGCCATTCGCAGGAGTATGTGTTCGAAATGATGGATTCTCTCTGTGAAATGCCCATCGAGCGATACATGCTGCCCGATACGCTGGGTATCTTGAATCCCGACGAAACGGAACTGTTCTGCCGGAAGATGACGGACCGGTACCCGTCGTTGCATTTCGACTTTCACGCCCATAACGATTATGATTTGGCGGTGGCGAATGTCTTCGAAGCCATTAAGGCCGGTGTTCACGGCGTTCACGTGACGGTCAACGGACTGGGGGAACGCGCCGGAAATGCTCCGCTGGCGAGTGTGATCGCGCTTATTCATGATCAATTGAAACTCTCCACTCATATCGACGAAAACAAACTTTACGGAGTCAGCAAGGTGGTCGAGAGTTATTCGGGCATCCGCATTCCGGACAATAAACCGCTTATCGGCGATAATGTCTTTACACAAGTTGCCGGTATCCATGCCGACGGCGATAAAAAGAAGAATCTTTACTTTAATGATTTATTGCCGGAACGCTTCGGCCGCCTGCGTCAATATGCGTTGGGAAAGAATGCCGGGAAGGCCAGCATCCTGAAAAATCTGGAATCATTGGGCATCGAGCTGGATGATGAAACGGCGAAGAAAGTCACCCAACGCATCATCGAGTTGGGGGATAAAAAAGAAGTCGTCAATCCCGAAGAGCTGCCCTATATCGTTTCGGACATCCTGAAGAACGGCGTGGACCATCAAGATATCCGGATGCTCAATTATTCGTTGATGCTGACCGACGGGCTGCGTCCGACCGCTACCGTAAAGATATCCATCAAAGGGGAAGTTTATCAACAAACCGCCGCCGGCGAAGGGCAATATCATGCCTTTTCGAAAGCGATGTATAAAATATACCGTTCGCTGCACAAACCCATTCCCGAATTGCTCGATTATGTGGTGGTGATTCCTCCCGGAGGAAAAACCAATGCTTACGTGCAGACGATCATCACCTGGCGATTCGAAGGAAAGACGTTTAAGACAAGGGGATTGGATGTCGATCAGACCGCAGCCGCCATTCAGGCGACAATGAAAATGCTGAACATGATTGAAAGCGGGAATATCCCCACCTTTCATAAGCATGTACAATTACCGTAAGGCTACTCGGAGGCTATATATCAAGAATTGTTATTAAAAGAATGACAGGAACGGATTATAACTTAGAGTTCGGCCTCGGGCATACAGAACGACTTTATAAGAACAAAATAAAAAAATGAAACTGAACATTGCAGTATTACCGGGCGACGGGATCGGCCCGGAAATCATGAAACAAGCGTTGAATGTAACGCAAACCGTAAGTGATAAATTCCATCATGAGTTATCGTATCAGGAAGCGGTTGTAGGAGCTGTCGCTATTGATGAGACGGGCGACCCGTATCCGGCGGCTACGCATGCGCTTTGCCTGAAATCGGACGCCGTGCTTTTCGGCGCCATCGGCTCGCCGAAATACGATAACGATCCGAACGCGAAAGTACGTCCCGAACAAGGATTGCTGAAGATGCGCAAGAGTCTCGGGCTGTTTGCCAATATCCGCCCCGTGAATACGTTTCCGTCGCTGATACACCAATCGCCGCTTCGTGCCGAACTGGTGGAAGGAGTCGATTTGATGTGCATCCGCGAACTGACCGGCGGGATGTATTTCGGCCGCCCGCAAGGCCGTAGCGAGGACGGTAATACGGCCTACGACACGTGCATCTATACCCGCGAGGAGATAGAACGTATCCTGCACTTGGCCTATAAATTCGCCCGGCAAAGGCGCAAGAAAGTCACGGTCGTCGACAAGGCGAATGTGATTGCCACCTCGCGTTTGTGGCGGCAAATTGCGCAGGAAATCGCCCCGCAATACCCCGACGTGGAGACCGACTATCTGTTCGTCGATAATGCCGCGATGCGTCTTATTCAGTGGCCGCGCAGTTTCGATGTACTGGTCACGGAAAATCTTTTCGGCGACATTCTGACCGACGAAGCTTCGGTGATTACCGGATCGCTCGGCATGTTGCCGTCGGCTTCCATCGGCCTGCATACGTCGCTCTTCGAGCCGATACACGGGTCGTATCCGCAAGCGGCGGGGAAAGATATCGCCAATCCGCTGGCGATGATTCTTTCGGTTGCCCTGATGTTCGAATATGCTTTCGAGTTGAAAGAAGAGGGCGCCCTGATTCGCGAAGCGGTCAACGCCAGTATGGAAGCCGGTATTGTGACGGAAGATATTGCCGAAGGCGGAAAAGCGTATAAGCTCTCGGAAGTGGGGGCGTGGATCGTGGAATATATACGGAATAAATAGACAAGGGGAGACAATTAGCGAATTAGCGAATTAGCAAATTGGCAAATTAGCAAATTGGCAAATTAGCAAATTAGCAAATTAGCGAATGAGTGAATGAGCGAATGAGTGAATGAAGACAAAGGTCAAAGCGATCGTCATTCCGGATCAAGTGCGGAATGACGGACTGCCGGCGACCGGCGACTAAAGACTAAAAATTAAAAACGGGAGATGAAATATACATTAAATAGCCAGACAAGTACGGTGGGGCGGCGCATGGCGGGGGCGCGTGCGCTTTGGCGGGCGAATGGAATGACGGAAGAGCAGATGGGGAAACCGATCATTGCGGTGGTCAATTCCTTCACGCAATTCGTTCCGGGACATACGCATTTGCATGCGATCGGGCAGCTCGTGAAAGCCGAAATAGAGAAACTCGGTTGTTTTGCCGCCGAATTCAATACCATTGCGGTAGACGACGGCATTGCGATGGGGCATGACGGCATGCTGTATTCGCTTCCCTCGCGCGACCTTATCGCCGACTCGGTGGAATATATGGTGAATGCGCATAAAGTGGATGCGATGATCTGCATCAGCAATTGTGACAAGATAACCCCCGGAATGCTGATGGCGGCCATGCGGCTCAACATTCCTTCGATCTTCGTTTCGGGAGGGCCGATGGAAGCCGGGAAAATAGGAGACGAGCAAATCGATTTGATCGATGCAATGATCGAATCGGCCGACAATACCATATCCGACCAACGGGTAACGGACTTGGAAAGGCTGGCTTGCCCTACCTGCGGATCGTGCTCGGGCATGTTTACCGCCAACTCGATGAACTGCCTGAATGAGGCGATCGGCTTGGCTCTGCCCGGCAACGGAACCATTGTCGCCACCCATGCCAACCGCATCGAACTCTTTAAAAAAGCCGCGAAACAAATCGTGGAAAATGCCTACCGGTATTATTCCGAAGGCGATGAAAGCGTGTTGCCCCGAAGCATCGCCACCCGCGAGGCTTTCCTCAACGCCATGACGCTCGATATCGCCATGGGCGGCTCGACAAACACCATTCTGCATTTGCTGGCTGTCGCCAACGAAGCCGGCGTGGATTTCACGATGGATGATATCGATCGTCTGTCGCGGCGGGTTCCCTGCATTTGCAAGGTGGCGCCGAACACCAAAAAGTATCATATTCAGGACGTCAACCGTGCGGGAGGAATCATGGGCATTATGGAGCAACTCGCCGAGGGGGGGCTTGTGGATACGTCCGTGCCTCGCGCCGACGGTTATACGCTGGCCGAAGCTATCGACAAGTACCGCATTACCGGCGCAACCGTCAGCGAAGAGGCGAAGGAGATTTATTCTTCCGCTCCCGGCAACCGCTATAATATCGTGATGGGTTCGCAAAACGCTGCTTACACGTCATTGGATGCCGATCGCGCCGGGGGATGCATCCGCGATATCGCCCATGCCTATACTCAGGACGGCGGACTGGCCATTCTGAAAGGCAACATCGCCGAAAACGGTTGCGTGGTGAAAACCGCCGGAGTCGATGAAAGTATCTGGAAGTTTTCGGGCAAGGCGAAGGTGTTTCATTCGCAAGACGATGCTTGTTCGGGTATCCTGAACGGCGACGTGGAGGCCGGCGATGTGGTGGTGATTCTCTATGAAGGTCCCAAAGGCGGGCCGGGCATGCAGGAAATGCTGTATCCCACTTCGTACATCAAGGCCAAGCATCTGGGCAAGGCGTGCGCACTCATTACCGACGGACGTTTCTCGGGGGGCACGTCGGGATTGTCTATCGGCCACATTTCGCCCGAGGCGGCTGCCGGAGGGGCTATCGGTCTGGTGAAGGACGGGGATCGTATTGAAATAGATATTCCTGCGCGCCGCATCCATTTACAGGTGACGGATAGTGAACTCGCGCTTCGTAGAAAACAGGAGGAGGCGCGGGGTAAGGCGGCTTTCACGCCCGTCCGCGACCGGAAAGTGTCGAAAGCGCTCAAGGCGTACGCGGCCTTAGTGAGCTCGGCTGATTTGGGGGCGGTACGATTGATTGATTAGCAAATTAGCAAATGAGCAAATTAGCAGATGAGCAAATTAGCAGATGGGACAATGTGTAAATTAGCAAATTAGCAAATGAGTAGATTAGCAAATGGGACGATTCGTAAATGAGCAAATGAGGTCAACGGCCGAAAGGCAGACGACTGGCGACTGGAGACCGACGACATTAGACATTAGACTTTTGACAACAACCATATAATATGAAAGAAGAATATTCAGAACAATCCACAATATCGGGGAGCGAGGCGTTGATCCGTTCGCTTCTTGCCGAAGAGGTAGAGACGATCTTCGGATATCCGGGCGGGGCGATTATGCCGGTCTTCGATGCTTTGTACGATCATCGGGACGAGATAAAGCATATTCTTGTCCGCCATGAACAGGCTGCCATTCATGCCGCGCAAGGGTATGCGCGGGTATCGAGGAAAACGGGAGTCGCGTTGGTTACTTCCGGGCCGGGAGCCACCAATGTCATTACGGGAGTGACGGACGCCATGATGGACAGTACCCCGCTCGTCGTTATTTCGGGACAAGTGGCGTCGGGCCTGCTCGGGTCGGATGCTTTTCAGGAAGCGGATGTTATCGGGTTAACCATGCCGGTGACCAAATGGGCGTATCAGATACGCCGGGTGGAAGATATTCCCTGGGCGGTATCGCGAGCCTTTTATATCGCCGCCAGCGGGCGTCCCGGTCCGGTGGTGCTCGATATTGCCAAAGACGCGCAACTGAACCGTCATCCTTTCTCGTATAAAAAAACCGATTTTCTCCGCAGCTATGATCCGTTTCCGGATGTGGAAGAGGATGATATCCGTGCCGCAGCAGCCCTTATCCGTTCCGCCAAGAAGCCGTTGGCATTGGTAGGGCAGGGGGTCATATTGGCAAACGCCGAAGAAGAACTCAAGGCGTTTCTCGAAAAAGCCGATATCCCTTTCGGATCGACTATTCTGGGGCTGTCGGCCATCGCTTCGTCGCATCCGCTCAATTGCGGTATGTTGGGCATGCACGGCAATCTGTCGCCCAATATCAAAACGAACGAATGCGATGTGCTCATCGCCATCGGAATGCGTTTTGACGACCGCGTCACCGGCAATTTGAATACATACGCCCGGCAGGCGAAAATCATTCATTTCGATATCGATGAAGCGGAACTGAATAAGAACGTGAAGGCGACCGTAAAAGTCTTGGGAAACGCCAAGCAGACCTTGCCGATGGTAACCGGACTGCTCGAGAAGCAATCGCACGCCGAATGGATTGAGGAATTCAAGCCCTACGAACAAAAAGAATTTGAGTGCGTTATCAAAGAGGAAATCCATCCCGGAGCGGGGCCGATAAAAATGGGGGAGGTGGTTCACAAAGTGACGGAAGCTACCGGAAACAAGGCGGTCTGCGCAACCGATGTCGGACAAAACCAAATGATGGGAACCCGCTACTTCAAGTTCACCCAAACGCGCAGCATGATTACTTCGGGAGGACTCGGAACGATGGGCTTCGGCCTGCCTGCCGGCATCGGCGCCAAAGTGGGTGCGCCCGGCCGGACGGTGTGCATATTCGTGGGCGACGGAGGCTTGCAGATGACTATGCAGGAGTTCGGCACCATTATGGAGTATGATATCGATGTGAAGATCATTCTTCTGAACAATAACTTCCTCGGCATGGTGCGTCAATGGCAGGAGTTGTTTTTCGACGAACGCTATTCCGAAACGCGCATGAAGAATCCCGATTTCATCAAGATTGCCGACGCTTACGGCATCAAAGGGCGCAAGGTGATCGATCGGGAAGAGCTCGACGGAGCCATCGAAGAAATGTTGGCTCACAAAGGCGCTTATCTGTTGGAAGTCGTGGTGGAAACCAAAGGAATGGTGTATCCCATGATTCCTGCCGGAGGATGCGTGAGTGATATCTTATTGGGAAACGGACATTCGCTTTATTAATTCAAAACGGAATATAAGATGGAAGATAAAACATTATATACGATTACGATATTCTCCGAAAATACGGTGGGCGTACTCAATCAGATTGCCACCATTTTTACACGGCGCCAGTTAAATATCGAGACGCTGTCGGTTTCTCCCTCGGCCATCAAAGGCATTCACAAGTTCACCATTACGTCGTATGCCGACTCCGACGAGACAATGAAGAAGTTGGTGAAGCAAATCGATAAACGGGTCGATATTCTGAAAGCTTATTTCAACACCAATGAGGATTTGGTGCATCAGGAAATAGCGCTCTATAAAATAGAGACGGCGAAACTGCTCGCTACCAGTCAGGTCGAAAAGCTCGTCCGGAAACATAATGCCCATATTCTGGATGTGAACGAGCATAGTACGGTGATTCAGAAAACCGGGCATTACAAAGATACGCAAGCGTTGTTCGACGAACTGGCGGAGAGTATCGGGGTGTTGCAATTTATCCGTTCGGGGCGCGTGGCGATCACGAAGTCCAAAGTGGAACGGTTGAGCGATATGCTGGCCAAACGCGAAGCTAAGGGGGAGAATGAGCAAATGAGCAAATGAGCAAATGAGCAAATGAGCAAATGAGCAGATTAGCAAATGGAACAATTAGAAAATGAGTAAATTAGCAGATTAGCAAATGAGCAGATGGGAGAATGAGTAAATGAGCAGATTAGCAAATGAGGTCGACGGTCAAAAGACTGGAGACTGGAGACCGTCGACATTAGAATAACACGATATGGTAAGTAACAAATAATAATCAATAAAAGAATTATGGCAAAATTGAATTTTGGCGGGGTGGTAGAAAATGTCGTTACCCGCGACGAATTTCCTTTGAGCAAGGCTCAGGAGGTATTGAAAAACGAAACGATTGCCGTCATCGGATATGGCGTGCAAGGCCCGGGACAGTCGATGAACCTGCGTGACAACGGGTTTAAGGTGATTGTGGGTCAACGGAAGGATAGTAAAACATGGGACAAGGCCGTTGCCGACGGATGGGTGCCGGGGGAAACGCTTTTCGAAATCGAAGAGGCGTGTAAGCGCGGAACCATCATCGAGTATTTGCTGTCGGATGCGGCGCAAATCAAGTTGTGGCCTACGGTGAAAAAGCATCTGACGGCCGGCAAGGCGCTGTACTTTTCCCACGGTTTCGGCATCACGTATAAAGACCGTACGGGCATTATTCCTCCGGCCGATGTCGATGTGATTCTGGTCGCCCCGAAAGGTTCGGGTACCAGCCTGCGCACGATGTTCCTCGAAGGACGCGGGTTGAATTCGAGTTACGCGATTTTCCAGGATGCGACCGGCAAGGCCTACGACCGGGTGATTGCCTTAGGTATCGGCGTGGGGTCGGGCTATCTGTTCGAAACGACTTTCCAACGCGAAGTGTATTCCGATCTTACCGGCGAACGCGGAACGTTGATGGGCGCTATTCAGGGCTTGCTGTTGGCGCAATACGAAACGTTGCGTGAAAACGGGCATACGCCATCCGAAGCGTTCAACGAAACGGTGGAAGAACTGACTCAGTCGCTGATGCCGTTGTTTGCCGAAAAAGGGATGGATTGGATGTATGCCAACTGCTCTACGACCGCGCAACGCGGCGCTCTCGATTGGATGGGCCCGTTCCACGATGCGACCAAACCGGTGTTCCAAAAACTCTACAAAGAGGTAGCCAGCGGAAACGAAGCGCAACGTTCTATCGATTCCAATTCCCAACCCGACTATCGCGAGAAGCTCGAAGTCGAACTCAAAGCGCTTCGCGAAAGCGAAATGTGGCAGACCGGCGCGGTCGTACGCAAACTGCGTCCGGAAAACGGTTGATCGGATTCGAGCGGTCGGTTTCTTTACAAAGAGGGGATATCACAATTGCCGTGACCCCCAAAAGTCGGACAGATTAATAAATGATGTTTTCTGTATGAGAGCTCGGTATTGCACCGGGCTCTTTCCGTTTAGCTTATTTTCCTGACTTCGACAATGCGACACCCTAACCGATTTTCCAGAAATCAGGGTCG
>ENA-UOOR01000102-UOOR01000102.1-fermentation-metagenome-genome-assembly--contig:-NODE-102-length-118166-cov-5.647789_pt1 | contig 118166 bp, 84 predicted proteins | sample MGYA00245780_ERZ724029 | MGnify/ENA primary metagenome ERZ724029 (study PRJEB28704, sample SAMN03018315) | fermentation metagenome | biome: anthropogenic terrestrial biome; feature: soil...
AATGGAGTTGCACTTGATACTGATGGAAACGAGTATAACACCAATCCAACAATAGTCACTCCTGGTACGCAGGGAGAAGATTTGCAAAATCCATATTATGCAAAAAAACTAATAGACAATTACATGAATGGGGATTACGATTTCATATTTAGTCCACAAAGTCCAAATGTTGAAAAATTCCGTAATCATGAAAATACAATCTTCGAGTCTCCAGAAGATGTTATTGCATATCCCACATACATATTTAAGGGCAGTACAATCAATTTAAATTCGGAAACTGGTAAATTAGGAATTATTTATCGAACAGAAGATAATCCAGGAAATCTGTCTGTTTCGGTCAAATCTGTTTTTCCGCAACTGGATACGAATAAAATAGGGACATATACCGTTACTTATACGGTTTTAGACAAATCTCATAAATATCCTTCCAGAGATGTAAAAACATGTATTCAAGTAGTTGAAACAGTAACCGATAAAATTAAACAATATAAACCTCCGGTTAAAATTTCTCAAAATACAATTCAAAAATTTTTCGGTCAAGTAAAATCTGCATTTACAGGAACAACTAAAACAGCTTCAGTTACACTAAGACTCGCATCCAATGAATTAACAAGCGATATTCTTAATCATTATATTCATACACAGCATAATGGGAATTGTATATCAGTTGACCCAGTTACAGAACACAACGAACGTGCATCTAACTACAGATGGAAGATAACAGATAACAGTCCAAATGTAAATATTATCAATCAATATATCAGCCAGGTACCGTCTTATTGCTGTCAGCATAGTCAGACAACATTAAGCACTGGACAATCCGGTACAGTTGCTATCTATCGCTCCTATGACAACGAACCAATTTTAAAACTTCTAAAATATCAAGCGTTACATAATGGTGACCCTTGGCTTACTGCTATTACTTTGGACGCCCTCAATACAGCTGCATCAGAACATGGCGGGGCATATTATCTTGATAATATAAGTTTTGATAACAATCCAAACTTATCTCAAGCAAATCGAAACGCTGTTCGGAATCTTGTCAATCAAGCAAAGAGTCAAACATTAGACTTAGAAACAGATTATTTATTAAGAGCAGCTCCTTCAAATTATGTAGGACAAGTCAGCTGGGGATATTTGCAATTACCTAAAAAAATTTTTGCAAAATATAAAGCATTAAATCCATATCTATATGTTAAAAAAGTAGACCATGAAACAGGAGACTCTATAAATGGCTCAACATTTAAAATTGAAGCTTTTGTTGATGGAATAAATCAAGGAACAACAACCAAGACCTTAGACCAAGTATCTTTAACTGGACAAAAATATATTTATGGAAATCCAATTGCAATTTCAAAACATAAAACAATAACCATCAAAGTTACAGAAACAAGTCCCCCTTCCGGATATCTAATTTCTTCGCAGCCACTTACCTACATAGTTTCTTATGACCAGATACCAGGAGCTGAATATGATACTCCGGAAGAAGCAAGAACCCATGCAGTAACAGCAGATATTTTAAAACTTCTCAATAGTGACCCCAAATATGCAATCGTCCAAGACTCGCAAGATTTACAGCCAATTCCTGCAACTGGGAATCTCACACTTGCAAAGTTTTCAAGTGCTCCAGGTCATACCAATGAGCAGCTGACTGGGGCAAGTTTTACATTAAGTGTAAATTATACGATTGACAAATTCACTCGAACAGAGCAAACGGATAAAGACGGAAAATTTATCGGCTATAACTACTTCCCTACCAGTGGTTCACTGACCTCAAATTCAACGGATAACAGAAATGGGACATATTCTTTCAACGTGACATTTCCAACTGGATACAGCGAACCATATGGCAGCTATACAATTGTCGAAAACTATCCGCCAGAAAAATACCATATGACTTCTACGGTAGTTGCTTCCGGCAGCTTCAGCGGAAATATAAATCTCAACCTTACTTCATACAGCAATGGTGCAAAAGATATGCCATATGCAGTCAAGTTCCATATTGATAAACGAGATGTTCAAAATCCATATGGCCATAGCCTGAGTGGTGCACAATTTAAAATTTATGAATATCTTGGTTCTGCAGGAGCAATGCCAAGCGCAGCAGCACTGCAATCTGGAAATACGAATTTCAATTCATATCCATGGCATCAGGTTTCGGACAGCAGCGGTATGGTCTTAGAAAACGGAACCAGTGGAAACTATAATTCCAGCAGCGTGTATTACACACAAAGAAATCACGGACAATTTGCTGTTGTAGAAACTAAAGCACCAACTGATTATACATTACCGGAAAATGTAAAAAACAACCCAGATAATAAACAGTGGAATAAGTTAATTTGGACCCACACCATTGATACTGATGGCCAAACTATTTATTTGAACTCAGATGAAAATGGAAACACCAGTACATCGATGAATGGTGGTGGAAGCGGTATCGTTTTGAACCGAATCCAAAAAGGCAATATTACCATCAATAAATGGGGGCCAGTTCTAAAATCAGCAGATTACAAAGGGGACTCTACTTCCGCAGGAATGAATACAGAGTTTACCTATGAAGACGAAAAGTTAAATGGAGCCGTCTTCCAAATTATTGCTGACAAAGGATATGTTTCTCCTTCAGGCGAAACGATGTACTACCCAGGCCAAATTGTAGAAACGATTACAACAGGAGAAAGTAAAAACTGGAAAGGACAATTAAATACTACAAATGATTTGTATCTCCCCTGCCATTATATTATTCGAGAGATTAAAGCTCCCGATAACTATATGCTGGACTCAGATACTAGTAAACGTGATATTTCTGTTACGCTGAATTATGCAAACAGCCAAGCAGAATATAACAGCTGTTATAACAGCTTTGAAGATGGAACTCCGCTGCAAAAGTGGAACGACCATCCAAACATTAATGTAACCACCAATAAAATTGACCATGAAACAAAACAACCATTGGATGGAGCCGTGTTTGGACTCTATTCAAAATCTGGAATTTCATCAGAACCATATGCAGAACATTCAAGCACAGCACAAATTGTTCCTGCAAATCAAATTCTGGAAACTGCAGTCACACAGGAAAACGGTACAGCCTATTTCGTTAATAAAGTAAAATACATTCGCAAAGATACAAACGGAAATGTTATCAACACAGAATACGTTGAACATCGTCTGCCTGTTAACAACCAGTATTATATTAAAGAACGAATTGCTCCATTGGATTACTACCACAGCGAATACGGTGCCAAGGACGACCATACACAGTATATCAATGATGAAAACATTAATCCAATGACAGAAAATGGCCAATATGATTTTGACTACAATTGGCAGAATGATACGACATACTCGTATTCTTACGCACCGGACAAATCCTATGAAAATAACAGCGTAAAAGGTTATGTAGACCTGCAGAAATACGATGAAGAAACAGGTAAAGAAACAGCTCAGGGCAATGCAACGCTGTCTGGTGCAGAGTATACCATTTATGCGGCTGAAGATATCCATCATCCAGACGGACACAATCAAAAACGGACACCTGATGTTGCATATAAAGACCAAGCAGTTGGCAAAGCCACTACAGATAAAAATGGACACTTAAAATTTGAAAATTTGTATCTAAGTGTAGATGGACAGTCAGAATATTATATTCAAGAAACCAAAGCCCCAACAGGATATTTGAAAGATGAAAATACTTATTATGTCCACTTCGATTATCAGGGACAAGATAAGAAAGTAATAGCTCCAACTTGGATTAAGAGTGACAATAGACAAGAAGTAAAAGTACAGGACCCGAATGACAAATCAGAACTCAAAGCAAATACGACAACTGCTTTGACAGGAAGCACTATCTACTCCCCCGAAAAAGTTGAACGTTGTCCGTTCGACTTGTATAAAGCAATCTACAACGATAAAAATCAAGCAGACCATATGCAATTCTGTGAAGGTGCAGAATTTACAGTAAAACTTGAAAGTGAAGTTGCTGAAAAAGGTTGGGATGAAGCTGCATCGTATGGCAGTTATCAATACACCCAAACAAATTCCAATAACCCAGCTGATTATCGAGTCACACCCGATAGTCAATATTATGCAAAAAATGTTATGATTACTGATAAAAAAGGATACGCCAAATCAGTTGACTTACCATATGGCACATATGTTGCCAGAGAAACAAAGGCTCCAGATACAACGCATAAAATAGTTGAACTGGACCATATTTTCGGAGTAGATAAGCAATTCTTCAAGAATAGCCCAGGAGTTGTTCCACCAGAAGTTAATTATGAATATGGCGGAGAAGCTCCAATTCTGGTAGATATGCCAATGGACAGCTATTACATTGCTATTTACAAATACGATGAAACCAGTAAATCAATTGTTAAAGTTCCAAATGCACAGTTTAAACTGTACAGAGAAAACGATAATGGACAATGGGAACCAGTTTCACAACCGGATGGCCCGTATAAAAATAAGAACATTTGGAGTACAGATTCCAGTGGAATGACGTATCTCTCTGAGACAATTAAACGAGGTACTTATCGTATCGAAGAACTGAAAGCTCCTAATGGATATATTCTCAATAAAAAACCTTTGGAATTTATTTTAACAGGACAATATACCAGTGGAAAAATTAAAAATGGTTCAGAAATCAAAGATATCTTTTTCTCTGATGAACATCAGCTTGGACGAATTGTTGTTACAAAATCAGGAGATATCTTAGATAGTGCTGATACATCTAAAATTCCAACCCAATTCCAGTATAAAACAACAAATTTAAAAGGCGCAGTATTTGATTTGGTGGCTGCAGAAGACATTAAAGCTCCAGACAATTCGGGTGCAGTTATTTATTACAAAGGGCAAACAATTGACACACAGGCTACAGACGACAATGGCAAGGCAACATTTGATAACTTGTACCTTGGCAAATACCAAATTGTTGAAAAGAAAGCACCAACAGGTCAGGCAATTGATGGACAGCAGCACATTGTAAATTTGGATTACGCTGGCGAAGATGCTGCTGTAGCAGTTAAGACAACATCTATTTTTGATGTGCGCCCAACAGCATCTTTGCAAATCGTAAAAAAAGTTGTCAATGACGATGGCACAGTCGTAAAACAAATTCCAGCTTCAGGAGCAAAATTTTCCCTGTATGCAAATGAAAACTTTTATAGTCAAACAAATTTGTCAAAACTTTTAGTGAAGGCAGGACAGAAAGTTGACGAAGCTGTTTCAGATGCAAACGGCAATGTTGCATTTACAGCAGATGTGCCTATTGGCAGCTATTATGCAGTAGAAACAGTTCCGCCTACTGGCTGTTCATCTTACAAAGGAAAGATTCCAATGGACGTAACGTATACGGACCAAACTCAAAAAGTAATTACAGTATCACAAAATGTACAGGATAAACCCCTCAAAGTCAAAGTTGTTAAAACAGATTCGACAACAGGAACGAAACTCTATGGAGCAACATACCAAGTTTTAAATCACAATAAAAAAGTCGTAGATACATTTACAACAGAGCCTGATAAAGTCCATTATATTGAAAATCTCGATGCAGATAAAACGTATACTCTGCATGAAGTAACAGCACCATTCAGATATAAGGTTGCAGACGATATTTCGTTCTATGTTAACAACGTAGATACCGTACAAACAGTTCAAATGAAAGATGCTCCGCTATTGGGTGTCATTAAACTGCAGAAATATGGTCGTGAACTTGTATCCGCAGCGAAGAATGGAAACAATGGATATGATTTAAATTATGAAAATGTTCCGGTAAGTCTCAATAACCAATTTCAGTTTGAAATTACCGCAATGGAAGATATTTATTCCGTTGATGGAACTCATAAACTGATTTTGAAAAAAGATGACTCTGCTGGTTTCATGACAACAGACAGCAATGGAATTGCGACATCTGCAGAATTGTATCCAGGAAAATATCAAGTAAAAGAAATAGCTGCAGCAAAAGGTTATTCTCTGAATAAGCAGCCATTAACGTTCACTATCAAAGAAACAAATCCAAGTTCAGACCAAAACTTGGATGATATCATTGTCACAGATGTTATGCTGGACAATCATCAAACATCAGAAGTAACGATTCATAAAATTGATTCTGAAACAAAGAAACCTTTGCCTGGAGCTGTATTCGGAGCATATGCAAATACAGATATTAAGGATTATAAAGGTAATACAATTATTCAAAAAGATGAATTGGTAACTACAGCAACATCTCAAACGAATGGTATGGCAACGTTCGTATTACCTGGTGGATATGGATTCACATTCAAGGAAATCACTCCGCCTGTTGGTTATGCAAGCAACAAGCAGGCTGTCTTTAAGATTACGGGAGCATACACAAATGATGGTACTGCTACAGTTGCTTACTCTGCTTCTGTTAAAGATACGCAGACATCAAATGTCTTCTCGAAAACAGATATCAATACACGCGCTTACTTGAATGGAGCTTTCCTACAGGTATTTCGTATTCAGCAAAATTCAGATGGCAGTTTAAAAACAGATACAAACGGTAAGTATATTACAGACCTTGTAGATTCTTGGGTTTCCAACACTGCAGAAACTTATACGCAGGATGGCAAAACCTATCATGGACACCTTATTAAAGGCTTAAAAGTAGGACAGACCTATATCTATCGAGAAACAACAGCTCCAGTTGGATATGTTGGATATGAAAAATCTTCAGATAATACACGCAGAGTAAATGCCGAAGCTAACAAGTATACAGAAGAAGTTAGATTTATTGTAGAAGATACTTCAACAGTACAAACTCATAATATTGCAGACGAACCTGTAACCGGAACACTGTGTATCACAAAAGAAGGAGAAGTCCTTTCAAGTGTTGATAAAAACAACGGCATTTTATCAGGAATTCAAAATGTTTGGAAATATTTGACCAGCAAATTAAAAAATGCAACATTTCGTTTAACAGCTGCAGAAGATGTGCTGGCTCCAGACGGGTCTAGAAAGATTTTGTATAAAAAAGGAACAACCGTAGCTGAAGTTACAACTGGTATGGATGGCACAGGTACTATTACAGGCATACCGCTTGGTTCTTACCATGTACAAGAAATTAGTGCACCAAAAGGATATATAATAAACAACAATGTTAAAGATGTCCTCTTCACATATAAAGACCAAGAGACACCAGTTATTACATTTGGTTCAGACGTCAATGATATTCGGCAAAAAGTTAGTATTACACTCAATAAAAAATCATCCGCAGACAGTGAAAATAAATATCAGAATCCAGGAGACAGCACAACTGCAACAGACCATAAGCTGAAAGGAGCAGTCTTTGGATTATATCCAGCTGAAGATATCTATGCATATACTGCTGATGATTCCCAAGTAGATAATTCTGTGAATGTTTCCGGACAAGCTGCAGCTAAAACAACACAGCAAAAGCAAAAAACAGAAAAAGTTCAAAAAACAGGACAACTTCTTATGAAGAGTGATACCTTAATTGAAACACAAACGTCAAATGATGATGGACAAATTAAATTCCAATCCGATTTACCACTTGGAAAATACTATGTAAAAGAAATTGTTCCTCCAAAAGGTTATCATCTCAATACAGAACGATATACATTTGATTGCTCTTATCAGGGACAAGATACACAAACTATCTCATATATCAAAGATATTTACGATATTCCAACATATGTACAAATCGAAAAAGCAGATGAAAATACAAAAGAACTTTTGACTGGAGCAACCATGCAAATCGTTGATAAAAGCGGTAATGTAGCTGCACAATGGGTATCCAAACAAGCACCACATTATGTTAAGGGCTTAAACATTGGAGAAACCTATACACTTAAAGAAGCTGCCCCAGCATCCGGTTATACAACAGCGAAGCCCATACAATTCACAGTTCAGGATACCGATACGAACGGAAAAACAGTTGAACTGCAGAAGATTCCGACAATGTATGATGTGCCAACTACGGTTGTTGTTCACAAAACAGATATGACAGGTTCCAAAGAAATTCCAGGAGCACATTTGGAAGTTCTGGACGGGTCCAATAACGCAATTGAAAAATGGGTATCTGCAAAGACCCCACATACGATTACAAAACTGCCAATTGGAACATATACATTAAGCGAAACCATTGCCCCGAATGGATATGCCAGAACAACGGATGTAAAATTTGCAGTAACTGATACAGTAAAACCGCAAAATGTAAAAATCCAAAATGATTGTACAAAAGTTGATTTCTCCAAAACGGATATCACAACCGGAAAAGACCTGATTGGAGCAAAACTGCAAGTCAAAGATACAACTGGAAAAGTCTTATACAGTTGGACATCAGATGGCTCTACGCACCGCATTGAAGGCATCTCCCCTGGCAACTATACATTGACAGAATCGTCGGCTCCTGCAGGCTATGTAATATCCAATTCTGCAGCCTTCACCGTCAATGAAACTATGGATATCCAAAGCGTATCCATGAAAGATGACTATACAAAAGTAGATATTAATAAAATTGATGCAACGACAGGAAAAGGTTTGGCAAACGCTCACCTACAAGTAATTAACGTGAATACAAATCACATTTACACAGAGTTTGATACAGATGGCACTGCTCATCGGATTGAACGTATTCCAGCCGGAAATTATATTTTAAGAGAGACCGAAGCTCCAGATGGATATCTTATTTCAAAAGATGTTCCATTTGCTGTTAAGGCAATTTCTAAAGTACAAAAAATAACAATGTCAGATGATTATTCAAAACTGGATATTTACAAGTTAGCATCCGATGATAAGACCCCTGTTTCAAATGCGCAGTTACAGTTGTTTGATAAAAACAATAAAATGCTGAATGAATGGACAACCAACAGTAAACCATATCGTATCAATCGTTTGCCACTTGGTAATTATCGGTTACATGAAGATACTGTACCAAATGGATTTGCAAAAGCGAGAGATATTAGATTTACGATTGGAAATACAGGCAAAGTACAGAAAGTAACGATGTACGATGCCAGAATTCATGGTCCGGTTACCGGAATTCTAGCAATAACGAAGAATTACCCATTCATTCCACTTGTTACATGCGCTATAGGTATCGTGGTTGTGCTGACTGCATTAGGTGTTATAAAAAAGAAAAAGAAACGCAAATAAAATGAAATAAAAGGGAGCTGCTACAAACGACTGTAGCAGCTCCCTTTTATTTCACAAATGTTTAAATACGAACCATATCTGAATCTGGATTAAATTTGTTATATAAAGTTAGATATGTACTGAACCCTCCAATGTCGTTTCTCACAGGCTGGGAGAAGTGTTTCCAATCGCTTTCTGCTCGGTTATACATTTCTAGGTAAAATTCCACCGGAGAACAAGGAACATTGCCGCCATCTTTAAAGTATAACGTTGCAGTGTCAGATTGATTCATACGAGAAAAAAACGTATCGAAGGATTCAATTTTTGAGAACATTGTATCAGTCTCCTTTAATTAATTTAATTTATAGATATATATAACAATGTAATTATGTATCATAGTTTTTTGATTTTACATAATCTATGACACAAGAATTCTATTTTCTCAATTTTAAAAGAAAAAATTAGGGCAATTCAACTAATGCCCTAAAGGATAAAAATTATTTAAATTTCAGAAATTAGAATTTTTATGGGTTAAGTCATAATAACTAACTAATACAGCAAAAAAAAATAAATTATGAAAATAATACAAAAGCTTTCATACTACTTTTTTAGTTTTTTCATTTACAATAGATTACCATTATGAAAGTATATTGTCAAGTGTTTTTGATAAAAAAATTTCAAAAATTCCCGAATTGTTGATTTTTTGTTTTGAATATGATACAATACGAATTAAATTACAGGAAAAAAGTTATTTTAAGTTATAAAAATTCTTTTAAGTTATGAATGGTGGTAAAATGGATAAACGGAATATTATTGCAGAAAGGTTAACACAAGCATTAAACAAAAAAAAATGGAAACAAGCAGATGTCATTCGGGCGACAGAACCTTTTTGTAAAAAATATAACGTTAAATTAAGCAAAAGCGATATTAGTCAATATATCCGTGGGCAGCGGGAACCGAGTGCATCAAAAATGTCAATTCTTTCGAAAGCATTAGGTGTCAACGAATCATGGTTAGCTGGCCAAGAAGACTCAGCAGAACAAGCTGCCCAATCCTGCAGCAATATTAAGCCGATTTCCTCTATGCACAGTATTCCAATTGTTGGAGAAGTTACATATGGACAACCTATTCTAGCAATGAAATCATGCCATAAGAATATAGAGATTCCAGATTCTGTATGTGCTTCTTTTGCTTTATACTGTAAAGGAAACAGTATGATTGATATCGGTATTCATGATGGTGATTATGTTTTGATTCATAAACAAAATGATGTAAATGATGGAGATATTGCAGCTGTCATCATTGAACATGAAGCAACTCTTAAACGAATTTACAAATTTTCGGATTATGTTATACTGCAACCTGTAAATACAAAATATAAACCACAAATTTATTTAAACGAGCAACAAAAACAAATCCAAATTCTGGGGAAAGCAATTGCTTGTCTTATGCTTATCAATTAGAATCAATTAGACTCTAATAAAAAACCAAAAATAACAGCTTTAGAAATTTACTAATTATTTCTAAAGCTGTTATTTTTATGTCAACATATATGTGAATAATAAATATTTTTAATTGAGTATTAGAGATAAAAGTACATTATCAAATAAATATATAATAACCAAAAAATAAAAAGTAACATATAATTGTAATAGCTAATAATGTTGATATTAAGGAGGAGCATATGAATAAATTTCGAAAAAAATTACTGACTATTTGTTTATGCAGTGCTATTGCAACTGGTCTGGTTACAACGGGTGCGTTTGCACTTTATTCTAATGCACAAAAAGCAGATGTTGTCGCAACGAATGGAGATGTTTCAGTTGTATTAGACAAGCATGGAGATGCAAGTAATACTCTTAATTTGCAGCCTGCAGGGACCCAGACAAATCAATATATTACGCAAACGTATGTTGCAGAATCGAAAAGCACCATTCCTGTCTATATCCGTATGCGTATAAATTGCAGTAAAAAAGATTTAAAAACTACATCAGGACTAGACAGCCCTTTTTATTCAGGCCAACACACAATAGCAGCATTTGATTTATCACAATTTGGGATGACCATTCAACAAACGACAAAAACAAGTTGGGTACAAGGGCAAGATGGATTTTGGTATTACAAATATCCTGTTTCTGCAAACAGCAAAACTGCAGATTTTACCGTACAGATTCCGAGAACTGTTATTTACACGGCAAAAGATATGAACATCAATAATATCAACGCTATTACCACGAGCAATAAAAAAACGACCAATTATTCAGGAATCGATATGAATATTACAGTGGAATCTTGTCAAAGCGGACATCATATGGCCCAAAAGACATGGAACATCAACAAAATTCCTGGTATTGATTTTACTTAAAAACCATTGAAATATTTACATAATAAAGGAGGAGATAATCTTTGAGAGCACGTAAAATTACAGCAGGTATTTTAACAATTTTACTATGCAGCAATATTGTTGGGAGTTCTGTATCATCAGCGTTTGCAGCAGACAATTCCGCTGCACAAGAATCAACAGCAAATACGGAAAGTTCTCAGCAGAATTGGGTTGAAACAACACCTTCAAATATTAATGTTGATACAAGTAAGCAGAATGTCGTATTTACAGGATATAACGGGGATGTTAATGACCCAAACTATGATGCAAGAAGTGGCAGCTTGGATTATGCATTGTCCTATTCCCCATCTAAACATATTCGCCAAGATTCAGATGGGGAAACAACGATGGATGGACAAATCTTTTCATTTAATGCGACAAAAATACAGGAAACACGAGGATATAGCTATTACGGATATGCGTTCAATTGTTCCTCAAATCCATCTCAACCAGAGAGCCAGAGTGTCCCAAACTCTGATAAAAATGCAAATGTCAGGCAGCATTTTACAGATGGATATTCTTTTCGCATTTACTCGGAATATGGCAAACCTCAAGAATTAGCCTTATACCATGCAGAAAGTAAACTAACTGGGAATACAACTTATCGAACTATTACAGGTCAGGATAAAATTCTCATAAAAGAAACACCATCTATTATTCAGGTATTCGTAAATACTGATAAGGTTTTAGAATACAATGGAACAACAGATACTAAGAATGCATATGCAGGACCAGTTGTCAAATATCAGGATAACCGAAATGACATTTCCGGTATGAATATCAAACATGGTATTCCAAAGCTTCAATTCACATATAGTATTTATAGCGTTATTCCCGATTTTCATTTTCTCCTTAATGGAGACACAATGCCGATTCTTGAAGGAGCCAACCAGACAGACCGTATCGGAACGGTATCTGCAGCCCATCCCTTATTCTGCAACACGATTTCTAATGATACAATTACAGGAGAAGAATGGATTGTACAGCCTCCGTCTGGGGATACAAGGGCACCTTTAACGCTTAACCATGGGATTACACAACATAATCCAGACAAGCCGGACAGCAGTACTGAGGACCACTATGAATATGAGTATTTTCAGAAACCAGGAATTTACACGGTAAAATTCCGAGTGCAATTAAACGGACAAACACCTTCTGAATCTAAAAAAGGATATGGCCAAGGAACTGGATTATGGACTGATTACATCGTTAAACAAATTACAATTTCCGGTTACAAGGCACCTACAGCAGCGTTTTCAATTAATAAAAATTATGCTTTCTATGAAGACAATATCCAAATACAGAATACTTCAACAGATGAAAATGGGAAAGGTAATTCTTATGTTTGGACTGTGTACAATGGCAAAATCCCACAAAAAGATATTTGGAAGTCAATACCTATAGCCCAGTTCCATACAGATACAATTTCTCCAGACTTTTGGAAGCAGTATCAACCTACCAGTGTGAATATTCCGGAAACTTTTACAATTGTGCTGCATGCTGTTAGCAATGCAGCTAATCTATCATGTAAAAAAGATGCAATACAATATTTAACTTTGTATGATTTCAATATGAGTATCAACGAAACTGTAAACCCATCTGCTACACAAGGAATCGATTTAGGAGAAACAGCAACTTATATCGCATCTGGGATGAAGAACCAAGCAACAGATACCGCATCTGTTATGTGCGTATATAAAATACAGCAGAAAGACAATCAACCATTGAGTGTTTCCGTACCTGGGTCAAACGAATGGGTTGATAATGCAGGCAATACGATTGATTCATATAAAGTCAAAGTTGAAGCAAAACCTTTCGAATCAGAAAACTGGGAAACTGTTTTTGATGGACAAGGACAATTGGATAAAGTTATTTATGCTCTTAATAAAGTCACAAATATCGAGGAAGTCAGAGTAAGCATGATTGTTCCAGGTAATACATATTGTAAAGGGACACTAGAACTTACCACAATTCCTGAAGGAAAATTGAGTGAATATTATGTTGGTAAAACCAGTAATCCACGTCAGTATCATGCAAATGTTATGCTGTCAATCATTAATAGTAAAGCACCAGAAAAAATTTTTGAACCTGGTTCGATTGTAACAAACTATGTTGATTTAAAAGAACATTTTCAACAGGCAACCATTAATGCAAAAATTGATTCAAATGGATTGAATGATACCTATTTTGCAGGTAGTGATACCTATACTGGAACGTTTACGGTAGATGGCACGTCAAATGGCGGAGAAACCATTCATCAAACACAATCATTTCAAAAGCCATTTACGCTTCCAATCGGTACGTATACTATTACGGATAACAACAATACACAATGGTTTTACAAATTTGAGCCATTTACTATGACTCTTAATAAAAATACTGTTTTTAATACAACTTTGAAGAAAAAACTCAAATCATCATCTATCAAAATTCGTACACACATTCTCAATTCACAGGGCAAACCAGTTACTGATAATGACTATGCAAAATTAGGTTTAAATGAAAAGACTGCCTATTCATTTGCAGCACAATTACAGAACACAAAAACAAAGGAAAAATATACCTGTAATATTTCTTCTCAAAATAATTCCATAGCATATATGGATTTTCTCCCATATGGAAACTATACTATTCAAATTTCAGATACAGCATTATTCCATTTTGCAAGATATACAGTAAGTGATTTGTCTCCCAAAACAACCTTTTACAATTCCCAATTAAGGACATTAAAGCTAAGTGACAATACGGAACAAAATATTCGAACTGCGACCATTGATGTCTATTACACATTAGCTGTTCATAGAGGATTTTCAGATTATACTCAACAACCAAACGATATTATCTTTCAATAACTATTAAAATACTTAATAAAAAAGGCTTTGCATGATTTTTCTAATCAGCAAAGCCTTTTTTATTTTTTACATTTATATTTTTACAGATTTTTATAAAATCAATATAAAATAAAAATGTAAATATCAAAAACAGAAATAGAAAGGAAATTTTGCCTTATGATTTCACCAATAACTCCAACAACAGGCCCTCCGAAAATTATTGTCTGGCCTATTCAAAAAGCATACAATCATCTAAATCGACCAGACCATTCCGGTAATTATCGAAAAAATAAGGAGGAAAAACATCCATATGAAAAAAGCTAAACAGATTGCAGGAGTAGCAATGAGTATTCTTATGGCTACATCCAGTTTTACTCCAGCATTTGCAGCGGAAAATACAGATAATATTTTTGTTCCTGAAAAAAATTTTTCTTTTAATTCAGCGCCTTATTCCAATGCAAAATGGGCTGTATCAAAAGATTCACAGTCAAATGTTAATCAGGCAAATTATTTTGCAAACAGTGAAATTGCTAAGAACGCAAATGCTATGAATGCATACGGCTTGAATTTATCCGATGCAAAAGCACTAACTGGATTAAATCTCGGAAACGCAAGCAACTATGTCATGACATCTGGAAAAGTTTCGGATACTGTAAAACGAGTTCTTTATTCAGGATTTCCTTATATTTCATTCAAGGATTTTCAAAATACTGATTTCGGACGCAGTCATGCAAATATCACAGAAGAACAGTATAAATGGGCCACTCAGACAGCTGTTTATATCGTCAACAATGAAAAAGAATTTTTAGCTGGTTCTGATATTGCCAGTGCAAAGCCTGATAAAGCAAAATCCGCTGCTGATGCTCTTTTTGCTGCTGCATGGAATTCTAATTGGACAGCATTGCAAAACAGCAGTTCAGATACTTCTACTTCACAAGCTTCAGATATGCAGGCAGTAGTAAAAGAACTGGTGGAAAAAGCCGCAGATACTACGATTGCACTGCCTTCTGTCAAAATTGATGATTCGAAAGCCAATGTACAGCTCAGTAAAGCAGATGCCAATGGTTCTAAGCAATATACCTATGGCCCATTGCAGATTGATTTTAGCGGTGTAGACGCTGAAAAATCCGGTCTCATTTGGGAAACAGATTTGTCTGGAACAAATGAAAATGTGAAACCAGAGGTAAACATCTATCAGGATTCAGATAATGATGGTAAGTTCGGAGTAAATGATACAAAAGTTACAGACCCATCTGTGTTAAAAAATGGGGCAAAAATCTTTTTAACTGGCAAATTTTCTCAGAATTTCAATGTTGACTTTTATCTTGGACTTAAAAATATTCCAGGATTAAACGCAAATGTTTTTCAGGAGTATAGTAACAATGCTCCAGTAACTACTTCACAAAGTTTTGTCGTTCCAGAAAGCGGTAGAAGAATTTATGATACAGTATCACGGAAAATAAACTTCAACGGCGATTCCAGTGCTGTATCCTCTTCTTTTACGATTTCGGTTCTCGGAACTGGGGCAGCCAGTGCATCCATTCCTCTTCCAGGTGCGACATTTATTTTGTCGGATAAGGATAACAAGCCAATTGTAACCAATATGACAGATAACTCAGGTAATGTATCTTTTAAAAATTTGGGACAGGGTACATATTATCTGACAGAAAGTAAAGCTCCAAATGGTTATGCTCTCCCCTATTTTGTCAATGCAGACAAGACAAAAAGCAGTGTCAAATATACGGTTTCCGTTGATACTAACGGAAAGGTTACAATTACCGACCAGTCTGGTAAGAGCATTAATACGATAAAAAATCCGGAAATTGACGTAACTGTACAGAAATACAAAGCAGATTCAACTGTAGCTGTTGATGCGGGTAATATTTCATTGTATCAGAAGAACAGCGATAATAATACGTATGATTACACAAATCCAATTGCAACTTTGACAGCCAATAATGGTGCTGTAACGTTCCAAAAAGTAGCTCCTGGTGAATATCAGTACGGAGAAACTAAAAATGCTGATGGCTACAAGCTTAATCAGAATTTATTCGGTATTACCGTTACACCATATGGAGATGTTTTAGGTACTACATCGTTTGCAGATGAAATGTCAGTGGTAAATTTACGGGCAGTTGATGCAAACGACACAACACACAATCTGGCTGGAGCTACATTTACTCTCTCCAGAAATACACCAAATGAAAATGATAAAACTATTGTACAAACGATTACATCAGATTCCAATGGTAAATTAACATTTGCCTTTCCAAAGGACAAATCCACATATACTATCGATGAAATTGTTCCTCCAGCTGGATATAAATTGACTCCAGCATCTGCAAAAGTTTTGACAATTGATTCTAATGGTGTTTGGTACGACAATACTGGTTCTATTGCCCAAACGAAAGAGATTGTCGTTAAAAACGAACCAATTGCTGTCAATATGAAGATTGTGGATACATCTAAAAATCCGAACCCACTAAACGGAGCGGTTTTTGAAATGATTCCTGAAGACTCTACGAACAAAACAATTACAGCAACAAGTGACAAAGACGGCAATTTGAATTTTGCAGGTGTTTCAGCAGGAGAATATACTCTCCATGAAAAAACAGCACCAGATGGATTTGCGAAAAATGCAGATGTAAAAATTACTGTTAATGCAGACGGAACAGTTGCAAATGGCTTCAACACTACAATCAAAAACGACGAAATTTCCTTTACAATTACTAGTTTAGACAAAGACGGGAAAGGTAAATCTGGATCTACTATCACTATCTATGCAAAAGATGACCAAGGTAATTACACAAAGAAGGTAGTTTCCCAGACAACAGACAAAGATGGGGTTGCTACTTTCGCAAAAATTCCAGCTGGTGAATACCAGTATGAGGAAACATCCACTGCAGATGGATATGAAAGAATGACTGACCGTATAAATATCACAGTTAAAGATACGGCAGATAAAGATGGAGTTTTCGTTATTGGACAAACTGCTTTTTCAACTGCAGCAACAAAAGCCACTATCATTGACATTGATGGCGCAACAAATATGCCTATCAATAACGCAGAACTAGTTGTAACAAATTCCGAAACAGGAAAAGTATATGGCACATATGTTTCCGGTGAATCTGAAAAGACCGGATATGTGGATATTAAGAAGATTCCAGCTGGAGAATATATCGTTTCTCAAACAACTGCTCCAGCTGGATACCGAGTATCCGCTGATAAGTTGAAGTTCACAGTCGATAAAGATGGGAAAATTTCTTATCCTGCTGTAACTTTAAACACTACAGTTAATACCAATAAGAACAATACTTCTTCTGCTCAAAACAGCTCAGCATCCTCTCAGACTTCTTCTGCTTCTTCTAAAGAACAAGTTTCTACTAACTATACGGCACAGCTTGCAAATGTTGTTGTTTCAAATTCTAAGAAATATGCAATTGTTGGAATTACAGTTACGAACAAAACTACCAATGCATCATCTGCTTCTATCTTTAATTTTAACTTTGCACAAAATGGTGCAGCTGTTCAATACGGGGAACAGATTAAGTCTATTGTCGATGCAACAGATATGAAGAATTTTGAAAGTGCGTTTTCAAAATCAATTCCTGCTGGCGGCTCTCTGACAATTCCAATTCCAGTAGCTCTTAACAATACGTCCGATAGTATTCATGTAAATATGAGTGAGAAAAACACTGGTGCAACAATTGCTACTGGTGATTTAAAATTTGATACTGCTTCGGCTGCTTCTTCCAGTCAAGACTCACAACCTAAAACAGCATCAGTAACCATGCATTTTGCAGATAGTCAGCCAATTGCGAATCAGGTTTCTGTAGCTTCAACAGACTCTTCTAAAAAGCCTACTTCTTCTGATGCAAGTATTTCTTCTAAAGAAAGTCAGGTTAGCTCAACAGTTTCTAAACAGAAGTCTGCAGCAAGTCCCCTCTCTCAAATGACGAGTGCTTCAGAATCAGATAAACAGCAGGGCGCAGCTATTCCGATTACGCAAAATGATGCAAAGTCTGCAGTCGTTGTACGGAATTTTAAAAACGAAATTGATTTAGTTTTGACAGATGCAGACACAGGCAAATATCTTGCTGGTGGAGAATTTACAATTGTAGATTCCGTTAATCCGACAAGCACATATTCTATAAAATCTGATGAATCCGGAAAGATTGTTCTGACTGGTCTGCCAGAGGGTACATACAACATGACGGAAACTAAAGCTCCGGAAGGATATGTTATTCCGAATTCACCATATGTACTAAGTGTAGCTCAGGATGGTACATTTACTGTTAACGATGTCAAAGACAACAACAAGTTAACGAACAAACAAACCGAAGTAACGCTTCTGAAAAAAGACAGGGATACTGGTGCTCCGTTGTCTGGAGCTAAATTCCAAATTAAGAATTCCAATAAAGCAGATGTCTATACAGGAACGACTACTGATGATGGCACAATTACTGTTAAAGGATTGCCAATTGGAAAGTATTCCTTTACAGAAGTACAAGCTCCTACTGGTTATGCGAAGTCTAACGATACATATGGCTTCTCCATTGACCAATATGGCAAAGTAACAGGTGATACTGAAATTACAGACGAACTTGCAAGTGATGCTATTCAAAACGGCAACGGTAGTAATGATGGAACCAATGTAGCAGGTGGTGCTGACAGCAATTCTTCAACACCTGATGATGGCAGTGCAACTAATGGCAAATTGGAACCTGTAAAAACTGGTGTCGAAGATACGAAGAAACCATCTTCTGCAGGTTTGGTAATTGCAATTCTCGGTTGTGCAGTTGCTGCAACACTGGCATCGGTGTATACACTCAATGATTCCAAATTCAAACAAAAGTCTCAGTTATAATTTGGGCTTCAATAATTAAAAATAAAAAGTGGAGATTTTAAGAAGATATTCTTAAAGTTTCCACTTTTTTTATTCTAATTTCTCTGAATAGGATACAAATATTTAGAAAAAATAGAGGTATCCCCTTTTAGGGGTTTTTATAGATGGGTATTTTATCTTTTTTTTGATAAGGTACCTATTTTCTTTTGCGTTGACAATAGAACAACAGGAAGTATAATATAAATAAATAAAAGTTAGCCAAGGAGAATAATATGTTTACACATTTGCATTTGCATACGGAATACAGCCTTTTGGATGGAATAATTAAAATAGATAAACTTATGCCAAAGCTTAAAGAATTGGGTATGCATGCAGTTGCAATTACTGACCATGGCAATACATATGGAATCTGGAAATTTTATAAGACGGCTAAAGAATATGGAATTAAACCGATTATTGGTTGTGAGGTATACACATCCCCTATGGATGCAACTATAAAAAACAATTCAAACCGTGAACGGAATCATTTAATACTTTTATGCAAAAACATGACAGGATATAAAAATCTTTGTAAAATTGTTTCGTATGGGTATATCGAAGGAATGTATACAAAGCCTCGTGTAGATAATAGTATTCTCCAAAAATATCACGAAGGATTAATTTGCCTTTCAGCATGTATTCAAGGGATAATTCCTCAGAGATTATTACAAGGAAAAGATGAAGAAGCAAAACAGCAAGCCCTTATATTACAACATATTTTTGGTAAAGAAGATTTTTATATCGAAGTTCAAAATCACGGTTTACGGGACCAAATTATAGTTCTTCCGAAATTAGTACATTTAGCTAAAGAAATTGGAGCAAAAATTGTTGCCACGAATGATTGCCACTACTTAGAAAAAGAAGATTATGATGTACATGAAATCGCATTATGTTTACAAACACAAAGTAAACTATCAGATACAAAAAGACTCTCTTTTCGAGTTAATGAATTTTATGTCAAATCAGAAGCTGAAATGAGAGAACTTTTCAAAAAATATCCGGAAGCATGCGATACAACAGAAGAAATTGCAACGAAATGCAATATTGAATTTGAATTTGGGAAAATAAAACTTCCCTATTATCAAATTCCAGAAGGATATAAAAGTCATCTTGATTTTTTTAAGCATTTGTGCAATCAAGGGATGATAGAAAGATACGGAGAAAATTGTCCAAAAGAAAACTGGGATAGACTGGAATATGAAATTAGTATCATTTCAAAAATGGGATATGTGGACTATTACTTGATTGTTTGGGATTTTATTAACTATGCACGAAAGCAAAACTTTTTTGTTGGTCCTGGACGTGGGTCCGGTGCCGGAAGTATTGCGGCTTATGCCATAAAAATTACATCTATGGACCCCATGAAGTATGGACTACTATTTGAAAGATTTTTAAATCCAGAAAGAGTAAGCATGCCAGATTTTGATGTTGATTTTGAATCTACACAACGCAAAAAAATAGTTGAGTATGTGACACATAAATATGGAGAACGAAACGTGTCAAATATCGTAACATTTCAATCAGAAGGCGCACGTGGAGCATTCGATGATATTTGCATGGTATTCGATGTTCCAGCTAATAAGTATCAAAAAATCTCAAAACTTATTCCCTCAACGTCTAGTTTATCAGATGCATTAAAAACCGTTCCAGATTTGCAAGATATTTATCAGCGGAGAAATCCAGATTATTCACAATGGGATTTTAAAAAGATATTTGACTATGCTCAAAAATTGGAAGGCCTGCCTCGTAACACTTCAAAACATGCTTGTGGCATTCTAATTGCAGATAAACCAATCGACGAATATGTTGCTTTAGCTACTACAGTCGATAAAGATGCTTCAAAAGTTGATGGTAAATATGCCAGGTCAATTGTTGTTCAGTGTACTATGACAGAACTTGATGAATTAGGTCTGCTAAAGATGGACTTTCTAGGACTAAAAAACTTGACAGCTATTCATTCTACAGAACGTGAAATTCAAAAGAAAAATCCCAACTTTTGTATTGACGATATTCAAGATGGAGATAAAGCAACATATCAAATGCTTGGGGAAGGAAAATCTTCTGCTGTTTTCCAATTTGAATCTGCAGGAATGAAAAATATTCTTCGTCAGTTGCAACCTACATCTATTGAAGACTTAACGGCTGTTATTTCTTTGTACAGACCAGGGCCAATGGATTCCATTCCAAAATACATACAAAATAGCAAATATCCAAGCTCAATTACATATGGAGACAAACGATTAGAACCTATTTTGAAGGATACATATGGCTGCATCGTATATCAAGAACAAATTATGAAAATCTTTCAGCAACTTGCGGGATACTCTCTAGGACGCGCAGATATCGTCCGTAGAGCAATGGGGAAAAAGAAGCATGATGTTATGGCCAAAGAGCATCAAATCTTTTTACACGGCCTCAGAGACGAAAATGGCAAGGTCGTAGTTGAAGGAGCTATTGCTAGAGGTGTAAATGAAGAGTTTGCTAATAAATTGATGAACCACATGGAAGGATTTGCATCTTATGCGTTTAACAAATCCCATGCAGCTTGTTATGCACGAAATGCTTATGTTACAGCTTATCTTTTGTGCCATTACCCTGTTGAGTTTATGACAAGTATGATAAATGCTTTTATTGATGATTCGAATAATAAATTTATTTCATATTGTAATAGTGCGCAACAAATTCAACATATTCAGTTTCTTTCTCCAGATATTAACAAAAGCCAGATTCAATTTAGTATTGAAAAGAATAAAATTAGATACGGATTTCAAGGTATCAAGGGTCTGGGAGAATCTGTTGCTACTGCTATTGTATCAGAGAGAAAAGAACATGGTCAATACACCAGTTTCACTGATTTTCTCAATCGAACAAAGGAATTAAGGGTGAATAAAAAGACAATTGAAATATTAATCGAGTGCGGAGCATTCGATACATTTCAATACAATAGAAATGAACTGCTTCATGGGTATTTAGATGTACTTAAAAAAGTTAATCGAAAAATGCCGCCCAAAGAGCAAATGTGCTTTTTTAATAAACAAGAACAGATTGCAGATATTGAGTATGTAATTCCTCATATGCGAGAACTACCAAAACTTGAAAAGCTAGAAAAGGAATATCATGTTTTGCAAATGTTCATCTCCGAAACTCCATTATCGTTTTATAAATTTGTATTGCAGGAAATGGGCTTAAATACTCATACTATTTACGATTTCTATCAAGAATATTCTAGCTCCCCTGTCCTATCCAAACACAATACTTTTTTGGGCTTTCTATCTGATACAAAAGAAAAAATTTCTAAAAATGGGAACCGATATATTCAAGCAATTTTTAGAGACCAATGTTCTTCCATTAAAATCATGTGGTTTCCCCGAAAAGAAGACGAACACGATACTGCAGAACCAATACAAAACAACCTGTTCCATGACGGAAAGACATTGCTTTTGTATGGTTCTGTTAAAAAAGATGAGTCGCAATATACCATGTTCGTTAATGATTATGCACCCTTGCCTGATGACAGTGTACCACTGCAAAAAATTCAAGAATTTGTAAAGGAACCTTATATTCAAAAAATGCTTTCGTGTATTAAACGGAAGAACAGTAAAACCAGAATAAAGCAAAAGCCTACATCTGTATTTCAGACAAATAATAAGGCTTCTCTTGAAAAAGAAAAAAATAGCCGTTTTTTGATGAATACTCCTGGTATATATCTGATTCTATTGAATGAAAATAAGCAAGTCCTTCAAAATATTGAAAAATTACTTCGACAAATTCCTGGACCTGACAAAGTAATGATTTTTTGTCCTCGTTCGCATAAACAAATGGTTCTTTCATTTACTGTTGATATGGCGAAACCTTTTGTTTGGCCGCAGATTCAGAAGTTTTGTAACATCAAATTCAAATTCAATTAAAAAGAGGTTTCTGTTATGTCTGTAGGCTATCAAAAAAATGATAATATCAAATATTTTTCTCCGAAATCAGCAGAAGGGAAAAAACTTTCTGTTTTAGATAAAACCAATAAACAGAAGTCTTCTCCTCCCCTATCAAAAAAGGATGTAGAAAAATTCCCAAATGGTAGTCACGATAATCAATCACCAATGCTTCCGTTGGATGAATTTAAAGAGGATATTCTGGACTCTTCTGAAGGAAAACCCTCAGCAGAGCATTCTTCTGAAGAGAATATAAGTATTCCTAATGCAGACATCATTCACAAATTCGAAGAAGAGAAAGAAAAAAAGTTTTACAATACAATCAAAAAAAAATATCCCCCCCAAAAAAGCAAACAGCCTGAAAATAAAAATGCATACAATAACATCTGTAATAATATTAAACATCATAAAAGTATACAAATAAACAAAAAGAAAAGTAAGAATGAACAAAATACTGAAAGTACAAACGAACAAAGTAAGAATGAACAAAGTACGGAAAGCACAAACGAACAAAGTAAGAATGAACAAAGTACGGAAAGCACAGACGAACAAAGTAAAAATGAACAAAGTACGGAAAGCACAGACGAACAAAGTAAAAATGAACAAAGTACGGAAAGCACAAACGAACAAAGTAAAAATGAACAAAGTACGGAAAGCACAAACGAAGTACAGCCAGACGCTTTATTTCCTTTCCACCATTATCATTATCCGAGAAAAAAATACAATCCTATTAATACTGTTGATAAAAATGGAAGCAAAATAAAAATAATTAATTATAATAAATTATTACATTCTATTCATATGGATTGGTTTCAAAAAATATATACAAAAAGAGACTTTGAAGATGATATACAACGTAATCCTCAAAAGTATTTTAATAAAGCAAAACATATTGACAAATATATTGAAAAATTCAATAAAATGAGTCCAATCCAACAAAGACATCAAGATTTTCGAATTTCTCTTATCAAGTCTGGAATTATGGTATTAATTGTATTCTTAATAATTCGAATTGGAATCGGAATATATAATCCACAAAAAAGGACGTATAACGCAGCTATTCAATCTTATTATGCAGGCAACTATTCAGTGGCTTTAGAGCATTTTGAAAAAACGCGTTATCAAAATTCCTCAATTTATGCAACATACTGCAGAGCAGCAATTGCCAGGTCCCAAGGCCATTATGATGAAGCTAAAAAATTGTTTTTGACGTTAACAGATTATGATGGACTTTTTAAAGAAGCAGCATCCCAATCTGCAAATAATTGTGATTATTTAAAAGCAAAAGCGTTAGAAACAAAAGGTTCTTATCAAAAAGCTCTGACGATTTTGAAAGGAATAAAAAATTATACGCCAGCGATAACAGAGATAAAAAATTGTACATACCATATGGCTGTTACAAATGAGCAGAATAAAGCCTTAAAATCAGCTATCCAAGAATATGCATCTATTCTTGATTACAAAGATGCAGAAAAGCACTATAATTATTTGGCTGATACATATTACCAATCTGGTATGCAGCTATATAGCAAAAAACAATTTGATGCTGCCCAAAAAAAATTCAAAATTTCCTCTGGCTATAAAAATTCCAACGATATGGTGATTCAATGTGAATACGAACAAGGACTTTTAAAATATAAAGCTAAAAACTTTACAGATGCTCTTATTTATCTTAATAGAACAATTAATTATAAAGACAGCTCAGCATTAGTTAAAGAGTGCATTTATCAAATAGCTTTAACACAAAGCGACTATAAAAAAATGAAAAGCTTTGAACAAATTACTCCCTATAAAGATACTGAAAAGTTTCTTTCAGAACCAAGACTTAATTTCTTTGGCAAGTGGGTTATAGTAGATTCAACCAACAAATCAGCAATCCATCATTTCTTAACATTTACTGAAGATAATATATTAGTTTCAGATATAACCTTACCTACAATATCACAATCAACTTATACTTATGATATGAAAGCAAAACAATGGAAAGATAATAATGGCTATTCAATCACATGTGATATAACAGACAAAAACCATTGTAGTATTATTTGTATTCATAACAACCAAACTATATCATATACGTTAGAAAGACAATAAACAATAAAATATCATATAAAATAATAATAGCTACATATAACAACATGAAAACGATATCATAAGTTGTATGTAGCTATTATTATAAGCAATTTAAGATACATTCAATATTATATACATAGAATAAATTAAATTAGGAATAAATACAAACATGAGTTTTTAATATTAAAATCAATGTATAAAAAATTATTTGAATACCATATTTAAAAAATGAATTAATACTTACAGACATACTAACAAAGATTAAAGTACTAAAAATTACATTTATACCTAATTACATTTATACATGTATAAATGTAATTAGGTAAAACTATATCAATAAAAATATAAGGTACAAAAGTATGAAAAATAAAAAGTACAAAAGAAAAAAATGAATTATGTAAATAGACACAAACAACAACAATAGTGCATATTTGTAATAAAAGTTATAGCCATAAAATTGTTCATTATTAATAATTAAGTATAAAAATATTAGGTATAAAGCATATTATATAAAACGTATAATCATTCAATGTTAATTAGGCATAAAAGCATATAAGTATAAAAATATTTCATCAAAAATATTGTCAAACAAAAATGCTAAAAATAAAGAATAAAAAAGTATTGACTTCATAGAGGTAAAAAACTATAATAACCATGAATGATAAAAATAAAGTAAATCAAAATACCAAAATTAAAAAATAACAGTATAAAAAAGGAAGGTAAATATGGCAAAAGTAATTGTTGTTTCTAATGAAAAAGGTGGAGTAGCAAAGACAACTACAGCTGAGGTTTTTGCTGCAGAACTTCATCGTCGAAAATATCGAGTATTAGCAATCGACTTGGACCCACAGGGAGATTTGTCTTCATGCAGTAAAGCAAAGGTTGATGATGAAGTGTATACTTCGTTGGAACTATTGACAAATAAGGCTCCTGTACAAAACATTATCCAGCAGCTGCCTCGTTTTGATATCATTCCTTCAGATAAAACGCTTTCGACAGCTCCATCTAAGATGCCTGCTATTGGAAAAGAATATTCGCTTAAAAAAGCAATTGCACCTATTTTGAATGACTATGATTACATTATTATTGATACACCGCCATCGTTAGATGCCTTAACTATCAACGCTTTCACGTGTGCCAATGAAGTTATTATTCCTAGTATGGCAGGAATCTTTTCAGTTAAAGGTGTATCAAATCTTAATACAGTTCTGCAAGAAGTCCGAGAATATTATAACCCCATTGTCCATATTGATGGAATTTTGATAACAATGTATTCACCCAATATTAATGTAAGGAAATCGCTTAAAGAAGTAACAGAGAAAATTGCCGAAGTAATTCATACGAGAGTTTACGATACATATATTCGGAGTACATCTGTTGTAGAGGTCTGCCAGGCAAATCAACAAGACCTTATTGACAGTTGTGGGGATTGTACGGCTGCTTGCGATTATAAACGCTTTGTTAGTGAATATCTCAATCTCCATAGAGAGGAAAAATCCTCTGAGACAGAAGCAGAAAGGACTGTATCGTAATGAGCCGACCAAAACGACATGTGGATTCAGCGCATATTTTACAAGATGTTCTTGGAACAGATTCCTCAACAGAAGAAAATTTAAGTATTCATCCAGAACATAAATTTGAGCACAAACAAATAGAAGAGCATAAAAGAAATGATAGCCCAAATGAACAATTAGAGGATTCACTTAATCCTGTAATAAATGAATCGGAAATTCCTTTAGAAGCAGTAACAGCTTTTTCTAAAGAAAACCCTGAAGAAATAAATCAGAAATTTCTAAAAATATTAGCTGGTCATCCGGAGCAATTGACTGAAGGAAAAAGAAAACTTATCAAAATGGCAGCCAGTTTGAAGAAACGAACAAATTATCATTTCGCTTTTATGGCACAAAAAACAACCATGGAAAAGGTTCGCACATATTGTTTTCTAAATGACTTAAAACTGAAAGAATTTTATGAAAAAGCAATTTTGTCCTTTATTCAAGAACATCAAATTGACGGAGATTGGAATTTGTTTCCATTATTGAAAGACCCAGATAATCCCATTCCGGTTGGGAATTTTATAAACAAAGATATTGCGTTGCTTTTGGATATCTATTCTCTTTTGACTTATAAGAATAAAAACCGAATTATGCAAACAGCGTTTGTGGAGTACGTTAAAAAAGTGGAAAAATTTTTTATATGATTTTGATATAAAAAAAAGAGTGCTGATTGTGGCACTCTTTTTTTTATGCTTTTTTAAAGTATAATAATAAATAAAAGATATAAATAGAGATAAGAAAGCGTGATAAAAATAGGACGGATACAAATAGGGAATTACTATATTTACCCTGCATTTTGGTTCTTATGTATTGGAATATTTGTAGGTGGAGTTTTTATCTTTTCAGTAATATTAAAAATTAAACAATACATACGAGAAACTCAATTTGAAAAAATTAAAAATTGGCAGAGAAACAATATAGTGAAAATTCTAAAAGCACAAATCAAAGAATCAACAGAACAAGAAAAAATATTGGAACAACTTTTACTTATTTTAAAAAGCAAAAAGATAAAGAAATGGACAGACGAACATTTCTTAAAAGTTAATAATTTGTCAAAAATCATTCTTTCAAAAATACTTTTTCATTGGACAAAATTGTGTTTAATTTCTCATTATTCAACTCGTGCTGTTTTATTGCTTTATACGATTGATTGTATTAATGGAGGTCCTATATATCAAGGAAAAAAATTAATGTGGATGGATTCAGATTTGACCCCATCTAGTATATCTTTCAAAATCAAAGGACAAGAAACCCAATTGAGAGGTATCTGTGAAACAGCACTAGACTCCCTTGATGAACAAATCCACCAAAATCAAAAAGCATATGAAACTGGTGAAACCCCAGAATTTCAAAACTCGTTATTACAGGGAATTGAAATTGACCAAATGAACGATGCAATTGATGATTTTGAAAACACACCTTCAATTTTTAATATACAGTCATCAACTAGAGAACTTATAAAACGGTATTTAATTATACAAATAGAAGAGATGTGGCAGGAAATCACAGAACCTACGGTAGGTCAATATCGGCTTAGTTATATTAGAGCTTTAGCCTGTCTTGAAAAGAACCAACCATATCCTGAAATTATAACTGAAATTATATCCAAAGGAGATTAAAGTACCTATGCTAAAAAGCAACAAACCTTTAATATCCAGAATCTTAAAAACAGTAGTTATTTCGGCTGCTGCAACTTTTTTGTTTAACTACTTAATTTCAGGTGCCTTTATCAACAAGTTTGATAATTATATTTCTCCTAGTTCTAAAAATGCTGTCTTTACTTCGACTTCAACTTCTATAGAACAATGTACTCCGTCAATTTCAGAAAAACTATCCAATACTTCATCTCTGCATAACAAAACAGTATCTGACATCTATTCATATCCAAAAGATTTAAATCAACTGAATCAAAAATTTTATTTTCGGCAATTGTCAAATAGCAATAAAAAAATATATCAATTCGTTTATGAAAAAATCCTGTTATTTGATAAGAATATTCAATTACCAAGTCCTATACCAATTAATACTGTAACTAAAATTATGTATTGGTTAAGATATGATTGTCCTGAACTTTTTTATATATCACAGGATTACACATATGAAGAAAACGATAAGGGAATTATTTCAATACGCCCTAAATACCAAATATCTGAAGAAACATATCAATCAGAAAAAAAGGCCGTAGATATAAAAGCAACTACCATTCTCCAACAAGTTAAAGGAAAGTCAGACTATGCTGCAGAGAAAGAAATACATGACGAAATTTGTAAGGGAGCTTCCTATCAAGCAACAGGCACGAATGTTTCAAATATGTTTGGAAATTTAGTTTTAGGAAAAAGTAATTGTGAGGGGTATAGCTCATCATTCACATTTCTTTTGAGAAAAATCGGTATTGATGCAGCACAAGTGATTGGCAGTGCAAATGGCGTTGGCCATTCATGGAATTACGTAAATATTAATCATACACCTACTTATTGCGATGTGGGATGGGATGATACAAATACTCCTATTTATTCATTTTTTAATGTACCGTATTCAAAAATGAGTCTTAGTCGGAATTTTGATTATGAAAATATATTGGGTGCTCTTCCAAAAACAGAATCTTATTCACAAAACGAATACTATCGAACTGGAGCCTTTATTGCAAAAGGTAAAGATGGTACATCAAAAATTAAAAATCTTATACAATTATTTAATGAAAATAAGATTCCATCAATTAATATTATGTGTGAAGATGAATTAACATATCAAACTAATCAACCGATTTTCAATACCTTAATTTCCACAGTCCAGAAAAAAATAAAAATTGAAATAGTCAACGGAAGCTTAACATTTAGTGCTACAGCTTAATGTGGAAGGAGAATATAAAGTAATGAATAAAAAAATTGCAGTACTTTTTTTATTGATATTCGTAGCTGGAACTTTTACAGGATGCAGAGCCTATACCGCACAGAAATCCGCTTATCAACCCAAGATATCTTCTTCAACAGTTTCATCAGAATTGCAAAATGCAAAAGAAGATAAAAACAGAGTATATCTAAAAGATTCTACAGACTCAGCGCAAAACCAACTTAATGGAGTATCCGCATCATATACTTTTCTCCCATCATATTATGCAAGACAGTTATCAAAATCAGAGAGCACAATTTATTATGAACTTTTAGATGGGATAAAATCATTTGAAACAGAAATTACAATAACTAATCCATGTTCACAAAACGAAATCCAAAAAATCATGAAAATTTTAACGCTAGATACGCCAGAAACTTTTAATATAAAGCTCAACTATTCCTACAAATGTGATACAAATGGGAATGTATATCTTTTGATACCACAATACAGCATGAGTAATTCTCAATATCAAATCATACAAAATAAAGTAATAGAACAACAAACAGAATTTATAAAAAATTGCAAAAACAACTCTCAAACAGAATTCGAAATTGAAAAAGATATAATCAACGATATCGAAACACAATTAAATTATGAATACAACTTAACCCAAAAAGATACCAGTAATACATACTCAATTTTACCTCTCGAACAAATAGATAATTTTACGCACAAAGCATCTATGCTTGGCATAGCAAAATATTTTGAATGGCTCAGTCGTTCTGCAGGTATTGATTCGGCTGTTGAATTTGGACAGTATATAGGGAATGGCTATTCGATTCAAACAACAGCTAAGAACCAAAAAATCCAGATTCCCAAATTCCACCCCTATCAAGAGACTGTAACGGATAAAAATGACGTTTATACAATTTGTCAAGATATTTCGGGATTGTACGTTTGGAATGTAATAAAAATAAATAAAAATTGGTATAATCAAGATAATATACAAACTTTTTTAGCAGATAGAGAATTTCCTATTGTTCAAAATAATTTAGCAACTATCAATATGCCAGATACGTTAGCTTCTATTTCAAAACTTTCTTATTATAACGAAGATGTTTTAGGATTTGCTCCATCAGCTTCATCTTTTAATAAATACGGTCCAACAACTATTTTGCAAAAAGGAAATCACACACTGCATTGTCTAATTGTGTCAGACAAAAAAACAGAAAATGAAATTTACAATTCAATTGAAGAAATTCTGTTTAATGAAGAAAATCAAGAAAAACTCAGCAATCAAAAAATTTATTTGCAATTTGAAACAGAAAAACAATATAAAGATTTTTTGTCAAAAATAAAAAATCTTTCTAACGAGCTTACTAAAATCGGAAAAATTAAAATAGCAAATTGCAATTCAAAAACATACGATGATATATGTGGTATTTGTTTAAGTAATTTTATAGAATCTACAAACTCCAAATAATAAAAAGTATTTTGTAAAGTTACTATATAATAGAAACAGAAAATACAAAGGAGGAACTGCTTTGAATAAAAAACGAAAAATGGGACTAGCTATCAGTTGTTTAGTGGCCGCAGCTACTGTTGTCTCATATAGCGCATGGGCTTTTTTTTCGGATTATACAGCTGATGCTGCACACGGAAATACCGGAAATGTCAGAATGTCTATGGAAAACGTATTTATGACAAATGCCGAAGATATTAGTCCTGGGGATAATGATTTAACGGCAGCAAAGACTTATATTCCAGCCGTAGACGACCCCACATACAATAAAGAGAATCCAGGTCCAGAAACTATTTCGACAACTCCTCATGAGATTCGCTTTACTATTCATAATGATGGAAATAAAACCATCAGAACCCGTCATACGCTGATGCTTACAGTAACCGATAGCAAAGGCAATATCCAGGACCCGACGGTATTTTCTATTCTAAACGAACAGAAAACAAAAGAACTAGGGTCAGAAGACTATAAAAAACTAGGGACCAAAACCTTTGTGATGAAGGATAATAGTGAAAAGTTACAGATTGGAACATCAGAAAGAAAAAATGTCAAAGCAATCAAGTATGTATTAACATCGGATATCTTTGATGGTTCTGGTGCAAATGCTGAAACATCCGACAAGGCAACTGTACATAGAAATGCTTCCGGTGAATCAGAAAAAGAATACTTATATAATTTATCCATGCAAAAAGCAGCATCTGATACCTATCAAAATGATACGGTATCTATTGATATTGTTGCAGATGCTATTCAGTTGGATAATACAACGAATAACGATTGGACTATGTTGGCCAAAAAAACCATTCAGGGAAAAACAACAGGCATCACTACAACTGTAGCTCCAGAAGCAGAATCATGAGGGGGAAGACTATTTTGAAATTAACAAAAAAAAAGAAAATAGCATTCAGTATTTTAGCGGCAACTGCTTCTGCTGCGGTTTTGGTGTATGGAGCATTAGCAATTTTTACAGCAAGGACAAATGCATCAATGTCAGCATCAACTGGTAATGTAAGTATCATGTTGGATGCACCTACTATTACAAATGGTAAGAATATTAATCCTGGAGATAATGACCCCACATTAGCTCAAATGAAAAATGAAACAACTGCGCACGATTTGACATTTACTATTTTTAACAAAGGCAATAAATCAATTCGTACAAGACAAACAATTGTCCTTTCCTGCCTTCGTAAATCTGATAATACCGTATTGGATGCACGATATTTATCCTTATATGATTCAAACGGTCAAGAACTCAATGGAAAGCAGTATATAACTGATAATAATACTTGTAAAAAAGCTCTAGGAAGCGCAGACCATGTAAAAGCAGTCGAATATGTGCTCTATAGCAATACATTTGATGGAACAGGTAATAATGCTCAAATTATTGATGACAAATCGGCTAATACGGTTCATGCAAACACATCAGGAAGTGTTTATCAGGATTATAGCTATCACTTAGCTCTTTTAAAAGAAGCAAACAATAAATATCAAAATGCTGCAATTCAAGCTACGGTTATTGAAGAAGCGATGCAGTATGAAAAAACAACAGCGTTAAACTGGTCCTCCATGTCTCAGGTCGAAAAAACGATTTCAACTGCTCAGGTAAAAACATCTCTCGTACCAGCAGAAAATGAAAATAAAAATGGTGTGGTATTTACTGGAAAAGATTCAGTTGCCAATTTAAACGGTACTATTCCCAATAGTTCAGAAAATAGTTCTACGTCTTCAAATTCTGCAAGCGTTGAAACCTCTGTGCAATAAGGGGGCTGAGAATTTATGATGAAGAAAACTCGGAAATTTTTGCTGGCAGGAATTTTGTCAGCATGTGCAGCATTGATAGCTACTACAAGTGTTTTAGCTATTTTTACATCAACTGCGAAACAAGGTCAAAATGGTACAACAGGAAATTTAAATATTGGAGTTACTGATGTGAACATTAAAGAAGGCAACACCATAGCTCCTGGTGATAATGATTTATCGATATCTGAATCAACAACTCAAAGCGAAGACCATACTTTATCCTTCACAGTAAAGAATAAGGGAAATAAATCAGTACGAACAAGACACATTTTCACTATTCGGCCTAAAGATACTGAAGATGGAAACAACAATACACTTAATGCGCAACTTGACCCACAAAAAATATTTTTGACAAATGGGAAAAAAGAGCTGTCTCAAAAATATTATAAATTATCCGATGGAAAATATTATTCACAATCAAATTACTTAAAAATAAAGCAAAGCAATTCATCTTTAAAGTGTACTGAAATTAAGTATATTGTTATTTCTGATATTTTTAATGGCGCAGGTCTAACAGGTGAAAAAGAAAAGACAGCTCTTCCATCTAATTCACAAACATACATATATCATATCGGTATGTCTCCAGATACAGATTGGACTTATATGAACCAACCATTTAATATCTCAATAGATATTCAAGCCATACAAGTACGCAATAGTACTGGCACAGATTGGACAACCGTTTATACTGACGATAAATTAGTTCAAAATAAGGATGTGAAATAAATGAAACGGTTATGGAAACAAATAACAGCATCTGTGGCAGCACTCATTATATGCACGTCTGTGGCTACTGCTTCTGCATTTGCGGATAGTGATGATGCAATTCAGTCTTTGATTTTGCAAGCAGGTATAAATAATAAACTAAGTGCTCCGCTGTCACTTACACAGTCTTCGCCACAACTGTTCTTGGCCGGAAACCTAAACCCTGGTGACAATATCAAAGCACAAATTTCTTTCTCAAATCCTTCAGACCAAAATGTACAAATGTGTGTTTCTCAGATTACAAATGAAGGAACATCTAATCCTACATTATCAAACAAATTGTTTGAACAGCTTCCATTAAAAATTTCATACCAAAATATCGATATCTATAATGGAAAATATTCTGAAACAACAACGCCAGTAACAAATTGGATTAACGTTCCGCCTAAAAAAGACATAACCATTGATGTAGATTTTTCAGTTCCATTGGAACTAGATAATACTTATCAAAATGTTCCACTAAAAGTAAAATGGACATTTAATGCAAGAAGTAGCAATTCAGGGCCAACTGTTGGAATTACCAGCGGTTCTAAACCCATATCCGAAGGAACTAATAACCCTGCTGAAAATCAAGTACAAGGAGCTGCAACTGCAGAGAACCAGAGTAATCCACAACACGATACAAATTCAACAGCATCAGATATCCAAATGACAAATCATAAACCTGTACAAACTGGAATTGGAAATATTATAAAACATAACGGATTATTGATTATACTTCTTATTGTTATTACTTGTTTTATTTGTATTTCCATATCTTCAATGATAAAATCAAAACACCGTAAAAGAATATATAATAAAAACAACATAAATAAAAGGAGCAAAAAAAATGATTGATTCAATTTCAAAATTTGTAACAAGTCCAATATGGGGAATTATTCTTCTTGCAATATTTGTGATAATGTTATATTTACATAAGAGAAATAAAAAAGATACATCCTCAAAACTTGGCGAAAACGAAAATGATGATGATGACGACGATGATGAACCCACGAATGAGGATGAATCAGAATAAAAGCACAGGTTAAAAATAAAAAACTTTGGCAAAAGCCAAAGTATAGTAAATAAAATAGGGGAAAGGGGAGTAACAAAAGCACATTCCTCTTTCCCTTATTTGATTTATGCAATAGAGGAGTAAGAGAAATATGATAAAAAAATTTTTGCTTATATGTTTTGCCGTTATTGTAGCATTGTTTTCTTGTATTTCACCCACAACAGATTTTCAATATACAAATGATTCTCCAGGAATTTCTGATGGTTCACTTCAAAACCAGAAAGATAAAACAAAAGGACAGGATGATTATGCTCTATTGGTTAAGATGAAACAAGATTTTGAAAAACAAAAAAAAATCAATTCAGATACTCACGCTTGGATGAATATTCCCAATATCGGATACTATCCAGTAATGTTTGATAATGAAACGTCTTTTTACCTATCCCATGGAGCAGATAAAAAGCCTTTAGTCAGAGGAGCGTTGTTTATGTCGCCTGCAAGTAAGGGGACCTTAGATGATACCTGCTTGATATATGGCCATCATATGAAGTCTGGAGCAATGTTTGGAAGTCTTAAAAAATACAAAGATTCTCTTTTCTTACAAAAGAATAAACCAATTATTTTATATGATGGAAAACAATATTCAGTATATCAACCGTATTCTTCATTTGAAATACAAGATGGAAAAGAATTTGTAAACCAAGGTCCATGGGTAAATGCTGCTAATAGAGAAAAATATATGAAATCGATTTGGAAACGTTCAATTGCAAAAACAAAGACAGGGTTCCAACCGAATTTCGGAAACAATATGCTATTTTTACAAACTTGTGATTATGACTTTAAAAATGCACGATTAGTAATTGCTTCAACAGAGATACAAAAAATTCAAGACCCTGCTCCTCAAAATATAAAAATTAAAACCATTTCATAGAATTAGGAGATAAACAATGATTAAAAAAACGATACTAAAAATTTTAGGAATTTTAATAAATGTATTACTGATTGCATCAATTGGTTTACTGATTTTTTCAGGATACATTGCCTATCAAAATCGCAATAATCCAGAAAATGCATTTATCTTAGGATACAAACCAATTTATACGGTTTCTGGTTCTATGGAACCAACCATTCGAACCCATGGTATTGCGTTAGTCAAGCAATGCCAATTTTCAGATATAAAACCTAATGATATTATTTTGTTTAATGAAGATGGAAAAACAATTGTACATAGAGTTGTTTCTAAAACATCCACTGAAATTAGAACCAAAGGAGATAATAATAATGTGGCAGATGCATTTACTCTAACACCAGCATCAATCAAAGGAAAAGTAATAGGAATATGGAATTGGACAGCAATTATGTATGATAAATTACATGAACCATATGGAATTGTCAAATACCTTATTATTCCTGGAGGACTTATTGTGATTGCAATTGCTTGTACTACGCTGCTTGTTAGGGATGACTCCCAAAGGAATAAAATATGAGGAGACTACCATATGATTATGAAAAATATCTTTATAGAATTAAATTACACAAAAAAAATAAAAAAGCAAAAGAAATTTTAGAATATGGCTTTTCAATTGCAGTGGCAGAAATTTTATTGTATGAACAATGGAAAAAAGAATTTACTAGTTGCTTAGCTGGAATTATTATATCAGCTTTGGTTTTCTTTGTATTGTTACATTATTTTTATAAATATAAAACATATAAATTAGGATATAAAATATGCATAATATTGGAGATATTAATTTTTATATCATACTTGTAATGTTAAAAGTTATCAAAAAAAAATAACCTTATAATTGACTTTTATTTTTTAGTATGTTATTCTATATTTAGTTTATCATATTGATTGACAAAATTTTTAATTAAAATTTATAAGGAGACTTTTTTATGGAGAATTCAATTTTTTATAACTATAAAAATATCTTGGGGCAAAGAAATCCCATAAATTTTTGGGTTTGCGAACAAGATTTGTCAGATAAATATCAGGTACTTCTTCAAAATAACGAATTATTTTTGACTGCAAATAATGGGAAAAGTATTCCACTATTTGTATTCCAAGCACTAATGATACAAGAATTTTATAGAATTGGAGAAACGACTATAAAATTAGAAACTCTTGCAAAGACAATGCAATCTAAGTTATGCTGTAATGAAGAAGATTTACCAAAAGAATTAATACTTTCCAGTATCGGTGCCGCTCCCAATTCGTTTACTGAAATATATCTTTTTACTGTAATGCTTGCACATGATGTGTCTATTTGGAAGGCCAGGAATTTCGCAAGTAAGAATATTTTGTCAGATATTGAATATCAGTTTGTAAAAACAGAGTCGGACGATAAGATGAGTTTTGATAGTGAAATTATGGCTGAGCTGCGAGAAATCGTCCGCAATCCAATTTTTGTATTTTATATTCAGTTTCGTAAAAGGGGATATACCAGGAAAAATTTTATATCCCTATTTGATTTAGAAAATAAATCATTCAATGCACACTTATCCCCGACCAATAAAGCAACTCAAAAATGGATTGCAGATAATGCAAAAAAATTTGTTGATAATTTTTGTACGAATAATATTTTTGATAAAGAAAAGACTGCCAAAACTTATGGATATGATGTTTGCTGCTGGTTAGAGTATAATCTTAAAAAAAACTTTGCACCTAATATCTATTCTTATTTAATGTTAAATGGACAAGAGTATTTTATTTTTGCTCAAAATAAACAAAAAACAGTATTGACTATTTTAGAGGATGTAGAAAAACGATATCCAATTAATAGCTATAGTTATGACCAGTATGCTGCTTTTATTACTTCGTCTCTGAATCAATCTGGATATTCTATGCTCACACAAGAGTTTATACAAAAGTTGTATTTTAAACTCAGAGAAAAGACCCCTATTTTGGCAGCGAATATTCGTAAAACTAGCTTAGTATCTGAAGAAATTAACTGGGTCGTAAAAATACACTGGGAACATGGAATCGACCTTTCTGATAGCAAAAGTGTTTCAGATTTGATTGATAAAACAAATTTCTATTTTGGAAAGATTCCTTTCAAGAATTTTGTAACTTTTTTAAAAACAACACTTTGTCCAATAGGCCAAGATAAATACATCTCTTATATGAATATTGTGATTAATGATAAACAATTGCTGGCAGATATTGACAAGTTCATTGAAACAACAGATGAAACATTTATTCCATATCAGATTATTTATCGTCAATTTAAAGAACGAATTGATAAGAATACCAATGTTATACCAGAAGAAATTCATGGTGTATTAAGAAAATATTTAGACCATGAAGCGAAATACAGAATTACGGTTTCAGGTATCAGAAAATATCAAAGCAAGTCAGATACAACGCTTTACAGAAGACATGCAACAAAAGAAGTTTCTACATTTCTGGAGAATAATCCGAATGGAAGCTTGACATTAGCGCAAGTAAAAAATAAATTTCCAGAAGTAGATAAAATATTTTATGCTAGTTTCTTCACAAAAAGCACACAATTCTTTTTTGCGAAGAAACAAAATAGTAAAGCATATATCTATGATATCAACAGATGTGATTTTTCAAAAGAACTTGATGAAGCGCTTTTGAATGCAACCAAAGCAACTATGATTCCAGAACTTCAATGGACTAATAGTCCACGAATTGAAGCAAAACTCAGAAAAGATGGAAAAATCGATTTGCTGCCTGAAAAATTCCAAAATTCTATAGCAATTCACAACATTATCAAACTACATTTTCCAAATGATTTCTTTATTTATAGAAATTCTATTATAGGAAAGGATGCTCCGAATAACAGAATTCAATATCAAGATGTCATTGATTTCGAAATACAAAAACTAGCAAAGACAGCAGTCAATGGTTTGTGCTATGGTTCTCAAATTAATATGAATATAGATGCTATCATTAAGAACAGGAAAGGATATATTCAAGCTACCATAGATGAAATTATAAAAAAATACTTCCTAAAGATTGCTGATGATATTTATGTAACAAAGGAAATGTACAAAGATGTCCGATTTGGAACGTTTAAGAAAAAATTCGAGAATTGGTTAACAGACAATCTGTTCAATGGAAAATTGATTTATAATTTCTATGAGTATAAAAACAAAAACAAACCATTGACATCATTTAAGTGGAACTTTGATACTATTGTGAAATTTGTAGAAATTTATCAAGAAGATGATGGGTTCAAATTTCACGTATTATCTTCGTATTCCAATAAAGCCATTGTCACAACAGATTCAGGATTTTCTTCTATAAATGAGGTCCAAAAGTATTTACAACAAAATCACTATAATATTCTTTTATAACTTTTCAATTAACAAAATGAATGTAAAAAACGGAAGGCGATATCTTACGTCTTCCGTTTTTTTATATAAAAAATAGTATAATTAAAAATAGAAGAAAAAATGAAATCCATAAAAATGTTTTTGTTATTCTACAAAGTAAAAGGAATTATCGCATAAAATTAATATGAGCAATTCAATGAAAAAACAAAAATATTGTCAATTTTACTTATGAATAACAGACAAGAATAGAGGGTATTACTTATATGAAAAAATTGCTGCCAATTATCTGCTGCGGAACAATATTATTGACCATACTTAGCGGCTGTAATTTAAAACAGAAAACGGCACCTCTTGCCGATAAAAATGGGAATATGCTTACTTACTCAGTAGATAATATCGGGAAAAACAATAAACAAGCTCCTCCCAATGGATATTATGTTCTGCATAACAATGTTCTTCATCCTTTCCTGAGAATTGGGGCTGATAATACAATTCGCAGTCCAGCTACAACAGTCTGGTTTGGAAAAGACTATGAAAAATTGATACCAACTATGTCGATAAATGACAAAATACTTTATATCAACAATTCTAAACCACCCCAAAATGCTTTGAAAGTGTATAGACTGAATGACCACAAATATGCAGTAGGAATGCAGTTTGACGTTTCATCCCAAACAGATGAACAAGATAATACAAAACAAGAGACGATACAATTTGCCACAATGGATTCTTCATTTTGTCCCACAAGTAAAATGAGAGCTTTTATTTCAAATTTACAATCAAAATATCAAGGAAATTTGATTGTAAAAGAAATCAACGGGAAACCATTTACGAGTGCAAATTTAAAACACAATATGCTATACGATTTAAATTACGATGATAAATTGCAATTAGGATTTTATTGTGGGACTCAATACGGAAGAGTAAATATTTTAGCAGATACAAGATATTTAGTTGAAAGTACAAAACAATATCATATTGATTCTTATATTGAAACAAAAGCCGGTTATTTCTTATTCGATTTACCATCAGATATAACAAACGGTTTTTATTATATTGATAAACTTGGAACATTTCAAATGACCAATACAACAGATGAAGAAAATCATTATCAGGATTATGATGATTCTAAAAAAAGGAGCGACTAAAACAATGATACTAAAAACTGATAAAAAGCCCAATCATATAAAATATCGAATTTCTTTTCCTACTAAAAAAAAGGCATTAACTTATATGGCCTTTTTACCGTTTTTTTGTATTGGGATACTATGTATTTCGGAATTGGCACGGTTGTTAATAAATGCAATTATTTATATAATACGTTGAACTGTCAAAAATGTGAGGTGGTAGAATATGACCAGATTTATGAAAAAATTATGGGTAACAGTGGGAATATTGTTTATTTTCTGTGCGTTGTCAACGCTTCCAGTCCCATTTTTAAATGTTGGAGCACTTCAAGAAGTTTCTTTTCCAGATTATCTAAAAATAATGAATCTCTTTTCTGGTGGAGGAATTGCAGGATACACAGTAATGGCAGTTGGAGTATTGTCCTTCGTAACAGCCAATATTATAATGCAAATTTTGACTTACAATATTTCAACGTTTTATCTAATGCAACGGACTGCATATGGAAAGAAACAAATAGAGAAAGCAACCAAATATATTGCTTGTGGTTTAGCCTTTTGGTTTTCTCTTATGACAACAAAACAAATGGAAAGTACATATCACATTCTTTCTCAAAATACAGTTCAAGTTTACTTGATTATTGCAGTTACTCATGTTTTAGGAACGATTACAACAATTTATTTTGCAACAGAAATAACAGAAAAAGGCATAGGAGATGGGCTATCCCTACTGCTTTGTACGAATATCGTATCTCAAATTCCAGGCTTTATTATGGAACAGTACAACTTCTATTCATGTGGTATAAAAAGCTTAGAAAATATTACCGAGTTCTGTATCTCTGTAGTAATCATACTTTTTATAGCCAGTATCCTTTTTTCAAGCAATCGTAAAATTCAAATCTGTTCTATTAGAAATGGACAAAAAGATGAATATCCTATTAGGATAGTATTACCTGGAGTTTATTCTGTTTTTACGGTAGAAGGCCTTTTGCAATCCTTATATATTGTTGTACTGCATGTAAAAGGAGAAACTGCAGCTAGTTTTTTTGCTTATGGTAGACCTTTCTATATTTTTGCATCTACAATATTAGTCTTTATTTTTAATATGCTTTTTACAGTTATGATGTTTGATTCAAAATATGTGGCAGAATCTTTACAAAAAGCATTTCACGAGATTCCTTCGGTTCGGCCAGGGAAACAGACATCTGCAATATTAAATACCGAAATTTTAAAAACGGGATTGTTTGGGTCCTTTGGATTAATGATGTGCGTACTAATATCTAATTTGATTTTTGTAACTCTCAATTATCCAGTTGATGTTGCAGCTTTTGTTATTGTTTTGCAAACGGCAATTGCTATGTATCAGCAAATTCATTTAGAGCATTGTTTTTCTTCAATTTTTGATATTAACTATGATTATGAAAGGTGATAAAAAAATGGTACTAAGCAGATTGTTTCAAGGAAATGGAGATACTTTAACAATTGAAACAGAATTGAATACTTTTTTAAAAGAACATTCTTCTTCATTAGATTTAATAAAGATTTGTTATCAGATTATTCCAGTAGAAGATAAAGTAAATTCATTTTTTATGAAAAAGACATATCGTCCTGCTAGTAGATTACTGTTGTTTTACAATCAATTAGATGAAGAGAATTCTGTTATTGAAAATAAACAATTAAAAGTAAAAGAACTTATAGCCTCAAACGCAAAACAAGAACTTTCAATTGCAGATAAAATCAATCAATTTATTAAGCAAATAACGAAAACATACAGTATTTATGTAGAAGCAATTTATTTTGCAACATGCCTTGCTCCAAATATCTTCAAAAAAAATGTCACAGAACAAATTGCTGACAGAGCATTACTTTTTTATTCGTTTATAGAAGTAGAAGGGGAATCAAAATGAAAAACAATACAACCGCATCATCAAAAGATTTAGAAATGTTTTATTTTAACCTATTACTAGATATGTCAATGGGAACAAATAAAGAAAAATGTTTTTTGGAATCTCTTGTAATACAAAAACAAATTGAAAATCTCACTTTATCAGAATCAGAAAAATCAGAATTACATTCTGAAATAGAAGAAACAAAAGAAAAATGTAAACCAACAGAAAATTACGAAAGATTAAATAAAATAACAAAGGCAGTTCCAATTCCTGCAAAATATCAAACACAGTTGGAACAAAGAAGATATACTGCATTTTTATGTTTTATGAATTTGATAAAACCAACACTTTATAATATTGCAACAGAAATATTGATTACTATTTTTGCAGCAAAAGATACCGTAATTATCAATAGCATTTTTCAAAACTTTCAGAAAATTTATCAATATGGAAAAACAGAACAATTCAAACATGAAAAAAATGATAAAGCTCATCAAATAAAAAAATCATTTTTAGGATATATCAATCATTTATTAGAACAAGCATCTATTGCATATGCACTCGCAGGATGTCCATCAGAAGCTATGAAAGCGGGACCATATCATATTAAATTCGAGAAATAAATATCTTTACATATTTTCAATAAGTGTTATAATGATGATATAAATAACAAAAAAAGAAAATAGTGAGTTGAAATATGAATACAAATAGAAAAAACTTGTTTTCAAGATTTTATGATGCAAGTTATTTGTCAGAGAAAGAAAAACAAGATATACAACATAATCAAAAACACAATGATTATTCTCCATTTTTATTACCGGATATTTTTTATGCCATTTGTGAAATCAGAAAAGCAATTCAAGAAAGAAAAAAGATAGAAATATTTGGTGATTATGATTGTGATGGAATTGCAGCGTCTCTAATTTTATACTCTTATTTTAGATTACATGGGATAACTCCTGATATTATGATACCCGAAAGACTAACAGAAGGGTATGGGATGAAAGAAAAACACGTTCAGGAAATAAAAGAGAAAAAATATGATTTAGTAATAACAGTCGATACAGGTATTACAAGTGCAGACCAAATAAATGCATTGTTAGATGTTGGTATTCAAGTTCTTGTTACCGACCATCACCAATGTCCTTCTGATTCTAAGTTGCCTAAAGCTCCAGTTCTCATGGACTGTTATCGAACAGATAAAGCATATGCTAAAATAAAAAACAAATATCCCTTTCAACATTTAAGTGGTGCTGGTATCGCTTTAAAGCTTGTCCAAGCCCTTCTTATAATAGACAGTCAGATAGATGCGATGCCTGTGTCTAAGCAATTCTTTCGACACCTTGAGCTGCTTGCCATGCTTGCAACAATTGCTGATTCTGTTCCAATGGTGGATGAAAATCGGTTGCTTGTCAAAAAGGGTCTTTCTTTTCTACGATATGAAAATGGAGTGTGTGATAATTTAAGTTTTTCTTTGCTTATGGAGACGACTAGAATTAATCCTGAGACAATAACAGCTAAAGACATTGCTTTCCAGATTTGTCCGATAATTAATGCATCCAGTCGGGTAGGCTCTGTTTCAGATGCTATTTCTTTTTTTACAGCTCCAAATGAAGAAACCAAAAGAATGTATCTAGAAAAATTAGTAGGTTATAATCGTACACGCAAATCATTACAGACTAAAATTTTCAATGAAGCCGATAAAATGGCATTTCAAAAAGTAGATACAGAATTAAAACCAATTGTACTTTTCGGAAACAATTGGCATAAAGGTGTAATAGGAATTGTTGCATCTAAAATCAGTGAGAAATATCATAGACCAACATTTCTGTTAACCAACTCAGAAGAAAGCCCACAAATATATACTGGTTCCTGTCGGGGATATAAGGGCGTTCCAATTAGTATTGTCGAAATGCTGAAAGCAGCTTCACCTTTTCTTTTATCATATGGGGGACATGAAATGGCAGGAGGAATGGCTTTAGCTGCAGAGAATAAAACGATTGTAGAAAATAAACTATGTGAGTACATGGAAGAACACTGTTCACAATTAACAGCCAAAGTTGCCAATCCAACAAATGTAGAATTGTACCCTAATGAAATCAATAGAACGACAATAACAACTGCAAATTCTTTTGGCCCGTTTGGAAACACAAATCCAGAGTTCACTTATATCTGCAAAAATTTAAAAATTTTAAATATCCAATTTGTCGGGAAAAAATCTCAGCAATTTGTACGTGTAAATTTTGGTTTTTCAAAAAGAGAATCTTGTTCGGCTACCTTTTCTGGTATTGGATTTTATAAGCCGATTTTCTATAAATTATTTGGAGAAAGTTCAGAAATATATAAAGCTAATCCCCAAATTCGTGAAAATGTTACAGCTATTTTTCGATTAAAGGAACAACTTTATAATGCGCAATATACCTTGTCAGTTATTTTAGAAGATATTATTCCTGCAAACTTTTTAAAACCAGCACAAAATAATAATTACCAAAAACAATTAAAATTAGCTGGCTTACATTTACTTTGTACAACAACATTAGTACATTTGTCTGAAAGTATTCCAGTCGAGTTTATGGATATGATATCAGACAGAATTTTGAAAAATATAAAAAACAATAAAATAGAAGCTTATGAGTGGAAAGATTTTATTGCTACAATTATTAGCAATATTCCTTGCTCTTCCCCAAAGTACAATATACCAGATTGTATTGCATCTGCATTAATTTTTCTGAATCAACAGCAAAAATTACAATACAAATTTTTGGATAATAAATTTCTGTATCTTAAAAGAACTTCATAAAATATCAATGTAAAAAAGTCATGAAAAAGGTTAAACACCTTTTTACATGACTTTTTTACATTGTCCCATCACAATACATATTGCCTTGAAAATCCCATGTTTCACTGTTGGGATGTTGTGCTTTCCATGACTGGGCTAACGACGAACCAGATGTCGCAAAATCGCAGAAATGATGACTTCTAACACCATACAACGCATCAAGCACAGCCTGTTTACAAGCAGCAGAGTATCTGCCATTTGTATATTTTTCATATTGTCCAAAGTGATAAGATGCAGACCAGTAAATCCCTGCACTATTTCGACCCATCATATATAAAACATCATGTCCGCCAAAATATCGTCCCGTATCACAACGGTTCAAAATAGCGGAGGCTGTAGCTAAAGCACCATCGTAACTGCCTCCACCTTCAGCCATTACCACAGCAATAAAGGTGTCGATGTCGGAGTCAGTATTTAAGTTGTAAAATGTAGGAGACGCAGAAGATGAATGATAGGTTTGTCCTGTATAATTACTGAGCTGTATAGACTGTCCTGGTTTTAAAAATTGAGTAATTGAAATGCTTGGTAATTGTCCCTTCTTTTTCATTAAATTATCTTTTGGAATATAGCCTATTTGATTACCACTTTTAACTTTTATCCAATTCATAAAATTATCTTCTTGAACGATAACTTCATCGTTCAATTGAAAGATTTTAACAGCTACAGGGTCTGTGCAGTAAGAAGAATACATTACTGCGTTATGTTTTGTATACATCACATATGGAGATACAGGGGTAAAAATGGATTGTGCATCATATGTAAGAGCATCGGAATCAATATAACCTTCTTTATTTTTAACTTTTATTTTAGAAAATGAATTTCCATTTTGACCTTCTACTGTTACAGATGTCCTAATGTCTAAATTCTGTAATGTTTTTGAGGAATCAAACGATTGTTGTTTTAGTTCTGTTGGATATCGAATAAATGCGGGTATGGATTGATGCGTGAATTGGTTGTCATCAGCATTATGCTGGGCAATAATATCTAAGTCAGTATTGCGAGAACAAACGGTAGAAATCTGCTTGGCCTTTGCTTGAACAGTTGGAATTCCTGAAGTAATTAATTTATCTGGGAAATTAGTATAACCAAGCAGTACAGAATTAAATGAAAGTGCACACAAAATTGCAATACTACAAATTCTAATTTTTGAATTCTTATTCATTTTTGTATTACCTCCGTATTTTTCATTATACCATTAAAAATTAGCACGTTTTATAATATAGTATAATAAAAATAAGAGAAGAAAAATATAAAAGTGGGGGTACTAAGATTGAAATATCATGTAAAAAAAGGATATAATAATTCTTCAACAAATCAAAAACAAGAAAACACAAGTTCAAACAAACCAGAAAAAACAGAACAACTAAAAAAAACCGAACAAAACGATATAGAGTCAGAAGTAAAAAAAGAAAATAAAAATTCGGAAAAATCAAAAACAAATCATAAGATAATTGCTTTAACAATAATTATTACTGGAATTCTTTCTACATTATTATTTTTAGGTATTACGGGGAATAAATTTTTTCATAATAATCAGATTGCAAAAGCACCATATAATACGTCTGCAATTGAAACTGGTTCTGCAGCAGAATTGATTCCAGAGAACAAAAAGAAAGATATCAATAATAACATTGAATCTGGTCAATCTTCCATATCTAATAAGAATGAAAGTCATCCTTCTTCAGCAAAACAAGAAGCTGGAAATTCTCTTCCTACATACACATCTCAGGCATCCAATTCTTCTTTTAGCCCATATATATCAGTTCAAGAAGGTACTTCACAACAAACTGCCAATATAGCAAATAATGAGTTGCCTATACCTGACTCTTCATCTGCTTCAAGTAAAAAAGCTACATCACAGCAAGCAAAGCCCCAACAATCATTGTCATCTTATATTGATAACTCACTTGCTAGGATTACTGTCAGTTCCATACAGAAAACTTCAGACAAGCAGGGAAATCTGTTGGCACTTATAAAATTTGAATTCATAAACAAACAAAATAATGCAAAAAGTTTATCTCAATCAGCTACGATAACAGTTTTTCAAAATGGACAAAAACTACATGTACAAACTCCAGCAGCTATTCCTAATGAAATAAAAAACACAGTAATTCCAATTAAAAAGAATACAGCAAAAAACTGTGGCATTGCCTACCAGCTAATTAACAAATCTCCAATTACTATTCAAATTCAAAGCAAACAACAAACAGCTCAAATAAAATTTAATATCAGCAACTGGAAGTAACAATTTGTTCAAAGAAAATATTGTTTATATATTATTATTATGATATAATAGTATAAAAAAGAAAGGTAATAAAAATTGAAAAAAACTAATCAAAAAAGCTCTCACAATCAAAAACGAAAAACAATTCTGTTCGCAATACTGATAAGTGCCATTACTGTTCTAATGATTGTAGAAACTGTACTTAGGCCAACATCAAGCAACATTAAACAGAAAAGTACATCTTTAGCATCTCTTTCTAAATCCAGTTCTCAGACAAAAAAAATAAGTAGCCAAGATACCAATACTGAACAGGATTCCTACACAGAGTTAGATACATTAGGATTGGATTCTACCAGTTATTCTCGTGTACCATGGAATCGAATTGATTACACAGATAAAAATGGAACAAATTATGCACGAGTAAATCTTCCAAGTTACAATTTATCATTGCTGCTGCCTGGAAGTTGGCTGATGCAAAATAAGAACAATACCTTGTATGTAGATGTCGGAAACGATGGGTCCCTGAATAAAAACATGCAGATAGCAATTCAAGAAAGAAATATTTCGAATCATCGACCTGATAAGATAATGAACGATTTTTATGGCCCAGTTATTTGCGATTTGAAATATATAACTTCTGCTGGAGAATTTTCGCCAATTAATTATATACATGGAGACAATCCAGAGCAATTGTATGATAAAAATAGAATAGCCTATTTAAATACTGATAATAGCAGTGACTATATCGAATATGATACAGAAGACCAGGCCAAACATGCATTGTGCAATTACAAACAGACAAACAAATTAATCGCTACAATTGATACCCCAAAAGATTTTAAAGTTGCAAAAGACGGTGGCCTTAGTATTTCTCCAATATCAAAATTTGATTATTTTTCATTTTATGATAGAGGATACACAATTTCTTTTTTTGCTCCTGGAAAATCACAAAATAAACAATTAAATGAAATTTGCAGAACAGTTGCTTCAAGTGTAAAACAATATAGTCTTTCAAATTATTCCAAGTTGTCATTTAATACAGATGAACAACTAACAAACATAAAATGCAAACTACCTTCTAAAATTTATCACGATACTCTTGTATCTGATGGAATAAATTTTTGCAAACAAAATGATTTTACAAATCCATATTATGGATATACATTATCAGCTAAAGACATTTCGATTCCTCAAGAAGATTACGATGTCATTCCATATTCTGGACCAAAATCTATTTATACAGCAGATGAAATTTTAGCTCCGGATATAGATAAATACTGGATGGCATCAAATTTTGTGGACAATCAAATTCCAAATCAAAAAGACGAATTAACTGCAGCGGATATTTTAACCAAAGGAGTTTTAAATTATAAAATTGAAAAATTTAAAACGACACAGGCTTTTGGACATACAGGCATGATATATCAATACACGCTTTATATGAATGATATTGAAGCTAAAAAAACCATTACAATTCCAACGCCTATGCATTTTATTTCTTATATCTATGATATGGGAAATCAAAAAGTTAAAATCATTAATTTAAAATATTATGGAGAAAGTAAAAATCAAGCAGAATCAGTAATGGACCAATTCATTAAAACGATTCAATTCTAAATTCCAAACATACAAATGGAGTGATAATATGCCTAAAAATACGAATCCAAATCAAATCTACAAAAAGATGGGAGCGAAAACTTTTGTAGAATTATTAGATACCTATTTTTCTTCTTCGCGATTAATCATCAACTTCGAACGTTATGATAAAAATCGGCCTATCGGGAATCGAAAAACTGAACAAATTATGATTTATATGACTTTTCAATCTGTACTTAGAACAACTTATTCTATTTTGACAACAGGTTCGCTGTTAAGGGATTTAGATATGACTCCACAGTCTTCTATTACTCTTTCTCAAGGCGGAACGTCTGCAAAAAAACTTCAGCGGTATCAGAAAAGCAGACAAGACGGCAATGGAGTATACAGACTTTTAGAAATTAGCAAAGGGTCAAAAGTCCCATATGTTTTAACTGCAAAATCCGGACCAGGAATGGAACAGGGAAAAGGCTTAATAGTCCCTATACGTGGGTCGAAACCCGATGCGCAAATCAGTGTCGGTTTTTCAATGAATGATTTAATTGAATTTGCTCTTATGATGCAAAATTCTATATCCGCATTCATGGCTGCAAAGTATGTATTTCGGGTTTATAATCCAGACAAGGATTTTCCATCTATTCAGGCACATCCAAACAATACAACTTCAGAACAATCTTCTTACTCTCAAAATTCCCAAACTATGCAGCAGAACAATTACAATCAACAGAATTACGAATAATGAATCACTAATTTTAACAGAACAATATGGGGGAGATAAAATGACTTTGATGGACCTGGATGCCAACATTACGAAACATAGCAAACAAAAAGAAAAAGAAGAATCTGAAGTCGTTTTTCAAAAAGCGAATCCAGTCCAAAAAAGTGATATTTTTACTGAAAAAGTGGAAGAAGAATTGCAAACAGATTCACAAACAGCATTAAGACATGCTGAGCCTTTGCCTAATACAGCAATGTATCATGTTCCAAATACGGTATATCAAAATCAACAGTCAATTCCAACAACAAACGAAAAAAAGAAACCAAAACAAAGAAAAAAACATAAAGGAAAAACGAAAGTTACGAATCAAACATTAGACGATTTGAACTCTCCTCCAATTCCAATAAAGTCAGAATTAAATTTGACAAAACAAAATGACCATATCACAAAAGCAAATTCACAGGTTGCAGCAGATACCAAACAACAATTACAAAATATGCAGTTAGAAACAATAGATAATCAAAAGCAGCAAATTGTCTATTACTATTCTCCAAATTCAAAGAATTCCTCCAAAAAAGAACAAGAAACAAAAAAGAAAGATATTTCTGACAGTACAATAAATTCTACAAGTACATATAAAAAACAAGAATCAATAGAAAAACCTATAAAAACAGAAATCGACAAAAAATTAGAGCAAGTATTTGGAACGGATGATATCGCGAGGAATAAGGGAAAAGACCATAAAGAACATCATAGTACCAATCACAAAAATAAAGAACATATCCACAGAAAAAGATATGATGGGTATTATAATGATATTTTACCAGTGGATATTCATGAAGACCATAAACACAGATACAACAAAAAAATAATCTTATATATTAGTGTCTTTGCTTTAATTGTAATTGCTGCAATTGTAAGTGGCTATTTAGTTGTAAATTATTTATGAGTAAGGAGAAGAATTGTTTTGATTTTTTATGGAAGTCTTATTCAAGCATTTGACGAGAAAATGATTGAATGGTTTTTAAATCGAATAAAAGCAGGCTTTTTTGATAAAAAAATTTCAATGAAAGAATGTAACAGATATTTTTTTTCTGCTGAAAATATAGAAAAAATATTTTTTATAGGCCATAAATTCAAAAATAATAAGACGTTATTCAATAAAATCGAACAAGTAATTCCGATACAAAAAATTGAATTTGTTCAGGAATTCTCTTATTACAGTACATATTTTGCACCACAGGAAACAATTGATATCAATAAAAGCAGATTATATTACCTAGAAAAACTTTCTGCAAGTATGGGGAAAAGGCATACTTCCATTTCTTATGGGCCTATCTATATCTCTGATTTAAGAAGTATAGAATATCATAAACAAATGCTGCATATGCTTTCTGACTTTACATCTCAATATATTTGTACTATCTATTTGGACTTTTTCCCTAATTTACAATATGCTACTTCAAAATATCCGGCAAGGTTTTGTACAAAGGAGGAAAAACAAACTATAACAGATATTTCTTTGTCTTTTTTCCGAAAATACAATGTTGAAGTAAAAATAAAGCCCAACATTCAGCAGCTATCAGAAAAAGAAATGGATTTAGGAATGCACAATCTATGTCCTTACAAATGCAGAATATGCCCTGGTATTACAAATCTTGCAATGGTAGATAAACGATTACATTGTTTTCTGCCAACAACGACTTGTCTTTTAGGAAATACAAACGAAAGAAAAGATAAAATCCATAAATTACAATTACAATAAAAGTGAAATACAATAAAAAGGAAGAAGGTGCATATATGATTACCATAATGGCTGAAAAATTTTCAGTTGCTGCTAAAATTGCGGCAGCATTAGATTCGATTAAACTTAATGGGAGAAGTGTTACCACAGAAAACTTGGACCATTATCAAACCAATGTTGAATCGGAATATAAAAAAAAGAGATATATCCCGATTTCTTATTTAGGTAAACCATGTGCAGTAACATGGGCTGAGGGCCATTTGTGCTCTTTAAAACAGGCGAAGGATTACAATCCGGATTACAAAAATTGGAGCAAAATACCTATACCCTTTATTCCGGAAAAGTATGAAATAAAACCAGTGGAACGAGATGGAAAAACATCTCAGTTTGCAATTAATCAATTAAATTTTCTTAAACAATGTTTTAAGAAATCGGAATTTATCATTAATGCAACAGATGATGACCGAGAAGGCGAAGTCATTTTCGCGTATATTTATCAGTATTGCAAAAGTACAACGCCTTATAAAAGAGTTGTCCTAAACTCTCAAACTAAAACTGGTTTCAGAACTGCATTTAATCCATCCAACCTAAAAACAGCAGCTGAAGTACATAATACTGAAATGGCGGGCCGAGCGCGAGGAGCCGCAGATTGGATTGTAGGCGCAAATTTAACAGCACTTTTTACTTTAAAATACAACAGCAAAATTCCTTTATCAGTAGGAAGAGTTCAGACATGGGTATTGAATATAATTGTTCAAAAAGAAAAAGAAATTCAGAATTTTGTTTCGAAACCTTTTTGGAGAATTAGGGCAAAATTTCAAACACCAAGAAATGAACAATATGAAGCAGAATACAATGAAAAGCAAATTTTCGATAAGAAAAAGGCAGAAGACATACTTAACGGTATTTCCGGAAAACCAGGAATTGTTACCCAATACGAAAAAACCATACAGAAGAAAACTCCGCCATTATTATATAATTTGTCATGCTTATCGATAGATGCAAACAGACTATATGGAATTAGTGCAAAAGAAACACTTGATATTTTACAGTCACTTTATATGGATGGATATACTACGTATCCAAGAACTGTGTCTAGATATTTAACAGATGATATGCAGCAAGATGTAGATTCAGTGTTAGATATGCTTATGAAGATTCCAGAATATACAGCGTTTGTTTTGCCTAAAAAGCAACGACAATATCATTCCTATTATTTTAATACTCAAAAAGTAGATTCTCATTTTGCAGTTATTCCAACAACAGAGCAGCCCAAAAATTTATCCGGAAATCGTAAACGAATTTATGATTTAGTTGCACAGTCAGTTTTGCAAATGGTTTATCCAGAAGCTATTATTGAAAGAACAAAAATTATTACATCAGTGGAAGACAAACCATTCATCAGCACTGGCTTAACAATTAAGGACCCACAATGGCTACAAGTAAGAACAAACTCCAAAATGAAATATCTTCCCACAGTTTCAAAAGGGGAGTCTATGCAAGGAGAATATGGGCTAGTTACAGGCAAAACGAAACCACCTCAGCACTTTACAGATGGAACATTATTGACAGCGATGCGAACTGCAGGTAAAACCATCACAAATAAAGAGTTACGAAATGTACTGCAGGTATCAGAAGAGGGCGGAATTGGACGAGAGTCCACCAGAGCAAACATTATTGAAACAGTAGTAAAAAGATACTGCGTTCGAAAAAAGAAGGAAATTATACCTACTCAACGTGGAATGCTTTTTATTGATGCTATGCCAGTATCAGATTTTAAGTCTGCAGAAACAACTGCAGCATGGGAACAGGACTTAGATAAGGTTGCAAAAGGAATAGAATCATTTGATTCTTTTATGTCAGATATTGAAGAACGTACGAAACAATGGTGCAAAATTATTGAAAAGGCTAAACCTGACGACGCATTACTTCGGGAAGAACAAAAATCTCAGTCTAATGAGACAAACTTGTGCTGCCCTATTTGTAACGCTCCTATCATTGAAAAAGAAAAAGGCTTCTTTTGTTCTGGAGAGAAATGTGATTTTGTTATTTGGAAGAAAATCGCACATCATGCGCTATCGATGTCTCAGGTTAAACAACTTATCCAACTTGGCAAAACGTCTGTTATTACCGATTTTAAGAATAAAAGCGGTAATAAATTTGCAGCTAGTTTGGCTTTAAATCGAAATTCTCATAAAATTGAATTCTTTTTTGATTCCGAATATAAGTGTCCATTTTGTGGGAGAACTTTGTCAGTGAGTGAAAAAGGAATGTATTGTCCAGGAATTAAAAATAAATCTTGCTCTTTTTTTCTTCCGAATATTAAAGGTGGAAAGAAACTATCAGATACAGAGAAAAAAGCATTGTTAGATGGCAAAGTAATTACATCCAATCAATTTTACTCCAAAAAAACAAATAAAAAATTTACTGCAAAATTGCGAATAAATCCAAACACGCACAATATTGACATGATATTTCCAAAGACATGAACAGGAGCAAATTCTAAATGAATCAAGAATATCCCAATTGTATAAAAATTCAAATTGTAAAAAATTTATCGTTTACGCTTATTTTAACAACTATTTTTTGTTCTTTAGTTTTAACCAAATACCTTAGTGCTCTTAATTTGATTTTAGCAGCAGTTTTGGATACATATCTTATTTTCCAATCGTTAAATCTAAATAAAATCGTGCAAAAACAACTCTTTCATAAATTTACAGGTAAAGTTGTCAGAAATCAAAAAATTGGTTTTGGAGGATTATCTTTTGATATAGTAGTTATTGAAGATAAAAACAATAATAAAATAGCAATTAAAAAACATTATTTACGAAATTTAAGATTAGAGCAGCAAATTACTTGTTATTACATTCCTACACATGAAGATGCACCGATTACAAAAGATGGAATTAAAATAGAAGAAAATGTATTAGGATTTGAATCTGTACAGCAATAAAAAAGAATATAATCTACCTTTTTATTTATTATATAAATAAAAGAAATGTATAATAAAAACATAAAGTAATTTATATTATAAGTAAAAAGGAGAGTAAAAATAAAAATGGAAAATGTTTGGACAAGTAAAAAATTAGCAAAAACACTGCTAGGTATTAAATTCGAAGAAGCTTTAGAAGGCCCAGAAAATATAATAGCAGGAACGAATATTCAATATCCGTACTTTAGTAATCAAAAAGGACAATTCTATACAGGAAATACATATTGCCCATATCTCACGAAAAGTAAGATACAGGCAGTCAAAATGGACAGCAAGGGGCATCTACCAAAAGGCTCCTACAGAATATACCCGTCTGTTCTGGCTGCACTACAGGCATCAGCATTTCAAACATTCACGGTAACTACAAATTTTGACGACAATCACGAAAAAACATATTCCGTACAGTGCGGATATGCAAAGAACATATCCGTATCTACAGAACAGTATTTGGTTTCTGTAAATACTAGAGAAGAATCAACTGGAAAATGTTCGAGTCTTGTTATTATGCCAGACTATGATTTGAATTCGGCAATATTTTCGGGGTCTGGTTTTCAGGAAATTCAAAAGAAAACCGCATCGTTTTCAGAACAAACAACAATTTCTCTGTCTGAATCTTCAATCGATTCTAATATTACGATTCCGTATTCAATTTTTGGGGTAATGCTTTCAGCGTTTATCCCTCAATTGAAAAGAGACAAAAAATTTGCAGAATTATGGCATTCTACAATTGAAGAAATGATTAAAAACCCAGATATCTCAACAGAGGATATTTGGGAACGAGCAATAGGTATCTCATTATCGATTGATTGTTTAAGAAGAGACAGTTATATTCCCACTCTATTTTGGAATGGGAATGAAGAACAAGAGAAAATAAATATCTTAAATCATATTTCTTTCTCTATCCCAACAACAAACACATCACTTGAAAATCCTGAAAATGAGAAATTTCCATTCCCAGCTTCAAATGTTGAGAAATCTGCAATTTTAAACATGGGAACCCAAAACACAACTAATGAAGCAGAATACCAGGATATAAAAGAATTTAAAGAATATACGTATTCTGAAAAAAAAGGTGTTTTTCCTTGGGAAATTACAAACAGACCAAATTCCTCATCTCAAAAGAAATTTGCATTTGGAGCTTGTCGTTTAAATACATCTCGTAAATTAACTCCTTTAGAAGAATATTTATGCGATGTAAAAGAAGACTTTGTTCCAACGGATACAGTGTGGAATATTATACAAGATATTCATGGCGGAGCACGAAATATCATGATTGCAGGTGAACCAGGAACAGGTAAATCCACGATATCGCGTATGGTAGCTTATTTGTTGGGAGTTCCGCATGTTATACTAACGTGCTATGATACCATGGATAAGTTATCATTTACCGGAGCATTAATACCAGATGTGTCTGTAAAAGGATTACCAAGTGATGAAGAAGTACTTGAAAACCCTAGCTGTATAAAGAAATTTCCAGCTACCATGCCAATTTCTGAGCAACGAACAGAAGCAATGCTCTTTCTTGCACAACTTAGAAAAAAGGCTCGTAGCAAAAAAACAGAATCTGAAAATCAAACTTATTGTTTTGTCGATACTCCATTTATGTCTGCTATTCGAAATGGATGGGTTGTCGAAGTACAAGAAGCTCCCAGTATCGCCGATGGAGGTGTCCTTCCAGGAATTTTCGGCCTTTTAGAAGAAGGCGTAGATACAATGCCTACAGGAGAAGTCGTTCACAGACATCCTGAATCTATAGTCTTCTTTACAAATAACGTATCAGGTCCTGGAGTGCAGCCTTTACCCAAAGCGTTAATAGATAGGTGCCAAACTGCCTATCTTCTTAATGACGTTCCGGACAAAGATTTGTTTTTACGAATTAAAACAAAAGCAGCTTGGCCGGACGATAGGGACCAGGAATTAAAAGATATGATTTCTGTCGTCAGAGGGATACAAGATATTATGAGAGACCATTCTATTACGGATGGAATCTGTGGGCCAAGAAGCTTATTAAATTGGGCTAAATTAGCAAAAATTGGGAATCCATATAATGTGGCATTACGCTGTATTATCAATAAATGCAGCCAGGATGCAAAAAAAGTAGCAATGTGCAAAGAAGTGCTTGATGCAAGTCGCTTCATTAGCTATAAGTAAAAATTTATAAATAGTAAAAGGCAATCTTCATTATGAAGTTTGCCTTTTACTATAAAAGGAGAAAAAAATGGATATAGACACTAATGTTGAAAAAATGATAGAGGACCCGAACTTCTTTTCATCAATTGCATTAACCAGATACTTTTATAACTCAGCATTTTTAATGACGCGAACGAATCATGTGGATTTTAGTTCTTTGGATTTTCCTGTTATTAAACCAAATGTCTCACAGACAGCTGTTACCATAGCCTATGAGACAGATACAGGTGTACGATATAAGATTCAGGTCAATTCTGAATTTTCTCTTGTTAAAGACTTGCCTGCTAAAGACAAATTTTTAGCAATTGGTGGTATGTTTACACATGAATTAGCGCATTGGCTTTTTACGGATTTTAGAAATAATAAGAAACTTACAAATGCTATCAGAAAAGGCTTTTTATTTCCATCTGTACAAAATTTAACGCCTGAAGAAAAGGATAATGTTCTTGAAATTGAAAATTTCTTGAAACATCCAGAAGCCAAAATTGAAATTTCCCGTGAAATTCTTAATTTGGCAAATATTTTGGAAGATAGTTATATTGAAAAATATTTTATTTATCGGTATCCATACGGTATCTTGAGTAATTGCCTTCTTAGATTGCGAGATTTGCAATCTGAGGAATTTGAGAACATAGAAAAAGATGAAAAAAAGGAAAAAGCAAGCATACCTATCCTATTCGAAAACGATTTACTTGCTTATGCAAAATTCAGCATAATACCAAAGGGAAAAGATGCTGCAAGCGAGCGCATTGAACAAAACAAAGCAATCATTGAGAATGCAATTTCTTTGACAGTACCGATAAAGCGTTTTGCTGAACAACTACATTTATATATCGCAGTTTGGCCGCTATATAAGAATGTAGTTGAAACAGCCATAAAAAGGCACAAGATATTATCTGCAATGCCAAAGGGCGCTCTACCAGAAGGTATAAACCCCAGCGGCTGCCATGATACAAATAATACAACAGTTTCTCGAATTCCGGTTTCTTTACCGGATATCTCCCAAAAATCTAAAAATGCATCGCAATCATCTGCGTCGTCTGAAACATCTAAAAACGATAACAGTCAAGCAAATGGGACTAAAAACAACTCCAAAGATTCAGAACAAAAAGCAGACGGTATTTCTAAATTGGGTGGTCCTATTAATCCTAACAGTTCAAATCCTCAAAAATTTGATTCGGCTGATAAACCAGATGATTTAACTTTTTATTCAGGAGAAATTGTAGATGTCTTTTCGCATCCAGCCTTTAAGGCACAATTTAATAAATTAACTGAAGAATGGGACAAAGAAGTTAATTTTAAGAAAAAGGGAAGAGAAATTGAGTCCCAAGAAGATATCCTTGCACAAAAAATTTCAGAATTGTCTTCTGCTAAGTGCAGTGACATCTTTGTTCATCATTTTTTTCAGTCTCAAATTCAACATGAAATGGAATCAGAATACGCTAATATAAAAAAGAAAATGATGCCAACTATAGATAGAACAGTTACTGAAATTCAGCAACGATTTAAAAAACATCAAGGAAGAATTCTTTATAATCAATATTTTGGAACAAAATTCAATTCTTCCAGGGTTTATCTGAATGATGGGAAATACTTTTCAAAAAAGATATTACCGTCACAACCAAATAGCGTTGCAGTTATCTGGCTCGTTGATGAATCTGGTTCTATGAGTGGACATAAAATTTCAATTGCCAAAATGACCAGCGTTATGATGTGGGAAATTTTTCATGCAGTGCATTTCCCGTTATGCGTTCTCGGACATAACGTTTCTACACAAAAAAATGGTACGGATATTTTTGTTTATCAAAATTTTCAAGAAACGAACAAAAAAGAAGCTATGTGCTTTATGCATGCATCTGGGTGCAACAGGGATGGTGTAGCTTTACGTTACGCAGTAGAGCTTATCAAGCAACGGCCTGAACACACAAAATTGATATTTATAATGTCTGATGGACAACCTTCTGCACCAGGATATGAAGGTCAAATTGCCATTAAGGATATCAAAGGTGTATGTAAAGAAGCAGAAGATAGTGGAGTAATTATTTATCCCGTTGCAATCGATGACGACAAACAAAGCATTTTTGAAATTTATGGAAAAGATAAAAGTAGATGGATTAATATTTCAGATATTCAAAAAGTACCAGAACAAATTCTAGGAGCTTTACTGAGATATATCCACTGACATAAAAAGCAGGAAAGCAGTTTTGCATTCCCTGCTTTTTTTATGTCATAAATTATTATCTATAATAAAAATCAATAGTATAATAAAAATATAGAGTAAAAAAACAAAGTTATAAAGGAGCATGATATTAATGAACAAGTATGAAAACAAGTATGAGGAAAATCAAAAATCAGTTGATGATTATTTTTTAAAAACAAATGATTATCAAGAATGGATGGATTTAGTACAGAACATTAAGAAACAAACAAGGTGGATTGAAACCAACTTAAATTTGATTCATCCATATTTCTTTGGTGCTTTTGGACCAATGGAATATGAAAGTATTAGAAAAAACTTCAATACCGATTTTTCAACTACAGTATTGCAGGACACTGCGAACAACTCGCAGTATTTTATGAGAATTTTTAAGGACGATTATCTGATTTCTTCTGAAACGATACCGCTATCAGGAGTCGCAAAAACAGAGCTGTTGGAACGTTTAGGGCTGGATTGCCCTATCATGCAAAAAGGAATATTGGGTGTAAAAAACACACAAGTTGTTTTAAACTTAACACTTCGTAAGCTAAATGAATTAAAGCAACAGAAAATAAAACTTTTAGTAAGGTTTGATAAAATCAGAGGTATCTTATCAAAATCATACACCCCGATAAATATTCCGGATTTATGGGATATTACTTTTCCGATTATGTCAAAATTTTTATCGGGTTACTATGACCATGATTATTGCAGATATCGACTTGGAGTTAATGCAGATGGTATTGTCGAACGATATGCAAATATAGCAGAAGAAATATCACAGAATCTGGGGAAAAAGGTACATCCCCAGTTTTATGTAGAGATATCATCTTCTGATACTGCAGGAGGAGCAGTGACAGTCTATACAGGCTTCTTAATCGGTACAACATATATCCGCTTCCGCAAAGTAAGCAGAGTCCTTCACGTAGGGCACTCTCTTGAAGAAGTTAAGAAACTGTTGGCATCTGCGTTGGTAGCAAATGCCAACACAGATGCCATTGAATCATTTCTAAAACTTGGACAAGTAAAATATCCAAAATCATGTTTAGCAATGGTAGCAACAAAAATTGGTATTTCGAATCATAAAATAGACCAGATTCTAGAACAGTTTTCAGTACCTCAATGTACGTGGTTCAGAGTTTATCTTGAATTATCAAAGGTATTCTCTGAAATGGAAAGAAGTAAAAATTATTCGGTTACTAAAATTGATGCTATGAGAGATTCTACAATGTCTCTCTTACTATCCGGAAATGTCAATGATTATGACGTATCTCCAGAAGTAGTAATGGCAACAATTTTTAAAAAAAAGAAATAAGAAAAAAGCCTTAAACAAAACGTTTAAGGCTTTTTTAAGACAGAGGAATTAAAAATGGAAATACAAATACAAGTAAAAAAGCAATTAAAAAATTATGTAATTGCTAATTGTACAAATGCAAACAATCCAAAATTAATTGGAAAAGATTTGTATCTTGAAGGGAAAATATTACCACTACCATCACAAAAAATATGGACATTTAAACAGCCTAGAATTATTCAAAAAGACGGACACATTTTTGTTTCAGGCAATTATGTTGGACCAACAATTGGCAATCTCACATTTCAAAATAACTATGGTATTGTATCAACTATGATGTCGGTTCAAATCCCTAAATTAATCGCACAACGAACTTTTGAGGAATTCGGAGATAGAACATTTTCCGACTTCCAAAGGCTGGCAGATTATTTAAAAAAATATCTGCAACCATCGCGTGTAGAGGGAGCGTTACAGCAACTGTCACAAACAGGAGCATATGCTTCTGTTTGTACAGTATTAAGTGAATATGGCTGCAAGCTATCAAAAATAAAAGCAATTACAAAAACATATGGAGATGATGCTTTAACTTTTTTACAAGAACATCCTTATCAACTCTATATGGATAATTTATTACCTTTTTCAATTGCGAATCAATTGAAAAAAAATTACTTTCTGGCAAAGGATAAAAAACAATTCGTCTTAGAAGCCTATCAAGCATATATTATAAATGTGCTTAGGCAAAATGAACTTAGAGGAAACATGTGTCTAGAAATCGAAAAGATTTTTTACAAATTCCATCAGCTCATGTCTAAAAGCAACAAAAAAGGTTTTGTTGTTGCTATGCAAAATCTAATAAAAACCAAAAAGATATCAATTTGCAGTGTTGGAAATAAACGATTTGTTTATCTTAATGAAGGTAAACAATGTGAAAAAAATATTGCTATTGCTATCAAACGAATAACTATGAATAATACTCCAAAAATTTCGGGAATAAATGTGGAAACAAAAATTGAAGAAGTACAAAGGGAATTAAACATTGAATTAGCCCCCAAACAAAAAGAAGCAGTTAGAGCTGTATTAAACAATTCCATATCAATTATCACTGGAGGACCAGGTACAGGAAAAACAACGGTTATACGAGTAATTTGTATGGTTTTAAAGAAAATTCAGCCTAGTGTTTCAATTCTTCTTACTGCTCCAACAGGTCGTGCTGCACGCCGAATGGGTGAAGCAACAGGTGGACTTCCTAGTTCAACCATTCATCATCGATTAGGACTTGGGGTAACAGATTCTGATGCTCTTTTTACAGAAAAAGCAAAAAACACAATTACAGAGGATGTAATCTTTGTAGATGAAATGTCAATGCTTGATTCTTTTGTCGGAGAACAATTATTTACCAGTATTGGGAATTCATCACGACTGATTATTTTAGGAGATGTTAATCAACTAGAAAGCGTTGGACCTGGCTCTCTTTTGAAGGACCTAATTCAATCGGGATGTATTACAACAATCAAATTGGATAAAATCTATCGGCAGACAGGGAAAAACAGTATTGTTGAAAATGCAGAAAAAATCAAATGTGGGAAAACAGATTTAATTTTCAACAATATAGACTTTGAACTTGTAAAGATTCGTAATGCGCAAGAGGCATGTAAACATATTTGCAATATCTACTTAAATGAAATAGAAAAACAGGGACAAAGTTTAGATGATGTTATTATTCTCTCTCCATTACGAAAAAACACATCTTTTACTTCTGTTGATTACCTTAATTTGCAGTTACGAGAAATCATTAATCCCAAAACACCTGAAAAACCAGAAATTTTTATCAGAAAAAAAGAATATCGTGTAGGAGATAAAATTATGAGTCATATTAACGATTCAAATGCAGATATCTCCAATGGCGATATAGGATATATTACCAAAATTATTTCTGGAGAAAATGGACCACAGGTTTATGTTGATTTTGGAAAAGGAGAATTTCTTTGTTCTAATCATACGTTATCTAGTATGGATTTAAGTTATGCAACAACGATTCATAAATCTCAAGGGTCTGAATTTAAAACTGTAATTCTCTGTATATCAGAAGAAAGTGAAAATATGTTAGGAAGACATCTATTATATACAGGGATAACACGAGCAAAAAAAAAGGTTATTATAGTGGGCCAAGAAAGTGCAATCAAAAAAGCAATTTTGACGATACCTGAAAAGCGTATCACATTACAACAAAATTGGCTTCTGAAGTATTTCTCTAATACATAAAAAATACAGTATAAATGTTTTGTATAAGCATTTATACTGTATTTTTTTATTTATTAAATAATTAAAAAGTATAATATAAATAGATAGTAAAAATAAAAGTATAAAGGAGAAAAAATAAAATGGAGAATGATTTACAGACAATTAAACAACAGTTTAAAAAAGCTGCTATGACTCCTAGCTCTGCGATTGCGAAGCTGGAACACAAAAAGGAAAATCCAGAAGAATATTCTATTCCAAAAACTAAATATCTTGGATTCCTACTGAAATTGGAATATACCATTCGGGTTGCAAAGCTATTAACTCTTACAGCTCCACACAGCGTAGATGCAAGACTGTGTAATCAGCATTTTAAAGTTGTTAAAGAAATTTTTAATTTGGATACCAAAGAATTTCAAACGGATTTTCAAGATGTAATGGCATATCAACATTTTGTACGTACTATTGCAGATTCAAAAATTCGCAGTATTTCTCAGAAAATAAAAATTATAAAAAGGTAAAAACGAACAAATGAAAAAACGTATAAAAGTATAAAAGAATAGGTGAACACTATGATTTCTATATTGGATATTGTAGACTATGAGCACATTCCAGAAAAAAAGCGGTATGGAGATAGACATGGCACATACATTTGTCCTGTCTGTGGACATGACATGGATATCAATTATGCTAAAAATTGCTTCAAATGCTTCAAGTGCAATAGTGGTGGGGGTATACTTGATTTATTTGGGTTTTGTGAAATTCCAGGGTATGATAAGCGAGATTACCCCAAAAACAGTCATCAATCGAAAGAGCTATTTAAGAAAATTATAAATACGTTACAGATTGATACGCGTCCTTTGCAGAGACACAACTATATTTCGCATTATTCACCAAAACCCAATCCAATTGCATCGGTAGCTGTTAGAGATGCTGTATATTCAGCAATGCTTCAGGCTTGTATCTTGGACGAAACCGATAAAAATTCATTAAAAGCAAGAGGCTTTAATGAATTTGAAATTAAAAAACTTGGATTCAAAAGTGTTCCTCAGTTTCAATCTAAAATAGTCATTAAAAAAATTACACAAATGATTGGTATTACCGATTTTACTGGCATACCTGGTTTCTACAAAAAAGATGGAAATTGGAATTTCTTAGATTGGATGGAAGGATTCTTTATCCCAATTCGAAATGAACATGGAAAAATAGTTGCTTTACAAACACGAATGCGACATTTTTCAAAAAAATATCTATTTTTCAGTAGTTCTGACAAAACATGCGGGACATCATCAGGAAGTCCTGCATGTGTTTTTGGAAAACCAGCAGAGACAGTGTATATTACAGAAGGGCCTATAAAAGGAGCACTCTTCTATAAGTATACAAGAAAAACAATATTGAGTGTTCCAGGCGTAAATAGTACGTCGAATTTATTTGAAATTTTAGAAGAATGGAGAAAAATAGGCACTAAAAAAATTCGTATTGCTTATGATATGGATTGGATGAAAAATAGTCACGTGAAAAAAGCACTTGATAATTTAAGTAAAACATTACGAAACAAAGGATTTCAAATAAATTATTTGAATTGGAATCCTGAGTTCAAGGGTATTGATGATATGCTTTTTCATATGTGGCTATCTCAAAAGGGTATTGTGCAATTTACAGCAAAGTACAAAAGTATCAATACATTATTTCCCTTTATAAATAAAGTATTAAAGAATGGAGGAAAAGAAATTCGAATTATAGTAAATCAAGATAAATATTCAGAAAAATGTTTACAAAAAATCCAGAAAGTTTATAATAGTTGTCTGGTTACAAAACATGCTAATGTAATTACAATAACTGTATAGGCAATAAAAGAAGGCGGGAGAATCGCCTCCTTTTTTTATTGCCTATTTTATAAAGTATAATAAAATAAACAATAAAAAAGGAGAACAACACTATGATTATAGGAATTGACAATGGAAATGCAGAACTTAAAACAAACCATTTTATTTTACCAAATGGAATTACAATTACAGATATGAATCCACAAATAGCTATTGACAAAATTTTATACTTTAATGGTAAATATTCATTTTTAACAGAAAAACGCAATCCGTATCAAAGAGATAAGACTCTTTCTGAAGAATGTTTTTTAGAAACACTTCATGGAATTGCTAAAGAATTAATATTCAGGGGAAAAGCAGATTCTACAGTAAAAAAAATTGATTTAGCTGTTGGATTACCTCCTAGACACGTAGGGAAAGGAAAAAATAAATTTCAACAATATTTTCTTTCTCATGGAAAAGATATTTCTTTTCAATATGGTGGAAAAAATTTCAATATCCATTTAAATTCAGTTCATGTGTTTCCACAGGGATATGCAGCTTTGGTAACAAAACCGGATATGCTTAAAAAATATAAAAGACTATTTGTCGTAGATATTGGGGGGTATACAGTTGACGTTTTTTTGATAAAAAATGGACAACCGGATTTAAGTTACTGCAAAAGTTATGAATTAGGGACTATCAAATTGTTTAATACAATTTCTGAAACAATTAATTCAGAATACGACATTATTTTGAAAGATTATGATATTCAAGATATTCTGCAAAATAAAAATGAAGTTCCCCTTCCACCATCAATTACAGACTATATAAAAAAAGCTGCTAATAAACATATAAATTTAATTTTAAGGACATTACGTGAAGATGATATTGATTTAAAAATTAGTCCAGCTATCTTCGTTGGTGGAGGAGCCTTACTTTTTGAAGATTTTATTATGCATAGTGATTCCGTTTATATGAAAACCTTTTTGCCAGATATAAGAGCAAATGCACGTGGCTATGAAATTCTAACTCATATGTTATTTCGTTCTAATCTGTAATGAAAGGATGAGAAATAACTTATGAAAAATAAAAAAATTCAATGTTCATTTTCAATAAGCGAATATGAAAAAATGCAACTTCATAAAGTAAGATTTAAATCCAGATTTGTAAAAGCATGTATTCTATTTTATTTGAAAGAACATCACAATCAAATTCCTGAAAAATTTTTACTTAAAGATATCGAAGAAGAACAAACAAATAAAATACTTAATTATAATATGCCTACAAAGAAAAAAATCTTTCAGATTAAGAATCCAAATGTATTAAAGGAAATTCAAAAACGAAAAAACAACAGGACAAAATTTATCGCAGAACAAAAAAATGGAACCAAGGATACTATACCTATAAAAAATCCAAATACTGAGGAAAAGCCAGAAAAACCAGTTGAAACAATTGAAGAATCAATAAATACAATAGATACAACTCTAAATCAAGATTTTATTTCAGGTTTAAAACAATTTGATTAATGTTGAAGCTGTAAATAAGAGAAAAAGAAAGGAGGTACGAATTTGATAACACATGTTGTAGGAGCATTTCTTTCTCTTTTATTATCACTTGTTGCTTCATTGTTTAATGTTTTTGCCGATGTGTTTTTTCGGATTTTTTCTTTATCTGGAGCAAATACCTTAGCTCCTTTATATAAGGTCTTTCCAATTACTTTAAATTTAAATTCTTGTTTTACAGTAATTGGTATGAGCGTTATATTCTTTGTGCTTCTTTCAGATTTTTCTCAGATACTTTCATTTGATACGGAAAGATTAAATGATGAGCATCCATTATATCTAATTTTAAAAGCTATTATATTTACAATTCTTATTTTGTATTCCAAATTTATTATGTCTGTTATTTTTGACATTGGAGCACTTCCTTTTCAATTTGTAAATCAAACCGCAGTAAACACATTACAAAATGGAGAAAATTTTTCTGCTGCATTAAGCAGTTTTCAAGATAATTTAGGAATGTGGCTTAAACAAACAAATTTGGTAAATAATTATTTGGAACAAGAATTTACAAATTTTGTTTTGCAGATTGTCCAATTAGTTTGTGCCATTCTTTTAATGTCCGGTATTTGCAAGATATGTTTAATTACCATAGAAAGATATATAGTTCTTTGCATATACAGCATTATAGCTCCTACGATGATTGCATTTGGATTTAGTAACCGAACAAAACAATTTACGAGAAATTGGTTTAATTCTGTAATCTCACAAATTAGTGTGATATTTATAGGCAATTTAGTTCTCAGAACATTTATTGATGGATTAACAAATGTTAATAAAATTTATCAAGGAAAAAACGTGAGTAATTTGCTTATACCAACTGATGTTCCTGGTTCAGAAGCATTGGCGACTTTTATGTTGTTAGCATGGTTGCTGTTCGGAAGCAAAGTAGAAATGATTGTTAAAAACTTGAATTTTAATACCTATTCTCTTGATGCAAACAATACATATAACGCTGCTAAGGAAGGAAAAAATGAAATAAATCGAGTTGGAAAACTTTTTTCTAACTCATATTCTACGATTAAAGGAAGAACAACAACTGCACAAACTGGTCCAAGAAAAACTCAAAATACAGAAGCACAAGCAGCATCATCAGCTGGTAAAGCGGAAAGAGCTGCAGGTGCTGCAGCAAAAGCAGGAGGGGCCTTTGCTCCGGCCTTTATCATTCTTTCACAACTAATCAAAATTGGAAAAAAGTTTGCTAAAACCACAAAAGAAAGCATGGAGGGAAAAACAGATGAAATGCCAGGCAATCCAACAAAAGCAGAAAGCAATCAAAATACAAATTACAAAAAGCAAAATTTTCATAAAAAGAATTCAAATAAAACCTATAAAAAAAATAAAAGTTAATAAGTAAAATTTCTGATAAGTTTTATTGTAGTTAGAAATTTGAATATATAATAAAGTTGAAAGAGAAAAAACTCTCTTTCAAAAATATAAAAACACAAAAAGGAGGGGAAAAACATGAATTTGGGAAATTTGCTAACACGATTCAATACGTTCTCTGTAACAGGTAACGAAAGTACATTAGTTGAAAAACATCGAGAAAAAACACTCGGAACAATCATTGGAGCCAGCCTTGCTACGACAGTTGCTCCAATTGGAGCACATGCTGCCAGTCAGTGGGATGCGCCATTGAGAGATATGTTAACCGGATTTTTTGAAGTATTCAAAACATTGTATAAATATATCGTTAGCTTCTCGTTAATAGCCCTTATCATTTTCTTGGCAGTTTGTGGCTTAATTAAGTTAATTAGTCATAATCAAAGAGTCATTCAAATGTGCAGTGATTTAATGGGAAAATCGTTTCGTACTTGGGTACTGATAAATCTGCTTGGTTATATCGCTATTTTGCTCGGTAACATCCGTGGTAGTGTGTTTAATAAAGACAACATTACAGATGGTACGGCAGACCAGTGGGGAGTTCTCGATGGAACGACAAATTAAAGCAATACGCTTTTTCTTCCGTGTATAAAAAACAAGAGAGTGACAGTACGAAATGTACAAACTGCCACTCTCTTGCTTTTTATATAATTTTAGAATTAAAAGATTTTTATAATAATACTGTATAATAAAAGTAAAATAAAGGGAGATGAATAAAAAGAATGTCTTGGGTTTTTAATTGGATATTTGGTTTATTCAACAATGCGGTTGCTACGCTTTTTAATGTTTTTGCATCAATTGTCATTACTGCATTTTCTTTGGATGGTCCTAATACTCTTAGTAGCTTTTTTAAAGTTTTTCCGATGTTTATTGGAATTGAAAAAGGTTTCACTGTAATTGCATTTTTTGTAATTCTGTTTATTTTGTTAAAAGAATATGCAAAAGGAATTTTAAATCCAGAAGGAATCGTTGATGAACCAGCATTGCTTGCTTTCAGAGCTATTCTATTTTTAGGATTTGTAATTTTTGCACAAACCATTGTTGGCATTATCTTAACAATTGGAACTATTCCATTCAAATATCTAAATTCTGTTCCTACTGCAGATGTTGCTACAAATTTCACTCAATATATGCAACATTTTTCTGATGGATTACATAGCGCAAAAAGTTCTATTGTTCAAGGACATGGAATTTCATCAGGAATGACAGATGTCATATTGTTGATTGTACAGCTTGCAGTTCAAGCATCTATATTTTTTGCATTTTTAAAACTTACATTATCAATTATTGAAAGATATATTACGTTATGTGTTTATTGCTTATTTTCTCCAATTTTGATTGCTACAGGTTTTTCAAAATCAACATCTATTATTTTTAAGAGTTGGTTAAGGTCTTTATTCGGAGAAATGATAGCATTATGTATGGGGTCTTTCTTTTTAAATGGATTTGTTAATGGTATTCATAATGTTAATTTAGTCTACAACAATCCCAAAAATTATTTAGTATCAGGAAGCTGGTTCAAATCACAAGCTCTTGCAACTCTTATGCTGCTTGCATGGTTAATTTGTGGACAAAAAGTGGACCAGCTTATTAATAATATGGGGCTACGAGCAGTCAATACAAGTTCACCTCATAGTTTTGCGAACATTGTCACAAATCATATAAGTCAGAAACAACATAACTTAGCATCAAATTTTGCTAGAAATTATTCAAATGCTTATCGAAAACAGACAGCAGCTGCAAAAAAAGCCGGAAAATCAGGAGTTGGAATGGGAGGCTTTCTAAAATCGGTTTTATCTGGAGCTGCTCATGCAAGTCCTGGAGTAAAATTTACAGCAGATGCAGCGAAAGCAGCAGCCAATAGTCGAAAAACATCTAAAAGTAGAAATCCTTATTCTTATGGGACACAGTATGATTCTAAAGATGCGGCACGAAGAGCAAAAGAACAAGCTCAAAAACAAGAAACAGACAGTCAACATCCGTATGGACGTACCTATGCTGAGAAACCCAAATCCGAACCAGCGCAACATCAACAGCATGTTTATGGGTCAAATGCTGATATGTCTCACCGTGCGTCTGAAGCTGCTCAAAAAGCATCAAATACAGCACAACATGTTTCTCCTACAGCAGCTGCTGTAATGGGAGCTAAAGCCGCAGCAGATACCGCAAAAGCAGCTTCGGGAGTTAAGAGTACAGTAAATGGAGCTATGAATATAGGGCCAAAATCTCATACCCATATTCCAGGAACAAATCCACAAGATATAGATGAAAACATCGCAAGACAAAAGCCTATTTCAACATATCATATCTCACCAAATCAAGCAATTGCGAAACAATCAGGAGTCCTAACAAAAGCAGGAGATACTTCCAATGTAGCAGGACTCTCAAAACTGCAACAACTTCATGCAATAGAAGCCGCTTTAATGCCAGATAAGCACCTTCATCATCTTATGCCAGATGAACGACTTGACAATCCATATAAATCACCGGATGGTCGAGAAATTTCATTAGCAGAGTATACACAACAAAAAACGCCAACTTCAGATATGATAAAAGCAAGAAAACTATCTCCAGAAGAAGCCAAATTTGGATTGGCAGGTTCAGTTGGAAAAATGCCAGTAACAAATCTTAATAAAATTAATAGTTTACCACTTGTCCCAGCACAAAACAGTATTACAAGATTTAAACCCACTACTACAGTTTCCGATAATGGTATGTTCCCAGTCTATAATCCTGTCACAAAAGAACATGCCTATAAAGATTTATCCAGCTTGTATTCTTATCAAGCTGCAGATGCAACAGGAACTCTGCATCCTATTAGTAAAAGCATTGATAGTACCGGAAATATTTCTCCAGAAATTCCGAGATATGCACCTGTAGCTGGTGGAAAATTTAAAATTTCACCAAATGGCAATTATATTAAAGATAATAATGGAAATTTCTTTAAACCAGAAGAAGGAACTACACATTTTCAGTATGCACAACCAGTTATCCGTTGTAATCACAATGGTGATGAAAATCCAAGCGGTAACTTTATGAAAGTCGGAAACAATGAGATAGCTCGCTACAATTCACGAATTCCTTTTGGAGGATTCGCTGCAAACTTTGAATCAAATCCTACTGGAGGTTATGTCGGTTATATTGACCCAAATGGAAGCTTCAAGATTCAAAGTCCTACAGAAATGGAAACAGACAGTGGGAAATTAGTAGCAGGGGATACTCCTGTTAGTCCTCTAACTTATTTGAAAAGTGCAACAAATAATGATAATGAACAACCGACTATTTATAAGCTATCACAAGATAAGAGCTTTAACAATTTAGGACAATTACAATTATATAATATGGAGAATAGAACCAGACCAACAACTCTAACAAACGCACAAATGAACACTATTAGTGAAGCAAATACTGCCGACATTGAACTTGGTGTACAAGATGAAGCAGGAAACTTTCATACAATTTATACTCCAGACTCAGGGAAAACGTTGTCGGATTCTTTATATCAGAATACCTTACGGCCTGAAAATGGTATTTTTGCTCATGTTGAGAATCCTACTGGCCAATTCTGGAGTGGACCAAATGACGAAACTTTGGCCGAACTAGTAAACGGCTTTAGGTACAATGAAAATGGGGATTTAGACACAAACGGACAATATGCAGATGTTGCGTATGCAAACGGTCTTGTAAGCAGAGAAAAAATAGATACACAGAACCAATATATTCCGCAGTCTCAGCCCAATTATGTAGAAACATTTCCTGATTTATTAGGAGTAGACCAAGGAGAATTGGAAACCTATGCAGAACAAATGAAAAATGATGGATGGGGCTTATTGCAGTATCCGAGTTATGTCGAAAACACAGAGTCAGAAAATGCGTTAAAATATCGTCAAATGGCTGAAGAAGCAGAGGAAGATGAAGAAATTCAAAAAGGCAATGCATTATCGGACGAAAATCCAGAAGCAGCTATTCCTATTTCGGAAGACGAAGAAGATATCGCAACAATGGCAAATAACGATGAAGACTTTTCTCCAATTGACCCACCGGAAGACGAATAATTAATAATTTGGCTTAGCAGCATCCTTGAAATTTAAAACAAGGGTGCTGCTTTTTACGAAAAAAGGCAAAAAAGAAGTACAATAAAAATAAATTTATGAAAGGAGTTTATGTTCATTGCATTTAATGAATATGACGACAACATAATATGAATGATTCTAAAACGAAAATAAAATCTTTAGCAATTATCATTCTTGCAATATTAGCTTTGTTTTTTGGACTTATATTTTTACCAGTAGTAATTCTCTTAATGTTTATTAATCCATTTTCAGTGGTTAATGATGTAGCAAAAGACGATACTGTTGCAACAACGGATGATAGTAAATTAGACAAAGAAATATCAGACAAGGCAGATGCCTATAAAGCTGAAGACCAATATCAAATGATGGCAGACCTAACTAAAGAAGCTATGCGAAACGCATATGAAAAATCTTTAACAACAATTCAAAAAGCTATCGAAGCTGGGACAAAAAAATATACTGGGTATTCAGGAGGAACATATGACCCACAAGTCGGTGGCAATCCTAATGCAGATACTTTTGATAAAGAAGGCAGCGAAAAAGCAACCGTTGATTATAGCAATGGAGGGACTATTACAACTTCAATCGCATACCTTATTTCTGCGTATACAGTTTCCCAAGCAAATGTACCGCCTCAAAAAGATAACTTTTTCTTTTCTACGCAAAAAGGCTGGTTCGCTGGTTATAAAAGCATCTTGAATAAAAATCTTATTCAATACAAAACATTTCCAGAATCACATACAGAATCTGCAACAGAAAAACAAAGAAGTGTACCAACTGTTATTCGAACAACAACAACAGACCCCAAAACTAATAAAACAAAAACAGTTACTTCTGTCAAAAATGTAAATTACGCATATCAAGAACATAAAATTAATGGAAAAATTGGAGCATTCGATTTGGAACCAATTATGATTCAGTTTTTCGTTTATGGAGATAGCACGAAATGGTCTCGGAATAAATACTACGCAGATATTATGGGAAATGGCTCTAATGAAGAAAAATTACAAAAAATATTAAACAGTAATTATTATGAATGGTATATGAAATATCAAATGTCTTGCGGGGATTATACAAACCAACCTTATTGTCCAAAGCACCCAAATGCAAAAGTAGTGAAAGCACACAATTGGTCTTTTTCCGCAATTCCTTTGATAGGAAGACTTTTTAATGCCGCACATATTCAAGAGAATTTTTCTTATCCAAAATATGTATATCGAAAAGCTGACCATCCAGACTATTTGTTGATGTCTAAGGAAGACCAAGATAAGTACAACTTGCTTTATTTAACGGGAGATACAGGTGAATTTTCAAATGGTTCGACTGATGAAGGGTCTAGTTCTACCAGCGCAATGGATGGACAATGGAAGTGGCCAACACCATCTTGTGGAACAATTACTTCCCCTTATGGACCGCGTGGAAGCGAATTTCATAAAGGAATTGATATTGGAGCTAGTTATGGTGCAAATGTAGATGCTGCAACAGACGGTACGGTTATTTTTGCTGGGTCAGGAATCCCAAATGAAGGATTTGGCAATTGTGTTGTTATTGCTTATAATGGCATGGCAATCCGTTATGCTCATTTATCAAATATTACAACATCGGTTGGAGCACATGTAAAAGCTGGGCAGTTAATAGGACATATAGGAAGTACAGGAAGAAGTACTGGACCTCACTTGCATTTTGAAATTCGAACTCGTGTAGAAAATTATGCAACAGCAGGGACTGTAAACCCTATGAAATATTTTTCTACTAAATCATCAGCTTCAATAAAAAGGGTTTCTGCATTAAACTCTGTTCAAGAGATTGCTTCATCGTCAGAGACTTCTTCAAATGAACAATCTCAAAAAAATACAAAAAATCAAGAATTGAGTAACACTACTTCTTTAACTAGTTCGCAAAGTTCTTCTTCAGTTAGTTCTCAAAATTCGCAAAGTTCTTCTTCGGTTAGTTCTCAAAATTCACAAAGCTCTTCTTCAGTTAATTCACAATTGAACAGTTCTAAAAAGGATACAGCAGCTCCAAATTACAAAGATAAAAATTTAATTAATCATACTATTAAAGTCAGCGAAAAAATAGCATTTTTTCAATATGATGCATTAAAATCCATAGATAATGCAATGTCAAACGAACCAGATGGTGTAGCAGAGTCTATGTTTGGCAATGGTGAGTCCACAGAAGCTGTCAATGTTAATGAAAATGAAAAGGCAGTTAGCTCAGCACAGTCAGCAATTGGGAAAGGATATTCTGCTTTTACTAATAAAATCACACCATGGGGCAGTTTGTTTATGGACTGGGTAATGAAACAGGCAGGTGTTGGTAGTTCTATATATCCATATGGAAAATCTATTTTAGGCATTTTGGAATTCTATCAACATAAAAATCTTTATAAATCTAAAGCATCAGGCTATAAACCTGTAATTGGCGACTTAGTTATATTCAAAAACTCAGAAGGAGAAATATGTCTGGGAATTGTTTCTTCGTCTAACAGCAATCTCAACAATATTACAGCTATTGCTGCAGATGCAGATACCAGTAATCATTCACAATCCACAGTTCAACAATATAGCGGTGTTAAATTTGCAGAAAACATCCAAGGATTTTGCACCGTAAAATATGATACGGCATCATGGAGTAAATACAATATTACATCACAATTAGCTTTCGATTTGTTTGCTGCAGATTGTGCTCAGGAAGGTGGAACAAGTTATGATGGAGCTTGGTGGGTCGCATCTGTTATGTTGAATCGATACGATGTATATTTTTCGAAGTCAGTTCCATTTATTTTAACTCCATATAGTGCAAATAACAGTAGTGGAAGGAATGGATTTAATAGCTTTTTGTATGGCTTTAGTTCAGCTTTTAATCGTAGAGAACTGGGAAATTTTGATAAGTACAGAACAGACATTGGCGGTAGCTATCCAAGTGCTGTTAAAAAAGCAGTACAGGATGCTTTGAATGGAAAACGGTCTTGTAAATACACAAATTTTGCAACAGCAGGTAGTTCATTAGACCATGGTGGAACTTATCACAACGGAAATGTATACACTTACGGTTTATAAAAAAAATAAGCATTTACTATGTTAAGTGCTTATTTTTTTATATATTAAAAACTAATTATATAATAAAAACAATGAAAAAGAAATGAGGATTGTGAATATGAGTGAAGAACCTATATTTTATATCTATCGAAATGTTAAAGGTGGAACTTTCGCTTTTCATGGATTAGTAAAATTAAAGAATCTTGTAGAATGTACGATTACAGGCATGGTATCGTATCTTATAGTTACGACGTTTGCAATTGATGCTCCAATTGGTACTCAAATCGGATTATTTGCAATTCTTTTTTTACCTATAGGAATCCTTTGTTTATTAGGAATTAAGGGATATACTTTTCCCGAATTTATTTTTATGTGGTTGCATTTTTTAACTTCTAAGTCTGTTTATCATCTAAAAAGAATAAAAAAGCCTACAGGAGGAGGAAAAAAATGAATTCGGATGATATTTTAGATTTTTTACCGATAAAAAATATACGAAATGGAATTATTGAAACAAAAAGCGGTAATTATGTAGAAATAATTGAAATTAATCCAATCAATTTCTTACTACGCTCTACCCGTGAACAAGAAATAATTATCGGAGCCTTTATGAGTTGGATAAAAACCTCTGGAGATAGAATATGCTTTAAAGTTGTTACACAACACGCAGATGTTAATCAGCATATTAATCTCTTACGCAAAGAACTCATAAAAGAACAAAATTCAAAGACAATACGACTTGCGCAGTCATATATGAATCTAGTTCAGAATGTAGGGGCCAAAGAAGCAGTAACTCGAAAATTTTATGCCTTAGTAGAATACAGACCTAAAAACAACCTTGAAGAATTTGATTACCAAGATATTGTTGCTAATTTGAAAGTTCAAAAAGCACAGATAAGAGAATGTTTACGTCAGTGTGGAAATACGATTGTTGAACCTCCTTCTGAAGAACAAGAAAACACATATGTTGCCAATATCCTTTATCAGTTTTTCAACAAAAGGTCAAGTCGTACAGAAACAATAGATTCTCGCTGTTTAAGAGTTGTTTCAGATGCAAAACGAGCAAAGAATTTGACACTAAAAAGCGATATTAGTCCTGCAATACCGGTTGGTTACTTCTTTGCTCCACGTGGTTTAGATTTGACTCATGCTGATTATTTTATTATGGATGGAATGTATTACTCTATCCTTGCCAATAAACAAGACGGCTTTCCATATGAAGTCCCTATGGCTTGGACAAGTTATATTATTAATGCCGGAGAAGGTATTGATGTTGATTTTTATTTTGAGAAACAAAATAAAGGTGCTTTTTTATCTCGAATATCTAATTCAATTTTAAATATGGGCCATCATATTGATAACAGTAATATTGCAGATAGAGATTATGATAAAACTCAATCTAAATTTGATTCAGCTGTTCAAATTAAAACTTGTGCAACAGAAGGACAAGAAGATATTTATTATATGGTAATTCTTGTTACAATTTCTGCACCTACTTATAAAGAATTGATTTCTAGAAGAAGCAATTTTATTTCAAATATGAGTGGAGTAGGATATATTTTTCAAACTTTAGTTTTTAAACAGCGTGAAGCGTTGCTTTCTGTTATTCCTACTTTGAATATGGATAAAAAAATATTTGAGCATGCAAAACAAAATGTTACAACTTCAACTATAGCAAGTACTTATATGTTTACAAGTTTTGAAATGTGTGATGAAACCGGAATTATGATTGGAGTCAACTTACAAAATGATACGTTATGTATCGTTGATTTTTTCAATACAAAACTATATATGAATGCAAACTTCTGCATTCTAGGAACTTCTGGTGCAGGAAAAACATTTTCACTCCAATTGATTGCTCTAAGAATGCGTATGCATGGAATCCAAGTTTTTATTATTGCTCCGCTTAAAGGATTTGAATTCCGCAAAGCTGCAAATCGCATTGGTGGAAGTTATATTCGATTATGTCCTGGTTCTCCAGACTGCATCAATATTATGCAAATTCGACCGTATGATAATTCTACAGAAACGTTAATAAATGAAGGGGAGGAAGAAATTGCTATTTCCTACCTTGCAACTAAAACAGAACAAGTTCTAACATTTCTCCACCTTTTAATTCCAGACATGTCTAATGAAGAAGAACAATTAGCTGATGAAGCAATTCTCCGAACATATCACACAAAAGGCATTACAGAAGATAATGATTCTATTTATACAGAATCTGGAGATTTGAAAGAAATGCCGATTATTGAAGATTTATACAATGAAATGAAAAAAAATCCCAAATTAGAAAGACTAACAATTCTTCTAACACGCTTTATTTACGGTTCTGCAAAATCATTCAATCGACAGACAAATGTCGATTTGAACAACAAATACATTGTTATCGATATTTCATTATTAAAAGGCAGTTTGCAGGCAGCAGGAATGTTCGTAGCATTAGATTACTGCTGGGATAAAATTAAAGAAGACAGAACAGTCAAAAAAGCTATTTTTATTGATGAGGCATGGATTTTAATCGGTGGGGCTGGGGGAAATATTTACTCAGCCAAATTTGTTACTGAAATTTTTAAGACAATTCGCGGATATGGAGGAGCAGCTTGTGCAGCAACGCAGGATGTTGTAGACTTTTTTTCTTTGGATAACGGAACATATGGTAAAGGCATTATTAACAACTGCAGTGTGAAAATGCTTTTTAAAATGACAGAGCAAGAAATTGATGAAGTACAACAAATTTTCAAATTATCTGAAGCAGAAACAAAAGCTTTATTGAGCTTTGATTTGGGATGCTGCTTGTTTTCGTCAAACAATAATAAAATTGCAATTAATATCAAACCAAGCAGTGAAGAGTTCGACTGTATTACTACAGACAGAACTAAACTTAGCCATATTGCCAGCCGTAATAAACAAAAACTCAAAAAGGAAGGAACTTATTAATGACTTTACAAAATCATAGCGAATATATTGACTTTATTTATAGACTACAGTTATCTGAAAGTGAAATAAATAAAGTCATGGAATCAATGGGAAAAGAAAGAGAGGAAGCACAAGCACAGCCAGTTCCTCGTGTTATTAATTCTCGTATAGATGGTCTTGATTTTGCTTTTTATCTGGTTAGTACCTTTCGTTGTTTGAGATATTCCCAAATTCTTAGAGCTTTAGCTAATTTTTCAGGATACAACAAACCTTGTAATGCTTATTTCTATGCAGCTACTGTTTTTCACATTTTTAGAAGTACCTATATAAAGACATCAATTCTCTTTGACGATGAAAAAGAATTTGCTGCTATTAATCCAAATGTATCAAGCTCTATGATGATGAGTACTATTCTATCGTTCTGGGTATTTTTAGAAATGTTTTCATTTCAACCACGGAGCAGTACTCAAGCAGGATTTCGGTATCTCTCACGCGCAAATGGAGAAGGAATATACCTTCCACATAATATTTGGTTTATCGATAATTCCAAATTGTATGATATCTATGATGTTTCGAATGATGTCAAAGGAAATGTGATGTCCATCGTACAAACAATAAAAACACTTCCCAAAACAGATTATCGTTCAATACCAATTGCACTGATTTTACATGAAGAAGACTTAAAAACGATAGAAAAAAATGCACTTGATGCTTATATGATTGTTGCACATCTAAATAAAAAAATGTTTTTAGGAACCGATGCTGAAAAAAAATTTCAAATACACTATCCAAAGATTACTTTCTATGAAATCAATAATAATCTTCCGGTGGTAAAAGACGTTGATAAATCCAATTGTTGAGGCTTTAAACAGCAGTAGAAAAAAACTGCTAAAATTAACTGATTTGCTTAAAAAAATCAATAATCCAGATGTTCTGAAAAAGCCAAATATATTTTCACTGATTTTGATTTGCGAAAATCAATTAGAAAAAATAACAAATCAATTTAGAAATATTATTCGTGAAATTCCAGATGATAGATATCAAATTGCAATGGAAAATGAAATTATTCGAATTCAAGGAATTAAAATTTCAACCTATGATAACATTTTTAAAATTTCAATTCCTTGTTTGCTGCCTAAAAAAGAAACAGGAAATCCATCTTATATCAGAACATCATTAAAATTAGCAATGGACCAATTTTTTAAAAACCATAATTTTAGTAGATATCAAAGCCCATGTGTGATAGCCATTGTGAATTGCTATAAAACCGGAATTAAATCTCAGAATATGAGAGACCACGACAATATTGAAATCAATGCTGTAACTGATATTATCGCCTTATACTGTTTGGAAGATGACAGTCCCAACTTTTGTGACCATTTTTTATGCAGCAAACAAAATTGCGACCAAAATAGAACACTTATTTATATAGTCCCGTATAAGCAATTTCCAATATGGTATCAAAGCCACAGAATGAGTGAGGAAAATACATGATACAATTCAGAAAGAATTCATATGCTGTACGATTGTTGTACTATCTATCCTTGTGCGGAGAATTTCCATATCACTCGATTTCGTTGTTGGGAGAACATCCACGGTGTCTTGTGCGTGTTATACGAAAAATGAAAGATGAAAGCTATATCTCTCTTATCGGGAAAGGAAAATATAAAACAATCAGATTGATGAGTAGTGGAATAAAAACGATTAAGAATGTTTTGGGCAAAAACTATTACGAACATTACATGCAAATAACAAATAATAATCATTTTGTTGGATGTGGCTTTTCGAAAAAGCACATCTCTCAAGGCGAAAAAATAACTCTTAGAAATCATAGAGTAGCAGAAATCCTTTGTATGGCAGATTGTATTGGATGTTCAGTTTTTCCCTTTCAAAAACCGAAACTTAGTCCATATTTAAATCCACAATTAACAAATCGAAATTTATATTTTTACACATCCAAGGAACTAAAAAATGTGGACCCAAATCAAAAGAAAAAAGTGTCTTTTACCCGTTTGGTTGGGACTTTTTTTTTACCAGGAGGAGCATTTAATTGCTACAATATCAATGATAAAACAATAAAATGGCAAAACTATGGAGAAAATAAAATGCAATATCTTATAAAAGAAATTGCTAAAAACAATGTTGTACACTATGAAAGAAAATGGAAAATCATGGACATGGAGTCTGCATTTATTTTTGGGAAAAATGATAAAGCTATTTTGAAAATTTTAAATGAAAAACAAAAGAAGCAGCATAGAACAGAAGATTTTGAATACCTTTCTCTTGATGGAGTATATAAAAATCTTTATTATATTCCATTAAATTCTCATGGGAAAAATATGCTGAAATTGTTTTCAAAGATAGATTGGTATCCCAAAATGATTAAGATACTTTTTGGCGATAATATAGATTGGAAAAAACATTTAAATGATTATTACGATATTGAAACTTCAAAATACAAAATTGTTGTTTTTCTATCAGGTAATTTAAAGAATATAAAATATACTAAAAATATAATCCCATTTGAAAATAAATTACATTTTATCGTTTGTTTTGCATATCAACAAGAATTTTTACAAACTTATTTTGAAGATACCAATGTAAAAATTAAAGTTGTAAATGAAATCAATTTTTACAAATCTTTTTTAAAAGAGGATAGTTATAAATGCTAACACATAATAAGGAATTTCATACATTGTCTTTATTGATACAATACCTCAAACGACACAAAAAAATAGCAATCAGAATTGGAATTGCTTATGGAATATACTCTTATTTTGCAGGAATAATAGGAGAACAAATCAATTCAATTGGCCAAGAATACTATAATGTTTCGTGGAACGTTGGACAAGCACTCCAAACTTGCTTTGGTGATGCTGCTGGACTTTCAACTTTTATTTTACCCATTTTAATTGTCGTAGGAATTTGCATCCTAAGAGATAAATTCAATGCAAAATTTTCAAATCGTGATGCTAGAAATTTTTCAATTTCCAACAAAGGTATATACGGAACATCTAAATGGATGGACACAGAAGAATTCGATTCTTGTCTCAAAATAGAAACTACAGATGATACTAAAAATACAATTTTAGGATGTAAAAATGAAAAAGAAGTAATTGTTTTACCACAAAATTCATACTTAAATAAAAACATTACGGTGTTTGGCTCAGCTGGTTCAATGAAGACAAGAACATTTGTTAAAAACCAAATTTTACAAGTAGCTAGAAGAAGAGAAAGCCTTATCATATCAGATACAAAAGGCGAACTATTTTGTGATTTTGCAGCGTACTTAAACAGTTTGGGATACGAGGTCCGCCTTTTTAATTTATGTGATTTAAAATATTCGGACTCATGGAATTGCCTTGAAGAAGTCGTTAAAGACCCTGATAATATTGAAGTTAATACCCAAATATTTTGCAACACAATAATTGAAAACACAACTGGTGGCCCAAATTCTGGAAACTACTTTTGGGATAATGCAGAAATGAACCTATTAAAAGCAATTGTACTGTACGCTGCTAGTGGCTTGGGAGAATTTCGGGATAAATCAAAACGAACATTGGGAAATGTCTATAAATTTGTCATAGAAAATGATAAAAATACTTTAGCTGCAAAGTTCGATGATATTGGAATGAATTCTTGCCGTATGCCGTGGGCTATTTATAACCAAGCTCCAGATACACAGAAACAAAACATTATTTTAGGACTTGGTTCCAGACTGCAAATATTTCAATCAGAACTTGTTAGAAATATTACAAGTAAAAATACAATTGACCTTTCTTTACCAGGTAAAAAGCCGTGTGCCTATTTTATTAAAATAAGTGACCAGCATGAGACAATGAAATTTTTATCTTCTTTGTTTTTTTCATTTCTCTTTATTGATTTAGTTCGATATGCAGATTCAGAATATTCAGAAAAATGCAAAGTACCAGTTAATATGGTTCTGGATGAATTTTCAAATATCGGAATAATTCCAGATTTTGAAAAGAAAATTTCGACAGTTCGTTCAAGAGATATACGGTTAGCTATTATTATTCAAAATTTAGCACAATTGGAGAATCGTTATCCGAATAAAAAATACCTTGAAATTATAGGGAACTGTGATACCCAGTTGTTTTTAGCCTGTACGGACCCTGAAACTGCACGCTTTATATCTGACCGTTCCGGTGTTGTAACAGTTTGTGTTTCTTCTCAAGGCGTTCAGCCTAAAAATATAGTGGGAATTAGAAACACATCAAGAGCACTGCATGAAACACAATCGCACGGAAAACGTACCTTACTAAATGCAGATGAAGTTTTGACAAAACCAGCATCTGACGAATACATTATTCTCAATGGCCATCATTTTTTGAAAGTTAAAAAATTTGATTACACTCATCATCCAGATTCAAGATTTATAATGCAAAAAACAATTAAAGATTATATTCCTATTAGAATTCGAAAAAAATACAATCTTAATTTTGCATTTAAATCTGACTATAAAGAACTTAATATCAATTGGGATGATATCTTTAACAATTCAGATACTGATGAGGATGGATTAGGAACAGAAGAAGATGAAATTATTGATATTTCTCAATTGCAAGAACAAGGGGAAGACAACGATATTGAAGAAAACGCAACAGAAGTACACCCGATTGCTATTAAACATAAAAATTTATAATAAAAAACAATAATTTGTGAAACACTTATTTTTTTAGAAAAAATAGAAAAAACATATAATATAAATGTACTTTAATAAATGCATTTATTATCAACATTATCAACCATGCACATGTCAACAAAAACATAATCAAAAATAATAAAAAACAAAAAGGAGAACTTTACATGGAAACGCAAGCAATCATCACTTTAGACGGAAAACAGAAACAAATTCGTAATACTATTCGGGTCCCAAATAAAATTCACAAAAGTCTTCAAGAACTCCATCATTTTGCAAATGAAAAAATGATTCTGCAGGGGACCGTAATTGGAGTAGAACCTATTGACCCAGAAAATAAGGATTCTCAGTACGTAGCAACAATTCTGTACAATGATTGTATTAAAGTTGCAATTAATGCCACTCGTTTTTGCAGAATTAAATATCGTGAAAATTCTCAATATTCAAAATCATTACAGGAACGCGCCATTTTGAATGGGTATATTGGTGCCTCAGTAAACTATGTCATTACAAAAGTAAATGACGAAGAACAAATGGCAATCGGGGATAGGATTGTAGTCCTTGAAGGAATGAAAAGGAAATATTATCTGACACCTGACGATGAAGGCCACGCAATTATTACAGACGGCATTATCGCAGAAGCAGTTGTTGTTGGAGTCATGTATACTGCGATTGTAGTGGATATCTTTGGTGTTGAAACTACTATTCGGCTCAATGAACTCTGCTATCGCAGAATTGCAAATGCGCGGATGTTATATAAACCTGGACAAACAGTACGAGTATATGTAGATGGCATTCATATTTCAGATGGAGAGGTTACCATTCGCAATGCAAGCGTAAAAAAAGCTCTCCCAGTAGACCCATATCGTTATGCTGAAAAAGTTCTCAAAGAAGGAGCACGGTATGCAGGGGTAATTGAATACATTGACCGTAATCAGAATTGCTATGTCCACATCCCGAACGTTGATGTCGATGTCTTTTGTCATGCTCCAACTCGCACAACTGCACAGCCAATTGTTGGCTCAAAAGTCATTCTTAATCTTACTAAAATTTTTACAGGTGAAGACCGTATCTACGGATTTATTGTAGATGTCGGCATGGTTCAGTCCTTCTAATCAATTTAAGAAAGGAGAAAAAGCTGTTACATTTTTTGTGTAACAGCTTTTTTTGAATAGTTATGAAAACAAGAACAAAAAAACAATCTTTTTATGAACGATTTAATTTTACAAAGGATTATTTTTCAGCAATTTCAATTCATTTATTTAACGATATAAAAAAAGATTTTAATCAAATTAAAAAAGTAAAATTAAGAGAAATCATCAAAACATATTACAAATATTTGTTAGTAGTTATTATTACAGCAATTGTTTTACTTATATTTTTTGAATAAATAGGAGAATCAGTAATGTATCAATACCTTATATTCTTTGCTCAACAATTTAAAAATCTTCCGATAACAATTTTTTTATATGGAATATTGATTCAATTATTTGCAATTGTTCCCTTGACATATCGATTTAAACAAAAACAAATTGCATTTCGCATTAAACCACAAATTACAAAAATTGAAAACAATAATCAATATTCTATAAACAAGAAAAACAAACTAGAAAAAAACATATATCAACAAAATCACTATTCTGCCGTTATATCTACAATTATTTTATTTGGTTGGATATTTTTCATGGGATTTTTGTATGTTCCTATTGCTACATTGTCATCTCATATTTCCTCATTTCCTAACAATATAAATATGACATTATTTTCAATGAATATTTTTAAAGGACGAATTACAAATGATTTGATATTTTTGTTAGCAATATTTCCAGTAATTCAAAATATATTCAACTTAAAATCAAATAAGACAAAAAAATATATACTTATAGAATTTGGGACTCTTTTTCTATTTGTTTTCACATCAATTTTAATTTGTAAAATAAAAGACACATATTCTATAAGCACCCTAAATAGAATAACAATTTTAGATATTTTACATCATACTAATAATTTAATCAGTTTAACAACCATTGGTATATGCGTATTTTTATTAGGATTTACATACTTAATCATCAATTTGTTTTTATTTATAAAATTGAAGTATAAAAAATATGGAACAAAAAAATTAATATCATGGATAACTAGTCAAATATTCATGTTTACAATTTTGTATACTTTATTAAATTTTTTGCCAATGCGAATTATAGATTTTTTATATTTTATGGGCTTAAATATTGGTCATATTATTGATACAATATTTTTCAATTTGTACTTTTTAATAAAAAAGTCAAACAAACAAAAACAATTATGTAAAAACTAAAAAAGCGACCCACTCCGTTAAAAACCGGATGTGAGTCGTTTTTATTTTTAGCACTTATTAGCTAAAAATTATTTACTACAAGTTAAAGTAGTTGTAGCAGTTGTGGTAATCGGAACAAGTGTAGATATCGGTGATTCTTGTGATTCTTCTTCAAATGTTAGGCTGTCCATTCCTCTGAAAAGAGGATTCACAGTCGAGTTTGCTTGTTTATAACCCTTTAATGAGACCGCTAAGATACGGTCACGTTCCGAACAGTTGACTGCGTTTGTTGAGGACCGTCCTAATGTTTTGGCCAAATCTTCAGCAAGTGGCGTATTAAGAAGCCACTGAAGCCATGATTCGTATTCTACAGAAAGATGACTTTTCATTTCAGAAACAGTCAGTCCCAGAATGGAAACTGTCAAAGGAACACTCTTTTTTAATTTAGCGACACCTTTATCGGTAGCCGCTAACTTTGAAAGATACTCCAAAGCTTCTGCAATATTCTGCATTTCTTCTTGGCTAAGAGAACATGCAGTAATTGTTTTTCTAACATCAGAAACTTTGATCGACCTTGCTCCATGCAAACGTGCAATAAAGCTTAACAAACACTTTGTGCCATTTGCTGAGCTTTTAAAAATGATTGATGAAGCTTCGACTTGTCTTTTCACAAATTCTATCATACTCGGCATAGCCGATGAACGAATCAATGTAAACGTATTTAATTTCCGGCCATGATTTGTATTTAGAAAAATTGTTTGTTTCTGCAATGTAGATAAATCTACGTATTGAGTAACTGGCATACGAATACTAAGCCAGAATTTCTGAATTTCTTCAGGCAAATCCCTAAAACTTTTGTTTTGTAAACTAATGCGGAATTGTTCCGCATCATCACTTTTATTTGTGAAAACGCTATTGAGTTCGCTTTCGGATAAGTTTACAACTTGCCCTGCTTTATTGAGAATTGGACAACCATCATCAATCAATAAACGGGCAAAATCGCTTTGCATTAGTCCACAGTTAATTCCTGGGGTACAATTCTCACCAAACCGGAATTCACTATTGGTGATTTGCTTAATCGTACAAGAACGTTGCAAACCATCCAATATTTCATTTGTGCATTTATCAGTTATTTTATTCAGAATTATTTTCCCGCAATCAATTCCCATCAACATTGCCGAGAAAAACCAATCCCTATCAATTGGCTTCCAGCATAGTTCACGTTGGAAAATACAATTGGTATCTAGAGTTCCAGATTCTACCATTTTAGCAATCTGATTAAAGTTCCATGTAAATTTATTCGATTTCATTATTATTTTTACTCCTTTATTATTTTACTTTTTACTTTTAAAAAAATCATCATATTTTAGTAATGAACCACGTTCCATGTTCATTTCTAAAACTAAAGCGAATTCCTCTATACATGGCAATTTGAGTATGGAGAATTCCGTTTTTCGTAAGCATTTGAATAGTTTTCAGAAGAAACCATTCAAATGTTTTTTTGGACATGTAGTTTTTAATTTTTTCGCTTAATTCTGGATGTGGAACCCACGCATTCACTGCGCTCCATAGTAATACCATCATTGCTAATAACCAATGATGAGAAAGTCCATGAGCAATAACCAGCCCAACAACAACATACCCTGCACTTATTGCTAGATGAATCCTCGTAGCAAGCAGATTGTTTTTGGCTCTGAGTTTTTGTTGAACTTCTTTTAAGTTTGTCTTTAAAAAATTATTGTTTACTGCTTCCATTTCTTTTTCTCCTTTATACTTTATATTTTTTTACTTTATATTTGCAGTATAACATAAAAAGTATAAATAATAATAAAATAAATTGATTTTTTAAAAATATATCAATCAGATATTTCAATAAAATATCATATAATATAAATGAAAAGAAAAAGAAAGGAAAATTGATATGAACACAGAAGAAAAGAATAAAAATCCAGCTGAAACAGAAGAAACAGACAACATTCATAAAAATAATTCTTCATCAACAACTACTTCCAATATTGTTCCCGAATCATTTGATGAAGATTTTATGAAATCTATTGGAGATATGGAATTAGATTCAAATTTTAATGAAGATAAAAAAAATATTTTTAATTCTCAGAACTTATCTACAATTGCTGTACAGCAGAAAATTGAAAAGGCCCAGCAAACAATTTTAAATAAGCTGAATTCATTGAATTTTGATAGAATCGAACAACAATCAGAAAAAATTCTCGAACAGAAAAAATTTGCAGAATCTCAGCAACTCATTATTAATGGATTGCATAAAGAATTACAAGATTACAAAAATCATAAGGATGAGGCTCTGATTACTCAATTGGCACTTGAAATTATACATTTATTGGATGTTTATCAGAAGACTCTGCGAGATATGATTCAAGAGAAAGTACAAAATACACATATTAAAAAAAATATCTCAAAACAAGATATTGTAAATTCTTTTACGATGATGGAACGAACACAATACAAGATACTTCTTGCTACGATACAGGACATTGGTGACTGTCTGCAAAGGCAGGGAATAGAAAAGGTAAAGTCTATGTCCAGACAGGGGGACGTTCCCAATACAAAAACACAGCACATTGTTCGTTTAATTCCAACAAAGGAAGAATCTCTGATTAATAAAATTTGCTGTGTCGTGGGCGCAGGTTACGAGTACGATAACCGATTGATTCGTAAAGAACAAATCTACGTATATAAAAAAAGAACGTAAGTACATGAAACCCTAGAAAAAACAAAAAGGAGCTATAACATATGAGTAAAAATATTGTTTGTGGAATTGACTTGGGAACAACATATAGCTGCATTGCATATATGGATTCGAGTAATAAAGCGGTAGTTATTAAAAATGCTGAGAGCGAACCCACAACGCCATCTGTTGTTTTCTTTGAAGATAAAGAAAACGTAACGGTAGGAGAGCTGGCTAAAGAAAATGCAAAGCTCTATCCTGATAAGGTCGTAACTGCCATTAAACGCAGTATGGGCAAGGATGGCGGGAATCGGACTATTGATGGAATAACTCGTACTCCGTCAGAAATTTCATCTTACATTTTAAAGAAGCTGGTTTCAGATGCAGAAGACACCCTGCGCCAGGAAAATGTTTTGGGAGACGAAGAACATATTAAGAATGTAGTAATTACTTGCCCCGCTTATTTTGGAATGAACCAAAGAAAAGCTACAAAAGAAGCTGGCGAAATCGCACAATTGAACGTTTTGCATATTATTAATGAACCAACAGCTGCAGCAATCTCATATGGAGTTACAGATGATGCAGCACAAGAAAAGACTGTTATGGTGTACGACCTAGGAGGAGGGACTTTCGATGTAACTATGATTCGAATTACACCGAAGCCTACACGAAAGATAGAAGTTATCTGTACTGGCGGCGACCAAAATCTAGGAGGAAAAGACTGGGATGAAGCTGTGATGATGTATCTTGACAATGAATTCCAGAAAGGAACAGGAACATCAACCAGTATTTTGGACGACCCAGAAACATTGCAAACTTTAATGATTGATGTCGAAAAAATCAAAAAGATTTTATCTTTTAAAACAAAAGCACCTTTGACTATCAATGCATACGGTAAACGTTTTCGTACAGAATTAACCAGAGAAAAATTTGACGAAATTACAGAACCACTTATTGATAGAACAATTGGTTTTGTGTCTGACATCTTTAAAGAAGCAGAAAAAAAAGGTGTTTCTAAAGATAAAGTAGATGAAATTTTACTAGTAGGCGGTTCTAGTAGAATGCCGCAGGTAAAAACGAAACTCGCTCAATCTTTCCCTAATATTTCCCTAAAAATGTATGACCCTGATGAATCGGTAGCAAAAGGTGCCGCAATTTATGCGACACGGATGGATGAATTCAATCAGATGATATCAGATATTGCAGGCCAATCCGGATTATCAGCTGAAAATATTAAAAACAGAATTGCTAATGGAGAATCTGCAAAATCTATTGCCCAAAAAGCCCATGTGAATACTGAAAAAATTAAATTTATTGCTCCATCCGAAGAACTTGATGTAACGAATGTTACCAGCCGTTCGTTTGGAACCGAAGCGTTCGATACAGACGGGGATAAATGGCTATACAATATTATAAAAAAGAACACTCAAATTCCGGCAGTTGGAACTGATGAATTTTGCCCTGTGAAAGAGAATCAAAGAGATGCTCAATTCGATATTTTTGAAGATGTTTCATCAGACGACAGAGTTTCTCCTGAAACAGGAAATAAAATTGGAAAAGCAATTTTGAAACTTCCTGAAGGTTGTACAAGAGATACTCATATCAAAGTTAAGTTTATTCTAGATGAAGATGGTCTTTTAAAAATTGATGCCGAAGAAGTAAAAGAGCACCATAAGGTACATGCTGAAATTCGAACAAAGGATTTCTTTACTCCGGAAGAAAAGACATCAGCAATTCGCCGCGTAAAAAAGACAAAAGTTGAATAATACTATAACAAGAATAAAAAGAAAACCCATAAAAGGGTTCTCTTTTTTCTTTTAAAATTTTGAAAGGAGAAGCTGTTCTCAGCGAACTATGGAAAACTGCTTTATCATATTGGAATTACCTTTTGACCCACCAGAAACCGATATGGGTAAAATCGAACAAGCTATTCAGAAGAAACAGCAAATATGGCAGCAATGGACGAACAATCCTAAGCACCGTTTAATTGCGCAAGAATACCTTAACGAAATTCCTGTTATTCAAGATATTATGCTGGATTCACAAAAACGTACAGCTGAAGCACAAAAAGCATTAACTGAAAAGAATCAAATTAAAAAGAACATAAAAAACGAACTGGAAATATTAGCAGTTAAAGGATTTATTTCCGAAAAAGACATACATCTTATTTGCAATAAATATAAATGCTTTCAGATTACAGAAAAAGATATTCAAACTTTAAGTAAAGTACCCATTCATAAAATAGAATCAACTTCTAAATGGGAAATGCCTGTTTTTGATTCAAAATTTAAAAATTTAATTATGCAAATAGAAAATTATATGCATAATCTTAAAAAAAAGAATATCTCATTGTACTTTTTATATGGACTACCTGAATACTCTGATTTACAAAAAGTTCAAGACGCAGCACAAAATAGAATTAAAGAAATTTTGGAAAATGGCCAAAGTACAAATCGAAACGATATAGAACAAAAAATTGCTGGTCTTGCTAAAAACATTTTCAATAATAATCAGCAAAAAAAATGTTATGACTATTATATTTCAGGGCATAGATATTCTGATTTAAACACTTTAATCGATGAAGGAATTCACAGCAATAAAACATTTGATAAAAAATTATATCAAACATTATATAAAATAGCGGATTCAACATACCACATGAAAGATTCGGAAATTCAAACTTATTTTCAAAATTATATGGGATATGAAGGAATACCCTATGAAGATACTGTTTTTCAACAGCCTATTATACTCCAGCCATCATCTGCACAACAATCTAAGCAGCCTTTGGAACAGGAGAATGAAAAGACACTTTCTGCTCCAAAACCTAAAGATAAGACACTATTGCAATCTAATAAGGGAAAAGAATCGAAATCTCAGAATGCGTTAACTATGGCCACCGATAATGTCCGACATTATTTCAAATCTGTTATATCTCAAACAAAAAAATTATCAAAACAAATAAAAAGCTACCAAGAAAACAGATTAGAATCTGGTGCTGCTCCTAACGTACCTTTAACAATTGCAGCTTTTATTTCTGCAGGCATTTCTTCTTTAGGATTACTAATTCTGTATATATCTTGCATAATCGAAAAAAGCAATAATGCTCAGGGGGTTCTGACAATACTCAATATTGGAATAATTGCAATCTTAATTTCAACAGGTATTTTATTTTTTCCATATTTAAAATGGAAAAAATTGATTAAGAACAACAAATTAGTTTGTGAAAAAAATGAAATTATTTTAAAAACTATTCATAATTCATTTATTCCATTAACAAAACAACAAAAATCTCTCAATGAAAATGCCTATATTGCTCAGCTCAATAAGATACAAAACAAAATTGAATTAAATTATAAATCCTGTATTAACACTTTTAATCGATATATTGATATCAGTAATCATTTTAATTACATAAGTGATTTACGAAAAAATGCAGTAGGAATATTGGTTCCAATTCTGTTTCTTTTATTGGGATTTGTTGTTAAAAATTTTGGTATTACAATATTTCAAAATCCGTTGCTCACATAAAAAGAAAATGATTGCCTAATCAATATTATGCAATCATTTTCTTTTTATGTGATAGAGTATTTGATACAGTATAATATAAATAGAATACTATAAAAAGGGGAAATGAATTTATGGCTGTGAAAAATCGAATTAAAGTTTTACTTTTGTCGGCATTAATTGGATTGGGTCCATTTTTCGCTATACCAATACATACTCCAGTTTTTGCTGCAAACAAGAACACAATTACAATAGTTACTCAGGATACCAACAATAAAAGCAGCATTTCAAATATGAAAGTACATATCACAAAAAACAACAGTCCGACTCTTCACTTCTATCCAAACAGTGGTATATATACTTATGCTAAAAACGGCACTGAAGGAAATGTTTTGACGACAAATAGCTCTGGTAAACTATTTTTACAAGAACTTCCGGAAGGAGAATACAATGTTAAATATGAAAATACAGATTCAAGATATATTACTCAGATAAATAACGGTATTACATTTAATGTGGGAAACAGAAATCAAACTGTTGTTGTACCATTAATTAAAAACAGTGGCGGAACGACATTAACTGCTCTTTTCGATGATACAGGAACCACTGCATCGAATCTAACATTTCGAATTAACACATCGACTGGTGAACCTGTTTTGTTCTCATTACAAAGTGGGAAATATATATGTGGAAGGGGTTCTCGTGAAATTAAAACTAACCGAGTCGGTATGATAAATTTGCAAAACCTTCCATCTGGAACCTATCAGGTTATTCAGGTAACTCCAGTGACTGGTTATCAAAATGCAACCCAAAAAATTTTAATTTCACCTGGCACCCAATACAGCCAAACCATTTCAATTCACCGTATTAACAGTGCTTATTCGCAAACTTTCACTTCCAGTGCTCCTACAAAAGAAATAAAAGTTCCCAACAATTTAGTCGCACATACAAACCCATTTGTTTCATCGAAAACACAGCAATATGGGAATTTAAAAATACATGTCCAAGATAAATTTTCAAAACAACCTGTTTCTGGATATACTTTTGAAATTTTAAATTCCACATTTACACAAGAACAAGACAAGTCCTATATGTATGCCCAAAAAGCAGGTGGAATTACTTCTTTTAAAACAGACAAAAATGGAAACATCTCAATATCTCATTTACCATCTGGAATAATCAAACTTAGACAAGTAAATGCAGCACATGATTATATCTTAGATACAGGAATTATTAACCAAACAATAAAACCAAATGTAACAAACACCTATAATTGTTTAGTAACACCATCGGGTAGTGGTATTTCAGTTTGTGATATCAAAAATGAAGGAATTCCAAAAGTTAAACTAGAAATTTATGATAACAAAAATCATATTGTACTAGCTGGTGAAACAGATTCTACTGGAGTTTTAGAAGTTTCTGGTCTATCGGAAGGAACCTATGAAATTAAAGTTAAATCTGTTCCTTCAGGATTTCTCAAAAAACAAGGAACTATTCCCATGCACATTGGGTTTAACGGAAAGATTATCGGACTAAAGCCAATTAAATTAGACACAAGTGATGTTATTGTTCAATCTACAGCTAAACGGTCTGGATTTTCATATACGCTTTATTGTCCGGAAAATCGAAAAGTTTATACAACTTCTAGCGATAAAAACGGCAAAGCTACTTTTAAAAAAGTCAATAAAGGCAACTATGTTTTAAGCGAATCTGCTGTTCCAAGTGGCTACATATGCAGTACGAAGAAATTTACCGTTATAATCAATGATTCCTATACTCATGTTCAAACAATCTCCTTTCAGGAATCACCAAAAATAAATCAATCAAAAACAAATCAAAAAAGAAATACAATTTCAAGTATCTTCCCTAAAAACGTGATTGCCATTATCCTGTTATGTGCTGGTGCTGCAATTATAATTGTTGTTCTAGTTGCAAAAAAGAAACACAATTCTAAGGTCCAGAATCAAACTCAGAATGAAGACAACAATGGCAATAACACACAGTCTCAAACACCCATATCCAATTCCTCCTCTGCTTCAGATAAAGCACAATCCAAAGAACTTGAAATAAATACTGAACCCCGAAAATCAAAAACACAGCTCGAACAAGCAATCAAACAATTAAATTCTGAAAATGGGGAGGGGCCAAATAATGAAAACGGAAAAGGATGCAGAAGACACAACAAATGATATCCTATTTTACTGTGGAGTACATTTGATTATTCTTACAATGTCACAAACAGACCCCTGCATGGTCGAAACTGCAACTATTGATAAACAACCAATGAATATCTTTGACTTTGGGTATTTTAAAGATATTCATCCGGAAGATGCACCGCCGTGTGGTTGCGGATATCGAGCGTGGCTTTCTTATGAAAATGTACCAATCGGTATTTTACAGAAATATAAACTCTTGGTACCTGAATTCTACAGTATTCAAAAAGCTTTGGAACGGAAATTAACGAGAGGATACTGCTGGACATGTGATTCAAGTAAGGCACACGGCCATAAAAAAAGTTCAGTACCAATTATTTGGGAGTACTTGAAATAAAGCATAAAAAGTAAAGGAGTAGTATACTCATGATAGTATATTGCTCCTTTACTTTTATTGTTTAAAATTGTATAATATATATAAATACAAATAAAGGGGACAAATAAAATTGGAATATGATTCTTTTTTGTCATATTTATTTCAAAATAGATGTCAAAATCAAAATGACAAAGAATATTTCAAAAGCGCATGGAATAATTCAGATATTCCATATACGAAAATTGACAAACAAAAATTTAACTCTTTTTTTAACAGTGTAAAAACTAATCAATATCAAAATTCCACTCTTTTTATAATTGGAAGTCCATCATTCACTGATTTTATATCTGCTGAAATTATTACATCAACATTATCTCCTCATTTTTCTAGAATTCTTACAAATCTTTCTACTTATGATGGAGAACTTTCAACTGTAGAAAATACATTTAAGCGATTTGCAAATCCATGTTTTTTTATTTTGAGTTCACATGAAAAAGATATTCAATTTTTGAAAGAAAACCGATATTTATATTGGACGATATGGAGTTTTTTTGATTCTTCAATGTCTGTAACTTCATACCTTTTACAGATTGTTACTTTATTTTCTTTGTTTTACAAACAGCAATATTCTTATTTTTATCAATATATAGAATTCATTTTTCTATCTATTTTTTTAGAGAAAAAGCCACTTATAGATTTAAATAGATTGTTCGTTAGGTCTTTTGCTCCAAAATTCTGTAAACCACAGCATTATATTATTCGTTCATTTTTATATTGTCTGCTAAAAGTTATGAAAACACCATTTCTTTCTACGACTCTTGAATCCACAGGGAATATGATTTTTCTAGCTTTTCTTTGGCAAGAAAATCACATCAATGTTTTTGAGCCATATACATCTGGTGTATTGGAAAATATAAGCAAAGAAAAAACAATTGCAACCCAAATTTATCATTCTTGTTTACAATTTTACAAATGTGAATTGCATTTATCTTCTAAATTTCAAGCTCTTAATAAGAATTTGTTAAATGGAATAAATACGGCAAATTGCTCTATCAAAGAATTACAGACAAAGGAAAATACATGGTTTGTCGGCTGTGAATATGCGCATTACATTTCTGTAAAAACGAACATGCTTGCAGGTGTCTATTTTCTTGATAAGGCTTCATTGCTTTGCTTTTTAATTAAAATCCCATTTGCGGAATCAGAACATTATTCTGTTTTTTTACAAACTATCAAAAATGAATTCTCTTGTACTATTTCATATTGGAGTGGTTTCTGCTGCATTCGTATTCCAGAAGCAAAAAAATATACCTTTTTGCAACAATTTGAAAATGATTTTTCATATCAAACTTTTTATAAAAAATGTCAACCAATTGAAATCTCTTCTTTTTCGGATATTTTTCTAATTAAAGATAAGATACATTCTGCATTTGCTCCATTCGGATACGGAAATTCAGAATTACAATACAGATGCAAAGATGCTATAGTCAAGTCTTTTCAACTTATAAATGAAACAAACAAACGAGAAATGATTTTATCTGACAATGGAAAGCAAGTCTATCACTTCTTGATTCCACGAAATATTCAAGCTCCTACACTCTATGCAGGAGAGCATATCGAACTTACTTTTTTGATTCGAAAAATCAATCATCAATATTATAACCTCGTAACTACATACAAATCAATTTATACCTCTAAATTTAAAGCAGACACTCTGTTTGAAACACAACCGTCAAATACTGCTCTTTCTTCGTTTGCTTCTATGAGTCAGATGCAACTCAAAAAGTACGAAAAAAATGGATTCTATACAATTATGGATGTCCTTAATAATTACCCCACTACTTATGAGGACAATACGACCAAAAGTACAGTTCGCTCAAATGAAATTGGAACAAAAGGCTGCATTGTAGGAACAATCAAAAATTTAAAAGTTATTCCTCCTAAAAATACAAAGCTATATGTAACAATTGCAAATTGTCTCGATATAGAACAAAAACCATTTACTGCAACGTGGTTTACAACTTCACCTTATCTTTCAGAAAAACATTTCATTTATCCTGGATATTATGGGGCTTTTGCAGGAAAAATTACAAAAAATGAATTTGCAAAATGTACGAATGTATCTGTGAAAAATTACGACCGAAATGTTTATACTCTTTTAAAAGTTTTGCCAAATTATAAAACTTTAAAGGGAATCTCTATTAAAACCTATTTAAAATTAGTAAAAAAATGCTACGATAGTTTGGATAATACCGATTACTTTGAAAAATCAATTGTCGAAAGATACAACCTGGTAGTACTAAAAGACAAATATAAAATATATCATTGTCCAACGAACTTAAATGAAATCAAGGCAGCACAATATCGGGATGTTTTTGAATGCTTATTTAAATTTGCCTTGTCTTTATCAGAACGCAACATCGACGAAGTAAAAAATTATCCATCTAATTTTCAAAAAGATTCGATTGCACAACAAATTATTACCAGATTGCCTTATAAATTAACCTCAGACCAATTAAAGACTTTTAATGAAATCATTCAAAAATTAAAATGTCAACAATATGTTAACACCTTAATACAGGGTGACGTTGGATGCGGAAAAACAATCGTTGCTCTATTAATATTAGCTTTTGTCGCTGAAAACGGCTTTCAGGGCTGTATGGTGGCACCTACGGATGTTCTTGCTCAACAGCACTACACAGAAGCAAAAGCATTGCTCGAACCATACGGCATAACAGTAGCTTTATTAGTTGGTGGAATACCAACTAATAAGAAAAGCAAAATTCAAGCATCTATTGCAAATGGAGAAACTCAAATTGTCATCGGCACACATGCAGTTTTTTCTAAAAAAACAACTTTTTGTAATCTTGGCCTAGCCATTATAGATGAGCAGCATAAATTTGGAGTATCTCAACGTAAAGCTCTAACAAATATCACTCCAACCCCTCACATTATTAATATGAGTGCAACACCAATTCCTCGTAGTTTAAGCATGGCTATCTATGGGAGCCAAGTAACCATAGATACTATCCGTTCTATGCCTAATGGCCGTATTCCTGTAAAGACAGAACTAATTAAAAAAAATGTCGATGGATTTAAAAAAATCAAAGAACAGCTTGACCTTGGATATCAGGCATATGTAATTTGTCCCGCAATATCCGGAAATAAAATGACAAACGTACAAGATACTTATCAAACAATATCTGAATATTTCAATCAAACCAGGCCACAAACAAAAATATGTATTCTGAATGGAAAAATGTCTAAAAATGAAATTTCAAATAATATGTCAGAATTTTGTGATAAAAAAATCGATATACTAATTTCTACTACAGTAATTGAAGTTGGAGTCAATAACCCTAATGCAACAATTATGCTTATCGAAAACGCAGACCGTTTTGGATTGTCTCAACTACATCAATTGCGAGGTCGCGTAGGCAGGGGAGAGATTCAATCCTATTGTTTATTACAAACAGAAACAGATAATCCAAATAGTTTAAATCGACTAAAAGTTCTTTGCACAACACATGATGGATTCAAAATTGCTTTGGAAGATTTTAAGGCTAGGGGAAGCGGAAACTTATTTGGAAAAGAACAATCAGGCCAAAACAAAGACATTTTATTGGCGATGCAATATCCTGAATTATACAAACAAATCTCTCAAACTATTAGTGAAATTATAAAAGACCCAATACGAAAAAAGAAATATCAATTCCTATTAGATACAGATGAAAAAAATGAAAACTCACTTTTTTTAGATGAATGAAATATATAAAAAAGCAGTGACGCTTATGTAAAATATAAGTGCCACTGCTTTTTTATTGAAATATACATTGTATTTCTTTTTTATAATCAAATATATTACAAATAATATATAATTAAAATATTAAGTAAAATATAAAGTAAAAAAGGAGTAATAATATGGTTAGCATTTTAAATGGTACACCAAAATGTATTCAAACAAAAATCTTTAAAGCAATTCAAAAACAGACATCTGCCCTTATTTTGACAGACCGTAATCAATATTCTACTTATTCAGCAATTAAACAACCACCAATAAAACGCTATGTAGAAACCCCAGAATCTTTTCTTGTGAAAATGATTCCGTATCTCGGACTAGCACAAGAATCAAAAAAAATAGTTCCAATTCAACCTATTGTCAAGTTGTTTTCTGACCCCAATATGGGAGTATCAGAAATAGCAGCACTTATGGACGAAGAAGAACTGTATGAAGAGAATTTAAATTTATCTGCAAAAAACGAATCCAAAGGCATTCTACAAAAAACAATTATCGTACGAAAAGTGCAGCATTACCTTACAGAGAACCATTATTATTCAAAGATTACTTTTTATAAAAAAGAAATCGAAATTCTTGCACAAAATCTTTTGAAAAAAGATTATTGTATTCCTGTTGAAAGTATTTATATTACACCAATGCAAGAATATAATCCTTTAATTCTTGCATTGATAGAAGCTTTAACAAATATCCAAATTCATAATGTTCCAGTAATTATTGGATTCTTTATTTTAAAGAATAAACAACAATCCAATGTAAAAAAGATTTTTCAAAATGACTACCAAAATAAAGAAAAACTTTTAAAATATCTAATGGAAAAATCATTTCCATTTAGGAACATATGGACCCATCAAAATGAAGACTCTCCTCTATTAAGCCTAATTGACAGAAGGAATCAAACTTACTCAAAAAGAATTGATGGTTTGGCGCTATATGATTGCACTACATTACAACAAGAAATTGCAATCATAACTGACGACATAAAAAGAAAATTAAAAGCAGGAATCAAACCATCTGATATCTCAATTCAATATCCTGCAAAAGAAAATTTAGAATTCATTCAAAAAGAATTTCTTAATTGTGGAATTGAAACTCATGTAGAATGCAGTTTCTCAGAAACTGCATTATGTAAAACTATCCGTATGATTTTGAACGATGAAGCAATTACTGGAGAAAATCTTTCAGCTTTTGCAGCAGCTCCATTTTCTGAACTTAGTCAAAATGAAAGTAAAATCATTAATGACTTTTTTACGGAGTTTGGACTTTCTCAGCCTGTAGAGCAATTGCTTTCAAATTGTCCTACAGATTCAGTAGCAAAGAAAATTATACAACATGCTTTATCTTCTATTAAAGAAAAAAAGTTCCCCATACGACCGATAGAAACGATTCATACAAAAATATCTATTTTGATAAACATCCTTTCCAAATTTCAGTTCCATGTTATTACAGAAAAAAGTCAAAAATTTTTCTTAATAAATACATGGAAATGTCTCAAAAGAATTCTTAATGAAATGAATACAGCTGTAGGTTCTATGACTGTTTCAAATCAGCAATTTTCAGATGCTTTGTTGGAAATGTGTAACTATTATCATGTCAAATTCATACCTGATGTAAATTCAATTCCTATTACCGCATCTGCTGTATATGGAAAATACCTGTATGTCCTTCATGCAAACGATGGCTTTTTCCCAAAAATATCAGACTACGGCATTCCATTTTCTGAAAGAAAACTTTTGAATCTTCCACAAGAAAATGAAATATTTTACCAAAAAGATAAAGAAATACTTCTGACTTTATGGGAATCAAAAAATATCGTCATTACATTTACAGGCAAGGCAGGACATGAGAAACCAGCTTTGTACACAACAAAGCTAAAAGCTTTATTTCCAATGAATTGTTCAGAACAAAGTTTTGTAAGTAGTGAAGAATTTTTCTTTTCATTACTAGAAAAATTGCAAATCTATCGAAACACCGGATTTATGTCTCCAAACTTACAAGCACAATATTTTGCAGTTATTTCGGACCCGATATATAAATGCCGATTGTCTAGAGTTTTGCAAAACTTTGCAATAGATAAAAAGCAGTTTTCTATTCCAATACCAAAAGCAAAAACGGCTTTTGCTGTTACGGAACTAGAATCTTATAACCGTTGTCCATTTGCATATTTTGCAAGTCACGTTCTCCATCTCTATCCACCTAAAACAGATGAAGAAACTCCATTAGATGAAGGTATTTTTTATCATAATGTATTTGAAAAATTCTTTCAAGATAAAAATATTCCACAAGATTTATCTAGTTGTCTAATTAAACTACAACCCATTTTAAAAGAACAAGAACAGATACATCGCAATGGAATACTTCTTCGAAAAGAAATGCAATTTGAAAAAAATCGTATTGAAAAAAGAATTCAAATGGCAATATGGATGGCTTGCCAACAACTAAACAAAGGGAATTTTCACGTTGAATATGTAGAATATCCTATATCAGAGAAAATCAATGTAAAAGGAACTCCTTATTTGATAAATGGAAAAATCGATAGGATAGATACCAACGACGATTTCTTTAGAATCCTGGACTACAAATCTGGAAATATGGAATTTTCAGATGCAGATATTCTATCTGGCACACAGCTTCAACTACCGCTTTATACAAGTCTGTTAAGTAGAAAGGGAAAAGACTGTGCAGGAATGTACTACTTTCATATTGCAAATCCAATATCCGCAAATGGCAGTGCTGCATACCGATTGTCTGGGATTACTACCAAATCAGCAGTAGATGATACCGATTCTGAAATTTCAGAAGGCAAAAGCTCAACTGTTATTCGCGCAAAAACACTTAAATCAGGTCAGTATGCAAAATTTTCGCAAATAGGAAATATCGATTCTGAAATCAAAATGGCATGGATAACAGCTCTAAAAACAATTAGTGGAATCAATGAAGGCAAATATCCTGCATATCCTTTATATCTCCAAAACCGAAAAACAGTATGTAATCAATGTCTTTACCATGGATTGTGCCATTTCGATTTAGGCAAAGATAAAGTAAGAACAAAAGTAAAAACAAATTAAGGAAGTGCTATAAATGCATTGGACTAAACAGCAAAGTAAAGCAATTTCAACAACGGGGACTTTATGCGTGTCCGCTTCTGCAGGAACAGGAAAAACAGCTGTATTAACAGAACGTGTCGTGCAGCAAGTTCTACACGGAACAGACATTCTTAATATACTCGTTTTGACTTTTTCTGAAAATGCAGCAAAAGAAGTTAAAGCAAGAGTACAATCTCGTTTTTTTGAAATGCTAAAAGACGATTCGCTTTCACTTCAAAAGAAAAATGTTATACAATATCAGCTCTCGAAATTTCAATGTGCGCATTTTAATACGTTCCATGGATTTTGTTTAGAACTGATAAGGTCAAACCACTTTTTTCTTGGACTGCCGGACAAATTACACACTGACCCAAATAGAAATCTTATTCTGCTACAGCAATCTATTAAAAATGTCATCGGTAACGCTGCTCAAAAAAACAACGCATCGTTAGATAATCTTTACCTTCTACTTAAAGGTAAAGATAGCTTTGAAGATGTTCTTGAAAAACTTTATTTAAAAGTTAGAGAACACAAGGATTGGAAAAATTGGCTTAAAGATAGACTTGAATACTTTTACTCAAAGCCGATTACGGAAATTCCAAAGATTATCCAAGAAGTTATCCTTGATGATTTGTCGAAAGCTATGCAGTATCTGACAACAGCGCAGCAATCATTATCTGCTTCAGAATTCGACACATCGAAAGCGGATGATTTACTGTCTTCTGAAATCTCCATGTTAGATACTGACAAGCAAGAAATCAAAAATGGGAACATTCATTTTAACGGGTCTCAAATTAATTTTTCTGGCCGATTATCCACGCCCAAAGATACTCCAATTGTAAAAGAATTAAGAGATAAAGCAAAAAAAACACTCCAAATATACAAGAACTTTGAGCTAAATACGGTTCTTCAAAATTTACATACTATACAGCCCCTGGCCAACAATATTTATCACCTGCTGCTGGAAATCGACTCTACATATTTTCAAGCAAAGCAAAGGGAAAAGCTAATTGACTACGCAGATATGGAAATTTTAGCCTTACATCTTCTGCAAAAAACAAACGGATTCGTTGTCCGAAATTTTGCTCATGTATTCATTGACGAGTACCAAGATACCAGTCCAATACAAGATGCCATACTCAGCTTTTTTTATAATGCTGATATGTTTTACGTTGGAGATGTTAAACAAAGCATTTATGCTTTTCGTTCTGCAGACCCACATCTCTTTTATGATAAGTTACAGAAATCAAAAACAGTTGTAACTTTAAATGATAACTTTCGTAGCGGACAAAATATTTTAAACTGTACAAATGATGTATTTCAATATGCTTCACAAATCAGTAAAACAAATATACCCTATACGAAAGACGACCAGCTGCAGCATACGAGAGACGACTGCGATGTAATGGAACCCGTCAAAATTTCTCTTATTCAACCATTGGAAAATATGACCAATGAAATAGCTCAAATAGCTCAAATTTGTGGAGTAATCCGTACTATAAAAATAGAACTCGGCAAATCAATTTATGACCCAAACATTAAAAGAAAACGGCCGATTATGTTTAAAGATTTTGCAGTGCTAAATCGTAAATTATATGGTAGAAGCCATTTATATGAACAATTATTTTATGCAAACGAAATTCCATTTAAAATGGAACAAACTTCCAATATTTTGGATTCTATTGAAACAGATATTGTTACAGCTTTATCAGGATTCGTAGTATATCCAGATAATGACTTTTATGTTGTTACTCTTATGCATGAAGGATTATTTGGCTTTACAGATGCAGATATCTTACAGTTGAAAGAACAAGGCAGACCATCATTATTTAAGGATATGCTATCAATTACAGATGAACAAAAACCTATATTTCATAAAATTTCCTTGCTTCTTTCCTTATTTCACAAAGCAAAAGAAAAAGAATCTACAGATACCGTTGTCCAGTTACTCCAATTTTTAATTGATAAATCTGGATTCCGTGATATTTGTGCAATGAACTCGTCCCAAGGGATTCAAAATATCAAGACTCTAATTATGCTGGGAAAAGACCAACCGACCCTATACAGTTACATCCGCTACATTGACTTAATGAAAAAAGCGAATGTAACAATTAGTAATCCACAACCAAACAACGATTCTTCCGATGCTGTTACGATTACTACCATTCATCGTTCTAAAGGGTTGGAATATCCTATCGTAATATTGCCATTTTTGGATGCTGAATATGATAGCTTGGATGCCAAGAATGAATTAATTTATAATACCCGTGACGGTATTGCTATTAACAATTTAGTTGACGGTACCCGTTGTAAAAATTTCCTTACTTATGCATTTGGAAAAAAGGCTCAAAAAACAGCTAGGGAAGAAGAACTACGGTTACTCTATGTTGCATTAACACGAGCTACAGAAAAACTTTTCATTCAGGGAATTGACAATTCTAATCCGTTTGGAAATTTAAATAATTCACTGAGTATTATTCTTGCTGCAACTGCAGCAGATTCTTCAACTGGTTTATGGAAAAAAGAAAAAATATATGAAGGAGATTTAAAGCCCTTTATACAAGAATATAATCCGATTCCCAAAGAAGAATTTTTCAACAAATTCCCTATTCCACAAGTTGAAGAAATATCCAATAAAATTCAATACATTCCTGCTGCTATAACAGCTACAGAAACTGACATTGCTGAAATTTCTCCTAAAAAGATATTAGGGGAAGATACCCCTGCAGCACATACCGGAACAGCTACGCATGCATTTCTACAATATTTACAGTTTTCAAATGAATGCTGTAATGTTACCTTTTTAAAAAAGGAACTGAATCGAATGATTTCTCATTCTATGCTGACATCTACCGATGCTCAAGTTATTAACTTACAAGGCATCGCACAATTTTTTCAATCTGAACTTGGACAAAAAATTCTTAGCAGTAAAAATATCAGTAAAGAATGTGAATTGCAATATGTAGATGAGCATGGTACAATCGTTCACTGTGTCTTGGATTTGTTGGTATTTGATGATGAACAAGATATCTATTATATCATTGATTACAAAACCGACAAATGGGATATAAAACAAGAAAAACAGAAAATTGAAAACCATAAAAAGCAACTTGTCTTTTACACAAAAGCTGTTCAACAGCTTTATCCTGGTAAAAAAATAACAGCAGTACTTGTTATGCTAAACTATCCGCAAGAAATTTATTTTCTTTAATACTTATAAAAGGTCCGTTGCAAAAGAAAGCAACAGACCTTTTATATTTTTTCTTGTTCAATTAAAGATGAAAGAAAATTTTTAATGCTGTAATAAATATTTCGTATCTTAGTTTAAGAAATGATTGATATAACTTACTTTCATAATCAACAATAGGAAGATTGCTGCTATAGCTGTAAGTCATTGCAATTGTTCTCCACTCCTTCATACTTAAAATTTCTTGTTGCCACAGTTTATCAATACTGGTTAGTAAAATAACCCTAAATAATTCATTAAAAAATTCTTTTTGAATATTTGGAGCATCTTTTAAATGAGCAAATTTATGAAACACTCTTTTTTCTTGTTTATAAAAGAAGAAACTAATATGTGTAATCATTTCTTTTCGAAGTTGTTTCTTCTTATTAAAAGAAGCAATCTTAATTGTTTGTCCTGTAATTTCTCTAATTTGTTTAGTGAATTCTGCTTGTGTATTAAAATTGATTGATTTGACTGCGATTGGAATTGCTTTTTTAAAAAAATGAACTGTATTATTCATATGCAAAACACTATTTCGCATTTCATAAATGAATTTTTGTATCTTATTGTCTATTTCATCATATTGGACTTCTTGTTTACGAAAGTCATAATCCCTCTGTTCTACTTGACGTTGTGCTAATGTAAATAAATGTTCTTTAAAAAATGGAATACTAATAAGTTTCGTATTTTTCTTTTCCTTAATAAAATTTCTCCAATTATCGATTATAAAATCATCATCCATAGAAACTACAAAAACAGATGCTCCAGGGTCTCCTTGACGACCAGCACGTCCTCTTAATTGATTATCAAGCCGAGCAGAATTATGCTTTTCGGTACCAATAACAAAAAGACCGCCTAGTGCCTTTACAGCTTTTTTTTCTGCTTCTGTTTTTTCCTTGATTTTTTGATAATAACGTTGGTATTTTGTTTTTGCATTCAAAAAAACTTTAGATGGAAATAGGGGAGATGATGTTAACGATTCTACCAACTTTTCATCATAATTTTCTTCTATCATTTTTTTCTTTGCATAAAAAGTAGGATTTCCACCTAATTGAATGTCTGTGCCACGACCAGCCATATCTGTAGCTATTGTAACAGTCCCTAAACGTCCTGCTTGTGCAATCAATTGTGCCTCTTTTTTGTCATTTTTAGCATTAAGTACAACACATGAAATATCGTTTTCTTCCAAAATCTTTTGTAAAATTTCAGATTGTTTAATGGAATTAGTTCCTATAAGAACTGGTTGCTTAGTCATTTTTTTATTGGTGACGATTTTAAGAATCTCAGAATATTTGTCACCATTATTTAATTTGATAATATCAGGATAATCGATTCTTTTTGATTTTTTGTGGGAAGGAATAACGCTTACTTTTTTTTGATAGATTTCATACAATTCATTGGCACTAGACTGTAAAGTACCAGACATACCGCAGTAATCTTGATATAAATGAACTAAATAAGAAACAGACATTTGTGCTAAAGTATTCGTGGAAGCCTGTATAGGCACATTTTCTTTGGCTTCAATAGCTTGATGCAAGCAATCTGAATATTTGCGATTTTCAGCTATCCTACCCGTGCTTTGTTCAATCAACAATATTTGATTTGCACGAACTATATAATCCTTATTTTTATCTAAAAGAAAATTTGCTTTAATAGCTTGTAAAATCAAGAATTCAAAATATGAAAAGGAAATATTGTAAGAGGTTTTAAATTCTTTTTGAGCCTTTTTTATTCCCGTATCTGTTAGTAACGGTGCCTTTGCTCGTTCGTCAATGACAAAATCTCCATCTCCAGGGTCAACAGCTTTAAGTGTTGAATATACTTGATGTACCTGAGATTTTCCAAGACTGTATTTTCCACGTTTTAAAGATATCGTAAACTGCTGAATGGTATTTATTAATTTCTCATTAACCGCTTGTGGTTCCGATATTATTAATGGTGTTTTAGCTTCATCCAGTAAAATAGAATCTGCTTCATCAAGAATTGCAAACTGGTATTGAATATCTATGGCATGTCCTGGATTTTTAACTAAGTTATTATGTAGATAATCAAATGCAAAATTTTTAAATGTACCATACACAATATCTGCAGAATAGGATTGTAGTTTTGATGGAAAAGCCTGGTGTACTGTTATATGGCCAGATTTAAGTCCTAATGCTTCGAATACAGGATGCGTAATTTTATAGTCCCGATAAGATAAGTAATCATTCACAGTCATAACATGTACTTGCTGTCCTATAGCAATTGCCCTTAAAGCTGCAGGCAAAATGGCTGCAATTGTTTTCCCTTCTCCAGTTTTCATCTCTACCAAACGGCCATTGAACATTTCAATACTTGCATTAAGTTGAGAATCAAAGAGTTCTACTTCAAGTATCCTCTTAATTGATATACTGCATATTGCAAAAATGATTGGCAAATTTTTAACCGCATAGCTGATGCTTTTATCTGATTTATTGCGTAACTCATAGACTTTATCTTTTAAATCCGAAGTCGATAAATTTTGAATCTGTTTCTGATACATTTTTATGTCTTTAATGGTTTTTTTGTTATTGCTCATAATCCTAATTATTGTCTCCTTTATATAAATTCCATTAATGAGAAATAACTCAATTGGTATAACGTATTTTGTGCTGCTGTAGAAATTTAGTACTCTCTACTTAGATTCAGAGTATTCTTTTTTTGCCCATCGTGCAAAAGACCTGTGATATACATCATCGTATATCATTTCTTATCTTATATTGTATGTTAAATATGATGTCCCAAAGTAAGAACATCTTTACTGTTTTTCTCCATTTCATTGTATTCTTCTATGTTCGCAACATAATTTACAATCAGAACAAGGCAGATTGGTTACTGTACAAATAATGCGTTTATCGTTTATCGGATTCAAAATTTTTCTTGGGCGGCAACGGTAGTGGCATCCAATAAGTAATTTCTTTCTGTGTTCCCCATACATATCCATCTGTTGCTTGTTTATCAAGAAGTTCGCTTCCAGTTTTTCTTACTAAAAGCCTGTTTGCCAGTCGTGAATATCCATTTTCAGCAACAAGCACGGTTGTAAATTGCAATTTTTTGAAGTAAAAGAGAAGCAGAAAATTGTAAAATTTCCAGTTCCTTATCTTCTACTTTTTTTGATGTAAAGTTAGAATTGTCAATGCTTTTTTGAAGCAGGAAGGTAGTTTGTTCTAATGCAGCATATTCTGAAGAAGAAAGAGATTTGTGTGCTAAACATAGTTTCTTAATCTTTTCAATCTCATTTACAAGTTCTTTTGATGTAAAATCGGACATAATGATTTCTCCTTTATTTTAAAAAACATCCGAATATAATCGGATGTTTTTCTTTAAGTTACTCGGTTGTTACAGTGGAGTTAATATCATTAATTTTTACAACATCACTCTGAATCGGAATTAAAAATACAGGTTCACCATTAATTTTGGTTTTCGATATCCTGTTTGGTTTTGCCTGAATTTTAACTCCATCCATCACAATTTGAATAGTCTTATTTGCAATACTATCGGAAGAAATTGGAGTATTTCCAATAACGTTTTGATAGGTTTCGTCGAATTTTTCTGCAGTATCACTATCGCTATGCTTTGCAATTTCTTCTTTAAATTCTTCCTTGGTAATCTTGGGAGGGACCTGCGAAGCTGTGATTTTATTGGAAATGTCATCCATAATATTAGCTACTAAATTTGATGGAACCTCATTTTCAAACGTAGTTTCCATAACTTCTTTAAATGCTTTTTTTTCAAAATCTTTAGATGTTGGAATCTGACATTGTAAAAAATCAATAGCTAAAGTATTATCATTTCCTTCTGGTGAATAATATTGGACTCTATTAACATCTACTGAATCATTAATCGGAGTGGGAAAGAAAAACCCATTGTAAATTTTTGCACTTAATGCATGGTTATGTTCCACGACATTAGGTGTAATTTCCTTTTCATTGTAATTCCATAAATAATCTTCTCCAACATCATAAGGAACCAATCCAATAAAAAGATAATTCTCATCATCTGTAAAATCACTTGTAGAATTTTTTCTTGTACAGCGCGAACCTTTTTGCTGAATATGCCATCTGGTAAAAATAGAAACAGCAAACAAAGAATCCGTATGTTCAATTTGCAATATATTTGTCAACAATTTTTTTAGCAAATCGCGATAGTTGCTGTCTCCATTGCGCAATGCTTGATACACCTGATAAATTTGATTTTGCGGTCCGTTAGATTTACAAGCTTCATTCGAAAATTCTAACTCTAAAAGTGTTTTTCTTGGCCTTGCATTAAAAAAGGTAGATAACCAAATTCTAACTTGGTCGGAAAAATCTCCAGGTCCTTTGTTGTAGCTATTTGGAAATCCTTCTTTAAAATATTCTAATGCGTTTTTTTCTAAGTTCCATTTTGCAATAGCCACAGATGTAACTGCAAAGCTATCACTGTCCATAGCTTTAAATTCTTTCTTCATTTTTCTAAAATGACTTTCATCCATAGTTTATATCTCCTTCTTTAATTTTTACTTTATTTATTATTTATTTATTTTTATTATATCATATATTGACTTATTATTTTTCTTGGTGAGAATTTTTTAGCAAAAGTATAAAACAAAAAGCAGCGGCATAACACCGCTGCTTTTTAAAAAAAATAGATACTAATATGACACAAATTAATAACATACCTCGATTATTTTTAACCCAGTTATTTTGATACTTGTACCTTTTTCCAGATTAATATTCTCTATTTTTTTATTCCACATTGCAGCACTAAGATTCTCTTGTAAATCTATATTTTTTCCTTGAATTTGAACTTGGCCGCTGCCAGATTTAGCAACGAACGTAACAATCCCAGATTGAATTTGAGAACCAACAATATATTCACCTGAATTTAACTGCACCGTTCTTTTGACTTTTCTTTTAAAAACTTGATTAGTATCGACATTTGAATATGCAGATATTGCACATTGAGATACCGTTATTTCAACATTTTTCTGCAATCTTATGCCTGTTTTATAAATTATTCCTTGTTTTGTCCCCATACAAAAAACTTTTGGGCCAACTAATAGTTGCCCATTCCCATTCTCAACAATAAAATCATAATTGCCATCAGGGATATCTGTACCTACTTTATAAAATCCAGGATACAAAGTAACATGATAGTTATAGCTACGTTGTTTTGTCTGAGGTATAGCAATGTAATCAGAAAATGCCGAAACAGAAGGCAAACTGGACTCTGTAATGCTGCTACTATTAGATGCATTGCTGTTTGATACGCTAGAACTGGATGCAGTGTTTGATTGCGTCTGTATATTTGCATTTAATGTGTTTGGAGCAATTTTAGGAGCTGATTGTGATGATTCAGTTCTTTCAAATGAATCAAATGATTCCACATTCTGCTTTTTTATTCGATTCCCAAATGTATTAGTCAAAAGACTCATAATAAATCCAAACAACAAGAAAAAAGTTGTTACTATTAAAATAGCTCTTCTAGCAATAGGGTTGTTTTGATACTTTTTTGTATTCCTATTCCAAATAAAATAAAACAAGCATATAATTCCCACAAAAAAGCAGCATAAAGAAATAACTAATAGTACACTCATTTTTATCCTCCAAAAATTGTTATATAAACATCTATTTATATTATACGGTATTACATCTTATGTTTTTGAGGTCACTATACTGTATAATATAAACAAACAAATATGGAGGAACTTATTATTATGATTTCAAAAGATATTCTAAAACGAATTGGCGTTTTCGGTATCACAGCGTTAACTTTATGTACTGGTGTTAAACAATTAGCATATTCTCCACAGCGTAAGCAACCCAAAACCCAAGTAAGTGTATCCGGAACAAAAATGCAAACGAATAAAACTGCAGGAACAGTTTTGTCTTTTAAAACAGGCACACAAAAACCAGAATCATCTGCCACCACTATTTTAAAGAATGGAGCTATAGCTTCAAAGACAGCAGATAATTATCAATCTTATAATAAAAATATGTTTTGTAAAAAGGACAACACCGAAGTTTTTTTAGACCCCAGTTTTGAAAGCCCCTATCTAAAACTCGAAAAGGGAACTATGGTCCATGTATTTGGTGCTTTTGTTCCAGACATGGCTAAAACAAAATATTACAAAGTATATACTGCTTACAACACACAAAAAACACAATATATTAAACAAAGTGATTTAACAAACGATACTATGTTTCAAGCAGCAAATAAAGTCGTTTATGCAAAAACAAAAGGCAACGGAACATTCGATTATCAGAATCCAAAAGCAGACGTTTCATTTCAATCAGGAGATAGCTTTTGGGAAACAGGTACATCAAATAAATATATAAGGGTGTCAATAAACTATAAAACAACATACATCGATAAGAATTATATTACTGATATTATGACATTTACTCCTACAAATAAAACATTATTTGCAAACGGGAATATATCTTACTATGATAATCCAAATGGCAGCATTCAAAATTATATCCCTATAAACACATCAATTTCTATTTTAGGAACTTCAAAAAACTGGGCCAAAATTCGATATCAAAACAATATATATTACACTCCAAATGGAAATCTTTCAGAGAAAAAAGTTATTATTGCAACTATCCCCACATTTATTACTGCAAATACACCGCTCCAAGAAAACAGTACATTGGGCAACAAAATTGTAAAGTTTGCTTTGCAGTCTGTTGGAAAGCCATATGTATGGGGAGGAACAGATTTACAACATGGTGCAGATTGTTCTGGATTTGTGCAATCAGTATACAAATCTTTTGGTATTACATTGGCCAGAACAACATACGACCAAATTAATGAAGGAAGCTTAGTCCCTAATATCTCTGCTGCACAGCCAGGGGACCTCGTATTTTATGATATAAACAATGATGGAATTGCAAGTCATGTTGCCATTTACACGGGTAATAATACTATCGTTCAAGCAGCAAACTCACGAGATGGAATCATCACTTCGTCAGTCTATAAACCAGGAGCTATTATGCGAATTAAAAGAATCGTTTAAAATCACAAGAAAGAGGAGAAGAGCTGAATATTTCAGTTCTTCTCCTCTTTCTTTATTATGTCAATACCCGAAAATTTACATATAATCTTTGTAGATGTTAAATTCTAAGTTCAAAAATTCCAAGGAGGCTCAAAAAATGAAACCAGAAGACTTATATGAAGAACCCAAAAATGTAGTAATGCAATCTGGGTCTAACGACATTGAAGTAGGAAAGGATGAAACACAAGAAATAGCTCTAATACATCAAGAAACGAAATCGAATAATTCCACACCGTCTATGGTTCACTCTAAACAAGTTCCTTCTGCCCCTGTCCAAACAACAAGCAAAATAGACCATCTGAAGGACAACCTAAAAACCTTTTTTTCATCTACAATTGGAAAAATCACATTCATACTGATTATCGCAGTCTGTGTTATCTGTGCTATTGTCGGTAGCGCATTATACAAGACTTATAAACAAACATACCGTCCTGTACTTCGCATTGGAAACTACGATGTCTCACAGTTAGAATATGATGCATATTACAGGATGGTTTATATGCAGGCCTACGCAAAAAATTTTGAGTCCGGTAAAAGCAAATTGTTTGATATTAATAGCTCTAAATTTTTAAATTCAACTCAGTCTTTAGAAACAGGAAAAACGTGGAAACAATATTTGCAAGAACAAACTGTAACTGCAATCGCAGAAAAAAATATTCTAAAATCAGAAGCACTTAAAAATAATTACTTAACAGATACCGATAAAAACTGGGCAAAATTTTTAAACACTGCAAAGACAAAAGCACAAAAATCTAAACTTTCTTTATCAGACTTTTTAATTAATGAGTATGGTCCCAATGCGACTAAGAGCAATCTTAAGCCAATAATAGAAGATTATTTTTATGCTTCAGCATATAGTTCTCATAAATTCAACGTTCTTATTCCTTCTTCAGATAAAATTGAAGATTACTATGAACAAAACAAAGATTATTTTGATGTTGTTGATTATGGAGATGCTATTCTAAACGATGAAAATACCGCGAAAGAATTGTATAATCAAACCTACAACGCAAAATCTTTTATTGCAACTTCTCAAAAATACACTAAAAATGTTTCAATTTCATATGCTGTACCAAAGACTAATGTCCCTGATACTATCGCTTCTTGGCTTTTTACCAGCGGACAAAAAGATAATTCTACTGCTATCATTAAAGATGATGCTACAGGAAAATATCACGTTGTATACCTCATTAAACGATATCGGAACGAAGACCCATCGGTAGATTATCAATCCATTGTCATTGCAAAATCAAGCAATAATAAGAATGTCGCAAATAAATTACTTCTGCAGTTACAAAAGGACAACGACGAACAAACCTTTGTGCAATACACAAATCAATACTCACAAAGTTTTTCTCTAGATTCAAACAACGGATATATCAACAAAACTGTTTCTACTAATAACAAAGCAATCGACAACTGGCTTTTTGACCCTTCCCGAAAAGAAGGAGATATTGAGTTATTCGAGACACCAAATACTTATGAGATTGTCAGATTCAGAAAAGAAGACATACCCAAATGGCAAGTTCAAGTAAAACAGACAATCGCAGATGCGGCATATCAAGCATATTTACATATGTCGCCAGTTCAAATAACAAAAAGATATCAATCTTTAGCAATAACAAGTAATTACATATCTTTTGATACTCCTTCGATACTTGTATTTGGCAATCATATCATTTAAAAAAGGAAAAGTGCAGATAACAATTTTCATTTATCTGTACTTTTCCTTTTTTATTTTAAATTTTAGTTGTATTTGCTGTGTCGTATTTACACACTACGAATTCCAGAATATTAACTATTATTTCGTATTGTTGATTTAATAATTGACTATTCTTTTAACTCAAAATCAATAAAAACAAGTGCTTTTTTTACTGATTTTTCAGAACACAAAAAAGCACTTGTTTTTTATATGCAAAAGCAGGTTTTATCTACTATTTGATTAATTAAAAGCGTAATGCAGAAGCCCTTCGATTACGGTACACTCTTTTTAAGAGCTTAAATGATTTGGTCGTTTGTAAAAGGAATATACCCATATAAACGTTGACGAGAAATATTCAATTTTTTTTGAATTTCGCCTTTGGTAAATCCTTTATGCAATAATTCTGATACTTTACGTGCATTATTAGAAAACATAATTCCTGAATATAACAATGCTTTTTGTATTGTATCCTTTGTTAATGACATCTTTTGAGCAATATTTTTAATCGACAAACCTTGATTTTTCATATTACAAATTTCTTTAATCGTTGTTCTCGAAATTTTCTTTTTTCGATTATCATCTTTTACTGTGGATGAATCTATCAACAAAATCGATTTACTCTTGCCATGTACACTACGTATTGTCTTTTGTCCTACTGGTATATGCTTCCTCCTAATTGCTGAATAAATAGTCCCTGGAGTTTTATCCTGCAAAGAAGCACAATCTCTAACTGACAACATCATAAATAAAACCCCTTTATGAAAAAATCTTTATTTATATTATAGCAATGATACTTGCCTATGTCAAGATAAAAAAATAATAATTAAAAAATAAAAGTAACTATTTAAACAATTTGAAATTTTTTTAATGAAAATATGTTTTTATTTTTTAATATCAACACCTTAATTTACATTTTGTTATATCAGAACGAAGTTCTTCTATCTATTCATTTTTTAAACAATAAAAAACGCCTATCACAAAAAATGTGATAAACGCCTTTTATTGTTCGAAAAATATAAAATTAATATGTTATTAACCGAAGGTCTGCTACATCTTTATCTGTATACATTGCCTCCATCTCTTTAAATTGTTTTTCTAACTGATGGGGAACCAAAATTATAAAATTCCCCTTTTTAAAACTTGGAGATACAAAACGATAACCAAATCTTATAATTGAACTAGGAAGAACTAATATCGGTTTATTGTTATTTAATATTAAAGAATTGCTTCCAAGATAACGAATTCCATAATTCAAACAAAATTGCACATTTAAATCACCCCAAAAAGCATATTCACATATCTTCTTTAATGAACGAGGACAATTAATTTTTCCATTTAATTGTTTGCAATTGGCAAAAGCCCCAGCACTAATATTCTCAGTGTTTTCTCCAAGAATCAACTGTTCAATACCAGAACCACAATATGTATAATTTTCAATTTTTTTTTGCGAAGTAACAAGTGTTCCATTTATATTGTTACAACCTGAAAATGCTCGATTACCGACTGATGCAAGCATCGAAGGATAAGAAGAACATTCGTTAGGTACCCTTTTATAAAAAGTTATTGGACCCTTTATTCCACTATTATAAAAAGCGTAGTCTCCGATTGCTCTTAATTCATCCGGAAAGTTTGGAGGGAAGACATAGTTTGAACAACACCTAAAAGAACTATATCCAATCCTCCGAAGTCGTTGAGGCCAGAATACCTGAGTTACCCTATGTTTATCCCCATATGCAGCTTCATCCCCAATACTGAGCACTGGAATATTGTGTTCATCGTCGTACCAATCTGGAAAAATAAGCTTGTTATCTGCGTTCTTGTGAATTTCTGAATCAAATTTAATATGCGCGACTTCTGCAGCAAGACCATCTGATTTTAGGACAAAACTGCAATTATGTTTATGAATTGTTTTTTCCATATTATTACTCCTTTTTTATTACTTTTTTTATTACTACCTATTTAACATTTTATATTAAGAACAAAAAAATAGTTCCTATATATATTGTAAAATTCACAATATTAAAATTCCATATCAACAATTTTAAAATTTCTGACCCATAATATGAAATCCTAAATTCATTTCTGCATAGCAACAGATATTTTGCTAACACTGCATAATTTCTAAAAGTCTATCTTTCTTACACAACAACCAATGTAAAAGAACATACATCCCCAATACCCATACATGGACAAAAGCACAAAGATGAAACTTTCTTTCAGTCTATTTAAAAACTCGATTCAATAAAGATAATCGTACAGCACCCGAATACACCGTTTTTGTTTCTTTAACTATTCAAATTAACCTTTTACCTCTTATATTTATTTTCACTTTTAATATCATTAACTTAAAAATATTTTAAATTGTTTAATTAAGCAATATATAATAAAAACATAAAGTAAAAATAAATAGTTAAAAGGGGAACAAAAAAATGCTTCTTAAAAACATTGTTCAAACAAATAATGGGAATATTGAAATTTATGTTAATTTAAGAAAACGTCATCGAAACAACAATTTTTTCTATAGCCTTTTAGACATGACCTTTACTTCAAAATCAAGCACAAATGCAACATTACAACTTGCAATTCCAAACCATTGGGAAGGCATCATAAAAAACGAATGGAATAATACATATCATACAGAAGATATTCCAATTGCTGAAATTGGTACAAGAAACTCATGTCTCAATCTGGATTCTCGAAGTTCTATTTACGACCAAAATTGTTCTTTAACAAAGATTGTTCTTCCCAATACATTGGAAGTAATCAATCCCACATCCTTATCACATTTGATGGGAATTAAAAAAATCGGAAAAATTGTTTTTCCATACAACGCAGATTATTCAAAAAAGACATTAAAAATTAAGGATTATGCTTTTGAAGGTATCTGCTTACAAAACAAAAAAATCATATTCCCAGAATATAAACAAATCAATTTTCAGAAATTTGCATTTGCAAATTTAAATGAAATTTATATCCCACAAAAAACTAAACTGCATTGTGTCAAAAGTAATGCTGATGCTCTTACAAAATGCAAATCATCAGACCATGCACTTATAGTCAGATACTAAAAACAAATTAATTTTTAAAAGAAGGAATCCTTAATGAAACAAATTTACTGCAAAAACGAATTTGAATACATGGCTGTAGATAATCAAATCATTATCCTCTCCATTTCTATTCATTCACCTAAAATCATTTTCCCAAATCTACTGTCATATAAAGAAAAATCTCTTCCAGTTACAGCAATCTCAAGCTATTGTTTATATCCATTAAGACGCAAGAAGAAACTTGCCAGTATAATTGAATTGAATTTGCCGGATTCTCTTGAATACATAAGAGATTATGCCTTTGCTGATGCTTTTCCAAACAGCACGGAAATCAGAATCAGCTTTACAAACAGCATCAAAAAAATTGGTGCCAGCGCATTTTTAAATTGTCCAATCTCTGGAACTATTGTCTTAAATAACGCGGAAGTCGATTCTACTTCGTTTTTAGGAACAAACATCTCAACAATAATGATTCCTCAGTGCAACAAAAATTGTATATTCTATAAAAGCTTGGGAAAGAACAAAGAACAAATCAAACTTTGCTCTTATTAAGCTATTATTAAAAAGACAGAGCACTCAGACATCCCGTCTTCAGCTCTGTCTTTTTTTTGTCTTTTTTACACTTTATCAAACAGTATATTCCTGAATTCTCTATTTGTAAAAAAATGATTTTAAAGGTATGATACTCACTTTATTTTTTTAATTTATAATATTTTTATTGATTATCATATATATAAATGATATAATATATATAAATAAATATACAATATCATACCTAAATTTTTGTATAAATACAAGACTAACCATAAAGAAGAAAGCTTACGAGGTAATAAACAAATGAGAAACATAGAGGACATTTTAGAACATGAATACAGCACTAAATTTGACAAACTACGAAAGAATCGTGTATTGCAATCTTATTTTAAATATGGGCCTGCCAAAATAAACTTTGGGGAAGGCCATGTCAATGCAGTCGGTTCACTCAAAAAGTGTCTTACAAAATTCGAAAAAACCGGAAATACAGAATACCTATGTGATGTTGCGAACTATGCAATGTTCGGATATATGTTTCCTCAAGACGGTCAATTTTTTAAAGCAACGAACAGCAGCGAAAGTGCTGGAACAGACGGAAAACCAGTTGGGGGAGATATGCTTAATGCGTGATAATCCCATTTACAACCGCTGCAGCTTAATAAATCAAGTCATTAGGAGAAAAAACCATGTTAAATTCATATTTGCGTATATTTATTGAGCTATGCATTGGCGGAATAATCAGCGGACTATTAGTAAGTATTTGGGACGGATTCTTGACCAAGATTCAAAAAAAGGAAAATCAAAAGCAAACACAAAATCAAATACTGAGATTTTCTCTTTTTAAATCACAAAAAAATCATTTCTTTAGAAAAAAATAGATATTTTAAATTTTAGCAGTCTACCTAAAAATGCAGATTCAAAGGAGGACAATTTGAGCAGCACAGAAACGAGTCTTATATTAACTAACTTTTTGAGCTTTTTACGAAACTCAAAAAAACAATATGAGAAGCAATACAATATAGTGGGTATGAAAGACAAAGAAACATGCGATTACCTACATAAACTCGAATTAATACCACTTAACTATCACATAGACACTACATTCCACGTGTTTTAAAAGAAAAAGATAATCCCTACAATAAAACAACTTGTAATCGTGGTAAAACACAGAATCAATCTATCTGTTATGAAAGGGACAATATCAATGACAGGAAATGAATATCAACAACTTGCTCTTAAAACAGCGGAAGAAAAATGTCGGAATCTCAACAATTTGGGATTAGGGCTTATGGGGGAATCAGGGAAAGCAGGAGATGCTATTAAAAAACACCTTTGGCAAAACGAACCTTTAGATAAAAAATACATTATACATAAATTGGGCGCAGTACTGTGGTATATGGCCGTTTTAGCAGATGTTCTTGGAGTCCAGCTCGATGATATTTTTAAGAATAATATCAAAGAGATAAAAGCAGAATATCCAAAGCTATGGGAGCAAAATAGTAAATCAAATTCCCAAATGTAAAAAAAATATGGAGGCAATGTGAAAATGAATAAAGGAAATTTCTACAAAAAAATTGGCAAATCAACATGGCTTCCATTTTGGTTCGGCAACAAATTCAATAAACGTTTGATGCAAAAACGAGTAAGGAAGGAAAAGAAAAATGACAGATAAACGTAAACACGTAATTTTAGATTCTGCAATTGGTACATATGGAATTGAACATCAAGAAGATAAATGCATTGAGGAAATGTCGGAATTAACAAAAGCAATTTTGAAATACCGACATGCAGAGAATGAATCCGAAAAGCAAGCTATCCATGATAACGTGATTGAAGAAATTGCAGACGTACAGATTACATTAAACCAAATGAAAATTGTTTTTGGTGACACACAGTCACAAGAAGAATATAAGCTAAACCGCCTGTGGGCGCGGATGGAGGCTAAAAATGAGGCCAATCCTATTTAACACTGAAATGGTAAAAGCAATACTGGACGGCAGGAAAACTACTACACGGCGGGTGATTAAGCCAAAATGTAAGCGTAATTTCATTGGAACAGATATTCGACACAAACCAATGGAGTGCAAGCTAGTAGATGATGAAACTCAAGAAATTATTTGTAGCCCTCAACCGCCATTTACAGTCAATGATATTCTTTATGTGAGGGAAACATGGCAAAAAAATTGTTGTGGGACTGGATGGCCATGGCTGTATAAAGCTAGTCCGGAGTATAACGAATATGAGCCAGATGGGTGGCGCCCGTCAATTCATATGCCAAAGGAAGCTGCTCGCATTTTTCTCCATGTAACAGCTGTTTATGCGAAACGGCTGCAAGACATGACGTGGAAAAACGCTTTAGAGGAAGGAATAGCAGGGGAGTTTGAACATTATGAGACTTTCAATGGAGGATTCTTTGAAAGTATAGATGAAATCAATTCTCAAAAAACGATGTTAAATTTTAAAATATTATGGAACAGTACTATCAAAAAATCAGACATTGACAAATATAGCTGGGCAGCTAATCCATGGGTGTGGGTTATTTCTTTTGAACGGTGTGAAAAAACAAAAGAGGAATAACGCTGAATATAAAAATAACGTGGAAAACATTAAAAAAAATCAAAGGCCCTATCATACGAGCGTACTTAACTAATGCTGTCATTAAGCATGAATAAAATCAAAAAGTCGGAGGGTGCAACGGATTGGAACTTAGCTTAATTGAAAAGACAGAGCACACTAAAATTAAAGTTGGCATAGAAAAACTCAAGACGTTCGCAAGTTTCATTCATGGATATATTGACAAATACGGTGGCAGGGAAATAAACAGGAACTCTCGATTTGCTTATTTTGAAATCAATGCAAACTTGCTGAATTCGAAACGGAAAAGATTATCTCTTTTCTATTTGCTATTCTGCTCATCTTTTTTATCATTGGCTAATAGTCCATAAAAAAGAAAAAAACAGCTAACGCATGAATCAACGCATGGTAAAGGGAATAAAATGTTTCATCACCCAAAAGGTCAAAAGGTGATGCCATTATGGACAAAAAGAAAAACAGCCATAAATAGCTATAAATAATGGATGGTTTAATCGTATATACTTTGTCGTATTCAGTGAATATAACAGCACAAAAATTATTTATTACAAAAAACAAACTAAAACTAATCTGCATTTTATAAGGAGGAAATCTATGAATATGCATATGAATACATGGTTAACAA
>ENA-UOOR01000103-UOOR01000103.1-fermentation-metagenome-genome-assembly--contig:-NODE-103-length-117893-cov-51.057435_pt1 | contig 117893 bp, 127 predicted proteins | sample MGYA00245780_ERZ724029 | MGnify/ENA primary metagenome ERZ724029 (study PRJEB28704, sample SAMN03018315) | fermentation metagenome | biome: anthropogenic terrestrial biome; feature: soil...
TGAGATGCGTAATGTTTCAAACGAGAAAAAGCGACAACTTCCTTGACAATCACCGTTTCTTTCCTGTCATCGGTGAGGATGAACACGGCACCATGGTGCCGTTGGACTCAACACAGGTGCTCACAATTCCAAGAACCATCTTGGCTACAGAGGTGGTCAAGCGCGGCTTTATGAGCAACCTGTTATTTGCCAATATTTCTGGGATATTCGCTTTGCCAAAAGAGATCGTCGACGGTATTTTGAGCGAGCTCCCGGTCGAAAAGCAAGGAAAAAAGGATATGTCTGCATCCGCTGTTGACTTGACAGGGATAGAGGTCGACGAAGACGGCAACGTGGTTGTCCTGCCTGAGACTGTGATAAATAAACAAAACGAGCTGTTTGGCGACAAAGTGTATGATATCTCGCCGGTAACAGATGCCATTGAACAGTCCTTCGCAGATGTTCCATCAAAATCCCATGTTTCGCATAATATCACCGCCAAGATTGTTGATGTTGCCATGGACTTAGCGAGACCAATTATCGTGGACACGGTCAAGACCGGTTTTGAGTTGACAAGTGCGCAAGCGGATAAGATTGAAAAAAAGCTCAAGGATGCTATTACCGAAAAAATAACAAAGGTCGAGAACGAAAATTACCAGAAACAGTTTGAGGTCAAGCAGAAGGCTAATGAGGAAATCAAAGTTGCAGAAGAGTCTCTCAGGGAAGATGAGCTCGAATCGGCTATCAAAGAGATAGAAGCCAAGCAGCAAGCGGAATTTTATAGATTGCAAGCTGAGTTTACAAAGAACCTCAACGAAGCCATCAAAGAAACCATCGAAGAACAGAAGACCGTACAGGTGGAGGAACAAGCAAGGATCAAAGCAGAGAAAAATAAGGACTCAAAGGAAGAAGAAATCCGCGGTCATCTGCGAGGGTTTGCGCGGACAATTCCCGGCTTCCTGATGGCCTACGGGGAGCGGGATACAAGGCTCAGCAACTTTGAGGACTTTACCCCGGAGGAGGTATTCCTTGAAGTCACCGGTATTACAGAGGAACAGTTTAGATTCCTTCGAGACGGGGGGCCTTATACCGACGAAAGGACCGGTGAAGAGAAAAATTTCGGCGGGGGCCTATTCAACGAAATAGTATTTGATGAGGCGATACAGGAATTTCTGAATATACGCGAAAGACTTGCGGATTATTTTGATGAATCCCATGAAGAGGACGTCTTCAACTACATTCCTCCCCAGGAGACTAATCAGATTTTTACGCCGAAACAGGTGGTGAAGATGATGGTGCAACAATTGGAGGATGAAGACCCCCATGTGTTTGAAGATCCCGACAAGACCTTCATTGATCTGTTCATGAAGTCCGGCCTTTACATCACCGAATTGGTTAAGCGCCTATTCAACAATCCAGTTATGAAAGAGAAGATACCCGATAACGACCAGCGCTTAAAACACATTCTGGAAAAGCAGCTGTACGGACTGGCGCCCAGCGATATTATCTTCCATATTGCTACGAACTATATTTTCAGTTTTGATACGGAAAACAGAATCAGCCGTGAGCATTTTAAGTGCGCCGATACCAGGCAAGCTGTTAAGGATGGGAAACTTGATGAGTTACTTGCCGCGACATTCGATGATCTGAAATATTAGAGTTGAAACGGAGGGAGTGAGTAAAAGAAATCTCAAAAAATAAATGCCGAGCTTTTAGGCGAAGTCCTCTCCATAATAGAAATAATATGGGAGATAACCTTTTGTGCCGATAATCGTGAGTTCATCTCGAAGGGGGTTTATACCAAAGATGTAATTTAGGGCCTATTTTAATAGCAAAAAGTGTTCAAACTCAATTGACGTTGACAAAGTGAATACCAGCAAGCGGGTAATGCTGTGCTAGCGATTTTGGCAAAAGCTATAGCGTAACACCTTTGTAGATATTCCGATGCTGAAAATGACCAAGGATAATCACTAGAAAGGAAGTTATGCTTGCACAGTTCTTAATTTTACTGATGTTTGAACTGAAATATAAGGAGAGGGCATCGGGATGCTCTCTATTTTTGATAATTGACGAGTAATCATTGTACATGTATAATATCCTTGTCGTAAAAACTTTTTTTTGAGGTGGTATCTATGTCGTTTAATTTCAATTGGAATGCTGTCAGTGGAGGGGCTCCTTATGTTACAATATCCTCGATATCTATTGCCTTTAATAGTGTCTCAATTGATAAGCTTGGCAATCCTGGAAAAATAATCGTTGGATTTGATGAGGAGCAATGTGCGATTGGCGTAAAAGCCTACTCTAATGAACCAAATGTTAAGCCATACGTCTTTGCCAACAGAGTAAAAAACGGGTGGGTTCGTATTGGTTGTAGAGATTTTATTAAATATCTGAGTGCATTGACTGGCATTGAGTTTAGCCCTGCTAAAAAATATGTTGCAAGGTATGACATAAAAGAACAAGTACTGTTTGTGCTTGTCAGTGAGCATGCGGAAAATGACGGGGACAGCCAGGATGGATAATCTGCGACAAGAATAAAACATAACTAGTTGACTTATGGAAAAGTGTTTGTTACAATTTCTTATGGAAGTCACTGCGAAATAGAAAAAGGACTTTAGAGAGTTGGCGCTCTTAAAAGTCCCTCGGCAGGCAACCGGGAATATAGTTGCAACGTGCCTATGTACAACACGTATCGTAACACAAATCTCACCCAATTGCAAGACCTGCCGCCCAAGAAATCTATGGGAGGTTGTTTGGTGTACAATTGGGTTTTTGTTTTTCAGTTTTAATATATAACTTATTATACATGGAGGATTGCGTAGGTGAAAGACAAATCACGAGATGATATCGAAAAATCCTGGTTGGTTCGCGGTGCTAGATATGATAAATACGATATTCCTTTTATTGAGACCGCTACTCACATGCCAACTTCACTGCTGCCTTTTTCTAAAAGCAACAGTACAACCGACTTTTCACCTTGGGTTCATTTTTATGAACAGGATTATAAGTTCGCACGACTCTTGAACCAGCCAGAAAGATACCTTGCCCGATTAAAACGATTTGGCGGCATCATTTCCCCTGATTTCAGCATTTGTCCTGATTATCCGTGGCCACTGCAAATAAAGAATAAATACTTTAATCATGCACTTGCTTACTGGCTGTCTACCCAGGGTATTCCTGTCATACCGAATGTACGTTGGGGCGATGAACACAGCTATGACTTTTGCTTTAACGGCATTGAAAAAAATAGCGTTGTTGCCGTTGGTACGCATGGTCAGTTGCAGAGAACTGACAATAAGAAAGTATTTTCGGATGGTCTGCCTGTTATGGTTGCAGCGCTGTCACCGCACACCATCATTGTGTACGGGAAAGAACCCGATGATGTCTTTGGTAGATACAAGAAAGCTGGTATCAGGATTGTCCGGTTTTCCAGCGCAACGGAGCAATATTATCTTAGTAGAAAGGGTGTAGTAGCTTAATGGGCGGAGGATATAGCAATAAATTTACTGGTACGCGAGGTTCGGTAGGAGAACATCAACATTATCAGACTACAATATTTGACAAAACACCAGTGCGAACAAAATCAAATGAAGTAGGTGTAGGTGCTGTAGGAGGCGGTGTTGTCTCGTCAACAAGAATGAAGCAATGCTTTTGTTGCGAGGAATACACAATTCCTACAGGAACCGAAAATGAAACTTGCCCCATTTGCGGATGGATTGATGACAAGTTCCAAAACTCACATCCTGATAGCCTGAACGGGAAAAACCCTCTTACTTTAATTGAGGCTCGCAAGCTTTACCACGATAGCAAGCGGTAACTCCAATATTAACGACCGTCTTAACGTTAGCAACCAATTCTCCTTGCCACTGGGCTTCGTTAAACCCGTTTTCCTTTAGTGGAAAATTTTGCTGTACATTTTTCCAATGTGTCCCCTCCTAACTAAGAGAGCATACCCAATAAAGGTATTCTTTTCACATTTACTTACAGATCATGCCATGAAAGGGATAAGAATATCCGATCTTTCTGCGTGGGACGGCATCATCATATTTGTAGATGAAGCGCACCACACTTAATATAGGACTTGGCGGATAATTTGCGGAAGGGCTGCCGCCTACTTTTTATGCGGAGGTTGATAAAATGTTGATTACAGTAGGCTCGGTAATCAGAGATGGAAAAGAAAACACATATATTCTTGATGAAATGATAGATAGCGGTGGCTTTGCGAATGTATTTAAAGCACATAGAGAAAGTGATGGGCAGCCGTTTGCTGTAAAAATTTTATTTCCCTCTTTCGATAGTACCGAAGGATTACTCTCGTTTCAAAAGGAGCTTCAACTAGCAGAGACAGTAGAATCGCCTCATGTGATCAGATATCAGTACACGCATGATGGGACAAAATATACAGAGTATCCTCCGTATATAATTATGGAATATGCGGATTCGGGTACCCTGTTTGACTTAATTGAAAAACGACAAAAAGATGGGGAACCCTTTGTAATCGAGTCGTTGATGCAATTATTCACACAGCTGGCTTCAGGTATGGACGTAATAAGTAAAGCCTTAGTTCATAGAGATATTAAGCCAGAAAACATCCTGATATGTGGTGACACTTTGAAAATAAGCGACTTCGGTTTGTCGAAGTTCTCGGGAGAAAATACTCGCACCCTGACATTTAAGGGGTATGGGACAGCAAAATATGTTGCGCCCGAAGCATGGGACAATGATGAAAATACTATTCAGATGGACATCTATTCTATGGGGATTGTATTTTATGAGTTAGCAACATTACAATATCCATATGATACTGGCGGCAAGCAGGATATCATGGTATATCGGAATGCGCATCTATATCAACCAGCTAAAAATCCTGCATCAGTTAATCCACAATTACCACCGAATATCGCATCGATCATTATTCGCATGCTTGAAAAACCAACACAAAAAAGATTTACAAACTGGGCGGACATCCTGAAATCGCTCCAAGCAGAACCAACCCCAAAAGATAACATACATAACTTTGTTGACAAAGCATTAAAGACTCGAAATGCCGCAGATATACGTTGGCAAGAGAAAGTGACTGAAGCAAAACGATTGGCCCAATTGAAGGAAGACTTTTGCCGCTTGATTTATTCACAATACGACAGCACGGTCAATGAGCCGATACGGGATTTTATTACACGCTTCAATAGTCAATACGCTGGAACGGGATCGTATAAATTAACTCCAGCAAGGGGCTACTCCAGCGGTGCACGCTTCTCGAGTACGATAACTACGCCATCAAGCAATAAGATACATATTGAGATAGAAGCAATCCTAAAAGAAAATCATGTCCGAAAAGTGCATGTCGATAGGTTTTTTAGTGACAAAGGGTACCGCAATGAAAATTATATCCCTCAGTGTGATAATCGCGATGTTTTAGCCTGGGGGCGAGTGCACGACTCAAGGGAAATAGGGTTCAATCTTCTGTTGCTTAAGAACGCCAACGCCCTTTATGGAGATTGGTTTATATTAACCAACACGAATAGCGGACTTGGCAGATCAACGAGACCTGAACCGTTCGGATTTGAGCTTGGTGAGCTTCCAAGGGAGATTGAATTAATAAGAGCAATGCATATTTACAACTCTGACCTCAAGCCGTTTGCAATCGAAAATGTACTCGATTTTATTTCAGGTTGTGCCTGATATGTAGAGTAGATTTCGAGCTAACTTAAACTCATAAGATAAAGCTGATAGGTGACGGTTCGGGTGTGTGGCTTTGGGTTACGAGAGTTTCCATGGAAGCAAGATTTTCAACGGAGCAGAAGTTTGATAAAAAAGTGTAATACAGAAGAGTGCAGATGGATGAAATCAAAGCATCGTGTTCAAAAGCGCTGTGAAGTCTTTATTCCGCAATGGGTAATTGATACGATGATTTCCATTCCGGGGATAAAAAGGCATAAGATGTATTTGCGACTTTCCTTGAACCGTGTGCTGGCGAAGGTGCCTTCTTGCTCGCTACCGAAGACAAGAAATTGCGATTTGTCATAATTTCAGTGAAGCCAAATTTGACTTGGAGTGCGGCAAAATACCGTTCGTGGCGTGTGGTTAGGGATGACGAATAAACTCAGCAATATAACGAAACGGGATATATTTGACATATTTATAGACGGGATAGACGTACCGGATTTCTGGGACACAAAAAGGGTTACCTACTGAAATTGGGTCTGAGTATAAAACCATATGACCACGGGGGGTCGGTTGGGCAGAAAACTTACTCCTTTGGGAGAGCACCTGCTTCGCAAGTAGGGGGTCAGCGGTTCGAATCCGCTCATCTCCACCATTCAACAAATAACCGTTGCTTTCGTGGCGGTTTTTTTCTATGGTCATTTGAAAACAAGCTTCTGTCTCCAGTTGCTTATTGATGCCAGATGCCCTCCTCGTATGCAATCTAAATGGGCCGGATAGTCCTTTCAAATGCCCTGGCATTTTTTAATATTTGCCTTCATATATGTATACAAGGCGAACTGTTTTAGTTTTGCCGTAAATATATGAGGGGGTTTAATAAAGTGAAAAAGGTTTTTGCCGTTATGTTGGCTGTTTTACTGTCAATGACAGCCATAGTCTATGCGGCACCGCCTGTTGAGGTCGAAAAGGTTTCTGTCATCATCGGTCTCTCCAATGAGAATGGCAGAGCGTCGATAGCTTCTATAGGCGGCAAGATTCAAAGAGAATTTAAGTTTATCAATGCAGTCCAAGTAGAGTTGCCCAAGGTTGCAGTGGAGAAAATGAGGGACGCCAGGGGCATCGAGTTTGTCGAGCCGGATTATGAGGCTCAGGCTTATGCCCAAACCGTTCCCTGGGGAATCGAACATGTCAACGCGCCGGATGTTCATAGCGCGGGTTTTAAGGGTTCTGGAATCAAAGTGGCTGTACTGGATACTGGAATTCTCACCAGCCATGCAGATTTGCAGGTTACAGGAGGCTATGATACTACTGGCACAGGCAGCTACAATGATGACAACGGTCATGGCACTCACGTTGCCGGCACGATAGCAGCCTTAGACAACACCATTGGTGTCTTGGGTGCCGCTCCAAGTGCTCAGCTGTATGCTGTAAAAGTTTTGAACAGTGCAGGCAGCGGAACCTACAGCAATATCATTGCCGGCATTGAGTGGGCCATTAACAATGATATTGATGTCATCAATATGAGCCTGGGCGGGAGCTCAGGATCCACCGCTTTGGAGCAGGCCTGTAATTCGGCATATAACGCTGGTATTTTGGTTGTTGCAGCTGCAGGCAATGAAGGCACATCTGCCGGCACAACCGAATGCATCGGCTATCCAGCCAAATACTCTTCAGTGATGGCCGTTGGTTCCATTACTTCCAGCAATGTCCGCTCCTCTTTTTCCAGTACCGGTTCAACCCTGGAAATCATGGCTCCGGGTTCAAGTATTTACAGCACCACTTACAACGGCAGTTACGGAACCATGAGCGGCACATCCATGGCCTGCCCTCACGTGGCAGGTGTGGCCGCCTTGGTATGGAGCGCTAAGCCCAGCCTGACAAATGTTCAGCTGCGCAATGCACTAAACTTAACTGCCAATGACATGTGGAATGATTCCTGGCGCTATGGCAATGGCCTTGTCGATGCCTGGGCCGCATACCAATATGTCACCGGTGGGGTGATTCCCGATCCTGATCCAGACCCCGATCCCGAACCAGCGTATTTAAATGTGAGTATTTCCACCAACTACAGTTATTATTTCATGTACGAAACCATGCGCATGACAGTTACAGTTAGAGATGAGAATAACGCCTTGGTTCCCGAAGCTAATGTAACCCTTAATCTTACTACCGCCTCAGGCAATGTGCGACAGGGCTCTGGATATACCAATTCCAGCGGCGCCATCACATTTAGCTATACCATTTCCTATTATGACGGCAGAGGATATTACACGATAAATGCCACTGCCACAAAAGGCACTGCCACCGGATCTGCTACCAAGACGGTGCGGGTTTACTGACAGTCTTGACCCCCGAATTTCGGGGGGTTTCTTTTGTTAAAGGGAGTGTTTTTCGAGCCGTCTCCCATTACCAATACTAGGTGGCAATCCCTTAGATAAATGAAAAAAAATATAGCAGCCATTGGGAAGATTGGCCAATGGCTGCTATATTTGGCAGGTCAAAAGCAGCGAAAACCAGCAGGAACTTGCAGTCCAGATGGCGAATAAGACAAGCAGCCATGGAGATAGAAAAGAGGGTCTTAAATTGAATGGTGAAAAAAAACAAGACCAACTGATGTTGACCAGTCTGCTGGAAGGTGTCAGTCATACAGTTATTGGCAATACAGATAAAATTAAAATCAATAATATATGGTGCGACTCAAGAAAAGCAACACCAGGCAGCCTGTTTGTGTGTTTGTCTGGCGCCAGGTATGACGGCCATGAATTTGCTGCCGATGCCATTAAGCTTGGCGCTTCAGCTCTGATGGTTGAGCACAGGTTGGATTTGGCCTGCCCGCAGATTGTGGTCGAAAACACCCGCAAGTCTTTAGCTAAGATTGCAGTCAATTTTTACAACCATCCCTACAGGGATTTGACCCTCATGGGCGTAACCGGCACTAACGGCAAGACTACTATTGTCCATATGTTGAAATCAATTATGGGACAAGTTGCCTTGTCGGCAATGATTGGCACTATTGGCGTAAAAATCGGCGAGGGCGATTATTTCGCCACTGGCAATACTACCCCTGAGTCATTGGAGCTGCAGTTCCAGCTGCGGAAAATGGCAGATCAGGGAGTGGCTTATGTGGCAGCTGAAGTCAGTTCCCAGGGGCTGGCAAAATACAGATTTGACCACTCTCTTGTAGATGCTGCTATTTTCACAAATCTCACCTGGGACCATATGGACTACCATAAGACTATGGAGCATTATTTTGCCTGCAAGGCCAAACTTTTTCAACAAATAAAACCTGGAGGCATTGCTGTCATCAACATTGACGACCCCTATGGGCAAAAATTAACCGCACTGACCAAGGGGCGGCTGGTGACTTACAGCCTGCAAAAGAGTGCCGATTGCACTGCGGCAATTATTGAACGTCAGGCTACTGGCACCAAAATTAAATTCTGCTTGGGTGAAGACTCCTTTGAGGTGGTTGTCCCTATTCTCTTTGACTATAATGTTTACAACGCCCTGGCGGCAGCAGCTACTGCCTGGGGGCTGGGCATATCCCCTGAGGTAATTCGTGTGGGGCTGGAGCAATTGCACCAGGTTCCCGGACGCATGGAAAAGGTGGATTTTGGCCAGAATTATGGCATTTTTATCGACTTTGCCCATACCCCTGATGCTTTGGAGAAGGTGCTGAAGGGCCTGAAAAACCTTGTAAAAAAGCGCTTGATTGTAGTTTTTGGCTGTGTGGGCAACGGCGATCGGGACAAACGGCCGCAAATGGCAGCCATTGCTGAGGGCTATGGTGATACAGTTATTGTTACAAGTACGCAGCCAAAATATGAAGATCCAGATGCCATTATTGATGAAATTATTCAAGGTTTTTCAGGCAATAATTACATCCGCATTGTCCAGCGGGAGCAGGCAGTGGAAAAGGCCCTGTCCGTTGCCCGCGCTGGAGATATTGTGATCCTGGCCGGGTTTGGCCATCAAAAGTACAAGCTAATGAAGGGAAAAGCCACTCCCTATTCGGATTTTCAGGCAGTGGCCGGTTACTTTCTGAAAGCTGCTCAACAGGAAACTGCAGGCACCGAGACTATTTAACTTCATGCTAACTAATCTAATCTCATCCTGGAAAGACTTTAATCCGGGATTTTTTTATCATTTTGTTGCCTAAGGGGGAATCTAATGTCTAAAAATTTGCCGGCTGCTGTTCTAATCGCAGGGACATTGGCAGTGCTGTTGTTGACTGCAGGAGCGCAATTCATCTTGTTTGGAGGTGAAGATTTGGCGATGAAACCATTGGAGATATTGCCTGATTCAGAGGTTCCCCGGGAAATACTGATATGGCTGGACAAAGATAAATACAGCGAAGGTTATGGGGCGTTTTTTCGGGAGGGAGATTTGTTCCTGGCCGTCAGGATGGGAGAGCGCCCTACCGGCGGATATGCGGTGTTTCTTGGCAACCCAAGGCTGGAGAAGGCGGAGGCGGTTGTAACAGCAGAGTTCAGGCGGCCGAAGCCATGGGATATGGTTACCCAGGTCCTTACATATCCCCGGACGGTGGTCAGAATTGCCTCTGCTGGCAGATGTCCGGCCTCGGCGCTGTTTCTTGCCGTGGACGGGTCGGTGCTGGCCCGTGTAGAAGTGGTCTTCCTGGATCAAGAATAGGCAGCTGTTGAATAAATATCTTTTGCCTTTTGCGGTTAAACTGTAATTAGTCAAAGTGAGGTGAGAGATATGACCCGGTGCAGGGATTGTGCGAACTTTATTCCTGAAAAAGGGGAAAATGGCCGCTGTTTTGGCAAGCCTGTAAAGGCGAATACGAGTTCCCGCAACTGCCCCAGAGACTCTTTTAAACCTTGCTAAAAAAATAAACCCGTCTCACCCGGAGACGGGTTTTCCTTTTGAGACTAGACGTTAAAGCGAATGTGGACAATGTCTCCGTCCTGGACAATGTAGTCTTTGCCCACTAACTGAGCAAGCCCCTTTTCCTTGACGGCGGCTTCGCTGCCCAATTGGATGAGATCCTCATAGCTCAAAACATCGGCACGGATGAAGCCTCTTGCCAGGTCGCTGTGTATGGTTCCCGCTGCATCGACGGCAGTGCCCCCCTGTTTGAGGGCCCAGGCCCGGACTTCATCGCTGCCTACAGTAAAGAAAGCGATGAGGCCAAGAAGGGTATATGCTTCCCGGGCTACAAGCGCTGTTCCCGGCTCCAGAATATTGAGCTCCTCCAGGAATACTTTCTGTTCTTCTGTGCTCAGCTGGGAGATTTCCTTTTCAATTTGGGCAGAGAGGGTAAGCAAGCGCCAGCCCTTTTCCTGGCTGATAGCCATCAGCTTATCCAGCCACTGGGGGGTTGTTCCCAAATCTGCTTCATCTAGGTTTACCACCAGCAGCTGAGGTTTGTCGGTAAAGAAGATGAGACCTTGGAGTTGCTGCTGTTCTTCTTCAGTCAGCGGCAGCAGGGACATAGGTTTTTCATCCAGCAGGTGCTCCATACATTTTTCCAGCACCGGCAGCTGCTCCTTGCCAGGCCCCTTGGTCTTGGAGGAACTCTTAATCCGGTCGAGACGGGTTTCAACCAGGGCCATGTCCGCCAAGAGCAGCTCATGGTTGACGATGTTGAAATCCCGGATGGGATCGATTGAGCCCAGGGGATGGGGGTAATCGCCTTCAAAGGCCCTGATTACGTGAATTAGGGCCTGGGCTGGACGAATGGAGTCCAGAAAAGCTGCGCTTTTGCCTGTTCCCTCGCTGAGGCCGGCCAGGTCAGTCACCTGAATTTGCCCGTATACAGTCTTGCGGGGCTGGTACATGGCGCTCAGCCTATCAACCCGGCTGTCGGGGACATTGGCCATGGCAATGGCCGAAGGCTTTCCCTCCGGAGGGGTGTAATTGGTTAGCAGTGTAAACAAAGTTGTTTTTCCGGACTGGGGCAAGCCTACAATTCCACATGTGAGCACAGCGTTCAACTCCTAAAGAAATATGTTAACTGACTTATTAACTATAGCATATTTTTTGCAGTTGGGACAAGGATAAGCCCATGAAACTGCGGTATACTACTAACAAATTAGCATCATTTTTTGCCGGTTATATTTCACTTTTTTCATCATTAAGAGTATAATCAGGGCAGCGATAGCTGAAAGGACTGATGGAGTTGAGCGAAGCCAAAGGGCTGACTGTGGGACAAACCTGGCAGTCAGAGATTGAAAGCAACGGAAAAAAATATCTTCGCATTTTAGTCAAAACCCACTTTATCAAGGAAGGGGAAGATGTGGGCCAGGTAGCTGTCCGTTACCTGGAGGACATCTATCAGCCCGGAGATTGTGTAATTGTCAGCGAAAAAATGGTTGCCAACACCACAGGCCTGGCAATCGATCAAAGCCAAATTCATCCGGGTTGGTGGGCAAAAAGGCTGTATAAATTTGTCAAGCGCACCAAACACGGCAGGGGAATCGGAACACCGGAAAAAATGCAGGTTGCCATTGAGCTTGCTGGTCTATGGCGCATCCTGCTGGCTACCTTTGTCAGCGCAATTACCAAGCTCTTTGGAGTTAAGGGCTGGTTTTACCGGGTGGCGGGAGATAAGGTCCGTTCCATCGATGGCCAAAGCGGCGGTCCCAACGGTCCTTATTGGACCAAGGTCATTCTGCCTCTGCCTGAACCCAACAAGACTGCCAGCGAGATTGCCGCTGCCTGCGGATATCCTGTAGTCATTGCCGATATCAATGACTTAGGGGGCAGCATTAAGGGCTGGTCTGATTCCGAAATGCGCAAGCACGATTTCGCTGATATTTTACGGGACAACCCTATGGGCCAGACAATTACCATGACTCCACTTGCCCTAGTGAGGGAAGCAGCTAAATAATGCGCTTTATCGTCAGCGCCTGTTTGCTGGGCTGCAGCTGTAAATATAATGGCGGGAGCAACAGCAACCCCGCGGTGATCAAATTTCTGGCCGGCAAAGACTTCATTGCCTTCTGCCCCGAAGTGGAGGGAGGCCTGCCCACTCCCAGGGAGCCTTCGGAAATAACGGGCGGCAGCGGCACTGAGGTCTTAAAAGGCTGTGCTTCTGTCCTGACTGAGTCGGGGAAAGACACAAGCAGGCATTTTCTCCGAGGGGCGGGAATTGCTGTGCAAAAGGCCCTGGATTTCGGCGCCCGGGCGGCAATTCTCAAGGAGCGCAGTCCCAGCTGCGGCGTCCGCGCTATTTATGACGGCAGTTTCAGCGGGTCAGCTGTGCCCGGCCAGGGGGTGACCGCTGCCGCACTTGCCGCTGCCGGATTATTGCTTTTTAGCGAAGAAACCTTGCCTGAGGAGGGATTGGCCGTGGACTATCAGGTCGTAACCGAAAAAATCGTCGCCTGGCTCCAAGAAAAGATCAGTGCTGCCGGAGCCAAGGGCTGTGTCTTGGGCCTCAGCGGCGGCATCGATTCGGCAGTTGTGGCCGCTTTGGCCCAAAGAGCTTATCCCCAGGACACCCTGGCGGTTATCCTGCCGGTGGAAAGCAGTGCCGAGGATGTAGAGGATGCCTGGCTGGTGGCCCGTCATTTGGGTGTAAGAGCTGTTGAAATTAATCTGGACAAGGCATTTCGCTGCTTTATTGCCGCCCTGGAAACAAGCAGTGATTTAGCGGCAGACAGACTGGCGGTAGCTAATGCGAAGCCTCGCCTGCGCATGGCTGCCCTGTATTATCTGGCTGCCAGAAATAACTACCTGGTAGTGGGCACCGGCAACAAGTCGGAAATCGTCACCGGCTTTTTCACCAAGTATGGAGATGCCGGCGTCGATTTAGAGCCCATGGGCGAGCTGGTCAAGACACAAGTTTGGGAACTGGCCCGGCATTTGCAATTGCCGGAAGAGATTATTGAAAAACGGCCTACAGCCGGCTTGTGGCCGGGGCAGACCGATGAAGATGAATTGGGCTTTTCCTACCGCCAGCTGGATGAATATATTCTGGCGGGAACCACCGATGCCGCGGCAGTTGAGAAAATCGAAAGGGCAATTCGCCGTTCCCGGCATAAACAGGAAATGCCACCGGTATGCCGCCTGTAACATACTTGTGATAGAAATATTATTTACTCTTAACCTATACCCCCGGGGGTTTGGGTATAATAAAGGTGACCAAAAGCTTCTCAAGTTAACCCCCTCTTTACTAATACGCGGCAACGCGTATTTTTTTTGGGCAAAATCCTTGGAATATGCTACTATATAAGTTAGAGCAATTAGAAAAGGAGAGATTACTATGGCTGGCCATTCCAAATGGGCAAATATAAAGCATAAAAAAGCTCGCCAAGACGCAAGTCGGGGCAAGATTTTTACTAAAATCACCCGGGAAATATTAGTGGCTGTTCGCCATGGTGGCGCAGACCCTGACGCTAATATACAACTGCGTATGGTACTGAACAAGGCCCGGGCAGCCAATATACCCAATGACAATATCAACCGGGCTATCGCCAGGGCTGTTGGCAGCAGTGAAAGCGACAACCTGGAAGAAATCAACTACGAGGGTTATGGTCCTGGGGGAGTGGCTTTTTTACTGGATATATTAACTGATAACCGCAATCGCACTGCCGGGGAAATCCGCTATATCTTCTCCCGCAATGGCGGCAACCTGGGAGAGACTGGCTGTGTAGGCTGGATGTTTAAGCGCAAGGGCCTGATTCTAGTTGAAGAGGGTGCCGCCGACGAAGAAGAGTTAATGTTGGCCGCCTTGGAGGCAGGGGCTGAAGATGTCCGGGACGTGGGGCAGGGCTGGGAAATAATCACCCTTCCCGAAAACCTTGAACCGGTCAAGGACGCTTTGGAAACGCTGGGGATGGTCCTGGCAGACGCCGAAATAACCATGCTGCCTGATACTTTCAGCGAGGGACCGGCCCAGGTTCTGGATCTGATTGATGCCCTTGAAGAACATGATGATGTGCAAAATGTGTACACCAATTGGGATATGCCCGAAGACCTGGAGTAAAACGCATAATAATTTCACCCCTGTGAAAAAATAATCAAGGGTGATACTGTGCAGGGGACAAGGTTCTTGAAACTATTGCTTACAGGGGCTGTTGCCTTGGCTCTGCTTGCTGTCGGCGGCAACTGGCTGGTCACTACTGTCAGGGGAAGGGGCAATCCTTCTGCGGATATTATTGGCGAGGGAACTGAAATCCTTGTAGAGCGCTGGTGCCTGGTCTGCGGTGATTACAGGCCTGTAGACACCGGCTTCCCCTGGCAGGGCAAGAATCGGGAGCAGCTGGAGAACTTGCTGGGCCAGGAATTGTCCGGTGCCAGGATTCTGGCGTTTTCACAAGAGCAGGTGGTGATTCACTTTCCCCCGGGTTACTGTGAGAAATGTATGGCTTTCCTGCCCCAGCAGGGCTATATCAGTCTCACAGATGGCAATCAATTGGCGGTGTTTTCTCAGGACGGAACGCTTTTTAAGACATATGGCGAAGCTCCGGGGGCTTGGCTAAGTGAGCTGACAGAGGGGATTCCCTTTTCAAGTCCCCAGGATTGCCTGGATTGGATAGTTAATTTAACAAGTTAACCCGCTTGCCGGGTTTTTTTTCTGTTTCGGGAAGGTATGGAAGGACTGGATGTAGAACATATGCTGGCAGGGGGTATATATATGAGGATACTGGGAATCGACCCTGGTTTGGCAATAATAGGTTATGCTATAATTGATAAGGAAGGCAACTCTTTGCTGCCCCGGGATTACGGGTGCATCCGCACCCCTGCCGGCTTGCCCATAGCAGAAAGGTTGCTGACAATATATCGTGATACAGGTTTCCTGGTGGAAAAGTGGCAGCCGGATTTCATGGCTGTGGAACAGTTATTTTTCAACCGCAATGTCACTAACGCATTTTCTGTTGGACAAGCCAGGGGGGTCTGCTTGCTAGCCGCCGCTCAGTCTCAGTGCCCAGTGGCTGAATATACTCCCCTTCAGGTAAAACAGGCTGTTGTTGGCAATGGCAGGGCGGCAAAACAGCAAGTTGCCGTTATGGTCAAAGCCTTGCTCAATTTAAAGGAAATTCCTAAGCCAGATGATGTTACCGACGCACTGGCGGTGGCTATTTGCCATTGCAACAGGCCGGTGACCCTGGCCCTCAGACGGGGGTGAGGACAATTTTTGCCTTTGTGGAAGGTCAACCGGTGAGCGCAGCAGCAGATTATCTTGTCCTGGAGGTAGGGGGACTGGGATTTAGAATTTTTGTTCCCCCCTCTAAAATCGAGGAATTGGCTGCCAAACCCCTGGTTAGGCTGCATATACATATGGTTGTTCGGGAAGACAGCATTAATCTTTACGGCTTTGCCAGCGAAGCAGAACTGACGGCCTTCCGTCAGCTTATTACTGTATCCGGAATTGGCCCCAAGCTGGGTCTGGCAGTGCTGTCTACATGGGAGGTCAACCAACTGGCCCAAATTTTGGCCAGCGGCGATCTTAAGGCCCTGACCACCGTCAGCGGCATTGGCGTCAAGACAGCCCAGCGCATTTGTTTGGAGTTGAAAGACAAGCTTAAGCCAACCAGCTCAGACGAATCAGTGGGTCTGCTGACCAATGCCGAGGTTGCCCTTACCGGTCTTGGCTTTCGTCTGAACGAAGTGCGGCCGGTATTGCGGGGGCTGGCCCGGGAATGCAGCAGCGTTGAAGAGTTGGTGCGCCGGGCTCTTGCCCGGCTGGTAGGAGGTGAAAGATAGTGGACAGCGACAGAATAATTTCTGCCCACAGCACCGAGTCAGATGCAGGTGAAGTGGGTTTGCGCCCATTGCGGCTTCAAGACTATATTGGCCAGGAGCCAATCAAGGCCAATCTGGATGTGTTTATTCGGGCTGCCCGTCAGCGGGGGGAGCCCTTGGATCATGTGCTGTTGTCAGGGCCCCCTGGCCTGGGCAAGACCACTCTTGCGGTTATCATTGCCAAGGAGATGGGAAGCAACATCCATATTACTTCGGGACCGGCAATTGAACGGCCGGGAGATTTGGCTGGCATTCTTACTAATTTGCAGCCTGGGGATGTGCTTTTTATTGATGAAATTCACCGGTTGAGCCGGGCAGTGGAAGAAGTTCTCTATCCAGGCATGGAGGATTACTGCCTGGATATTGTCCTGGATAAGGGCCCTGCGGCCAGATCTATTCGCCTGCAGATCAGTCCCTTTACCCTGGTGGGGGCCACTACCAGGGCGGGGGCCGTCAGCGCTCCTCTTCGGGACAGGTTTGGTGTAATCAACCGTTTAGATTATTATTCGCCCCAGCAATTGCAGCTTATTGTCGCCCGTTCGGCAGGCATACTGGGCATCGAGATTGACCCCCTGGGTTCCGAGGAAATTGCCCGCCGTTCCCGGGGAACGCCGCGAATTGCCAATCGTCTGCTGCGGCGAATCAGGGATTTTGCCCAGGTTGAGGGCGAGGGCATCATTGATTTGTCTGTTGCCCAAAATGCCCTTAAGCGTCTGGAGATAGATGCCATAGGCCTTGACAGTTCAGACCGGCGCCTGCTGTTGACCATGATTGAAAAATTTGACGGTGGGCCTGTGGGAGTGGAGACATTAGCAGCGGCTATCAGTGAAGAAACAGCAACTATTGAGGATGTGTATGAGCCCTATCTCCTGCAACTGGGCCTCATTAACAGAACCCCCCGGGGAAGAGTATTGACTGCAGCTGCTTATCAGCATCTGGGAGTGCAGGTCTCCGGTCAGACAAAATTATGGGATGATATTTAACAGCTCTATTACCCCCTTCTTCTTGGGGAGATATACGAATAATTAAGGAGGAATGGCAGTATGACAGATAAAAAAGAACATCTTGCCATCCTTCAGGCCATACGTGCCGGTGATGAAGATGCACGTCAGGAGTTGCTTGCCCAGTATGCCCCCTTGGTAGTTAAGGTTGCATCTGGGATTACCGGCAGGTATATAAAAGCCGGTCAGGATGAAGAAGTGAGCATTGGTCTGTTGGCTTTAAACGAAGCTATTGACAAGTATGATCCCACTCGTGGGGCCAGTTTTTTCAGTTTTGCTCATTTGGTAATCAGCAATAGGCTTAAAGATTACCTGCGGTCACAGAAAACCCGGGAAATGCCATCCAGCGCTCTTGATGAACTGGCTTTGTCTATCGATTATCGTCAGGCCTGGCAACAATACCGGGACGCCGACCTGCGGGAAAGCCGGCGCAGCGAGGTTTTTCAATATATACGGGAGCTGGAGGAATATAAACTGGATCTGCGCCAATTAGCTGCAGCTACTCCCAAGCACCGCCAGGCAAGGCAGCGGGCCATGGAAGCTGCTCAGCTGCTGGCAGCCTCTGCAGATCTGACCCGGCACGTAAAGACTAGAAAAGAACTGCCCCTTAAAGAAATGGAAGGCAAGCTCAATGTCAGCCGCAAGACCCTGGAGAGGCAGCGCAAATACATAATTGCCTTATTCATCATTCTTACCGGAGATTACAGTTGCCTTTCAGAATATTTGCCGGGGGAGGAAAGCTGAATGACTAAAAAAGCTGTTATTCTTGAACTGGACAACAGTTATGTCACTCTCTTCTCCGAAGGGGGAGAATTTATTCGCCTGCCTTCACGCCGCTTGCCTCACGCCCGCTATATAGGGCAAAGTGTGAGCCTGGACCAGATAAAACCAACTTGCAAGCTGGCCTGGGCACCCCTGCTGGCTGCCTGCATATTTTTTCTGCTTGTGGCAATACCCCTTGTTACTCCCACTCCTGTCTTGGCCTGGGTCAGCCTTGATGGGTCTTCCAGCTTGGAATTGCTGGTGGATGACGGTTTAAAGATCAAAGAAATCAGGGCGCTGAACAACGGCGCCAGAAACTTTCTTGAAGGCTGCAAGGAAGAGTCTCTGACCTTCACTGCCTTGTTTGCAGAATTTATCAACTGGTCTTTTCAGCATGGGGACAGCTCCCTTTTGGTTACAGCTACAGAAGATATTCAGAAGGTAAAATCCTGTATTAATGAATTTGACGATAATGGTATGCAAGTTGTCGTGCTGGAAGTCGACTCCAAGGTCAGGGATGAGGCTGGAAAACTGGGTCTCAGCGCGGGCAGGGCCTTATTCATGGCTGAGGTCAGCAACCGGGGCGCCATTTCTCCGGAAGAGATCAAAGAGGCCAACCCTATTGACACCCTTGACTCGGCAGGAGTCAATGTGGAGGATTTTGTCAGCAGCATGGACCCTGAGAGTCAAGCCGAGAAGATTAAGGATCTGCCTAATCCTGATCAGGGATTGCCGGAAGATGACTCGGAGCCAGAAGGCGAACATCCAGATCTAGAGCCAGATGAAAACCCGGACTCTGAGGAAGATCAACAGGGGGCGCAATTGCCGCCGGGGCTTGCCAAAAAAGATATTAATCATCCTGGTGTACAATCAATCAGCCGCTCAGGCTCCTGGGGACAGAAGAGCAAAGTCCCCAAGGGACCAGTCTCAAAAGACAACCAGGAGTGGCAGGAAGATAATTCTCAACCGCCTGCGCCGGGCGATGATGTGGAAGACAAGGATAACAAGAATAAGGGCAAGGGAAAACAGAAAGATAAGGGCAAGGATAAGCAGAAAGATAAGGGCAACAACAATAAGGGCAAGGATAAGCAGATAGATAAAGGCAAAGGCAATAAAGGCAAGAAAGGAAATAGCAAGAGCCATAAACCATAAAATATGAGACCTCACTTACAGGGTGGGGCTCTTTTTTGCCGTGGCCTGTTTGACTGCAAGCTATTCAGGCAGGTATACTACTATTAAACTGATAGAATCTGATTCCCCTGGTCAATTAAGCAAACAGCAGGTGTAAACATGAAAGTCAGCGAATTCGATTATACTCTACCCCCCGAATTGATTGCCCAGCATCCCTGTCAGCGTCGGGACCACTCCCGGCTGTTGGTGCTGGATAAAAAAAATGGCGCAATCAGCCACAGGCATTTTTATGATCTTCCCAGCCTGCTGGGCAGCAATGACCTTTTGGTCCTCAACGATACCAAGATCCTGCCCGCCCGCCTCTTTGCCCGCAAGCCCACTGGCGGGCAGCTGGAAGTTCTGTTGATCAATCCAGTGGATGACAGAACCTGGTCCTGTCTTGTCAAGCCGGCTAAGCGGGCAACCGCAGCGACCCAGCTGCAGTTTGCCGGCGGCCTCAGAGGCGAAGTTGTCGGTCTGGGGGACGAAGGCCTGCGCACCATCCGGTTTTCCATTGGAGGTCAGGAGTTTCAGGACAAACTGGCTCAAATCGGGGAAATGCCCTTACCCCCTTATATCCATGAAAAACCAGCCGATCCCGGCCGGTATCAGACGGTCTATGCTGCTGCCCCTGGGGCGGTGGCTGCCCCCACTGCCGGGCTCCACTTTACTCCGGAATTGTTCCGCCAGCTGGAGGAAAAAGGCGTGGAAACGGCGTTTCTTACTCTGCACGTGGGCATTGGCACCTTTCGCCCGGTTTCAGCCGAAAATGTTGAAGAGCATCACATGCATAGAGAATACTATGCAATCAGCCCCGAAACGGCCAGGATTATCAATGAGGCCAAGGCTCGGGGGAATAGGATCGTCGCTGTGGGCACAACTTCGGTGCGGGTGCTGGAAACCGCAGCCTGGGAGGGCGTCATTACCCCTGGCAGCGGCTGGACCGACATCTTTATCTATCCTGGCTACCGCTTTTCGATGGTAGATGCACTGATAACTAATTTCCACCTGCCTCACTCTACTTTGCTTATGTTGGTTTCGGCCCTGGCCGGCCGGGAGCGGATTTTAGCGGCGTATCAAGAGGCTGTGGCCAGGGAATACAGGTTTTTCAGCTTTGGCGATGCCATGCTGATCTTGTAGGAAGGGCTGATTAATATGGCAATTACCTTTGAACTGGTGGCCCGCTGCTCCAAAACCGGAGCCCGGGCCGGAATTTTCCACACTCCCCACGGCCAGATCAAGACCCCGATCTTTATGCCGGTGGGCACTCAGGCCGCTGTCAAGGCTATGACCACAGACGAGCTGGTGGACATCAACGCCCAGATCATCCTGGCCAATACATACCACCTTTACCTGCGGCCGGGCCATGAGCTGGTGGCCCAGGCCGGAGGCCTGCACAAATTCATGAACTGGCAGCGCCCAATCCTCACTGACAGCGGAGGTTTTCAGGTATTCAGCCTGGGGGACATGAACAAAATAAGCGAAGAGGGCGTTGAATTCCGCTCTCATATAGACGGCTCTAGCCATTTCTTTACTCCCGAGAAGGTCATGGAGATAGAAGGGAACCTGGGAGCAGATATCATCATGGCCTTTGACCAGTGCGCGCCCTGGCCCAGTTCCTATGAATTTGTCCAAGAGGCAGTAGAAAGGACCACCAATTGGGCAAGGCGCTGCAAAGAATCGCAACTTTATTCCCACCGCCAAGCTTTATTTGGTATAATGCAGGGAGGAACTTTCCGGGATCTCCGGGAAAAAAGCGCTGCCCAGCTGGTGGAGATGGATTTCCCTGGCTATGGCATCGGCGGCTTAAGCGTTGGCGAGCCCAAGGATGTCATGTATGAGGTCCTCTCCTGGTGCGTCGATTTGCTCCCTGAAAACAAGCCCCGCTACTTAATGGGGGTAGGTTCTCCTGATTATCTGCTGACGGGCACAGCTTTCGGTGTGGACATGTTTGACTGCGTTCTCCCCACCCGCATCGCCCGCACGGGAACAGCCATGACCTCTGAGGGCAGGATTGTGGCGCGCAACGCCGAATACACCCGGGATTTTGGCCCCTTGGACCCCAGTTGTTCTTGTCAGGTCTGCGCCAATTATTCCCGGGCCTACATCCGCCACCTGATTAAAGCCAATGAAATTCTGGCCCATCGGCTGCTTAGCTACCACAATCTCTATTATCTCCTGAAGATGATGGAGGGAGCCCGCCAGGCCATTATCGACGATAATTTTGTCGATTACTACCGGCAGCATCTTCCCCAGGAAGAAGTTGATATACATATTTAGTTCAGGAAGGAGTGAAAAATAATGAATGAGTTCTTAATGAAGTATGGCACCATTATATGGTTGCTGGTCTTGGTTGTCTTTTTCTACTTGTTTCTCATTCGCCCGCAGCAGAAGCAGCAGAAGCAACGGGGCGAAATGCTGAACAACCTGAAAAAAGGCGATAAAATCATCAATCACGGCGGGATGATCGGCACCATCACCGAAATCAAGGAAGATCAGATTATGGTCAGGATTAGCGACAAGGTCGAGGTGCCCATGGTCAAGGAAGGCATCGCCAGAATATTAAACGATTAGGGCCATAAGGGCCCTTTTTGTTATATTCCTTCCTTCCCTTTAATAGATTGTTGTAACAGGATAAAAGGGGAGGAGATTGCATGGCTAGTCGCAGGAAACCCGCTGAACCCACAGGCACAGCTCCCTTTGCTCATCTGCGCGGCCTGGGTTTTGCTCTGGCTTTGACTGCTTTTTTTCTTATAGTGATAAGTTTTTTTGTATCTGTAACAGGACTAACTGAAGTCGCAGCCAGATGGATTATGGTAGCTGGGGGAGTAATCGCTGCCCTCGCAGGCAGTTACCAGACAGGCAAGAGCATGGGCAGAGCGGGCTGGCTTAACGGCGGTATTACTGGCCTTATCTATGCCGTGATTCTCTTAGTTTTGGCCTTGCTGCTCGATATGGGGCTGTCGGCCCGCAGCCTCATTACCTTGGCCGCAGGCTTTACCCTGGGCGCCGCCGGCGGCGTCTTGGGAGTCAACAGGCGGTGAATGGGCCATTGGCAGGGACTTAAGAAACGCGGGTACTCTTTCCCCGCGTTTCTTTAAATTCCCGACTTAGCCGGGATAGCCCCTGGTCCAGTCTCTCACACTTGGCCATTTTGACAAAAGTAGGACCGTCCCCGAATTTGTCGGATGGTTTGGTGGAAAACTATACTGCAGGCTTTTGCCTGCGGGGGAGGTGCTCTTAAGTTGGCAAGACGCCGTAAGCTGTTGACTCCTGAAGCCGAACAGGTTATGGACCGGTTCAAGCACGAAGTTGCTGAGGAACTGGGGCTTGCCGACAAGATTGCCCAGCAGGGGTGGGGGGAAATGACCACCCGTGAATGCGGCAAGGTCGGCGGCACGATGGTCAAGAAGATGATTAAAATGGTTCAGGACCACTTAGACCGCTGACAAAGACAGGGGGTGCGCTGCACCCCCTGTAATTTTTAAAGTATATACCCATAAAGGACTACGCCTGCGACACCGGCGCCCAGGATGATCAGGATGGGGCTGATTTTTGTTTTAGCCACCAGTGCCAGGGTCACAAGGGCAATTCCAATGTCGGCATAATTGGTGATTGCCGGTCCCACCAGGCGGAATACTGCCGCTGCAATCAGGGCGGTTACTGTAATCGCTATTCCTTTAAGGGCGACGGCATACTTGCTGGCTTTGAGTTTAGCGAGATAAGTGAGGAATTTTAACCATGATGATCATTACTGTGATTTTAGACAAAAAAATAGTCAATGGTATGGATACTACTTATTGTTTAATTAAACAGTTTACATTTAAGTCACGTTATGCTAAGTTTAACCCAATAAACAATATTACGAGTTAATCCTACGGTAATTATATTATAACGATTTAGTAAGTAGGCAGTAATAGCAAAAATTATATTATCCTTAGGTTGATTTGTACAACCTATTCCTAGACATTCGACTGCTGTACGGTTGCGCTAACTGAAAGGACATCCTTTCAGAGAATTGTGGGTACAGTGCCCGGAGGATTTTTTCTTTTATACTGACAGTATCCACACTAGGCGGACGCATGTTGCTGAAAGGTCATAGAAAAACGTAAGCGTTAAATAGTCCACTCTTCACAAAATAACCCCTACTCACGAGGCGGGTCCAATGTTATTTCATCCCTTATTTGTTTTGCAGAACTCCGAAATCTCAGCTGCCCAGGGCAACTTAGCGTCCAAAGCAACCTTGTCTTTGAATGACCGGCATTGAAAAACCACTCTTTCTCCGATAGGGCGAATGAGCGGTAACATATACGGAAACATCACGGATGTGATTAAATCGGCAAGCTATGACTAAATGTCCCCTTCAAGACGAGGAGGATTGTCAGGTTAGAATAATCCCCACCAATATTCCTCCAAAGACCCAGATTCTCAAAGTAAGTTAACTAGAGACATGAAAAAGCGAGGTGAATTCAATTGTAAGGGAGTATTTGAGGGGTTACAAGAGGATTCCACGGTTAGCGAGCTTGTGTAGATGTGGCGTAAGCCTATCTAAAAGGAAGTATGGTTAGAGAGGGAAATCATTAGATTATATGGGAGATGGTATGTATAGCTTTTGCAAGAAAAATAGTTGTGTTTGCGTTGTTAATGTTATTTGTTTTTATAATAGGATGCAACAATGATAGTAAAGAAAAAGAACTCGATTCGGGTTATAGCGTTCAATCCGTTATAAACTACGTTAATGATTATTCTCCTAACAGTCTGTCAAAAGATGCGATAAAAGTTTGTACTCCAAACCAGGTCTTACAAGTATACTACCATTCTTTAATACTCGGAGACGATATTACCTATCAAAATATACATTCTCATCCCGTTGAAACATTAGATGTCTCATATTTACTTGGCAATTTAGTTACTTATTTAATTGAAGAAGATGCGGAGGATAGATTCAAGGTTTTTCTGGTATCTTTTGATCTACATGACAACAGAGGAACTCTTTTCCCTAGGGACTTACCAAAAGTTACCATGCGTTGTAAATTAGTCAGGGATCAAGATTGTTGGCAAATAGATTGCATTGAGCTAGTAAATTGAAAGGGGATATTTCCCCCGGGTCAATTTATACAGGAGGATTAAACCGACACCTATGGACAGCTTTACAATTCGAACGGGGTGCTATTAAAGAGCGATGACGACAGTGGTGACGGTACTAACTTTATGTTGAAGTACTCATTAACGAAAGGGAATACTTATTACATCAAAATTCGTCATTTTAGCAGCTCGAAAACCGGTTCTTATGAACTTAATATACACGATGATTCACTCAATCCTCCCCCCCGGGAAATACAATCTATACAGATTTTGAATAGTGGCCATATTTCCTCTTGATTCGAAAAAGGAGATAAGAGATTGATTAAGAAAAAACTAATTCTTGCCCTTTTTCTGTGTCTTGCTCTTGGTGCTGTGGGTTGCGGTCCTGAGATACCCCAGCTTGATGTTACTGAAGGATTATATGACCAGGAATGTATTGCCAAAGTAATCAACCTTAAAGAAGGTGAAAGGGCCTATTACACCTTGGACGGCTCGGAGCCTGGCAAGGGAAGCATTCAATACACCATTGAAGGTGGCATCCCTCTTAACGAGGGGGAAAACCAAATTAAGGTGATCAAATTCAACGCTGAAGGCAAGTCGAGCAAAATCTTCACCGCGCATTTTGTTGTTGCTCCCCAAGTGCCCCTGCTAGTAACTCCGGATGGTGTATATAACGCTGAATTTGCCGCCAAGATTATCAATCTGAAGGAAGGCTTTATGGCTTATTATACCCTGGATGGCTCGGAGCCCAACTCCAGCAGCTTACTTTATACCGATGCCGGCATTCCACTGAAGGAAGGGGACAACCAGGTAAAAGTTATCAAATATGACGGGTCAGGCAATTGCAGCGATGTTCTCGCCACGAACTTGACAATATCACCCTGCGAACCAGACTACAGCAGTTACTTTGCCAAATTGCACAAGCAGGGCAATGCCATATACTACGTCCAGAGTGTACTTGGCCCCAACAGCCCTTACTCTAGTTTCCCAGAGTACAGTAAATTATGCAGTTATAATCTTACGAATGGCTCATACAAAGTGGTGTTAAATCAGGATATGAATCAATTCATTATCCGCGATGGGGTTGTCTATTATGAATATGCAACAGCCATCGGTGATGGGGAACTGTGTTACCTGTGGTGCAGCGCAGGTTTAAGCGGGAAAAAACAGGGGGTTTTGCTGGACTCCTCTAGCGATTCAACAGAATTAAACTATAATTATGCCGGTATTATGGTGGACGATTGGATTTATTATCAATACCAAAAAGATGAAAATTGGAATCTTTTTCGGTTGAATGCCAATACCGTGGAAACGGAATCAGTGAGCCTAGGAGGAGGCCTAGTCCCAGCGGCAGTGGTAGACCGGGATATACTCTATTGGGGAGCAAAACGGAATCTTTATCATTTCAATGTAGACTCTGCGGAAAACACTCTTATATGCAGTGACCCGGGTAGCAGTTATAAAGTATTTGGCAGTTTCATCTACTACTACACTGAAGATCCAAACAGCAGCGTTTACCGTATGCGCCTGGACGGCTCAGACAAACAGCAGATTCCCCAGGTTACCAGCAGTGAATTTACAGTAGCGGGTGACAGAATATACTACTCCTCTTCCGACGGAATTCACAGCATGAGGCTTGATGGCGCTGACAATAAAAAAATCTGTTCTTTTGAACCCAGCAATCTCCAGTATTACCGAGGCAAGCTATTTTTCAACGGAGAAAAAAGCCGGAGCAGCGGTGATTGCAGTTTGTACTGCCTGGATTTGGCTACCAATGAAGTTACTTTGCTGTTCGAAGGTAAAGATCTGGGATACATGTATTTTGTAGACGGGGAGATTTACTATGTATATACCAAAGTTCTTGAAGGAGAAGCTGGTCTTTATCATTTAACAGATACCGGTCTAGTGAAACTGGCAGGACAAGACGACTAATTGGACGAACTGGGGCTTGCCGACAAGATTGCCCATCAGGGGTGGGGCGAGATGACCACCCGTGAATGCGGCAAGGTCGGCGGCACGATGGTCAAGAAGATGATTAAAATGGTTCAGGACCACTTAGACCGCTGACAAAGACAGGGGGTGCGCTGCACCCCCTGTAATTTTTAAAGTATATACCCATAAAGGACTACGCCTGCGACACCGGCGCCCAGGATGATCAGGATGGGGCTGATTTTTGTTTTAGCCACCAGTGCCAGGGTCACAAGGGCAATTCCAATGTCGGCATAATTGGTGATTGCCGGTCCCACCAGGCGGAATACTGCCGCTGCAATCAGGGCTGTCACTGTAATCGCTATTCCTTTAAGGGCGACGGCATACTTGCTGGCTTTAAGCTTGGCCAGCAGATGGGAAAAGATGACCATGATGATCAGGGAGGGGGCGACGACGCCAAAAGTGGCCAGGGAGGCGCCGGCGACTCCATACAGCTGGTGGCCGATAAAGGTGGCGGCATTAATTGAAATTGGTCCCGGGGTCATCTCGGCGATGGCGACAATGTTGAGAAATTCCGCCTGGGTCAGCCAATTGTGAGCGATAATTTCTTCCTGCATCAGGGGGATCATGGCGTAGCCGCCGCCAATGGTGAAGAGGCCGATTTTAAAGAAGGTAAAAAAGAGTGTCCACATTATTTTGCCTCCTCTTTCGGCTGTTTTTGCGCTGTCGCCCAGATGGCTGTGACGATGCCGCTGCCAAAGATTACCCAAATGGGATGCAGGCCGGGAACAAAAAGGATGAGGGCCAGAGATATTAGGAATAGGAGCAGGCTGTATATGTTGCCGATGAGCTTGCGTCCCATCTTCCAGGCTACATGGGCAATGAGGGCAACCACAGCCGGCCTTACGCCGGCAAAGAAGTTGATGGCCGGGGACCAGCTCAGGATATTTTGAAAGAAGACGGCGATGGAGAGGATGATGAGAAACGAGGGCAGAACGGCTCCCAGGCAGCCGGCGATAACCCCCGGCAGACCCGCCATCTGCTTGCCGATTAATATTGCTGTGTTCACGGCAATTGCGCCCGGGGCGGACTGAGTGACGGCGATTGTTTCCATGAATTCCTGTTCATCAAGCCAGCCCAAACGGTCGACTACGTCCCGCTGCATCACCGGCAGCATGGCATAGCCGCCGCCAATAGTAAAGGCGCCGATTTTGAAAAAGCTGCTGAATATTTGCCACAAAAGTCGCATTATAGGTCCTCCCTTCAATCAAACACAATTATTATACCATAGCGGCAGCACGCCTGGACTGCAAGATATTGTCACTCTAATCCAAACGTGATAAGATAAGCTATATCGCAAGGAGGCCTGAAGTATGAAACATGTAGTTACAGTATACAGCGGCGAAAAGAGCACCGCTTCCAAAGCCTGTGGCCAGTGCGCCACATCCTGTCAGTCGGCCTGCAAGACATCCTGCACCGTTGGCAACCAGGTGTGTGTCAACAAGGGATGACCCAGAGACCAAACTATCATCTCTTCAGCCACGGTGGGCTTAATATCCTCTTAGATGTGCCCACCGGGGCTGTCCATGTTCTCGATGACATTGCGGCAAGAGTCCTTCCTTACTTAGCCGCCGGCCATGAGCGGGAAGTCTTGCAAACAGAGTTTTCTGCCGCTGAAATTGCTGAGGCCCAGCTGGCCTGGGAGCAGCTGCAGCAGCTGGCAGATCAGGGCATGCTCTTTAACCCTGAACCCCATTTCAATCAGAGGCCGGGAGGGGGCCAGCTCAAAGCCCTTTGCCTCCATGTGGCCCATGACTGCGATTTGCGCTGCCGCTACTGCTTTGCCAGCACCGGCAGCTTCGGTGGCACCCGGTCCATAATGGACTTTGCCACTGCCAAGGCGGCAGTAGATATGTTATTTTCCTCTTCCGCCCGGGTATATGAGATAGATTTCTTTGGCGGCGAGCCCCTGTTAAACCTGGATGTGGTGGAGGAAACCGCCGCTTACGCTCGTCAGCAGGCCCAGGCTCTGGGCAAGAGAGTCAACCTGACCTTGACCACCAATGGTTATTCTATGAACCAAAAAGTTCGGGACAGGCTGGTTGCCCTAAATTTGGACATTATCCTCAGCCATGATGGCCGGGAAGCTGTGCACAACGCCACCCGGGTCCGCCCTGGTGGTTTGCCCAGTTATCAGGAAATTACCCGCAACATTTTGGCCTTAGAACCCCGATTAGGGGAAAGGTATTATGTGCGCGGGACCTATACCGCATTTAATATGGATTTTGTCCAGGATATCCGGCACTGGCTGGATTTGGGACTCCGGCGTTTTTCCATGGAGCCCGTTGTCCTGCCGGCTGGTTCCGAGATGGCGATAACAGAGAAAGATTTGCCCCGTTTGCAGGAGCAATATTGGGAATTGGCGGAACTGGCCCTGGAAAAGCCCTTTACTTATTTTCACTTCAATATTGACTGGGAGCGGGGGCAGTGCGGCGCCAGAAGAGCCTCGGGTTGTGGCGCCGGCGTTGAATATGCCGCAGTTGCTCCTGACGGAGGAATTTTCCCCTGCCATCAGTTTGTCGGCCAGGACCGCTGGCAGATTGGCAATGTTCATACCGGCATTTCTAATGCCTCTCTGCGGGAACAATTCCTCAACTTGGGCATTGAAAATAAACCCGTTTGTCAAAAGTGCTGGGCCCGTTTCCACTGCGGGGGCGGTTGTCACGCCAACGCCTGGTGGACAAATTCCAGTCTTGAAAAACCCTATGAACTGGGGTGCCAGTTGTTAAAGATGCGGACGGAAGCCGCTATTTATCTCAAGGTTAAACAGGCCTTGAGCCAAAACAGCAGTGAGGGGGATTTCCATGGCAAGAAAGAGTACAAACAAGCCCAATAGGGCAAAAGCAGGCAGGAGGACTGGGGAAGCCGTCAAAATCGTGGCTTTGCTGGTATTTATCTTCATCGGGCTGGGCATCATCGCCGGCTCTATATGGTATTATGGTTTCTTTCAGCCCAGGGCTGAGCAAGAAATAACTGAGGTCGCTGCCAGCTTTGCCAAGGAGTTCTTTACTGTCGAATACAGTGCCATTACCGGCCAGGAAGGCAAGGATTTTATGACTGACAGCCAAGCTGAGAAAGTCCTGGCCAGCGGCCGGGTCAGCGCCTGGAAAGAGCAGGAACTGGCAATCCAAGTTGAAGGCGATGTGGAAGTCAGGATTCTTGAGCAGCACTTGCGCACCGCCGTTGTCCGGGCTGTCTTTTGGCAGCATGAGGAGGCCAAAGGCCAAGACGGCAAAGAGTACCTGATTTACTACGATTTTGACTTGGTCCGCACCCATGGGCGCTGGCTGGTGGATAAAATCCGGGTGGCCAATGCTGAAGAATTAGAAACTCTGCGCCAAAACAAGGGTGTCCTGGAAGAGCCTAACGGAGAAACAGAGTAAATTAAAAGAGCAGGGCTAATCCTGCTCTTTTCCCATTGCCCTCAAGGCCAGCTGCCAATAGGTCCTGGGGGAATTCTTTTGTTTTTCGATTTCTGCCGGGGTGAGCTGGCGCCCCACCTTGCCGGGCTGGCCCATGACCAGGGAATTGGGGGGAATAGTCTTCCCCGGGGGCACCAGGCTGCCGGCAGCGATGAGGCAGTTTTCCCCTACTACTGCTCCGTCCAGGATAATCGCTCCCATGCCAATCAGGCAGTTGTCATGAATGGTGCAGCTGTGCAGCACCGCCCGGTGGCCGATGGTGACATTGCTGCCAATAAGCAGGGGCAGACCCGTATCCACGTGGAGGACGCAGCCATCCTGGACATTGGTCCAGGCCCCAATCTCTATTGGCGCCATATCTGCCCGCACAACCGCCCCCGGCCAGATATTTGCGTATTCTCCCAAGGTCACGTCTCCCATGACTACTGCTGCGGGATGAATATAGCGGAGATTCTCCATGTCAACAACTCCTAATATAGTAATATCTTTATTATATCGGGAAGAGGCCGGGAAGAAAAGGATGGAGTTTGGGGGCCTAGACTTTGACATTTTCTCTGCTGTTAAGTACAGTAGAGCAGGGAGAGAATAAACGACCTGCTCTTTGAGCAGCAGTAAAATAAAAAGGAGCATTAATTTGAAGGATAAGAAAATACAAGTTGACGACATAAAAAAGTTGCCTATGGTTCAATCATTTATCGAGACCGGCAATCAGAATCTTGGCGCCATGGGATATACCGAGCACTCTTACCGCCATGCCGGCCTGGTGTCCAACATTGCTTCCAACATCTTGGAGCGGTTGGACTATTCCCAGCGGGACTGCGAGCTGGTGGCCATTGCCGGCTACCTTCATGACATCGGCAATGTAATCACCAGATACAATCATGGCCAGTCCGGGGCCTATCTGGCCATGAAGATTTTGCAGGATCTTGAAATGTCCTGGGACGAAGTTGCCCTGATCATAGGCGCTATCGGCAATCACGAAGAAGAATACGGACAGCCCGTCAACAAAATTGCCGCCGCCTTGATCTTGGCAGACAAATCTGATGTGCACAGCTCTAGGGTGCGCAATCCCGATGTGGCCAATTTTGACATTCACGACCGGGTCAATTTCGCCGTCAAGCATTCTTTTCTGCGGGTAGATTCCTCCAAGCGGATTATCACTCTGGAACTGACAATTGACACCGAGGTCAGCGGCGTCATGGAATATTTTGAGATCTTCCTGACCAGGATGGTCATGTGCCGGCGGGCGGCAGCCGCCCTGGACAGTTCTTTTTCTCTGGTGATTAATGAAACCAAGTTACTGTAATTTGAGCCCAAACAACAGATTTGGAATTCGTTGACACCTTGCTCTGGACAAGGTTATAATGTTAAAAGTATTGCTGATTGAGGAAGGAGAGAGTGGCGATGACTCAGTGGACAAAACTGCTGACGCTTATTCTCATAATGACAACAATTGCCGCGGCCGCGGCCCTTTCGGTGCCGGTGATTGTCCGGGAGATTAATCTCGGAATCGACCTGCGGGGCGGCGTCTATGTCCTTTTGGAGGCCCAGACCGCTGAAGATGGCGGAGAGCAAACACCTGGGGACGGTGAAGCTGTGGCTCAGGAGCCTCTGGGCTGGTGGCAGAAGGTAACTGCTTGGTTTGACGGCCTCTTTGGTGGGAAGGAAGGCCAGGAAGCCGGCGGCATCTCCGCCGATGACATGGCTGCCACCGTCGCTGTTCTTCGCAACCGGGTTGACAGCTTTGGCCTGACCGAACCGATTATTCAGCGGGAAGGGGAACGGCGCATCCGCATTGAACTGGCTACTGACCCAACCAAACCCGAACAGAGCCAGAGGGAAATCCTTGAGACAATAGGCAAGACTGCCTTGCTTGAATTCAAGGATGCCAGCGGCAAGACGGTGCTTACCGGGGCCAATCTCACCGTCGCTCAGGCGGTATACCAGACAGATGAATTTGGCCGCCAGGTGCCTATGGTATCCCTGGAATTTGACAGCAAGGGCGCACAGATTTTTGCCGAACTTACAGCTTCCCACATTGGGCAGCAAGTTCCAATTTACCTGGATGGGGAGGTTATCTCCGCTCCCCAGGTCCGCACTGCGATTACCGACGGCAAGGCTGTAATCACAGGAATCGGCAGTATTGATGAAGCTGCCCGGCTGGCCAACTTGCTGCGCTCCGGCGCCCTGCCCCTGGAGATGGTCCAGCTGGAAGTCCGCACCGTCGGCCCCACTTTGGGCAGCGATTCGCTGCTGAAAAGCCTTTGGGCGGGGTTGATTGGCATGGGTCTGGTTATGCTCTTCATGTTTGCATTCTACCGCCTGCCCGGACTGATCGCTTCCTTTGCCCTGTTAGGATACAGTGTGATTCTGCTTGACGTCTTGGTAGCGTTAAAAGCCGTCCTCACCTTGCCGGGCATTGCCGGGATCATCCTCACTGTGGGCATGGCAGTCGATGCAAATGTCATCATCTTTGAGCGGCTCAAGGAAGAACTGAAAAACGGCAAGACCCATCGGGCCAGCATGTTTGCAGCCTTTGACAAGGCACTGTCCTCTATCCTGGACGGGAACATTACTACCCTGATTGTGGCCGCCATTCTCTATGCCCTGGGCACAGGGCCGATTCGCGGCTTTGCCGTAACCCTTTCCCTTGGCATTATCTGCAGCATGTTTACCGCCATCGTCGTCACCCGAATGATGATGAATTACCTGGTGGACTCAAATATTGTGAAAAACAATTGGCTGTTGGGGGTGAACAGGTAATGGACTTTATCGGCAAAAGAAGACTGTGGTTCATTATCGCCCTCTGCATTATTGCCCTTGGCTGCGCTTTCCTGATTTTTCGGGGATTGAACTTTGGCATTGACTTCACTGGCGGTACCAGGCTGATGCTTAACCTGCCCGGGGGATTTACCACATCTCAGGTTCGGGATGTCCTCAGCAAAGTTGAAGCCACAGATGCCTCAGACCGCACTGTCACCCTGGAGAACAGTTATATTCAAAAGGTGATTGGCGCTGGCGGCGAGGAAGTTGTCATCCGCACCGTGACCTTGACTGAAGACGAGCGTGCTAAGCTCTTGACCGCAATCGCGGTCGAGTGGCCGGAATTCAGCGAAAAAGACATCAGGAATGTAGAAAATGTAGGGCCTGTAGTTGGGGGCGAATTGTTGCGCAACGCTTTGCTGGCGTTGTTGCTGGCCTCTGTTGGCATGGTAATCTATATCAGCTTCCGCTTTCAGCTGAAGTTCGCAGTGGCGGCCATGGCAGCCCTTCTCTTTGACGCCTTTGTTGTCATTGCCGCTTTCTCGGTCTTTAAGCTGGAGCTGAACAGTCCCTTTGTAGCCTCAGTGCTGACCATAGTGGGTTATTCTATCAACGACACCATTGTAATCTTTGACCGAATCAGGGAAAATCTCAAGTATAACCCCGGCCTCAAGGCGCTGCCCGAGACTGTCAACCTCAGCATCAATCAGAGCCTGAGAAGGAGCATCAACACCTCTTTGACGACCCTGTTAGTTGTGGGAGTCTTGTTGTTTGCAGGCGGCGACACCCTCAAGCCCTTTGCCTTGCCCTTGTTTATTGGCATAATCAGCGGCACTTTTTCCTCGATATTTTTAGCCAGTCCCTTGTGGTATGTACTGAAAATAAGGGAAAGAAAAGCACGTGCGTAAAGATGAGCCCGGGGTCAGCCCCCGGGTTTTCTTGTGCTCCTGCAGGAAAATTCCCCTGGCTTGCCGAATTTCTAAGGGAGGACCGGAGGTGTTTTAGTTTGAATTCCAACAATATCAGTCCTGTTATTCCCCTCCGCCCCCGCTGGAATGTGAGGGGGGGGGAGGCTGGCGCCATCTCTGCCTTGGCAAGTTCTATCAGGGCGCTGGTTGAGCAGGAATTGAAGAATTGCGCCAATCCCAGGACACAGAAACTATATAAAAAACTTCAGGCCCAGGATCTTAAGGTATTGGCTGCCCTCCTCATCAATCGGGGGGTGGACAGCGGACAAGGGGCTTTAGATTTCCTTGTGCCTGATCTTGCCCGGCTCCATCCCTGGCAGCTCTTGCCGGATATTGACAAGGCTATAGCCAGGCTGGAGCTTGCCCGTCAGCGCCGGGAAAAAGTCTTTATTCACGGTGACTACGATGCCGACGGCATTACTGCCACTGCCCTGCTGGTTATGGCCCTGGAGAATTGGGGGCTTGAGGTTCGCTATTATCTGCCTCACCGCATTGAGGACGGGTATGGGCTTAGCAGGGCAGGGATCAACCAGGGAGCTGAAGAGGGCTGCAGTCTCTTGCTGACAGTGGACTGCGGCATCAGCAACCCAGATGAAGTGGAACTGGCCAAGAGTTTAGGAATGGATGTTATCATTACCGACCATCACCTGCCTCCCCAGCAGCTCCCCAGGGCTTTGGCGGTAGTCAATCCCAAGCTGGCGGATTCCCGTTATCCCTTTCCGGAACTGGCAGGAGTAGGTGTGGCCTGGAAGTTGGCCTGCGCCCTGGAACTGGGTTCTGCAGTCAATGCTGCCTGCCTGCAGCTGGCTGCCCTGGGCACGGTGGCAGATTTGGTCCCCTTGACCGGTGAAAACCGCATCATCACCAGTCTGGGTTTAAAGGAAATAAACGCCAGTCCCCTGCCTGGCATTGCCGCCCTGGCGGAGGTGGCAGGGTGCCAGCTGGGACATCTGGATTCCCAGGACATTGCCTTTGGCCTGGCCCCCCGTTTAAATGCCGTAGGGCGAATGGACAGCCCCATGCCGGCAGCGGCGCTGCTCTTGGAAACTGATGCAGTCTCAGCCGCCCGGTATGCTCAAGTGCTGGATGAAGAGAACAGGCTGCGCCGGCAGATTGGAGAAGAAATCTTCGCGCAAGCTTTGGTAAAGGCTGAGGAACAAATGCGCCTAGGGCGCAGACTGCTGGTGCTCCATGGCAGGGATTGGCATGCCGGCGTCATTGGCATTGTGGCCTCCAAGGTCTTGGAACGTTTCTACAGGCCGACAATTGTCTTATGCGGCAAAGAAGAACTGACGGGTTCAGCCAGGAGCGTGGCTGGATTTGACATCCATGCCGCCCTTTTGGCAGTGTCCGGGCATTTAGCCAATTTCGGGGGACATCCGGGAGCGGCAGGGCTAACTATGGCAGAGGCGGATTTGGGACCCCTAGTCCTGGCCCTTGAGGAGTACGCTGTTGAAGCCAAGCTTGATTCTTTGCTGCAGCCGGTCTTGAAGTTAGAGGCCAGCCTGGGTCCTGAGGATATCTCAATGGAACTGGTGGATACTGTGGCCCTGCTCAGGCCCTTTGGCTTTGGCAACCCCGAACCGGTTTTTGCTGTGGACGGATTTACTGCCGGCGCTCTCAGCCTGGTGGGTGCAGATAAAAGACATCTTCGCTTGCGCTTGGACAATCCAGGCAAGAGAGGCGGTATTTGGGCAATTGGATTTAGCAAGGCCCATTTGGTACATAATATCGATTCAGGGGCGCCAGTGGAGTTGGCGGGGATTTTGCATTTAAACAGGTGGAAGGGAATGACCCGGGTGCAGCTGCAGTTTTCTGATTTTCACGGTCCCCGGCGGCTGTTGCTGGCTGGAAGAGAGATAATTGATCGCCGGGGTCAGGGGGAACCCTGGCTGACGGAACTGGCTTCCGCCCCGGGTACGGTGTTCTTTGCCAACACCCTGTGGCGGGCCAGGCGAATGCTGGCCGGGAAAGTCGATTGCTGCCGAGTGATCATTCTGCCCCCTGACAAGTACAGGGAAAAAGTGTATAATTTAAGGGCCGAACAGTATTGCTTTCTTGACCCGGCCTGGAATAATGAGCAGCTGCGGGATATAATTGCTCTGCTTCCCCGCCATTGCCGCCTCCACTTTTTTGGCGGCGCTGTTCCCGAAGATGTTCTACAGCCTAATCTCAATCTCCTCCGCCTCTTTTACAAGGGCTGGCGGAATAAAAACGGGGAGCAGGATTTGCTCAGCCTCTTGCCGGCGGATTTGGCCGAGCCCTTGTTGCTGGAAAGGGTGCTGGGGATTTTCGCCGAAGCGGGTCTAGCTGGCAAAAGTGGCGAGGGTTGGACACTGGCGCCTGTACAGGGCAATGTGGACTTGACTCTGACTAAAGCCTGGAGGGAATATGGCGCCCAGTTGGCAGCTTACCGGGATTGGCTCAAAGGCTTTTCTTCGCAGAGTATAAATCAAATGTTAGCCTGAGAGATTAAACAGAGGAGGATAAGTATGAATTTAAAAGAATCAATACGCATAATACCTGATTTCCCAAAACCCGGCATTCAGTTTATTGACATTACCACAATGCTCAAGGATGGCAAGGCGATGAAATACGCCTTTGACCAACTGGCGGCAATGGTCGGGCACCTGGAGATAGATTTGCTCGTAGGCCCGGAAGCCCGGGGATTCCTGGTGGGGGCGCCCCTGGCATACAAGCTTGGCGCCGGCTTTATACCGGTGCGCAAATCGGGCAAGCTGCCCGGGGAGGTTATCGAAGCCAGCTACCAGCTGGAGTATGGCCAGGATACCCTGCAGATTCATAAAGACGCAATTACTCCCGGCGCCAAAGTCCTGGTGGTCGATGATTTGCTGGCCACCGGCGGCACCGTCTGGTCGACAGCCGACCTGGTGCGCAGCCTGGGAGGGGAAATTGTCGGCTTTGCCTTTCTCATTGAACTGACCTTCCTCAAGGGAAGGGATAAACTGGGCAACTACCCGGTCTTTTCACTTTTGGAGTTTGATTCCGAATAGAGCCGGCCAAGGGGTGGTGGAGACTAATGACCCTGGAGCAGATTTATGACAACATTGCTAAGTACGCCCCGGATTTCGACCGGGGCCTTATTGAACGCGCCTGGAAACTGGCAGAATCTGCTCATTCCGGACAGGTTCGGGAATCAGGGGAGGCCTATATCATCCATCCCCTGGCGGTAGCGGAAATCCTTACCGAGCTGGAGCAGGATCTGGAAACTGTGGCGGCGGGGATTTTGCATGATGTGGTTGAAGACACTGAAATCACTTTGGCTGACATCGAGGCTGAATTCGGCCCCGAAATTGCCCTGCTGGTGGATGGGGTGACCAAGCTGATGCGCCTGCGCTTTCAGTCCAAGGCTCAGCAGCAGGCGGAAAACCTGCGCAAGATGTTTATGGCCATGGCCAGCGACTTCCGGGTCATTCTCATCAAGTTTGCCGACCGCCTGCACAATATGCGCACACTGGACTATCTGCCTGCGTCCAGGCAGAAGGATATGGCCAGAGAAACCCTGGAGATTTATGCCCCCCTGGCCCACCGCCTGGGAATCTTCAGGTTTAAATGGGAGCTGGAGGACCTGTCCTTTCGCTACCTGCACCCGCGGGAATATTATAGCCTGGTGGCGGAATTGCGCCAGCGCCGCGCCGAGCGGGAAGAGATCATGCACCGGATCATCGATTATCTCTCGGCCAGCTTGACAGAGGCCGGTCTTAAGGCCGACATTACCGGGCGGCCAAAGCATCTGTACAGCATTTGGCAAAAGATGACCCAGCAGCAAAAAGAACTGAGCGAGATCTACGATCTCACCGCTATCCGGGTGGTGGTCAACACCGTTCGGGACTGCTATACCGTGCTAGGCCAGATCCATCACTTGTGCAAGCCCATTCCCGGCCACTTTAAGGACTACATCGCCATGCCCAAAAGCAACGGCTACCAGTCCCTGCACACCACTGTGGTGGCCCTGAAGGGCAATCCGGTGGAGGTGCAGATTCGCACCTGGGATATGCACAGGATGGCGGAATACGGCTTGGCCGCCCATTGGCGCTATAAGGAAGGCGGCAAAGGCGACCGTCAGTTTGAGGAAAAGCTGGCCTGGCTCCGTCAGTTTATGGAGTGGCAGACAGAAACCAAAGATACCAATGAGTTTATCGAAACCTTAAAGGTTGACCTCTTTGATGATGAGGTGCTGGTCTTTACTCCCAAGGGTGATGTCATTGATTTGCCCATTGGGGCAGTGCCTTTGGACTTTGCCTATCGCATCCATACGGATATCGGCAACAGCACCGTGGGCTCTAAAGTAAATGGCAAGCTTGTCCCCCTGGACCACCAACTCCAGACTGGGGATATTGTCGAGATTATCACCCAGAAAGGGGCGACTCCCAGCCGGGACTGGCTGAAGACGGTCAAGTCTTCTCAGGCCAGGACCAAGATTCGCCAATGGTTCAAACGGGAGGGCCGGGAACAGAATATTGAAAAGGGCCGGGAGCTTTTGCTCCGGGAGCTCAAGCGCTTTGGTTTGGCGCTGGCAGAAATTGATTCCGAGGTCTTTGCCTCGGTGCTCAAGCGCTATAATTATCAAGATGACCAAGAGGATGATTTCTTTGCCGCCTTGGGCTATGGCGGTCTCAGTACTGTCTCGGTGGGCCGGCGGATTTACGAAGGCGTGGTTAAGCTCAGGGAAAAGGAAATGACCCTGGCCGATGTGGAAGTGATCAAGGGCGAAGCCTCCAAATCCGAGGCCGGGATAACGGTTAAAGGCGTGGATAACCTTTTGGTTCACTTTTCCCGCTGTTGCAAACCCTTGCCCGGCGACGAAATTGTCGGCTATGTCACCAGGGGCCGAGGCATATCTATTCACAGGGAAGACTGTTCCAACATCCGGGCGGCTGCCCCTGAGCGCTTGCTGGAAGTGCAATGGGGAAGTTCCGAGAATCAAATCTTCCCTGTGGAACTGGTTATCAACGCCTGGGACAGGAAAGGGCTGCTTCAGGAAATTATGAATGTCCTGGGCGAGCTCAAGGCCAACATCCTAAGCATTAACGGCAGCGGCCTCAAGGACGGCTCGGCCCAGGTTCACCTGACGGTGGAAGTGCACAGCCTGGAGCATCTCAGCAAGATCAGCGATAAGCTCAAGACCGTCAAATCAATTATGGAGGTCAGCAGGCAAACGAGAGCCTGATTCCAGGCTGGGAATTAGAGGTGAAGACTATGCGCATTGTCATCCAGAGGGTATCCCGGGCTTCTGTCCGGGTGGAGGGCAAAGTGACAGGAGAGATTGGCCCTGGCTTGATGGTCCTGGTAGGGGTGGGAACAGAGGACACCAGCCTTGATGCCAAATATCTGGCGGACAAGACCGCCAACCTGCGAATCTTTGCCGATGCCCAAGGGAATATGAACCTGTCTCTGCTGGATACCGGCGGGGAAGCTTTGGTGGTCAGCCAGTTTACCCTGTATGGCGATTGCCGCAGGGGCCGCCGCCCTTCCTGGCATCTGGCCGCCCAGCCCGATCTGGGCAATAAGTTGTATCAGGAGTTTTGCCGCTGCCTGGCTGAGTGGGGAATTCATGTGGAGACGGGGATTTTTGGCGCTATGATGGCTGTGGAAATTCATAATGACGGTCCGGTGACTTTGGCGCTGGACAGCAAAGGTGTTTGAGGTGATAATTATGGAATATAAAATTCTGCCCGTTGGCAGCATGGGCACAAACTGCTACCTGGCCTGGTGCTTGAAGAGCAAAGAGGCTCTTGTCATCGATCCCGGCTTTGAGCCGCAAACAGTCCTCAGGGAAATCGAGGCACTGGGGCTGAAGGTAAAATATATAGTAAACACCCATGGGCACATGGACCATATCGGCGGCAACCAAGAGCTGCACTCTGCCCTGAATTGCCCCATCGCCATTGGCTGCGAGGATGCCTTAATGCTCACCGATGCCCACTATAATCTTTCCAACATGATGCGGAACCCTGTACTCAGTCCTGCCCCTCAGATTTTGCTCCAAGAAGGGGACAGCCTGGATTTTGGCGCCTGTTCTTTGCAGGTGCTCTCTACCCCCGGCCATACTCCGGGGGGAATCAGTCTCTATGGCCATGGGCTTCTCTTTTGCGGTGATACTTTGTTTAAACAATCAATCGGCCGTTCGGATTTGCCCGGCGGCGACCACAGCCAGCTGATTCAAGCAATCAAAACAAAGCTTTTGCCCCTGCCCGGGGAAACCAAGGTGCTGCCGGGCCACGGGCCTGAAACCACCTTGGCCCTTGAGGAGGCCAGCAACCCCTGGCTGCAGGGATAAAGCTGCCCTTTTTCGGCATAATACCTGTACGGATTGTGCCAAAGGAGGGGTCAGGTTGCAAGAGCAGAATATCAGAACAGCCCTGGAAAAACTGCGGGCTCAGAAACTGCGCCGGGTCGACCTGCACAAGTTGCTGGACAGCATTGACGGTGGCAAAAATGATATGGAAATTGCCCAGCAATTTAACGTGGATGTGGTTGATGTCCAGCTGATTCGCCGCGTGCTCAGGGAATAGAGGCCGGACAAGCGGCCTCTATTTTGATGGGAGGAGAGGTCAATGCTGATCAAGTTTCAGGCCCCCGGCCCCTGGTGGAGCAGAGGAGTGCAGCTGCTGTGGCTGCTCCCCCAAGCGCAAGTGGAGACAGAAACGGAAAACTGGGATTTAGCTGTGCTGGTGGAGGAGGGCAACCAGGAACTTTCTCTAACTGTGACTAACGGCAATTTCCGGGAGCAGAGAGTCGTTCCTGCCCGGCCCTGGGAGTATTTGCAGGCCCTTTTCCTGATGCTCAGCCAGTATAGCCTTGGACCCATCAGCCCCTGGGGAGTGCTGACCGGGGTGCGGCCGGGGAAGATTGCCGCTGGGCTCGTTGATAAACTTGGCCCTGCCAAGGCCGTTGAAGAGCTTTGTGAAAAATGGCTTTTGCACCTGGATAACGCCAGGCTGCTGGTGGCGGCAGTGAACAACGGTTATCCTCTTCTCCGAGAAAAGGGCCTTTGTCTGTATATTTCCGTTCCCTTCTGCCCCAGCCGCTGCGATTATTGTTCTTTTGCTTCCTTGCCGCTAGATCGCTGGCGGGGAAAGATAGACAGTTATGTGCGCCAGGCGGCGGCAGAATTGAAGGAGCTTCTCCTTGCCTGCCGCAGGTATGGCCACTTAGTCAACAGCATCTATGTAGGCGGCGGTACGCCTACTGCCCTCAGCCCCCGCCAGCTGGAAGAGCTGCTGGCGCCTGCGGCAGGCTGGGAGTGCGAATTTACCGTCGAGGCCGGCCGGCCTGACACCCTCACCCGGGAACATCTGGCTGTTTTCAAGGATGCAGGGGTGAACAGAATCAGCGTCAATTCCCAGTATCCCGAGGACCGCACCCTGGCCGCCATTGGCCGGAGGCATACTGCCAAACAGTTTTACGAGGCTTTGGACATGGCAGTGTCTGCGGGTTTAGGCATAGTCAATTCGGACCTGATCATCGGCTTGCCGGGCCAGACCCCTGAAGGCTTCGCCGCAGTAATCTCCCGCCTGGCGGCGGCGGGGGCCGGGAATATTACTATCCATGCCCTGGCCCTCAAGCGGGGCGCAGAGATCAGGCAGCAGTACCTGGATGGGGCCGAATCCAGGGCCATAGCGGCAGCAGCCTATGCCCGCATGGATGAACTGGGCTTTCAGCCCTATTACCTCTACCGGCAAAGGAATATGGCCTCGAATTTGGAGAATGTAGGTTTTGGCCTCCCCGGCAGCTATTGTTATTATAATATTGCCAGCATCGCCGAATCTGAGCCTGTGCTGGGAGTAGGGGCAGGGGCGGCGAGCAAACTGGGCCGGGCCGATTCTTTTATCTCCCTGGTCAATCCCCGGGATGTCAATCAGTACCTGGCCCGCTGCGAGGATTTGCTTCAGCGCAAACTCAACTGGCTGCAAGTTGACAAGCAGTCTCGCCCCTGATAAAATACAGCCATCAATATTTAGGGGATGAGGGGAAAGAGTACGCCGATGCTGTTCTGCAGGGAGGAGAACCACGACTGTAAGTTCTCTGGACAAGGCGGCGGAAAGACACCCCAGGGCTTTTTGATCTCCCACGGTTGGCCCCGTTAACGGCCGTCTGAGGGGCCGCTTTTGGCGGCAACCAGGGTGGCACCGCGGGTAAACCCGTCCCTGACAGGGGGACCGGGTTTTTTATTATTCATGAGGAGGTAATCGCCATGTATCAGATTCCAAGGGGGACAAGAGATTTTCTCCCGGAACAGGCAGAAAGGTTCCGGTGCCTGGAGGCGGCGGCAGTCCGTTTGGCCAGCCAATACGGCTATGGGGAAATGCGCACGCCAATTTTTGAATACAGTGAGCTCTTTGAGCGCAGTGTGGGTGAAAGCACAGATATAGTGGAAAAAGAGATGTACACCTTTCAGGACCGGGGGGAGCGCAGCCTCACACTGCGGCCGGAAGGCACTGCCGGGGTGGTCAGGGCCTTCGTCGAACATAAACTCTACAACGGGCCCCTGCCTGCCAAATATTTTTACTTTGGCCCTATGTTCCGGTATGAAAAGCCCCAGGCCGGAAGGTACCGGCAGCTTTGGCAGTTTGGCGTCGAGCTCCTGGGTGCAGATGGTCCCCTGGCCGATGTGGAGGTCATAGCCCTGGGCTGGCAGTATTATCGGGAGCTGGGGGTGGAGGCCACCTTGGTCCTAAACAGCATCGGCTGTCGGCAATGCCGGGAGGAGTATAAAAAAGCCCTGGTCGCTTACCTCCGGGGGCGTGAGATCTGCAAATTGTGCAGCGGCCGCCTGGAGCGCAATCCCCTGAGGGTGCTGGACTGCAAGGAAGATTCCTGCCAGCGAGAGCTGGAGGGCGCCCCCCGCATCAGCCAGTATCTGTGTCCCGCCTGCCAGGAGCATTTTGAGGGAGTGAAGGCAGGCCTGGCCGGCCTTGCCATTCCCTATGAGCTGGATGACCGCCTGGTTCGGGGACTGGATTATTATAACCGCACCACCTTTGAATATAAGACAGAGCAATTGGGCAGCCAGGATGCCCTGGGCGGCGGTGGCCGCTATGACGGCCTGGTGGAGCTGGTGGGGGGCCCTTCAATTCCCGCAGTGGGCCTGGCCTTAGGGATCGACCGCATTGAGCTCATGGATCCCCCCGCCCTGAAAGCAGCTGAAGGGCGCCGGGGGGTATGGCTGGTGACCATGGAGCCTGCAGCGGACAAGGCCATTTCTTTGGTCCATCCCCTGCGGCAGCAGGGGGTAATGCTGCAGTATGACCTTTTGGGTCGCAGCTTTAAAGCCCAGTTTAAACAGGCTGACCGCAGCAACAGCCGCTGGACGCTGATTATTGGGCCCGATGATTTAGAACAGGGGCAAGCAGTGCTGAAGGATATGGAAACCGGCGAGCAGCAGCAGCTGGCCCTGGAAACACTTGTGCAGCTGGTGTCGAACCTGGAAGGAGTAAAGTAAGATGAAGAGAACCCATAAATGCGGAGAATTGCGCTTGGAACATGTTGGCAGTCAGGTAAGCCTCTGTGGCTGGGTGGCCAAGCGCCGGGACCTGGGTGGCATGATTTTCCTTGACCTCAGGGACCGCTGGGGCTTAGTGCAGGTGGTCTATTATCCTGACAGCCCCGGCTACAAACTGGCCGACCAGGTGCGTTCGGAATATGTTGTCTGGGTCCAGGGCAGTGTCAAGCCCAGGGAGAACAATGTCAATCCTGATTTGCCCACCGGGGAGATTGAGGTGGTCGGAGGGGAAATGGAGATTCTCAACACTGCCTCCCTGCCTCCCTTCTACATTACCGACGATGTCAAGGTTGACGAAAACCTGCGCCTCCGTTACCGCTACCTGGACCTGCGCAGGCCGCTAATGCAGGCCAACCTGGTATTGCGCAGCAAGGCGGCCAGTATTTTTCGCAACTTCTTGGCATCCCATGATTTTATCGAGGTGGAAACGCCAATCCTGACCAAGAGCACTCCCGAAGGGGCCAGAGACTTTTTGGTTCCCAGCCGGGTGAGCCCGGGCAAATTCTATGCCCTGCCTCAGTCCCCCCAGCTTTTAAAACAGCTGCTGATGGTTGCAGGCCTTGAGCGCTATTACCAGCTGGCCCGCTGCTTCCGGGACGAGGATTTGCGGGCTGACAGGCAGCTGGAATTTACCCAAGTGGATATTGAGGTTTCTTTTATGGAGCAGGACGAATTCTTTGCCCTGATTGAAGAGTTGGTAGGACAGATCTTTACCCAGCTGAAGGGCGTTGAGCTGCCCCAGTCTTTCCCCCGTATCCCTTGGCACACTGCCATGGAAAAATACGGTTCCGACAAGCCCGACCTGCGCTTCGGCATGGAAATTGTCGACATTTCCGGCATCGCCGCTGCCAGCGAATTTAAAGTCTTTACCGGAGCCATTGCCGCCGGCGGTTCGGTGCGGGGTATCAAAGTGCCCGCCACCTTTAGCCGCAAGGAGCTGGACCAGCTGACAGAGCAGGTGAAGGCCTTTGGCGCTCAGGGGCTGGCCTGGATGGCCGTTGAAAATGAAGGCGTTCGCTCTCCTATCGCCAAATTCTTCGGTCCCGGACAAATTGTGCAGCTGACAGGGGAGTTTGCCGCCAAACCGGGAGATATGTTGCTGTTTGTGGCAGACAGTGATACCTTCGGCATCGTGCTGCCTGCCCTGGGAGCCCTCAGGGTGGAGCTGGGCCGCCAGCTCAAGCTCTATGGCGCTGAGGTCTTTAAGCCCTGCTGGGTGGTGGATTTTCCCTTGTTTGAATACGACACCGAGGAAGAGCGCTTTGTGGCCGCTCACCATCCCTTTACGGCGCCGGTGCCTGAAGACGTGCCCAAACTGGCCTCCGACCCCGGCTCCGCTCGGGCTCAGGCTTATGACCTGGTGCTCAACGGCTGGGAAATAGCCGGCGGCAGCGTCCGCATTCATACTGCTGAAGTCCAGCAGGCCATGTTTAAGGCCATTGGCATTGATCTGGAACAGGCCCAGGGTCAGTTTGGCTTTTTACTGGAAGCCCTGGCTGCCGGCGCCCCGCCCCACAGGGGAATTGCCTTCGGCTTTGACCGCCTGGTGGCGATTCTTGCCGGGGAAAGCAGCATCCGCAATGTCATCGCCTTCCCCAAGACCAACAGCGCCTCCGACCCCCTGACCGATGCCCCCTCAATTGTAGATGAGGCGCAGCTGGCAGAGTTGAAAATCAAGATCAGAGAATAAAAACAGGAGCCTGCGAAACGTGCAGGGTCATAAGAACATTATTCTATACAGTGGGACGGTATAACCATTTTGGCTGTGCCGCCCCGCTGTTATCAAACTCCCAATACGCTTTCTGCCTGTCCATGCCAGTGTTCGTGCTGTAATAATAAATATTGTGGTATCATTAGAGAGGCCTGCCAATGTCAGAAATTATACAGATGGATTTTATTGCTCAGGCGTGAAACGCCACACTTCCGGGAAGAGGAGAGGAGGGGTTGCATTGAACAGCATGCGTCATTTCCGCGTCATTTCCATTGCCGCTTTCTCCTCATGAAGGCAAGGAATAGCTGGAGGTAATTGTAGTCTTTTTAGAGCGCTGCTTTGTTGAAGCGATTCAGAAGTCTGACTAATTCCTGGGCTGCAAGTCTTATTATTCGGGGGAGGTGTCTCCATGGGACAACTACCAGAACCCGTTAAGGATCGCAATCCTTATTGGGATAATTATAAAGGAGTCATGATTGCCCTTGTGGTTTTGGGACACTTCTTGTGGGATTATTGGGGTCTTGGTTTGGCGGGTTCCTTAGTCAGTTTCATTTATTTATTTCACATGCCGGCTTTTATTTTTGTTGCAGGCTATATGAGTAAAAGCGACCACGCAAAATCCCAGGATTCCCTGCTCAAATTAGGGGTTATTTATATCCTCTTCAATACAACAATTATGCTCTTCAGCTATGCCTTATTTGACACTTCTTTTCAATTGATTACGCCACAATATTCAACTTGGTTTTTAATCGCCCTTATTGTGTGGCGGTTCACGATTCAATACCTGGAAAAAGTAAAGCACATTATGTTTATCAGTGTGATTGTGGCTTTTCTTATAGGTTTGTGGAGGGACGTAACCGACGTATTTGCCCTTGCTCGGATAGTCGTTTTCTTTCCCTTCTTCATTGCTGGCTACACCCTGCCGAAGGATAAGTTCATTAGTTTTATACACAATCGGAAACTGGCAGATTACATAAAGGGCATTTTGTTGTTGGCAGTCACACTATTGTTAGCCATATTATTTCTAGACAAATATACAGGGCTAAGCAAATTTATTGTTTTAATGAGCAGTTATGATCAGCTCCTAGACTTTATTATACGGCAGGGTATTTTAAGCATTGCGGCATTAATGACAATTAGCTTGACCATCCTCATGCCCAAAAAACCTTTGCCCCTCTTGTGTAAGTGGGGCAAGAATTCATTATCTATTTATGTCTTGCATCGCTTCATCACACTTATTTTCGCTTTCTTTTTGCCGAAGCAACAGTATATTCCCAATTATATTGTGGTAGCCCTGGGCGCAACGGTCCTTACCCTTGCCATCTTGGGATCTGATTCGGTTTCCAGGATACTTAACAGGATTATTGACAGGGTGTTTGCCATAGCTTCCGGGTGTTATGAATATAAGCAGAAAAGCTTGGGCCATCTAGCATTGATATTGGCTACGGTTATTTTATCGTTGCCTTTATTAAGGTCTCTATCGCAAGTGGCAAGCCAGACCATGGCAAAAGTCCCCCAGGAAGACATTATCCATCAAGTCATGCAGGCTGAGCATGAGGCTGCCCTGGAGGATGCTGTAACCATAGCCTTTGTAGGGGATTTAATCCTCTTACAGGACCAGGTTAGGAGGGCATATTCGGATTCCTCTGGGGAGTATGACTTTGAGCCGATGTTTGAATATGCCGCGCCTTACCTAACCGCTGCCGACCTAGCCATTGGGATATTTGAAGGTCCTACCGCAGGGGAAGACGTGAACTATTCCACCAGCAATTTTGACGACGGTTTGCCCCTGTTTTTAAACTATCCCGATTCTTTTGCCTGGTCAGTAAAGAATTCCGGGATTGATTTAGTGTCCACTGCCAACAACCACCTTCTGGACAAGGGGGAGGAGGGGGTCATGAGGACCCTTGATATCCTTGATGAAGTTGGCTTATTACACGTGGGATCGTACAGAAATGCTGAAGAAAGGGGCAATAACCTAATAGTAGAAATCAGGGGAGTGCGGATTGCATTCTTGGCGTATACCTATGGAAGCAATGGGTATTCTGAAGAATATTTTTTGTGGGGAAACCCCTCCCTTACTTCTATTCTGGTGAGTCCCGCTAACCAGTACTTCCAGGAAGTTAAAGCCAGTGTACTTTCTGATTTCAATCAGCTGAAGGGTATGAGCAACCCGCCGGATATAATAGTGGTTTTGCCCCATATGGGAACCCAATTTTCCCATACAACCGATGCTTTTCAGGAGACATGGAATGAAATTTTTATAAACGCAGGGGCGGACATAATTTTATGTGACCATGTCCATGCAGTACAGCCCATCGAGTTTACCATAGTAGATGAGGGCAAGGAAAAGCAGGGGATTATAGTCAATTGCCCCGGGAATTTTGTCAACTCTTATGTTGAGAAGAATGGCGACGCAACTTCCATCGTGGAGGTTTACATAGACCCCCACCGCAAAGAAGTGATCTGCGTTGGTGTTATACCCATGTACACCCAAGCGCCGGCCAATGGGAATTATAGGGCGCTGCCCATCTATAGCATCTTGAATGAGCCCCATTTGCAAAGCCAGGTCAGCAAATATGAGATGGAAAGAGTCGCAGAGGTGCAGGCAATTGTTACTTCTGTCATCCTCAATACTGAACTGTCCTTGGATCAAGCTCAGGATAGATATTATTTGTTCCCTCAGGGTTATGTCCGCCAGAAAGTTAACTCTATTGAAATCACTGAGGAAATGAGGGACAGGGACCTCTATAAACTACTTTCTGTAGCTGACTCAGTTTGTTTTGTTGGAGACAGTATCACTGCAGGGTCGAAGAATGGCGGTTATGGCTGGTATGAACCATTGATGGCAGCATTTCCAGACTCGGTAGTACATAGAGAAGCCTGGGGTTCTGCAACGACGAAGACTTTACTGGAAAACGCTGAAGCCATTGGCGACCATGCGGCAGATTTATATATCATCGCCATTGGCACCAATGACGTGCGTTACCGGAATGAGCAATGTGCAATGTCTTCCAGCCAATATGTCAGCAATATAGATTTGCTGGTATCGAAAATTATGGAGTATAATACGGAGGCCAATTTTGTTTTCATCAGCCCTTGGCTTGCTCTAGACAATGACCCCTATACCATGCTGCCCAATGAAGATAGAGACGTGATGCTGGCGGAGTATGGTGAAGGACTCAGATTGTACTGTGAAGCTCATGGCCATTGCTACCTCAATCCCAACCCTTCTATTTCTGATGTGCTTAATAAATTTCCTCCCACGGACTATCTTCTGGACCACATTCATCCAAACGCAGGGGCGGGGATCGTTTTGTACTGCCAAAAGGTCCTGACGGATTGAACCTGCCTGGAAAGATCTGGGGCTTTGGTGCCTGGGTGATGAAAGTTAAGCTGCAACGCCATTGGCGGTGAGAGTTACTCCGTCAGAATTCGTCAGCGGCGAGATTATGTTTCAAAAGGTTATGTCTAGACGATGGCTAGGAGAGTGTTCTCAAACGAATATATATGCAGCAGATGGCGGGGCTGAAAATCAAGATAAGTAAAAATAGGGGGCCGGCCAAAATGCCGGCTCCTATTTTAAATTGAGTTTGCTCAGCAGGTCATGGATAAAGTTGGAGCCCCGGGAAATTATCAGTCCCGTCAAAAAATAGTCTATCCAGCGCACCGCCAGGTTTACTTGCAGGGCGCTGAGCAGGCCGGTAGCTGTCGCCGTTGCCAGCAGCACGCCAACCACTACAGAAGTCAGCTGGCTTTTCCAGTCGCGGATAACTGGGATTGCAACTTTAATAATATCCACACAGACTTCTACCAGCATAGCGAGAACGGTTAAAATTGCGAAGGCGTTGGCCATTGAATTTACACCTCCAAAATTCATTGATTTATTTTAACTTATTAAAATGAAACGGTGTTTAGCGCCTGTTAGATATGATTTTCCAGTTGCTTTATCAGAGCAAGGTGTGCTATCTTAACTTTTGCAGTTAGCATAATAATTTAGGCCGCCAAAGCCTTAGTAACAAGGTCTTGGCGGCCTTTTTGGCATTACTATTTTCTGTTGCTATATTGAAGGCTTTTTCGTTGCTCCCAAAATATTTTTTATATCTCCGAACCTAAGGTACTTGCGGCTAAGATCAACACCCAGCTCCGCAGTTATTGCTTCAGTTATTTCATCGGCATGGTCAAATACATACCAGTTTTCTTCGAGACGGCTACCAGATGCTTTATTTAGGCTTTCCACAATTCTGGGGATACTGTATTTATTACCAAGGCACTGGGCCAAAAGCCTATCAATCACCAGAGCCACAAAGCAAATTAGGAAATGTGCCTGTATATAGTCATGGCGGGAAACGTAAACTGGGCTGGCTTCAAGGTCGCTCTTAGTGACCTTGAAAGCTTCTTCAATGCGCCAGAGTCCGTGGTAGATCTCGACTATCTCTTTGTCACCCTTTTCCCATTCACTAGTAACCAGGGCATAATAGCCGTCAAACTTTTCTTCTTCACGTTGTGTTTCCCGGGAAGAGGTCATACAGGACAGGAATGTCTTTTGCGTCCATGAGCAAGCCCATTTGTATTATGGGATTCGGGCGGTGTTCTTTAGACACGCCTTTTCTTTTTAACTCATCCTGCTGGCTTGTAAGGCTTTGTGAATGTATATTTATTTTAGCTGCTGCAAAACTAGGGTATCCCAGACTTTTAGAAAGGTTATAAGCCACTGAGCTATCAAGCCAGTATGAAATGCTCCTGGATGCAATTAAAGCAAAATATTAGCACTCAGTCCACCGGGGATATTCCCGGTGGATTTTTTTAGGTAATCTTTTATTTTAAATTTAACCTGCTAAGTAAGTCGTGGATAAAATTGGACCCCCGGGAGATCAACAAGCCAGTCAAAAAGTAGTCAATCCAAGGCACTGCCAGGTTTACTTGCAGGGCACCCAGAAGCCCAGTGCCTGTGGCTGTGGCCAGCAACACCCCTACGATGACAGAAGTTAACTGGCTTTTCCAGTCCCGGATGCCGGGGATTGCCGCTTTGATAATATCAACACAAACCTCTACTAGCATAGCGAGAACGGTTAAAATTGCGAAGGCGTTGGCCATTGAATTTACACCTCCAAAATTCGTTGATCTATTTTAAACTTATTAAAATAAAGCGGTGTTTAGCACCTGTTAGATATGATTTTCCAGTTGCTTTATCGTGTAAAAGTGTGCTAAACTAAAAACACAATAAAGAAATCCCTGCTGTGTGCGATTCAGGCTGTATTTTTTGAGCCAACAAAGATGAATCGGGAGCCCAGTCTCCGACGGCATAAAATAAGCCCTAAAGATTATAGGGGACATTTGAAGTCGCCGGGCAGGCACCCACCTGCGGAAGCAGGTTCAAAAAATGCGGTTAAAACGGCACGGCGGGGGTATTTTTTTTTGCATTGAGGTGGTTTTTTGAAACGGTTCTCAAGAACCCGAATGTTAATTGGCGAACAGGGGCTGTCTGCGCTGTCCGCTGCCAGTATCGTTGTCCTGGGGGTAGGCGGTGTAGGTTCTTATGCTGCCGAGGCCCTTGCCCGGGCCGGAGTGGGCCGTCTGCGCCTGGTGGATGGCGATGTTGTCGATGTCAGCAATATCAATCGTCAGCTCCATGCCCTGGATTCCACCGTTGGCAAAGCCAAGGTTGCCGTCCTCGCCGACAGGTTCCGGGAAATAAATCCCCAGCTGCGCCTGGAGCCAATCCAGGAGTATTATGCCCCCCAGCAGGGGCAGGCGCTGCTTGCCGGCTGCGACTGGGTGGTAGATGCCGTTGACACAGTTGCTGCCAAGACAGATATCGTCTGCAGCTCTCTGGAAGCCGGCCAAGGGGTAATCTCCTGCATGGGCACCGGCAACAAGCTGGACGCTGCACTTTTGCGGGTGGACGATATTTCTAAGACCTTTAACTGCCCCCTGGCCCGGGTTTTTCGCCGGGAATTGGGCAAGAAAGGAATCCGCAGGGGCGTTCCAGTAGTTTGGTCCCCGGAACTGCCTAAGATCGCCGAGGAGGTTCAGAGCGGGCCCCGGACCCCGGCCAGCATTTCTTTCGTGCCTGCTGTAGCTGGCCTGCTGATGGCTTCCTATGTAATCAATAAAATCTTACAGCTTAAAAGATGAGAGGATGGTTATGCTATGAGCAAGACTGTCCTTTTTTGTTTGACACAATTGCAGTGGTTGTGCTAAGATTTACGTAAATTACCGGGGGAGGGTATTTTGGTGGATGAACAAAAAACCAGGATTATCAATCGTTTGCGGCGCATAGAAGGCCAGGTCAAGGGAATTCAAAGGATGCTGGACAGCGAACAGTGCTGTGCAGATATTCTCGTGCAGATTGCAGCCGTGCGCTCGGCCATCAACAAGGTTGGCGGCCTGATCTTTGAGCGCTATTCCCAAAACTGCCTGGCTAAGGCCGATACGCCTGAGGCTCTGCAACAGGCCATGGGGGACTTGTTAAAGACGATGAACGGTTTTATCAAAGGAGGGGGTGCGTAGATGGATCAAATCGGTAAAGTCATAAGCATCGAGGGTAATTTCGCCACTGTCCAGCTAGAGCGAAGCAGTGCCTGCGCTAAATGCGGCATCTGTCATCTGGGGGAGACGCAGATTCTTGAAATTGATGTGGAAAACAGCTTTAATGCTCAGTTGGGGCAAAGGGTGCTCATTGCCGTTGGCAAAAAGAGCGTGCTCAAAGCCAGCTCGATCCTGTATCTCATTCCCCTTCTAGCCTTGGTGGGGGGAATCGGCCTTGCCTACTTGCTGGAGGCTGTCATCGGCCTGCCCGGCAATGTGGATTGGTGGGGAATCGGTTTGGGCCTGACTTTGTTTTTCCTGACCTATGTAGTTATTCGTCTGCGGGAACCGGCCTTGCGCAGCAATCCCGACTTTGCCCCCCGCATGATCAGGCTTGCCGCCGACCAGGAAGAAATCACCGACCTATGCGGAAAAACCGATGAGTGATTTATTCACCTATGGGCTGCAGCAACAGAAAGGCGACAGCGGCGTCCCCCTGGCCGCCCGCATGCGCCCGCGCAGTTTAGAAGAATTTGCCGGCCAGAAACATATTGTCGGTCCCGGCAGCCTGCTAAGGCGGGCCATCCTGGCCGACCGCCTGACTTCGATGATCTTTTACGGTCCTCCCGGCACCGGAAAGACTACGCTGGCTGCTGTAATCGCCAACCAGACCAAGGCCAACTTTCAGCGCCTTAACGCCGTAACCGCCGGGGTGGCCCAGGTGCGGACAGTGCTGGAGGAAGCTAAAAGTAAGCTGGAAATGTACCATCAGCCCACGATTTTGTTTATTGATGAGATTCACCGCTTCAACAAGAGCCAGCAGGATGCCCTGCTGCCGGCGGTGGAAGACGGCACCGTGCTGTTAATCGGCGCCACCACAGGCAATCCCTATTTCAGCGTTAACTCTGCCCTGCTCTCTAGGAGCCGGATTTTCGAACTCTATCCCCTGACCAAAGAGGAAATTGGGGAGATAATGGACAGCGCCCTGGCTGACAAGGAAAGAGGCTTGGGTCAGTTAGCCATAGAACTTGCTCCTGAAGCCCGGGAACATATACTGAGTACCGCCGACGGCGACGCCCGGGTGGCCCTGAATGCTTTGGAGCTGGCCGCCCTGACCACCCCGCCCCGGGAGGACGGCAAAATATATATCGACCAGCAGGCGGCAGAACAATCTGTGCAGCGCAAGGCGGTGCGCTATGACAAAGATGGGGACAACCATTATGATGTAATTTCCGCCTTCATTAAGTCTATTCGGGGGTCTGATCCCGATGCCGCCCTCTTTTGGCTCTCCCGCATGCTAGATGCCGGCGAGGATCCGCGCTTTGTCGCCCGCCGCCTTTACATTTCTGCCAGCGAGGACATCGGCAACGGCGATCCCCTGGCCCTGCTGGTGGCGGAGGCGGCTTTTCGGGCTGTGGAAGTCTTGGGCATGCCCGAGGCCAGGATTCCCCTGGCCCAGGCTGTCACTCACCTGGCCTGCGCCCCCAAGAGCAACGCCGCTTATCTTGCCCTGGAGCGGGCGGCAGAGGATGCCAGGCATGCCAGCGACACCGGTGTGCCCAACCATTTGCGGGACGGCAGTTATACCGGCGCAAAAGAGCTGGGCCATGGGGACAATTACATCTACCCCCATGATTGTCCCGGGCATTTCACAAAACAACAATACCTGCCTGATTCCCTTGCCCACCGGCGTTACTACTATCCCGGCGCTCTTGGTTATGAAAAGCGCCTGCGTCAATGGCTGGAGGCCACCAAGGGCTTGCCGGAAGAGGAGAAAAGCTGACCCCTCGGGGCGCTTCAATAAGATAGTACTTATTTTCGGGAAGTGGCATGATTTCGGTCATGCCACTTCTTCGATAAAAAAGACCATTAACTATCAGCGGTTAATGGTCGATTTTCCCCTATTCGGTTTTCAAACTTGCCGGCGAACGGTCCTTCATTTATTCTAAATACGCCAATATCCATCTTTGTTTCTGGCAAGCAATTGTTCTACAATCATATCACGCCGCAGTGTACAAAAATCATCGTGATAATCGGCAATTATGATATTGACTTCTCGTTCAGTATATATCTTGCCAAATTCAAAAGACTGGACGATCACCTCCAAAACAATCCGTTTCTTTTTGCGCTGCGCTGGGATTATTTTGAGTTTCCCATATTCAAAGAAAGCATTAACTACCTTTTGCCGGTATTCTGCGTCTCTCTGGGACTGTATTTGTGCGTCGTCGGATTCCTCTTGAATAATATCGAGAAGGCTTGTATTAAAACAATCTCTGCAGAGGGAATACATCGTGTAATATTGCTTCTTGTATGAAGTCACGGCACCGGCATCGGCCAGCTTTTTTAAATGGAAAGAGATTGTGGGTGCGGTCAATCCTAAGCGTTCTGCCAGTCGTTCCACATACATATCTTCGATTGCAAGTGACTTTAATATTTGCAGCCTTGATTTATCTGACAAGCACTTGAACAGGCGAATGGCCTCGGCCTCTGTCATTACTTGTCACCCCATATTGTTTCAAATGTTTCTCGGATTTCTGCAATCGCTTCCAGCTTGATGCTTTCATAGTGCATCTTTTCTACATCTCCGTGCTCAGCTGCTTTAGCATACGCAATTTTCCAATTCGCCGGGATTTGCTCAGTTTTTTGCAAAAAGAAATCCTTGATTTCTGCAGAGCTTCCGGATTTCACTGTCCTGATGGCCACGGACAAAACTGTCTTGAAAATATCGAACACATTAGTGCGTATCTTCTCAAATTTTGCCTCGTCATCTCGGTTATCGGCCAGCAATTCTTTCTGTCTGCGCTGGCAAGCGGCAATTTCATCGATTAAATACGCAAAGACTGCGTTTTGAGTTTGTTCGTTCACGTTAGCACCTCTCTTTAAAAATCAATTTCGCCCACAAAATCAACATGGATAGAAGCTGCATTGGTCCCGCCAAACATTTTGTTTGCGCCAATGGCAATATGAAATGTTCCAGCCATTTTTTCGTCCAATGCTGCATAACCGCACAGGTCTTTGATCTTGGGATTCATACCAAAATGTGTCTTGCTTCATATTATCAACCTCCTTTTTCGATTATATGACAATCTATATGCATATGTCAATTCCTTTTAGACATATATGAAAATAGATTTCCGGAGGCAAGAGATTATTTGCCCACGGGTTACAAGAGTATTTTTTGGGAGGGGGAGGGAATACTTCAAAGTGACAGGGGGGAAGTGAATGCAAAGGGCCAGTGACTTGCTGGGGCTGCCAGTGACAGATGCCAACAATGTCCCCCTGGGAGCAGTTCGTGAAATGCTGGTGGACTTCGACCGGGAGCGGCTTGGGGCCCTGTTGATTGCTGACAAAATTTCTGGCGAGGCCGGCCTGGTTCCAGCTGAGGACATAGTTTTTGGCCCCGAAACCCTTACTGTCTCCCCGGATGCCATTATCCGCGGCGACGGCGCAGTCATTCTTCGCCAGGGCAAACTGAAGCTGGAAGAGGCATGCAAGCTTTCGGTAGTGACTAATTCCGGCAGCAGGTTAGGCAATGTGGCGGACTTGATTATTGACGGTATTCAGCTTGTGGCCCTAGAGCTTTCTGACGGCTTGCTCCAGGATGTGTTTGAGGGCAGGAACGTTCTCCCTTTGCCCGAGAACACCCGCTTTGAAGAGGAGAAACTGATTGTTCCGGACGGCGTCGGGCTAAAAATCCCCGACAGTCCGGGGGAATGGCAGTTCAACCGAGGATTTTGAGTTTGGAGGTTGATTTTTATGGAGTGTCCCAAGTGCAAATCCCGGGACACGGGCAAGGTGGCCAACAACCAGTACTATTGTTGGAATTGCTTTGTACTCTTTAGCTTTGACAACAAGATGCGCCCGTGCCTGTATGAAGTGGATACTGAAGGCACCTTGGTCGCCTTGGAACAATGACAGGAGGTTTTGCCCAGTGCGTCGTGGCTATTGGACGGGCTTTTTTATGGGCGGTCTGATAGGAATGTTGGCCGTCAAGGCCTATGGAGATCAGATCATGGATTTAATGTATTCCAAGCTGGAGCGGCGTTCCGGGGACAGTCCTGATTCTCCGGAGGAAGAAACGGAGACTGAATACAGGCCCAGGCAACGCTACCGTTCCCGGCGAACCTGGTAGCATAATTCAGGCAAAATAACTGGGCAGCCCCCGGGCTGCCCAGTTATTTTTTCCCGTCATAGGCGATAAGCTTTTAGCAGGGGGGAAAAGCATGCTGACCAAACTGCCTCGAAACTCTTTGCTAAAACTGGCCCTGCAGATTGCCGGCCTGGTACTCACTCTGGCGGTGGTCTATTTGCTGCGGCGCCAGCTGCTGGCTGTTTTGACGCCGTTGCTCCTTGCCGTTGCAATTGCCTATATCCTCAATCCAGTGGTAATCTGGCTGGAGCAGCGCCTTAGCCGTACCCTGGCGGTGCTCTTGATTTTCCTGGTCTTTTTCGGTATATCTTTTGTTTTCCTGGCCAGGTTTCTGCCCATGTTTATTGAAGAAATCAACAGTCTGGTCATGCGGTTTCCCCGGTATGTCAAACAGGTGCAGGGGCTGCTGGATAAGTTCTACAGGGCCACCGACCGCCTCAACCTGCCCCAGTCGATTCTTGGCGCCCTGGAGATCAGCCTGGACACAATAGAAGAGAGGTTGCTGGCGAATTTGGCCAGAATCCCCGAAGTCACTTTCAATGTGGCCAGAGGCTTGTTTACATTCTTTTTGGTTCTTGTGCTTAGCTTCTATCTCCTGCGGGATTTTGAACTGGTCAAGGACAGTCTGTACTATATTATCCCCCGCAAGAGCCGGTCCCGGGCCCGCAAGATCCTGCATGAGGTGGACAGCAGCCTGGGAAAGTACATCCGGGGGCAGCTGATACTTGCCCTGGTGGTGGGAGCGCTGATCTATTTGAGCCTCTTGCTTCTGGGTGTAGAGTTTTCCCTTATCTGGGGGATTTTTGCCGGCATCACCAACACCATACCCTACTTTGGCCCCTTCCTGGGCGCGGTGCCGGCGGTGCTCATGGCCCTGCTAACTTCCCCGGCCCTAGCCCTTAAGACCATTCTGGTTTTTGTCATCATTCAGCAGGTGGAAAGCAATTTTATCTCCCCTTATGTTCTGGGAAAGACTATGGGGCTGCATCCCCTGGTGGTGTTATTGGCCTTGCTTATAGGGGGGCAGTTTTTCGGGATCTGGGGGTTGATTGCTGCAGTCCCCGCAGTGGCAGTGGCCAGAATCGTCATCCGTAATCTGGCGCTGCCGCCTTTGGAATAAAACTAATTCAGGTTCTGACCCCGAATTGGATAAGTTGACAGGGAGAGTCCGAATGGATATAATCTGTGTATCAATGGTAAAATACCTGAGAAGGGGCAAGCTTGTTTGGCGTCTCCCAGAGAGGAACTGATTGCTGCAAGGTTCCGGCGCATATACAGGCAGCCACCCCGGAGGTGGAGACGAGGAGTCTCACGGCTGATCCCGTTAAAGATCCTCTTGAGTTGACCGGCCTTGTGGCCGGTAAGCAAGGTGGTACCGCGGCTAAGCCCGTCCTTGTACTGAGGATGGGTTATATTTTTTATATGGGGAAGGTGGTAGAAATGAAAGGTCAGGAAATACGCACCAGGTTTTTAAAATTCTTTGAAAGCAAAGGTCATGCTGTGGTGGCCAGTCACAGCTTGGTTCCGGAAAATGATCCCAGCCTGCTCTTGATTGGTGCCGGCATGGCTCCCCTGAAGCCATACTTTACCGGCATCAAGACTCCTCCCAGCCGGCGCATGGCCAACAGCCAAAAATGCGTGCGCACCGGGGATATTGAATTGGTGGGGAAGACTGCCAGGCACCATACTTTTTTCGAAATGCTGGGCAACTTTTCTTTCGGGGATTACTTTAAAAAAGAGGCCATTGCCTGGGCCTGGGAATTTTTGCTGCAGGAACTTAAAATCGATACCGACAAGCTCTGGGTCTCGGTGTACGAAGAGGACCAGGAAGCCTGGGACATTTGGCATCATTCTGTGGGTATTCCCGCCGAACGCATTGTCCGCCTGGGAAAAGAGGATAATTTTTGGGAGATCGGGGTGGGTCCCTGCGGCCCCTGTTCCGAAATCTATGTAGATATGGGGTCGGAATTGGGCTGCGGCAGTCCTGACTGCAAGCCAGGCTGCGACTGTGACCGCTATTTGGAGATCTGGAACCTGGTCTTTACTCAGTTCGATAAAGATGAAGAGGGTAATTACAATCCTCTGCCCCATCCCAATATCGACACCGGCATGGGGCTGGAGCGGGTAGCAGCTGTGCTCCAGGGGGTTTCCACCAATTATGACTGTGACCTGATTTACCCCCTCATTCAACACTATGCCAAGCTTGCAGGGGCAGATTATGCCGACCGGAATTTTACTCAGTCCTTGCGCATTATCGGAGATCACTTTCGGGCTGTGGCCTTTATGCTTGCTGACGGTATTTTGCCCAGCAATGAGGGCCGGGGCTATGTGCTGCGGCGCCTGCTCAGGCGGGCGGTGCGCCACGGCATTCTCTGCGGCATTGAGGGACCCTTCCTGTATACCGGCGTTGAGCCCCTGCTGAAAATTTTCGGCATGACTTATCCGGAATTGGTAAGCAGCCGCCAACATCTGGTTGCCACCATAAAAGCTGAAGAAGAGCGGTTCCTGGCCACCATCCTGGCCGGCATGGAATTGCTCAAAGCGCAGCTGGACAAAGTAGGGAAGGGCGGCGTCTTGGGTGGCGAGGAGGCCTTCCGCCTTTACGACACCTTTGGCTTTCCCCTGGAACTGACAATGGAAATTGCCGGGGAGCAGGGAGTAAAGGTTGACGAGGATGGTTTCCGCAAGGCCCTGGAAGGCCAGCGTTCCCAGGCCCGGGCGGCCCGGGAACAGGTAGATGCCATGCATGCTGGAAGCGCCTCGGCCTTGGTGGCCCACCTGCCTGGAACTGTCTTTAGCGGCTACAGCTCTTTTTCCGATAGCGGCAAGATTCTTGCTCTCCTGGACGGCAAGCAGCATCTGGAGCAAGCTGAAGCCGGAGAAAATGTCCTTGTGGTGCTGGATATAACTCCCTTCTATCCGGAAGGGGGCGGCCAGGTGGGGGACAGCGGCATAATCCGGGGAGAGGGCGCTGTCCTGGAAATTGAGACCGTTACAAAAAGTGAGGATGTAATCCTCCATCACGGCAAGGTTCTTGAAGGTACAATCAAACCCGGGGACAACGTCACTGCGGAAGTGGGAGCAAGGCGCCGGGACATTCAGGCCAATCATACGGCCACTCATCTGCTGCACAATGCCCTGCGCAAGGTGCTTGGAGAACATGTTCACCAGGCCGGTTCGCTGGTGGAAGGTGAAAGGCTGCGCTTTGACTTTACTCATCCCCAGTCCCTGAGCGCCGACGAGATTCAGCGGGTTGAACGAGAGGTAAACGCCCTGATTGCCGCCGATTTGCCGGTGGACTGCCGGGAAATGAGCATGGATGAGGCAAAAAAACAGGGGGCCATCGCCCTCTTTGGGGAAAAATATGGAGAAAGAGTGCGGATGGTCTCGGTGGGGGATGTCAGCCGGGAATTGTGCGGAGGCACCCATGTGACCAGCACTGCCCGCATTCGAGGCTTTAAAATTCTGGCGGAATCGGGAATTGGCGCCGGCTTGCGCCGGATTGAGGCCGTCAGCGGCAATGGTTTGCTTCGCCACTTCTTCACAGTAGAGCAGATCCTTGAACAGGCAGCGGCAGTTGCCAAAACCCGCCCGGAAAACCTTGCTGCCCGCATCGAAGAGCTGCAGGCGGAACTCAGGGAACAGAGGAACCGGACGGAAAAGCTGGAGGCAAAAATCTTCGCCCTGGACTGCGGCCACCTCCTTGCCAAGACTAAAGAGGCGGCAGGAATCAAGGTGCTGGCCAGCCCAGTGGCTGCCGCAGACATGCCTGCCCTCCGCAACCAGTCGGAGCTGGTCCTAGGCAAGCTGGGCAGTGGCGTAGTAGTCCTGGGCGCTGTTGCCGGTGACAAGGTCAACCTGGTGGCCACAGTGAGCAAGGATTTGGTGGCCAAGGGCATCCATGCCGGCAAGATCATCGGGGCTGTTGCCCGGATTGCAGGCGGCGGCGGCGGCGGCCGGCCTGACATGGCTCAGGCCGGGGGTAAAGATCCCGCCAGGCTGGATGAGGCTCTTGAATTGGCAGCAAGACTAGTGGAGGAACAAATCAGCGGGCGGTGAATACATTGAGCCTACTGGGGAAGAAATATTATGCAGGATTTAATGTCATTTTGGCGAATATATCCTGTAAGATATAGGGGGTGGCAATTTTGAGCAATCATACTCAAGACACTGTCAGTTTTCAAAAGAATAGTGATGAAGCCGATAAAACCAGGCGCATACTAATGGAAGTGGCGGAAGCTCTTGAAGAGAAGGGCTACAATCCCATCAATCAAATTGTTGGCTACCTTGTCTCTGCCGATCCGGCATATATCACCAGCTTCAATAACGCCCGCAATCTCATTCGCAAACTGGAGCGGGACGATATTTTAGAAGAGCTAGTATCCGCTTATCTGAAAGGTGTCAGGTAATTGACTCTGCAACTGATAAAGTTAGGTCCCCTGGCTGTCAGCCGCTTGGGATTTGGAACTTTGTCCCTCAGCCCCCTTCAATCTTCCCTAGCGGTAGACCAGGGGGCTGAACTCTTATGTTATGCCTGGCATAAGGGGATAAATTTTTGGGACACCGCTCAGATTTACGAGAATTACCCGGTGTTGCGGGCAGCCATTCGGCGTTTGCCCGCTCAGCCGGTGATAGCGTCAAAGACCTATGCCTATACGGCGGAGGCCGCTGAGACCGCTGTCAATGAGGCCCGCAGAGAATTAGGCGTGGATGTGCTGGACATGATGATGCTCCACGAACAAACTGCCCTTACTCTCCCGGGACACCAGGAGGCTTTGGACTGGCTGGCCAATGCCCGGGAACGGGGCGTTATCCGGGCTGTGGGAGTATCTACCCACAGTGTGGCCTGCGTGTTGGCAGCTACCGAGTTCCCTGAAATTGATGTCATCCATCCCCTGTATAATATGCAGGGAGTGGGAATCCACGATGGCAGCCCCGCAGATATGGCAGCGGCTATAACCGCCGCCAAGGCCAGGGGCAAGGGCATCTATGCCATGAAGGTCCTGGGCGGGGGCACTCTGTACCGCCGGGCCAGGGAGGCCATAGGCCACGTGCTCAGTCAGCCCTGGCTGGACAGCGCCGTCATCGGCATGGCCACAACAGCCGAAATCGATTATAATGTCGCCTTGTTTGAGGGCCTTGACCCTGATGCCGACACAGTCCGCCAGGTGCGAGGGCGCCGCCGCTCGCTGCACAGAGCCGACTGGTGCGAAGGTTGCGGCAAATGTGTCCAAGCCTGTGGTCAGGGCGCCCTGGTTTTGGAGGACGGCAAAGTCAGGGTAAGGGAAGAACTATGTGTGCTCTGCGGCTATTGCAGCCGCCAATGTGAGCTCATGTGCCTGAAAATATTCTGAAGGGAGGCCAGGCCATGGAACGAATTATAGCTTTGGATGCAGGAGACAAGCGTATCGGTGTAGCCGTCTCCGATCCCATGCATATTACAGCCCAGGGGCTGAAGGTTTTAGAGAATTCCCCCGGGGTGTTGGCTGAAATCGCCGACCTGTGCAAAGAGTACGCAGTGGGTAAAATCGTTGTTGGGTTGCCCAAGAATATGAACAACACTCTGGGCCCACGGGCCGACTGGGCGCTGAAATTTGCTGAACAAGTTTCTGAGACCACCGGCCTGCCGGTCGTGATGGAAGATGAACGTCTGACCACTGTCGCTGCCAATCGGGTGATGCTGGAGGCAGATCTCAGCCGGCGCAAACGCCGCAAGGTCATAGACAAGATGGCAGCAGTGCTGATACTGCAAAATTATCTTTCCCGAGGTGAAAAAATTGACGGATGACAGCGGACCTGTTCAACTGTATAATGAAGAAGATAATCAAATAATTCATTTTATCGAATATAAGCGGCTGTCAGTGCAGGGACGGATTTATGCCCTGCTGCAGCCTGAAGATGACCTGGACCAGCTTGTGGCCTTCCGGGTTGAAGAAACCAATGAGGACGAAGAGGAAGAAATTTATATCTATGTTGTCGACCCCGGGGAATTGGAAGCAGTGGATGAGGCCTGGCAAAAACTCCACTCTTGACAGGAGGAATTGGCATGGAAAATACAGATAAGGTTCCGGCTGAGAAAAAGAAGCGCCCAGCCTTGAAAATTGCCCTTATAGTCTTTGTCATTCTCTTTATTGCCGCTGCCGGCGCCGCCTGCTATGGCTGGACCTGGCTGCAAAACCAGCTGGCCCCTGCAGGGGATTCCGACCGCCCGATTTTGATTACTGTGCCCAAGGGCGCTACCAGTGCCGGAGTGGGCAACATCCTTTATGAAGCAGGCTTAATTCGCAACAGCATCGTTTTCCGCTTTTGGCTACGCCATTATGAGCTGGACGGCAAGATTCAGGCAGGAGACTATATCTTAAGCGAAAGCCTTAGTCTCAGCGAGATTGCCGACAAGCTGGTCAAGGGCGATGTGCACAGGGATACCATACGCTTTACTATTCCCGAAGGCCTGTTCTTGGAAGATATTGCTGCCCGCCTGGCGGATAAAGGCATTGTGGACAAAGAGAGGTTCCTGGAGCTGGCTGCCGATCTCAGCCTGTGGCAGGACTACTGGTTTGTCAGGGAGATGCCAGAGGGTCTGGAAGTGCCTTTGGAAGGCTACCTTTTCCCTAATACTTATGAAATCCTGGGCAAGGCAGAGAACCGGGAAGAACTGATTATTGCCATCATGCTGCGCCAGTTTGACAAGGTCTTTACCGAGGAAATGCGATCCGGGGCAGAGGCCTTGGGGATTAGTGTCCATGAGGCGGTTACCCTGGCTTCCATTGTGGAAAAAGAAGCGGTATCAGGCAAGGAGCGGCCTCTTATTGCCGGGGTGTTTTTCAACCGTTTAGGCATAAAAATGCCCTTGCAATCCTGCGCTACAGTCAATTATATTCTCAAGGATTTCTCCATCCGCGATATTTCCCCCTATAAAAAAGATCCGTCTCCATATAATACCTATCTCTATGGCGGCCTGCCCCCTGGACCAATTGCCGGTCCGGGACGCGCCGCCTTGGAAGCGGTGATTTGGCCGGAAGAATCAGATTACCTGTATTTTGTCGCCAAGGACGATGGCAGCGACGAGCACTATTTCGCCAAAACTTATGCAGAGCATATTAAGAATGCAAGGAAGGCCAAGGCCAACAGAAACAATTAGATTTGCTTTAAGGAGGATGGACCAATGCATTCCCGACCGCTGATCATTGGTCTTGCCGGCGGCACCGGCTCGGGAAAAACTTCGGTGACTCGAGCCATTCTCAACGCCCTGCCGCCGGAAAGCGTGGCAGTGCTGGAACATGACAGCTATTATAAGGACCAAAGCAATCTCAGCCCCCAAGAGAGGCTGAAGACCAACTATGATCATCCCTTCGCCTTTGACACTCCCCTGCTCATCGAGCATCTTGAAAAACTGCAGCGAGGGGAAACAATAGAAAAACCGATTTACTCCTTTGTCCATCACACCCGCTTGCCGGAAACTCAGCTGGTTCCAAGCCGGCCGGTGGTGATTCTTGAGGGCATCCTCATCCTTGAGGACGAGCGGATCCGGGACCTGCTGGATATCAAGGTCTATGTAGACACAGATGCCGATGTGCGTATCATCCGCAGAATTGTTCGGGACATCCGGGAGCGGGGTAGAACCCTGGAGTCAGTGGTGGATCAATACTTAAACGTCGTGCGGCCAATGCATCTGCGCTTTGTAGAACCGACAAAGCGCTATGCAGATATCATCATCCCCGAGGGCGCGGAAAACACCGTCGCTATAGACATCCTCGTCTCCAAAATCCTGCACCTGCAGAACACCGAAGCATAGGGATTCTCCTGCTTCCAACACATAACCCCAACCATTGGGCTGGGGTAATTTTATTCCTCCTTGCCATCAGAATTAAACCCAAGAGCCCTCGCCCTCTGGGTTAAGATGTAACTACAAATGAGCCATTCGGAAACGTCCCCAGTGGACTCGAATAATTCAGGCCCCTCCGGCCAAAATAGGCTGGGGGTGTTTTTTATGCAGGAGGAAGGGTATAAGCGCCGGGTTGTCAGCTTGATGGTCTTGTTTTTAGTAATATCAGGATTGTTTGCCGCCCGCTTGGCCTGGCTGCAGCTGGTGCAAGGGCGAGACCTGGCTGCTATCGCCGCCAAATACCACAGCCGCACGGTATACTACCGCTGGGGTCATGGCAGTGAAGGCCGGGGCGCCATTCTCGACCGTAAACTCCGCCCCTTTACTGAAGCCAGACTGCAGCCGGGGTTGGCGGTGTTTGCCAGTGTTGGCCAAAAATATGCGGATTACGAAGATTGGCTGCAACTGCTGGCCGAGTATTCCGGGATCAGTGAGGAGACAATAGTCCTGCGCTCAGAACAGGGCAAGCCCCTGCCTCTGTCTGCTCCCTTGCCCGCCGAAGGGGACCTGCCTCACTGGATTGTGCCGGTGGCGGGGGAATGGGATGCAGAGGGCAATTTCTGTCGTTATTCCTATGGAAATTTGGCCTGTCATGTCCTGGGATTTATCCAGCCTCCCTACAGGGGAGAAGATGCTGCCGGCAAGCTGGTTGGCCGCTTGGGCATTGAGAAAAAATATGACCTGCTTCTGCGCAGCCAGCGGCCGGGGGTGTCTGCCCTGGTGGATGCCAGGGACAAACTCATTGGCGGCCTAGGCTACCGCAGCATAATTGAACCCTGCCGCCAGCCCAATGTGGTCCTCACCTTGGATATAGAAATCCAGCAGCTGGTGGAAAATATATTCGATGACTATATACAGGCAGGGCAGGTCCCTGCCTGGGGCGCCATTGTCGTCATGGACCCCCACAGCGGCGACATTCTGGCCATGGCCAGCCGCCCTGTTATCGACGGCGCCAAAAATCAATTCAACCGGGCCGCCCGCAAATCCGCCAATGTAGATATGCAGCCTCTGGCCTCAATGGTCAAGGTGGTGACTGCAGCGGCGGCCCTGGAGAAAGATCCCCGGCATATTCATGCCCGCTTTACCTGCACCGGGACGATGCAGCTGGGGGCTAATACATTTGAGTGCGCTCACGGTCCCCATGGGGAACAGGATTTGGCCGGGGCCATGGCCAATTCCTGCAATCTGTATTTCGCCCAGTTAGCCCGGGAGGTGGGGGCCAAAGAACTGCTGGCAATGGCTGAGTCCATGGGCCTTGGCTCCCTGCCTGACATCAGTCTGCCCTCTTCAGAAGTGGGAGCAGGCAGACTGCCGGAGTTTAAAGATTTGGCTACAGCCGCCGGTCTGGCCAACAATTTTGCCATGGGGGGCAACAAGGTGGAGGCCACCCCCTTGCAGGCAGCTGTAATGTTGAGCACAGTGGCCAACGGGGGCTGGCATGTGGAGCCTAGATTGGTCCTGGCCGTCAATCAGGACCTGGAAAAGAAGATCAGCCTGCCGAAGGTAAAAAAAGAAAAAATAATGAGCACTGCAACAGCTCAAGCAGTGGCCACTCTTTTGCGCAACGTAGTTGTCCAGGGGAAAACTGGATATTTTGATCGCAATCTCTACCCTTATGCAGAGGCGGCCCTGGCTGCCAAGACCGGCACCTCCGACCCCCTGCCTCCCCAGGGCTACCATATCCGCTGGTGCGGAGGCTTTTTCCCCTGGCGCCAACCTGACTATGTTGTAGTGTATATGGCGGAGGTCCCTGACGAGAATACAAGAGTGGAAAGGGGCGGGATTGTAGCGGCAATCGTCCAGGGGCTGGCAGCCCTGGAGGGGAGCAAATAATCCCCCGGAACAGTCACCTTCTCAGGTTAAGGGGCATATATTAGTATGTAATTGCCTGGGAGGGGGGAAGCGATTGATAATTGGGTTATTAATTGCCATGGCCATGGCGGTCAAAGAGTTGGCGCTGCTGGTCTCTCATATTAAGAACAATTCTTTCCCTCATCCCCTGGAGCCGGAGGAGGAGCGGGAATGTCTTCTGCGCCTGGCCAGGGGAGATGAAGAAGCCCGCCGCATCTTAATTGAGCATAATCTGCGGCTGGTAGCCCATATTGTCAAAAAATATGACAACACCCGCCTGGAAAACGACGATCTCATCTCCATCGGCACAGTAGGATTAATTAAGGCTATCAATACTTATGACCTGGAAAAAGGGGTAAAATTGGCCACCTATGCCGCCCGCTGTATTGAAAATGAAATTCTCATGCAGCTGCGGTCGATGAAAAAAAACAGGGATGACATTTCCCTGCAGGAACCTCTGGGTGTGGATCAAGAAGGGAATGAACTGTCCCTCATGGATATTCTCGGCAATCAGTCGGACCTCTTCGAAAAGGTAAATCAAAAAATCGAAGTGGCACGTTTGCTGAAGATGATGAAGAGCCTGCCGCAGCGGGAGCGGTTTGTGCTGGAAAGGCGCTTTGCCCTGGTTGATGGCCGCAGCTGGCCTCAAAGGGAAATTGCCGCCGAACTGGGCATTTCCCGATCATATGTGTCGAGAATTGAGAAGAGAGCGCTGCGCATGCTGACCAGCAACCTGCTTCGTTCGTAAGCAGGAAATTCCACCGCCTTTCACGAACTATTAGTGATGGCAATAAAGGAGGTGGTCTTGGTGCTAGAGAAGCTTGCTCCGGATTATTATGTCAAGAGCGTATATGACCTGGATTTGGATGAATTATATACCAGGGGCATTCGCGCGATTATCACGGATTTGGACAACACCCTTGTTTCCTGGGATGACCCGTTGCCCAATGAAGGGCTCCTTGATTGGCTAAAGAAGGTCCAAAACAGGGGTATTTCTGTCTATATCGTATCTAACAATTCTCAGGAACGGGTGCAAAAATTTGCTCAGGCTTTTGGGGTGCCGGCAATTTCCAAGGCGGTCAAGCCTCGGCGGCGGGCCTTTAGGATTGCCTGTGAAGCTATGGGCGTAACCCTGGCGGAGACGGCAGTGATTGGGGACCAAATATTTACTGATGTCTTAGGGGGCAACCGCCTGGGGGTGTATACCATCCTGGTGGTGCCGGTAAGCGATAAAGAGTTTATCGGGACCAAGATTATGCGCAAGCTGGAGAATTTAGTCTTGCGCAGGCTGAAAGCCAAGGGGCTCACCGAATGTCCCCGGGAACAAAAGTAACAGATAATAAAGCCTTTCACGGGCTTTATTTTTTTACACTGGGATAATTAATTATTGAAGGAATTAATAATCTTCCGGCGAATTAATTAATTCGAAAGGGGTGAGAAATATGCGCTTTACTTTGGCTGACTTGCTGGTGGCAATGACTATTTCAGCTGTGCTTGCCCTTTCACTGTTGCCCCTGGCAATAACAACCCATGGGGCCATGGCGGTGGAGCGGGGGGCTGAAGAACTGGCCCGGGAACTGCAGGCCGCCCGCCAGCTGGCTGTGGCCAATGGCGATACATACAAAGTTCTCTTCGATCGGACAGCAAGGGCTTACTACATTATGCCAGAAGATGCCTTTTCCCCTTCCCGGCGCATTCAATTGCCTCCGGGTGTGGAATGGGTGAAATTATCTACTAATCCAATCTTCTTTTATGGCTCTGGCAGGTGCCCTGCGGGGAGCACAATTTCCCTGCGGCACCAGGGTTCCAGTTACCAAGTGGAGATTGTGGTCGCCACCCATTCCGGCCGAGTGCGGCTGGAAAGGGGGAGCCCCTGATGGCCCAGGAGCTTTTGCAGCAAGCTGTGGCGGCCCGGGCCACGGATATCCATCTGGAACCTGCCAGGGACTCTCTGCGCATTCGCCTGCGGGTGGACGGCAGCCTTATTTTCCTCACAGTCTTGCCCGCTAATGAGGGAAAACAGCTATGCAGCCGCATAAAAGTCCTGGCAGGCATGGACATTGCCCAGCGCATGTTGCCTCAGGACGGCAGCATGCGCCTCACTTGCCGGGAGCAAAGCTGGGACATCAGGGTCGCCAGCCAGCCCACCATTCTGGGGGAAAAACTGGTGCTGCGCCTGCTGCCGGTGCAGCCGGTGGAGCAGAAACTGACTGCCCTAGGCATGGCTCCCGAGACCGGCGAGGCCTTTGCCCGCCTGTTTTACAAGGGCCAGGGCCTGGTGCTGGTGACCGGTCCCACAGGCAGCGGCAAGACGACCACCCTCTATGCCGCTCTCAATTTGCTGGACCGGGAGCGCCTTAATATTATGACTTTGGAAGATCCGGTGGAATATCGCCTGCCGGAAATAGTCCAGACCCAGGTCAATTACCGGGGGGGCTTGGACTTCGCTGCCGGCTTGCGGGGGGCCCTGCGCCAGGATCCCGATGTCATGCTGGTCGGTGAAATTCGGGATCCGGAAACTGCAGCCATCAGTGTCCGGGCTGCCCTGACAGGGCATTTGGTCTTGGCAACCATGCATACCCAAGATTCCTGCTCGGCTGTGGCCCGCCTGCTGGATATGGATTGCGCCCGCTATCAAGTGGCGGCGGCACTTAACGGTGTGTTAGCCCAGCGTCTGGTGCGCAAGCCTTGTTCCTGTCAAGGGGGCTGTTCCCGCTGTTATCAGAGCGGTTATTATGGCCGCACCGGCGTCTTTGAGCTGCTCATTGCCACTGCCGAAGTGAGAAAGGCCGTTCTCAGCGGCTCTCCCCTGCCCCGGCCTCAGGCCACCATTCTCGATGACTGCCGGGCCAAGCTGGCAGCTGGCCTCACGGATGAGGCCCAGTTCAGCCAGCTTGCCCTTTCCCTGGAGGATCAAGAATGAAGGACCTGGTGCTGTTTGCCCGACAGCTGGCGGCAATGCTCCGCGGGGGCCTGCCCCTGTTGGAAAGTCTCAATCAACTGGCGCAGGTATTTCCTCATAAGGGCTATAAACGTGCCGCCCGGGAAATTGGCTTAGGCCTGACACTGGGCTACAGCTTTTTCGAACAGCTGGCAAACTATCCCCGCCTGTTCCCAGCCTTTTTCATGGCAATGGTGCAAATCGGCGAAACCGGGGACAGCCTCTTGCCCGCTCTGGATACTCTGGCAGAATACTACAGCGCCCGGGAAAGCATCAAGAACCGCCTGCTGGGGATTATGTTCTACCCGCTCTTGCTGGCGGCAGTGGCCACGGGCAGCGGAGTTATCGCCCTCTGGTATGTGGTGCCGGGGTTTAGCAGTCTCTACAGAGTTCTGGGGACAGAAATCCCCGCCGCCACCCGCTGGATCTTTGCTGCCTCCAGGGAAATTACCCCTGTCCGCTTGTTGGCTGCAGTCATCTTGCTGGCAGTGCTGCTGGGGTCAGCAGGCTGGCTCTTGGCAAAAAAAGCAAAATGGCAGACCCTGGCCAAACTGCCCCTGGTGGGGACCATTTACTGTTACTGGTTTTGCAAGGTCTCAGCCATGATTACTGCCTCCGGCCACACCCTGGAAGAGGCCTTGCGCATGACGGCAACCGTTTCCCGCCGGGGACCTGCCCCTGCCGCCCTGGCGGCAATCCGGGAGGGGAGCAGTTTGTACTCTGCCCTGGAGGGGAGTCCTGGGGTGCTCCGTTCCTTTGTGGCTCAGGGGGAAAGAACCGGAGAGCTGCCTATGGCTTTGACCAAAGCAGCAGAATATTACGGGCAAAGGCTGGAGGAATCCATGGAAAATTTCCAGCGCCTGCTGGAACCGCTGTCGGTGCTCATTGTGGGGGGGATGGTGGCTGCAATGCTGCTGGTGCTGATGCTGCCCGTCCTGCAGCTGGCCCGGGTCTTCTAATAATGTCGGGGAGCCGTCTCGGCTCCCGCATCCTCAAACCTGTAGGGGAGCCGTCTCGGCTCCCGCATCCCCAAACCTGTAGGGGAGACGTCTCGGTTCCCGCATCCCCAAACCTGTAGGGGAGGCGTCCTGCCTCCCTCTTCGAAGAAGAGCCGTCTCGATTCCCAATATCCAAAACAAGGAGAAAATAATGTTAAAAAACATTAAGGGTTTCACCCTAATGGAAATTCTTGTGGTGGTGACCATCATTGGCATCCTTGCCGCCATTGCCGTGCCCAGTTATATCAGTGCCGTCGAACAGGGACGCCGGGATGCCTGTGCCACAAATGTAAAGATTCTCTTCACCCAAGTGGAAAGGTATAACCTGACTACCGGGCAGAAAGTTCCGACTGACGGGGATCTAGTGCAATTCCTAAGGGGAATCGGCTACCTGACCGGTGAAGAACTGAAATGTCCATACAGCAATGATGAAAATAAGCCTGAGTATAAGCTGATATATAATAGAAATGAGGCCAAAGTCTACTGCACCCATTGTAATCCCCTAAAATGATGAAGAAACTTAAATCGAAAAGAGGCTACATTCTCATGGAAGTATTAGCGGCAGCGGCAATCATTGCCCTGGCCGCCCTGGCGCTGTTGGCGGCCCTGGCCAGTGCCCTCCAAATCTTCCAAACCTCCCGGGCCGTCACCCGGGGCCGCCTGCTGGCTGCCAGCCATCTGGAACAAGCCGCCGCCGGCACAGCGGAGCAATATCTTTGGGATGGCAAGCTGCAGAGCACCCTCACAATCCTGGAGCAGGAGGGGTACATCCTGTGGCAGGCTGAGGTGCAGGGGCCGGATTTGCCCAAACCCCTGCGGCTGGTGGGGGGACCATGAACAAGCGGGGAATGGTTGCCCTGGAGGCTCTGATCGCTTCGGGCCAGGTACTTCTCTTGGCTGCAGCGGTCAGCGGCTTGCTGGTGATCTTCTGGCAGTCCTGGCTTAAGAGCACTCAGGCCAGCCTCCAGCGCCAGTGGAGCACTGTGGCCTTTGCTTATTTGGATGCAGATTTGAGAAATGCAGAAAAAGTCACCGTGACATTTTCTGAAATCCGCGTGATTCAGGAAGGTAAAGAATATGTCTATCAAGTTACTGCAGACAAGTCTTTTTACCGGGGTGAAGGCAGTGCTTTCTATCCCCTGGCCAAAGTGGATTCTGTCCGTTGGTGGCAGGAGGGGAATTTGCTGTGGATAGAAATATACTATCCTGAGGAAAGTTACCGCTGCTGTTACTGCCTGGAGGGGGTCCAATGAATAAAAAAGGCGCAGCCATGGTGCTCGCCCTTGTCATCAGTATGTCGGCACTACCTGCGGCTGGCGTCTTGGTTTCAATTGCCCGCTCCGACCTGAGCTCCGCCCTGGATGACTATCACTCTGCCCGGGTGCGGCGGGCCGCCTGGGGCGGGTTGGAGTTAGTCCGGAGGGATCTGCAGGAGGGCGGTTGCGGCGAGGTAACCTGGCCGGACCCGGATATCGCCCTGGAGGTAGAAATCAGTGAATCTGAAGGGGGCTGGCAAGTATTTGTCATTGCCCGCAGCGAACGAGCAGTGGCCACAATTTCAACCTGGGTTGAGGGAAAAAAATAGTTCGGCGTCTTGACGGAAATGACTGGAAATGGTAATGTATGCACAGCAATACAGATTGACTCGATGCCATTTTTACGATTGGGGGTGGACAGTATGGGGAAAAAGAAATTTGCCCTGTTGGGCGTTTGTGTCATGTTATGCCTGTTGATCATGTCCGCCATGTCGGGCTCCCTGCTTGGGTATTCCAATGCCTGGTTCACCAGTTCTGCCCAGGCCGATGCTTCTATTACCGCTGATTTTATTCTTCTGGAAGACATTATTGTTGGCGGGGAGGAAGCCCTGAATGGATTTATCGCTTGTCAGTACGGAAAATGTTCTACTGAAATAGGCGTTATTACCAGCAAGGTTGATGGCTTGACTGTTTCCTGTGTCTATGAAGATCCAGATGATAAAGGCCAAAATGATCCCGAAACTGGCAACAGCATATATAGCATAATTGAGCTGAAGCCAAAGAACGAATCCTTTATTACACCGGTATCGCCAATTAACTTTAATAATTCGGATTCAGAAACCTTTTATGTCAATACTCATATTACGGGAAATACCGCTTCTGGTATTTACAAGGGGCAGCTTATTTTTTCTTTTGCTGTTGATGACAAAGATTTGGTATGGATTGTTCCGCTTCAGCTAGTCATTCCATAATTTCATGCCTGGCCTTAATGAATCAACCCCGGATAGGCAACTGATTTATTGCCGTCATGCCGGGGTTATTTTATTGCCTTAGCAGGGAAAATCAATTACATGTAGAATTATGGTAATACATTTGTCATATTTAGGCTATAAATCTAACCTTACCCTCAAAAAAAGTCAATGGGATGAGCATTATATGACAGGTGCCAACTAATGCACCCATTTATGAGCCTGCATTAACACTGTTCCGCTGTAAAGCGAAAAAAGTTGGGGACAATACAAGGATTTTCCAAGTTTATGTAGAATACTTAATGTATGAACTATTAGATTTTGAAACTATTGGGAAATTACATGGGGGAGAGAAGATGTTTCAATCACTGGAACAGCTTTTGCTGGACACGGGGATGGCTACCCCCGAACAGATTCAGGATGCCCGCCAAGCCAATAAAGGTAGCAATATCGCTGACGCTCTCTCAGAGATTGGCGTGCTCACTCAACAGCAATACATAGAAATAATGGAATTCCATCTTGGCGTTCCCCACGTCAATTTAGATACATTTCAGCTGAAGCCAGAGGTTCTAAAACTGCTTGATGCTGATCTAGTCAAGCGGTACAAGTCTGTGCCAGTGGAAAAAGTGGGTGATCGCCTTACCGTCGCCATGGCTGACCCCAAAAATGTTGTTGCCATCGACGACATAGCTATGGCTACTGGTTGTCAGGTTATTCCCGTCATCGCTGCCAAGTCCGAATTGGACAAGGTCATCCGCCAGTATTACACCATGCGGGAATCTATGGAACGGGTGGTTCAGGAGGCCAAGCCTGAAGATGAATTCGATGTTGAAGAACTGTCTCTTATGGTTGACGATGCCCCCATTGTCCGCCTGGTGGACAATATGATTGAACAGGCTGTCAACGAGGGAGCCAGCGACATCCATGTGGAACCTAGAGAGGAATCTTTGATTATCCGCTATCGTATCGACGGCTTATTGCATGAACGCATGACTCCTCCAAGAAGCACTCATCCCTTGGTGGTATCAAGGCTGAAAATCATGGCCAGTCTGGATATCGCCGAACGCAGAGTTCCCCAGGACGGCAGAATTAAATTCATGGTTGATGAAGAAAACAGCGTCGACTTGCGCATGAACACCATGCCGACAATCTATGGGGAAAAAGTGGTTCTCCGTATCCTCAACCCCGAGTCTATTCTCTTGAAGCTTACTGACTTGGGCTTTAGCAATTTCAATTATGAGAAGTTCAAAGATATAATCACCAGGGCTTATGGAATGGTCCTGGTCTCAGGCCCCACCGGCAGCGGCAAGACAACCACCCTGTACTCCGCATTGAACTTTATCAACTCACCTAATCTGAATTTGTCCACCGTCGAGGATCCGGTTGAATACCGCCTGGCCGGCGTCAACCAGGTCAACGTTCACAGCAAAATTGGCATGACTTTTGATGCCGGCCTCAGAGCTTTGCTCCGCCAGGACCCGGACATCATCATGATCGGTGAGATTCGGGATGCCGAAACATTGGAGACTGCTGTCCGTGCAGCTCTTACCGGCCACTTGGTCCTTTCCACCATTCATACCAATGACGCGCCTTCCACCTTGACCAGGATGATTGAAATGGGCTTGCCTCCCTTTCTGGTTGTTGCCGCCACCAACGGCATTGTTGCCCAGCGTCTGGTGCGCAGATTATGCCGGGACTGCAAGGGCAAAGGCTGCAACCGCTGCAACAAGACTGGGTACAAGGGCAGGTTGGCTGTGCATGAGGTTTTGACCTTCACCGATACCCTGCGCCAGGCTGTTCTTGATGGCCGGGGCGCCTCGGAACTGCGCAAAATGGCCAGGGCCGAGGGCATGATCACTATGTATGAAGACGGACTAGAAAAGGTGAAGCAGGGCCTGACTACTCAGGAAGAGGTTGCTCGGGTGGTCGGCCTGGACTATATCTAATATAAGTACATTACAGAACCGGGAGGTACAGCATTGAGTCTAGCAGATATTATTGAATATGCCCGGGAGCGGGGAGCGTCGGACATCCATTTTACCGACCGGCGTCCCACCCTGATTCGCATTGATGGGGAATTGATGCCGGTGGGAAATCAGGATATGAATCCTCAATTACTGGATGCATTGGCCAGGGAACTGGCTGGTGATCGCTATGATGAGTTCGTCGACAGAGGAGAAATAGACTTTACATACCAGGCCCCTCATAACCGTCTCCGGGTCAACATCTTCCGCCAGCAGGGGGTGCCGGCAGCTGCCATGCGCCTCATCCCCGAAAAGATTCCCAACTTCGAGGAACTGGGTATTCCGCCGGTTGTGCGGGAGTTCGCCAATCTTCATCAGGGGCTGGTTCTCTTCACCGGTCCCACCGGCAGCGGCAAGTCGACAACTATGGCATCACTACTCAATGAGATTAACAGTTCCAGGGCCTGCCATATTCTCACCCTGGAGGATCCCATTGAGTACATACATCAGCATAAGCAGTCTATAGTCAACCAGCGGGAAATTGGACATGACAGCAGAACCTTTGCCAATGCCCTCCGGGCTGCCCTGCGTCAAGACCCGGACGTAATTTTGGTGGGTGAGATGCGGGACCTGGAGACCATCGCTACGGCAGTGACTGCCGCAGAGACCGGGCACTTGGTTCTGGCAACCTTGCATACCTCCAGCGCCCCTGCAACAATCGACAGAATTATTGACGTCTTCCCGTCCCATCAGCAGCAGCAGATTCGGGTGCAGCTGGCAGATACCCTCAGAGGTGTAGTTGCTCAGAGGCTTCTGCCCAAAAAAGACGGGAATGGCCGGGTTGTGGTCTGTGAAGTTCTCTTGGGCACATCGGCAGTAAAGAATCTGATCCGGGAAGGAAAGATGCATCAAATTCCTACCACCATGGAGACTGGCGGCCAATATGGCATGCAAACCTTTGACCAGGCTTTAAAAAAGCTGGTGGATAAGGATATCATTAGTCCTGTGGTGTTTTAAGCGCATCTATATGCTCGCTAAGGGGGAATTATTGTGCCAAACTTGTACAGCTACAAAGCCAGGGATGCCTACGGCAAGGTAGTCAACGGACAGATTCATGCTGACGACATCAATCGCGCCGCCGAACTGATTCGCCAGCGCAGTTTAACTGTGCTGGATTTATCCCCTGGCAAGACTAAGGCTAAATCTGTTTCTCTGTTTCAGAAAAAAAAGGTAACCCTAAGGGAATTTGCTGTCTTCTGCCGCCAGATGTCTACCATGGTTAATGCCGGGGTGACAATAATGTCCTCGATTTCGGCGATTGCCGCCCAAGCGGATAACCCCCTGATGGCCGAGATCCTGTCAGATATCGGCAAAGAACTGGAAACAGGCAGGACCTTTAGCGAGGCATGCATGAAGCATAAAGATTTTTTCCCCAGCATTTTTACTAGCATGGTTGAGGCCGGTGAGACCTCTGGGGCTCTGGATGAGGTTATGGAACGCATGGCCGAGTATTTTGAAAACCAGGCGGAAATCCTGGAAAAAGTTAAATCGGCTACTACCTATCCCAGTTTTATCGGTGTCGCCGCTATTATCGTCGTCGTCGTCTTGATGCTCACTGTCATCCCCGGTTTCGCCACAATGTTTTCGGATTCAGGGATGGAACTGCCGACTATTACGCGAATATTGATTTTTATCAGCGATATCATGAAAAGTTATTTTTACATTGTCTTCCCTTTATTGGGTTTAGGTATTTTTCTATTCATCCGCTGGTCCAAGACAACCCAAGGGCGCTATGCTATTCAGCGTGTGTCTCTGAAATTGCCTAAATTCGGGGTCATCTTCAAAAACTCTGCCATCGGCCGCTTTTGCCGTTCCTTAAGCATCCTAGTATCCAGCGGTGTCCCCATGATGCAGGCTTTGGAAATAGTTGCCCGGGTCGTCAACAATGTCGAGTATTCCAGTGCCATCCTCTATGCCCGCAGGGCGGTGTCCGAGGGCATGAACTTAAGTCAGGGGCTGAGCAATTCCCCTCACTTTACCCCTCTGGTCATGCACATGCTCAAAGTGGGTGAGGAAGCCGGGGCCTTGGACGAGATGCTGGGCAAAGTCGCTGACTTTTACGAGAGCGAAGTCAAGTATACTGTAGACAGGCTCAGTTCCATCATCGAGCCCCTGATGATTCTTTTCCTGGCGGTATTGGTCGGCATCATTCTTGCCGCCGTTATGCTGCCCATGTTTAAAATGTCCGGGGCGGTGGACCTGTAATTGGCGTCACGCTGCTGACGCAGCTAAAAATAGTTTAGAGACAAGAAAAGTTTTTGGGGGTGGTTAAGCCTAAATATAATCGGCTGTGTTTCTCTGCCAAAAAAAAACAGGAGGAATTGAGATGTTAAATTTCTTGTATCGCGCTTTAAACAACAAAAAAGGCTTTACCCTGATTGAAGTCCTGGTTGTCGTGGCTATTATCGGCATTCTTGCCGCCATCGCCGCTCCCAACGTCATTGGCCGCATCAGAGAGACCCGGGAAAAAAGTGACGAGGCCTTAGCTGCACAGCTGGGAAAAGCTGTAGAACAGTGGATTTTGGATCAAGAAGTCCAGGCAACTGAAGCGGATTTAAAGGCCCTTACGTACGCTGGAATCATGAAGTTCCTGGATCAATCTACATGGGATTACATTATAGCTAAAGGCGGAGTTACAGATACAGTTGTAATCGATGCTTCAACAGTTAAGGGCAAAGCTGGATCAATTGGTGCAGCTGTTGGCGACAATACAGACGGCAAAAAAACTATTATTTTCACTTATTCTCCCGCCAACTAATCCCTTTCAGCTCAATAGCCCATGGGCGGTGCTCTCGCGCCGCCCGGGCTTCCCTTTCGCCAATACTTGCACCAGAAGGGAGCAATAGCCATGCCTTTTTTTTCTAAAAAATACAAACTGGGGCTGGATATAGGCAGTTCTCTGATCAAGGTCTGTTTGCCTACTCCCAAGGGCAGACCGCTGATTTTGAGCCTGGAAACTCCTGCAGGGGTTGTGAGCAAGGGAGTGCTCCAGAGTTCCGAAGGGCTTTCCGAATTCCTGCGCCAATGGATAAAAAGGAACCAATTGGACCACCATTACGTCGTCGCCGCCTTGCCGGCCAGCACTCTAGTGCTTCGCCACATTCAGCTGCCCAGGATGAAGGCCAAGGAAACTGCCGAGGCAGTGCAGTGGGAAGCCAGGCGGGTATTGCCTTTTCCTCTGGAAGAAGCCCAGATGGATTGGGTCAGCCATGGCCTTTCTATCATTGATGAAGGGGAAATGCAGGATATCCTCTTAGTGGCGGTCCGGGATTCGATTGCCGAGCGTTATGCCAAGGCAATCAATGATGCCGGTCTGAAACTGCTGGCTCTGGATATTGCCCCCATGGCTCTGGGGCGGTGGCTGCTCAAGGATACTCAAGATACAACCTTGATTATTGATGTGGGTGCGGAAACCACCCAGGTGCATTTTTACGGCGGCGCAAAGCTTATTTTCTCCCGTAATCTCAATATTGGCGGCGAGGCTGCTACCAGCGCTATTTCTACAGCTAATGGCATATCCTTTGCAGAAGCTGAGGCCAAAAAAGTTCAAGGTGATTATCAGGAGAATTGGCTGAGTTCCTGGTTTCGGGAACTGGGCCGGGAGCTGCAGCGGTCGCTGGACTATTACCGCAGCAATTTTACCGATAAAGCCAGTGATCATTTTTCCCAGATATTGCTGACCGGCGGCGCCAGTTTGCTCCGGGGCACCAGTGCCCTGGTCCAGGAGATTACCGGGGTGGAACCCGGGTATGTTGAGTTTTCCAGCAAAGATTACAGGCCCCGCCATGATAAGATTATATACAATGTTGCCTTGGGCGCCGGAATGTGGGAGGGAAAATAAATGCATATGCAGGTAAACTTGCTTCCAGCCCAATTCAGGCCAAAACCCCCGGTTAGGATCTGGCCGGTTGTCCTGGCTGTTGTCCTCATGCTTAACCTTATAATAACCAGCTCGTATTGGCTGACTTTGCATCTCAACCTGATTAAAGTCAACAACTCCATAAATTCCATGGAAGTCCAGGTGTCCAATCTTCAACGGCAAGTGGACGAAGCTCACTGGAAAACGGAATTGGAAATTGCGGTTCAGGAAAAGGCAGATTATATTTCTGCTCAGCTTGCACAGTTAACATTGTGGCATCCGGCATTAACAGCCATCGAAAATGCTATGGTGCCTAAGATTAGACTTACGGAAATCACATGTGCAGCCGGCAATATAAAGATTAATGGCAGCACTGAAAGTTTTAAATCCGTAGCCGCTTTTCTAGGCAGCCTGCAGCAGGAAACGGACGTGGAGATTGTACGGTTCATCAGTGCTGAGCCCCCTGAAAAATTCAGCTTGTATTTGTTTGACTGGTATAGGCGGGAGGTGCCGGAGGATGAATAAATTAACCCTGCAAAACAAATGGATTTTGGCGGCGGTAGCTTTCGTCCTCATAAACGTACTTGTCTGGTATTTTGGTTTGTCTCCTACTCTGAATAAAATCCAGGCAGCGCAAAATCAGCTGGCTAAGACAGAACAGGAAAAGGAAGGATTGGAGCAAAATCTAACCAAGCTCAATGCTATTGATACTGCAGCCCTGCAGGCGCAAGAGGACTCCCTGGCCTTGCAGCTTCCTGAACAGGGAATGGTGCGGGAATTGCTGACAGGCTTAGAATCTTTGGCTGCGGGAATGGGCGTCTCCTTGAGCAACATTGGTGCTTCCGAACCCTATGAGCTCGTCCCCTATCTGGCGATGGACTTCACCTTGAAATTTACCGGGTCCTATTCTGCGGTGTTTTCATATATTCAGGCTTTGGAAGAGGGGGAACGCCTCCTTTCGCTGCAAGCTTTCAGCATAAAAGAGGATAAGGACAAGGGTGTCCAGTGTGCCTTGCAGTTTACAGTATATGCTGAAGATTTCAACCGGCTTACGCTTTTTGAGGCACCGGGCAAGGATAACCCTTTTATAGATTGAAGATGGAAAAGATTATAGCGGCTGTCCTGTTCCTTTTAGGTTCTATCTTTGGCAGTTTTGCTAATGTATGCATCTGGCGGTTGCCCCGGGAGGAATCCATTGTTTGGCCTCCGTCTCACTGCATTCATTGCCAAAAACCCCTTAAATTTTGGCATTTGCTTCCCATTATTAGCTGGCTGATTCTTCGGGGCAAATGCGGCATGTGCGGCGGCAAAATCCCCGTCCGTTATCCTTTGGTGGAACTGAGCACCGGGGTGTTATTTGCTCTGATTGGCTGGCAATGGGGCCTGTCAGTTGAGACATTGGTGTACTGCCTTCTCTCCTTGGCCCTGGTGATTTCCATAGGCACAGATTTGTCCCATCAGGAGATTCCCGATCAGGTCAGCCTTGGGGCCGCAGCTGTCTTGGGCCTTATTGCCCTGGTCACCTTCAATTGGGGCAGCTTGCTGGGTGGCGCCATCCTTTTTTCCCTACTATTGCTCATTGCTGTTGCCAGCCGCGGCGGCATGGGGGGCGGGGATATCAAGCTTGGCCTAGCAATTGGCTTGGCATTGGGATGGCGGTTGGCTCTGGTGGCAGCGGCTGCAGCCTTTTTTACCGGGGGCATTTTGGCTGTGGGCATGCTGCTACGGGGAAAAAAGGGCAAGGCCCTGCCCTTCGGCCCTTTCCTGGCCGCAGGGGCATGGATTGCCATGTTTTTAGGCGATAATTTGATTGCCTGCTATATCAATCTGTCCCTGCTCTTATGGGCCTGGTAGTCTTAATTTAACATAATAAATCATGTTCTTCTTGACAGGCCACGGTCTATAGTGAATAATGATATTGGATTAATTTTCCTAAATAAAAAACTGGGGGGGGGGAAGTAAATGTATCTCAAAAACCAACAGGGTTCCGTTCTTGTTTTGGTGCTTGTTATGATGCTTTCGCTGACTGTCCTGGGCACAGCTCTCTTGAGTTCCAGTATCATTGACAAAAAACAGGCTGTTCGCCAGGATAGAAACAACGAGGCGTTTTACTTTGCCCGCAGCGGGGCAGAGGCTGTTGCTCATTACCTGCAGCAAAACCCGGACAAAATTCAAGATATCCTCATTCAGGGCGAAGATGAAGTAAATATCGGCAATGGCAAATTCATCATCAGCGTTACAGAAGAGGATGGCAAAATTAAGGTAGAATCCAGAGGGCACTCTGGCGACTTTTCCGAAAAGGTGTCATTATCTCTGATTCCCGGCGCTTTCCCCGAATTAGATATGGCAGTGTTTTGTGAAGGCGCCATGTCAATGGGAACTCAGACAAGAATTTATGGGGATGTTGGCACCAATTCAGTGGCAAATAATTCCGTGACTTTAGGGACCCAGTCTAAAATCAACGGCGATGTCTATGTTGGCCCCGGCGGCGATCCTGATCAGGTAATTAAGACTGACGGCGGCTGGTTTGGGGGAGCGATTAACGGTAATAAAGGCAATTTGCCCGAGGAACGCCACTACCCCATGCCAGTATTTCCTGAGTTTCCCGACCTCCCCTATAAAGGTAGCCTTACCGCTAACAACAGGATGGGTACAACCACCATAAGTGAAAACGGCTATTATGACACAATCAACGTCCTCAATCAGTGCAGCTTGACATTCAATGTAGGCTCGGGCACTTTGCGAGTACGTGTCAAGGATTTTGTGGTTGGCAGTCAGGGCAGTGTCACAGTCAGAGGCAGCGGCAAGCTCATTCTGTATGTTGAAGATAACTTCGAAATGTGCTCCCAGACTTCGTTTAACTGGAATAGCGACCCCAATAAAGTAATGCTTTATTATAAAGGCGAGTTGCTGAAGTTTTCCGCTCAGAGCGATTTTTACGGTTGTATTTATGTGGAGCGGGCAAAGATTGACCTCTCCACCCAGGGAGATATTATTGGCAGCATTTTTTCCAGCGGAACGGAGGTTAAGCTGTCCACACAAAGTACTACTTATGTGCGCGCTATTTATGCTCCTAATGCCACAGTTACCCTGGCTACCCAAGGCGAAGTGCGGGGTCCCATTGTATGCAGAGAGTTTGCTATGGGCACCCAGGGCAGCGTGTATTTTAGAAAAGACGGTGAGGAAGTCTGGGATTGGAATGCAATTCCCGACATTGAGTTTGACAGTGGCGATGTGGGCTTTAAAATCGGTGACTGGACTAATTAAAGCCTTTAGGAGGGATGGAGCATGAGTTTCCTTAGGCGCAAGCAGGGGTTTTCCCTGGTTGAGGTTATGGCCGCAACCGCTATTCTGTTATTAGCTGTTTTGGCGATCAGCGGAATAATGATGTCAAGCTTACGGGCTACCAGCTCCGCAGGGGAAAAAAGCGTTGCCACCTATTCTCTCCAGGAAGAGATGGAAAAAGCAATCAGCGATCCGGATTATGAAGGACCTGAAGGAGTAACAATTACCAGGGAGCCAAATTATATTGTTGAGGTGTTTGGTGCATCAATAACCGGCACACTAATTACTATCGAACAGGAAGGTTCTAATGGCAAGGAGACTTATGTCACTTTCATTGCCGATGATGATTAAATTGAAAGCCGGGTGGTGATAATATTGTGGCGTGATAAACAGGGGTTTACGCTGATTGAGGTTTTAGCCACGGTTGCAATAGTTGGTTTATTGCTTTCCGCAATGTACTCCTTTGTCATCATGAGCAATAAAATGTACCGTTCCGGCTCGGATAAAAACGATTTGCATTACGATCTGCGCATTGCTTCAGAAAGGATTACCCGGGAAGTCCGCTTTGCCAAGAGTTTGGAGTTGTTGGACAGCTGGAACCCGGCGGATGCTGAACCCGGATACCGTTACATTTATTTTGATGAAGTGAATAATGTGGTCGTCTTTGTCAATGGAGAAGGCGAGCAGTTATTTTCCGGCAATTTCATCTCGGGCCTGGTCTTTAAGCTCGATGGCAATACGCTCAATTTTAAGCTGGAGGCCGCAAAAAGAACCTTTACTTATAAACTGGAATCCTCAGTACTGCTCTTAAATCTCAAGGAACAAGACCTTATCTCCCTGGATCATCCGGTAACCGCTGTGCGCTTTACAACACCCTAGAGAGTTTAGTTAATACTGTTTGTCGGCAAGGCGAGGGCTTGAGCCCTTTTTTTTGTTGCGTATGCTATAATCAAAAGCAGATTAAAGGTACAAGGCAAATATAAACTTTCGGCAAACGGGGTATTTGTGTGCAACGAAAAAGATGGATGGGATATTCTGCCCTTATCATGGTTACTCTTATCTGGGGAACTACCTTTTCGGTGACCAAATCTTCTCTAGACTCTGTTCCGCCCCTGTATTTCCTGGCCTGGCGGTTTTCTCTGGCAGCTCTGGGCCTGGTCTTCCTCAACTTGAGGCATATTCCTTCAATCACCAGGGATGAGCTAATCGGAGGGATAATCAGCGGCGCTTCAATGGCTATTGGCTACATTGCCCAGACAGTGGGAATGGTTTATTCCACTGCCGCCAAGGCCGGGTTCATCACCGGCCTGGCCGTGGTGCTGGTGCCCTTATTTGGCGCTGTCTTTTTCCGCAGGCGTCCCCATTTTGCAGTCTACATATTCGCCGCTGTGGCGGCTGTTGGGCTGGCTCTCCTCAGCCTGGATTTTTCTGCAGGTTTTTTTGTGTTTAACCAGGGAGATTTGTCTTTGTTTATCTGCGCTGTGGCCTTTGCAGTGAATATCTTGAATCTGGGGAAATACGCTCCCCGCTGTCGGGTGCTGATGCTGACCTTGGTCCAGGTGGCATTTACGGGAATTGCCTGTTGGGCCGCCTCATTGCTGTTAGAGGAGCCTGTCAGTCTCGCCGGGCCAGTGTGGGCAGGGCTTTTATACCTGGCCATTGTCGGCACTATTCTAACCACTGCCGGCCAGACCTGGGGCCAGCGCCTGGTCAGCCCCGAAAGGGCGGCTCTGGTTTTTACCCTGGAGCCGGTGTTTGCAGCTGTCTTTGCCTTTATTCTGCTGGGGGAAAAGCTGCCGCCGCTGGGCTTTGTGGGCAGTGGACTGATTATGGCGGGGATAATTGGCGCCGAATTGGTTACCCGCAGGGGTAAACAACCGGAAATAGAGTAATATATTATTGTAGGGGAGCCGTTCCGGCTCCCGGCCACGCAGATTCAGGGAGGGGAAACCCTCCCCTACAAGAAACGCAGGTTTTGGGAGGGGCGCCATGTAGGGGAGCCGTTTCGGCTCCCGGCCACCCAGATTCGGGGAGGGGAAACCCCTCCCCTACAGGGAACGAGGGTTTTGGGCGGGAAGACCCCGCAGGGCGGGGATATCTTGAGGGTGAGGTGGAATTATGAAAATAGCAGTCCTAATGGGCGGCCGCTCAGGAGAGCATCAGGTCTCTTTGCGCTCTGCCCGGTATATTATGGATTCCCTGGTTGAGGCCGGCCATACTGTCTTGCCCATTGGCATCACCAATGATGGGCAATGGCTGCAGCATCCTGACATTCATGCAATGCTCTCTGAGGGCAGGGACCTGAGTCAAGCCAGCAATGTTTTTCTGGACCTTAGTTTTCAGGGCCAGGGCTTGATGTGCAACGGCCAGCCCCTGGACATTGACATTGTCTTTCCGGTTCTCCACGGTCCTTTTGGTGAGGATGGCACCATCCAGGGGGCCCTAGAACTTGCGGGCATCCCCTATGTAGGTTCGGGCATACTGGGTTCCGCCTTGGCCATGGATAAGGCCCAGATGAAGGCAGCCTTTCGCAACTTCAATTTGCCTATGGGGAGTTATATCTCTTTTTACCAGTGGGAGTGGCAGGAGGGCCGGCGGGAGCTTGTCCGGAGAATAGAGGAACGCCTGGGGTGGCCTGTCTTTGTCAAACCGGCCAATCTTGGTTCCAGTGTAGGCATTAGCAAGGCCGCCCGGGAGCAGGAATTAATCGAGGCCGTGGAAGAGGCCCTGCGCTATGATTATAAAATTGTGGTGGAAGCGGAGATCCGCGGCCGGGAAGTAGAGGTCAGTGTCCTGGGCAACGAAAACCCCAGGGCTTCGCTGCCGGGAGAAATCATTCCTGTCAACGAGTTCTACGATTATAAGGCCAAGTATATTGACCAGCGCTCCCGCCTGGTGATTCCCGCAGAGCTGGGTGACGCTGTCATTGCCCGAGCCCGGGAGCTGGCGGTGGCGGCCTTTAAGGCTGTAGATGCTGTGGGCCTGGCCCGGGTGGATATGTTTGTCGCTGCCGGAGGCGAAGTCATTATAAATGAAATTAACACCATGCCCGGCTTTACCGCCATCAGCATGTATCCCAAGCTGTGGGAGCAGAGCGGTATCAGCGGTCCCGACCTGGTCAACACTCTGGTCAACTTAGGCATGGCCTGGCATAACCGGCGCCTTCAGCTGCAGCACAAGTATGAGGAGAACAGCTGATGGCCCGTATACTCTTAATCCGCCATGGGGAGACCATCTGGAACAGGGAGCGGCGTTTTCAGGGGGTCATGGACATTCCCTTAAGCGAAAAAGGAAGGGCTGAAGCCCGTCAGCTCGCCGCCTTTCTGGGGGACAAGCACTTGGACGGGATTTATTCCAGCCATTTGAGCCGGGCCCTAGACACCGCCAGGGCTGTGGCTTCTTGCCATGATTTAGAGGTGCAGGTGGTGGTGGAGTTAAGTGAGATAAATGTAGGTGAATGGGCCGGCCTGGGCTGGGATGAAATCTGGGAAAAATGGCCGGAGCTGGGGCGGCAGTGGCATGCCTGCCCCCCGGAAGCCCCTGCTCCTCCGGGAGGAGAATACTACCCGGATTTCCAGAAGCGTTGTATGGAGGCGCTGGATAAGATTGCAGCAGCCCATGCGGATACGGACCAAGTGGCGGTAGTCAGTCACGGGGGCGTAATCCGGGCGGTGATGAACAAATTGCTGGGTTTATCCTGGAAGACCAGGGGCAAGTTCTTCGTCCGCAACTGCAGCATTACGCCCATGCGTTGGCAGCCAGGGGGACTGGTTGCAGTAGAAGGTTTTAATGATGTTTGTCATATGAATATAGAGTGACGAGGTGAGGAAATGTTTGCACAGTTGAGCATTGAAGAATTTGTGCAGCGGCTTTCTGACGGCAATCCCACTCCCGGCGGTGGCAGCGCTGCCGCCCTGGCCGGCGCCATGGGTTCTGCCCTGGTTGCTATGTTCTGCAACCTGACTGCCGGCAGGAAGAAATATGCTGCCGTCAAAGAAGAGATGAAAACTGTGGCAGCCTTTGCCCTGGAGCTGAAGGGGCAGCTTCTTCAGTTAGTGGATAGGGACAGCGCCGCGTATGAAGGAATAGTGGCAGCCAACCGCCTGCCCCGGGAAACTGAGGCCGAAAAGGCCAGGCGCCAGGAGGCAATTGATGCCGCTACCCTGGAGGCCACCCGCACCCCCCTGGAGACGGCGGCAGTCTGTGTCAGCCTGCTGGAGCGGATCCCGCCTCTGGCCGCCAAAGGCAATCCCAACGCCATCAGCGATTTAAAGGTGGGGACAGAGCTGCTGTTTACTGCCTTTACCGGCGCACGGGCGAATGTGGATATTAATTTGCCCTGGCTGGCGGAGCCCGCCGCCTCTCCCATTAAGGCCGAGCTGGCGGAACTTGTCCGGCGGGCAGAAATGTCTGTCAGGAGCGGGCGAGAAGAAATCTCCCGGCAACAGGCATAAAAATATCCCCTGTCACATAGTTGTTGGCAGGGGGTGTTTTTGTGGTTACCGTAGAAGTCAAGAAAGAGCTGGTTGCCAAGATCAGGCTGGCGGAAGTGGATATTGAGGCGAGGGTTGTCATAACACCCCAGGGCGAGGTGGAAATCGGCTTCATGCCTTGGTCCCAGTGGCGGATGAGCGGGGATTCCTTTGACCAGCTTGTGGAAGACTATAACCTGTTAAAGTCCCAGATTAAACTTTGTGTAGAAAATCTCAAGAAGGAGCAATTAAAGGCGATATAGTTGCCAATTTTACCTGCTTCTACCGAACTATATGTTATATATATCACTTTGGTAACATTTGCAGGACTTTGCCGGGGGAAGGTCGAACTATACTCGCCGGAACAGAATAGGTGGATGATGCACAATGGGAGAGTCCCCCAGGGGCGCCGAAGAAGAAAGCAGCAGTGTGCCGACTGCCAGCGAAACTTTCAGGCAAAAAGACTGTTGTGCTGACACAACTCTGGAGAGCGTGTATACGCACCAAAGGGGATAATATCTCTCAGGTACCAGGACAGAGAAGGGCAAAATGCTTTTTCTGTTCTTTTTTGTATACACTATCAATGGAGGTGAAAAAATGGAAAACTTGCTAAAGACACCGCTGTACCAGGAACATGTGGCGGCTGGGGGCAAAATCGTGGATTTTGGCGGCTGGGCCCTGCCGGTGCAGTATTCCGGCATTCTGGATGAAGTGGAGGCGGTGCGCAAACGGGCCGGACTCTTTGATGTCTCCCATATGGGGGAGATTGCTGTTGAGGGTCCCCAGGCCCTTGCCTGGCTGGATGGGATCGTTACCAACGATGTCAGCAAAATGACCGACAACCAGGTAATCTACACTTTTATGTGTTATCCACATGGGGGAGTGGTTGATGACCTCTTAATATACCGCTATGGCCCCGAAAAATTCCTGCTGGTGGTCAATGCAGCCAACACCAACAAAGACTGGGAATGGCTGGTCAGTCACCAAGTCCCGGGGGCAGTGCTGAACAATCTCTCTGCCGGCACTGCCCAGTTAGCGATTCAGGGCCCCCTGGCTGAGAAAATACTGCAGCAGCTTACGGATTTCAGGCTGGAGGAAATAGGCTTTTTCCGCTTTGCCGATCCCGTGGCAATCGTCGGCATCCCTGCCCTTGTTTCCCGCACCGGCTATACCGGCGAAGACGGCTTTGAAATCTATTGCCAGCCAGGGAATGTTGTCAAGCTGTGGCAAGAGATAATGGCAGCCGGCAAAGACCAGGGGTTAATTCCCTGCGGACTGGGTTCCAGGGATACCCTTAGATTTGAAGCGCATTTGCCCCTTTACGGCCATGAGATTTCCCAGGAAATCACGCCCCTGGAAGCCAGATTGGGATTCTTTGTCAAGCTGAAAAAACAGGCGGACTTCATCGGCAAGACTGCATTAGCGGCCCTGAAGGAAAAGGGCCTGCCCCGCCAGCTGGTGGGACTGACCATGGTGGATAAGGGCATCCCCCGGGCGGAATATCCTGTTTTTAATGCCCAGGGAGAAGAAGTAGGGTTTGTGACCACCGGTTCCTTCTCGCCTACAGTTAATGCCAATATTGCTAATGCCCTGGTGGCCAGGGATTATCTCCAGGAGGGCACGGCTCTCTGGGTTGGCGTGCGCAAGCGCCGCCTGGAGGCCAGGGTGACTAAATTACCATTTTATCAAAGGGAGGCAAAATAAATGAAAATTCCTCAGGATCTAAAGTACACCCGGGATCACGAATGGGTTAAAATTGAAGGCAACTTAGTCAAGGTAGGCATCACAGATTTTGCTCAGCATGAGTTAGGGGATATTGTCTTTGTTGAGCTGCCGGAACTGGAAGAAGAATTTTCCGAAGGGGACGCCTTTGCCGTTCTGGAGTCAGTCAAGGCCGCTGCCGATGTCTATGCGCCTTTGGCCGGAGTGGTTGTGGAAATCAATGAAGAGCTGGAAGATGACCCGTCATTGGTTAATTCCGATCCCTATGGCAACGGCTGGCTGGCAGTATTTGAACTGGCTGAAGACGAGGAAATCTCCGGCCTGATGGATGCCGCCGAATACCAGCAGTTTGCTGCTGAAGAGGAGTAATTTCATGAATAACCAGTACCTGCCTAATACCCCGGAACAACGCAGGCAGATGCTGGAGGCGATTGGGGCCGAAACTGTGGAGGAGCTTTTCCGCTACATACCCGAAAAGCTTCACCTCAATCGGCCCCTTAACCTCCCTCATCCCCTGGCTGAGGCCAGCCTTGTGGCCCATATGGAAGAGCTTGCGGGCAAAAACAACGTGGGAGCCGTCAATTTTCTCGGGGGCGGCATCTACGACCATTTTTCGCCCATTGCCATCGACCATGTGCTCACCCGTTCCGAGTTCTATACCGCTTATACCCCTTACCAGCCTGAAGTCAGCCAGGGCACGCTGCAGGCTATTTTTGAGTATCAGTCGATGATCTGCCAGCTGACCGGCGCCGATGCCGCCAATGCCTCACTCTACGATGGGGCGACGGCTGTAGCTGAGGCGGCCATTTTGGCCATAAACGCCACCAGAAACAGAAAACTGCTGGTGGCGGGGAGCATGCATCCTTGGTACCGCAGAGTCTTGGCTACTTATATGGAGAATTTAGATGTCGAGATAGTGGAAGTTCCATGTGTGGGGGGAAGACTGGATATAGAGGCCATTAAATTTCTGCTGGGCAAAGATGTGGCGGCCCTCATGGTCCAGTCCCCTAACTTCTTTGGCATCATTGAAGATTTGCCCGCCCTGGGCAAGCTAATGGCCCCGGAAAAGGGGCTGTTTGTGGTCAGCGCCGATCCCATCTCCTTAGGTCTCTTGGAGGCTCCGGCTCATATGGGCGCCGATGTTATCATTGGCGAAGGCCAGGGCCTGGGTCTCAGCCAAAGCTTCGGCGGCCCCCTCCTGGGCTTCATGGGGGTCACCGAGAAACTGACCCGGAAAATGCCGGGCAGGGTTGTGGGCCAAACCACAGATACCAATGGACGCCGTGGCTATGTCCTTACCCTTCAGACCCGGGAACAGCATATCCGTCGGGAAAAGGCCACCTCCAATATTTGCTCCAACCAGGCCCTGTGCGCCTTGGCGGCTTCTGTATACATGAGCCTGATGGGGCCTGAGGGCTTGAGGGAAGTGGCGCGTCAGTCTCTCTTAAAAGCCGCTTTTGCCAGAGAACAACTGGCGGCGATTCCAGGGGTGGGGCTGCCTTTTGCCGGGCCTTTTTTCAAGGAGTTTGTTGTTACCCTCCCCAAGCCGGCCAACGTGGTCATTGAGGCCATGTTGGGCAAGGGTTATCATGCCGGCATAGATCTCGGCCGCTTTTTCCCTGAGCTTAGGGATCATTTGCTGGTGGCCGTAACGGAAAAGCGCAGCAAAGATGAAATCCTGGGCTGCTCTGCCGCCCTCCGGGAGGTGTTAGCCAAGTGAAACCCCTGGTTCCCCTGATTTTTGAAAGAAGCGTTCCCGGCCGGGTGGGTTATTCACTGCCTGACTGTGATGTGCCCGAACAGGACATTAGCCAGCTGCTGCCAGTTGACCAGATTCGGCAAACGGCGCCGGCTCTGCCTGAGGTAAGCGAAGGCGATGTCATCCGCCATTACCTTAACTTGTCTTTGCTCAACCACAGCGTCGACAACGGCTTCTATCCTCTGGGATCCTGCACCATGAAGTACAATCCCAAAATCAATGAAAATGTGAGCAGGCTGCCCGGCTTTGCCAGGCTCCATCCCCTGGCCCCGGAAAAATGCGCTCAGGGCGCCCTGCAGCTGGTCTATGAACTGGAGCAGTACCTGGCGGAAATAACCGGCATGGATGCCGTAACTCTGCAGCCGGTGGCGGGAGCCCATGGCGAATATACCGGCCTTAAACTGATCGTCGCCTATCACAAGGCCAGGGGCGATTTTAAGCGCAAGACCATTCTCGTCCCTGATTCGGCCCACGGCACCAACCCGGCCAGCGCAGCCATGGCGGGCATGAATATCGTCCAGGTCAAATCTGATGCTAAGGGCTGCGTTTCCCTGGAAGACCTGAGGGCCAAGGCCGATGATACAGTGGCGGCCCTGATGCTGACCAATCCGAATACTTTGGGGCTCTTTGATGTAAATATCGCCGAAATCGCCGAGATCGTCCACCAGGCCGGCGGCCTGCTCTACTATGACGGCGCCAATGCCAATGCCATTCTAGGCAAGGTGCGCCCGGGAGATACCGGCTTTGATGTGGTCCATCTAAACTTGCACAAGACCTTTTCCACACCTCACGGCGGCGGCGGACCCGGCTCCGGGCCCGTTGGGGTCAAGGCCAAGCTCATTCCCTGCCTGCCTGTGCCTCGGGTGGTGAAAAAGGAGAATGAGTTCAGCCTGGACTATGATTGTCCCGAATCCATCGGCAAGGTCCACAGTTTCTATGGCAACTTTGCCGTCAATGTCCGGGCCTACGCTTATATCCGCATGTTGGGCGGCCAGGGCCTGAAATTGGCCAGTGAGGATGCTGTCCTCAATGCCAACTACCTCCAGGCCCGGCTAAAAGGCGCCTATCATCTGGAATATGACCGCTTGTGCATGCACGAATTTGTCATCTCCGCTAAGCACCAGAAGGTCAAGGGCGTGCATACCTTGGACATCGCTAAAAGGCTGCTGGACTTTGGCGTCCATCCGCCAACAATCTACTTCCCCTTGATTGTCGACGAGGCTATGATGATTGAGCCTACCGAGACCGAGGGCAAGGAGACCCTGGATTATTTTATCGATGCCATGCTCCAGATCGCCAAAGAGGCAGAGGAGACTCCGGAAAAGGTCACCAATGCCCCTCATACCACTCCCATTTCCCGCTTGGACGAAGTCGCAGCCGCCCGCAACCCTATCCTCCGCTGGTTGTAGGCGCCCTCTTGCGATATTGGGGGAATGAGCCTGGTTGTCGCATTTTTTCCCTTGAAATATCTACACTAAAAATGACCGGGGCCGGGCGCAACGAAAAGTCCCGTCCCCGGTGTGGCGAGGTGATACAGTGTATGACATTGTGATAATTGGCGGCGGCCCGGGGGGGTACGTAGCCGCTATTCGGGCTTCCCAGCTGGGGGGCAAGGTTTTGCTGGCTGAGGAAAGGGAATTGGGTGGCACCTGCCTTAACCGGGGCTGCATTCCCACCAAAGCCATGGTTCATTGTGCCTCAGTTTATTCTGCGGCCCTGCATGGGGATGCTATCGGTCTGAACTTTACCGGCCTCAGCCTGGATTATTCCGGGGTGGCCCGACATCGGGACCAGGTTGTCAGCGCTTTGGTCCAGGGCATCGGCGGCCTGATGCATGCTAACGGCATCGAGTTGGCCCAGTGCCGGGCGCAAATTGTCGCTCCGGGCAAGGTGCGCCTGGGGGACAGAGAAGTGGAGACAAAACATATCATCATCGCCACTGGTTCTAGCCAGGGCAGGCCTCCCATCCCTGGCATCGACAGCCCCGGCGTCATTGATACCGATGGTATCCTTTCTTCCGAGACCCGGCCTCAGTCTCTGCTGGTGGTGGGCGGGGGCGTTGTCGGGGCAGAGTTTGCCAGCATTTTTGCCTCCTTTGGCGTCAAGGTAACCCTGGTGGAAATGCTGCCGGGACTGCTTTCCACGTTGGACGGGGAATTGGGCAAGCGCTTAGGGGTTTGCCTGCGCAAAGCTGGCGTGACAATTCACACCGGCGCCAAGGTCAGCGCTATAACCCCATGTCCCGACGGCCTCAACGTGGAGATAGAGGGCAATAAGGGCAAGCAGCAGGTTATAGTGGAACAAGTTCTGCTGGCAGCCGGGCGGATGCCTAACTTTGGCGGCCTGGACCTGGAGGGTTTGGGCATTGACCATGACCGCAGGGGCGGCATCAAAGTTGACCAGACCATGGCCACCAATGTCCCCGGCATCTGGGCCATCGGCGACTGCGTGGGCAATTTGATGCTGGCCCATGTGGCCTCCCATGAGGGGATTGTGGCGGCAGAGAATATTATGGGTCGCAAGGCGGAGATGGATTACCGGGTGGTTCCCGCCTGCGTCTTTACCCTGCCTGAAGTGGCCAGCGTCGGCATCAGCGAGGATGAGGCCAAAGCCCGGAAGCTGGAGTATAAGGTGGCCAAGTTCCCCTTCATGGCCAATGGCAAGGCTCTGGCCCAGAGGGATCTGGATGGCGTCGTCAAAATCGTGGCGGCAGCCAACGGGGAAATCCTCGGTGTCCACATCATCGGGCCCCATGCCTCCGATTTGATTGCCGAAGGAGCTGTGGCAGTGCATCAGCGCCTGACTGCTCAAGAGCTGGCGGGAATAATCCATGCCCATCCCACCCTGGCTGAGGCAGTAGCAGAGGCTGCTCATGGCCTGGCCGGCGGCTATTTACATTACAAGGGTAGATAAAGAAAAGGCTCAACTGACTTAAGATGCCAGTTGAGCCTTTTTTGGGACCGTCTTATTTTAATCTGTAGGTGGTGTAGCCTTTATACTTTATTGCTGTCACAGCGTCATCCTGCTGCAGATTTTCCATGACTTCTTTGATGTTCTTACAGCCCCGGGTTTTTAAGAAACTTTCAATTTCAAACTGGTTCATGGGGTGCCGCTTGATGATGCTAAAAATCGCGGCATTGTGGTCAGCTATTTCACTGTGAAAGCCCTGGGAATGGAGCAAGTCAATGGAAATCCCCCCCAGAATTGAAACAGCCTTTTGCATTCTATCTGGGTCCAGGGCATAGACATCAGGTTCTGCAGGCGGCCTTACGGGGGTATTCAGGTACAGCCGCTGATATTTCAGCTCCTTGAGCAATTGGGCGTAATTCTCGAGAGCTTCATCATCAGCATTATCTGCCATCAGCATGATCTCCAGCCACAGCTGCCCTTGGTACTGCTGAGAAAAAATCTGCAGTCCCTTATAGACCTCGGCGAATTTTATTTTTCCATGGGGCCGGTTGATCTTTTGAAAAGAAGTTTGGTCATAAGCATCCATGGACAACAAGACAATATCTGCCTTGCTTAATTCTGCCCGTATTTCGGGATCATCCATTAGGGCGCCGTTGGTAATAACAGCAACGGGTTTATCCACCCGTGCTTTAACCTGGTCAATGAGAGCGCCTAAGCCTAAATACAGAGTTGGCTCCCCTTCGCCTACGATTGTTGCAACATCAAAAGCGGGCTGGCCCTGCAGGGTCTCTTCCAGCTCGGAAATGATTGCTTCAACAGGGAAAAATAGTTTTCTTGTATTCGTCAGGCGGTCAGTCCTGCCCAGCTGACAATATATGCAGGAATAGTTGCAAGTCTTTCTGGGGATCGGACTGATGCCCAAAGATAATCCCAGGCGCCTGGAGGGTACGGGACCAAAGATGTATTGCATTTGCATTAGCTCCTTTAAATTTCCTTTAAAAAGCTTCGGAAGTGCTGATGAGCACCGGCAGGTTTAGATTGCCAAGGACTCTTTCCAGCAATACACCTTCCCGGTGGGGATACTGATAGCCGTAACTGGCTCTTATGGCTGAAAGAATAAACTGCACTGCCCGGTCCAGGGCGATGGGCAGACTGTCTCCTCGAAGGAGACTGCCTACCACCACGCTGGTGAATCCGTCTCCGGTTCCAGGAAAATGAGCGGGGATATAGCTGCAATTTACCTTCCAGAAGCGCCCGTCTTCACTATTATAAGCCATGACGCATGTCATATCAGAGGTGAGGCCGGGCACTCCTGTGATGACTACAGTTTTGGGCCCCATAGCCGCCAGTCCCAATAGCCATTCTTTGATCCGGGTATCGTCGATTTCTTGCTGGTAGGGTTTATTCAAGAGGAAGGCGGCTTCTGTCAAATTAGGGGTAATGATGTCGGCCAAATGGATAAATTTCTTCATTTCTGTAACCATACCCATGTCAAAGGAGCTGTATAATGCGCCATTGTCTCCCAGGACGGGATCAATGACTATCAGCTGTTCTTCCTTGCGAAAATCATTGATAAACCGGGAGATAATATCAATTTGTTGAGGGGAACCCAAGTAGCCGGAATAAATACAATCAAACTCCACACCGATTGAGGCCCAATGGGCAATGTATGCTTCCAGATGCTCAGTAAGGTCAATAAACTTATAGTTTTCAAAGCCTCCTGTATGTGTCGACAGGACGGCAGTAGGCAGAGGGCAAACCTGGACTCCCATGGTGGTGAGAATGGGGATGACCATTGAAAGCGATACCCTTCCGAATCCTGATAAATCATGAACTGCAGCTACTCTTGGCGAAATCCTTTTCACCATACTCTTTCCTCCCCGCTTAACATGTGCTGCCCATATTTTAGCACAAGTAACGGCGGCATAAACATTAAAGAGGAGATTCCTTTAAGCAGTTGACTTTTGGCTGTCGGTGAGTGCTGGCGCTGATAGAGAAAACGCAGGCTCAACCGGCGGCTGAATGCTGCTGGTTGAGCCTTGAAAGGGAACCGCTAATTTATGATGAAGATTGCGACAGTTAGGCTCCGTCCCCGCTGTCGCGTGTCACTGCTGTCGAGCGAGAGGCGATGTCCTGCTGCCAGTCTTTTTTGCTTAAGGGCTTGTCAAAGCTGCGCAGGTCGGCAAGGCGAAAGCCATGTTTTTCCGCTAGATTCTGGAGCAAGTCCAGGGTTTTCAGGTCGATGCTGCTGCCAATGCTGGTATGTTCCAGATGCCCGTCCAGAGCCAGGAGCATGGTTTCGGCCATGCAGGCATAGCAGAGGCCCTGGTCAAAGCCAAAGTTCCAGCCCAGATCCGGCCGCTTCCACACTTCCACTACGCCGCCGTCGATGACCAGCACGTCGGGCCGGCGGCTTTTGATTTCCCGGCTGACATTGGCCGGGCGGGAGAGATCGCAGATGAGGGCGCCGAATTTTACATTATCCGGCTTAACCAAGTTGCTTACACTGCTGGTGGCGGTTACCACCACATCTGCCTTGGGGAGCTCGGTATCTGCATCAACGGAAACTGTGATTGGAAGCAGGGGGGCATTGTCGGTAAAAAAGCGGAGAAAAGCAACTTCATCCTGAGCGCTATCGGGGCAGCCGGGAATGCGGGCAATTTCCTTTCCCAGAGGAGAGTCGGGGGCAGAAGCTAACAGATGCCGACAGATTTCCGCTCCAACCTGGCTGAGCTTGGCCTGGCTTCGCCTGGGATTGGCGGGATTGCCCAGGAGGATGATCTTCTCCACCGACTGGGCCAGAAGCAGGGCAAGACAGCGGCCAATGGAGCCTGCCGCCCCTACTACTGCGGCAGTGGTATGGCCTGGGTCCACATGCAGGCGTTTTAAGGCGGCGATGGTGGCCTGGCAGGCGGTAATCACTGTGTAGCTGTTGCCGGTGGTCAGTGGCACCCCCGCCTCCCGCAGGCCCATGCCGCCCCAGCTGACTACGGAAGTATATGCCCCCAGTCCCACTAGCTGGGCCCCTCGTTCTTTGGCCAGTTCAATTCCTTGACGGACAAGGCTGAGGCTTTCTTTGGGGTCCATGGCCAGCAGCTGGCTGGCGGTGCGGGGAATGTTGATAAATTCACAGAATGCCGAGCACCCGGTCTTTGAGGGGATAACCGCTTCGCCGATGACAAAGGGATCCATTTCCGGCAGCCACCTGTTGACTATTGTCGAAAGATTATCCGGGCTCAGTTTGGCCAGGTATTCGTCAAAATCCATGACGCTGTGGTCGTCCAGAGGGTGCACAAGAAAGGCAAACCTGGTCTGGTCGGCTCCGGGTTTCAGCTGTCTCCCGGGCTTGCGGGGGGCCAGCTTTTGGGGGGACGGCTTTATATTCAGCAGGTGGGAAAAAATTTCCGTTGTATCGCCGGCATCCAGCACCGGCAGAGTTTGTTCTATTGCCTTGATAAGGAAGTCTGCTTCCCTTTGGCTGATGATCAGGGGAGCCTGGACCCGGATGACGCTGGCCCCGTTGAGGGTGGGAGCTACCCTGAGCTGATGCTTGTGGAGCAGGTAGCTGGCGATGAGGGGGGTAAGCAGCTTTTGCTCTGCCAGCAGGCCCAGGAGGTTGCCGGGATGGGTGCGGCGGGTAATCTGAAAGTCCAGGCCCAGCATGAGGCCCCGGCCTCGGAGGCTGACAAAATCATATTGGGCGCAGATCTTTTCCAGTCTTCCCTGGATATAACTGCCGAGGCTGTTAACATGCTTGAGGATTTCGCCGTCATTGGCAGTAAGCTTTTCCAGGGCTGCCAGGCCTGCATAACAGGCCAGGGCACCGCCGGCAAAGGTTGAGGAGTGCTTGAGTCCAAATTCTTTGGTGTACATCTTGGAACTGTGCAAGACTGCGCCGATTGGAACCAAACCTCCCCCCAGAGCCTTGGCCAACAGCAGGAGATCTGGCTTAACGCCCTCTTCCATGCAGGCAAAGAGTCGGCCTGTGCGGCCCAGGCCCGTCTGGATTTCATCGATGACAAGGGGCACATTATACTTAGTGCAGATTGCCTGAACAGCGGTTAAGTAACCTCGGGGGGGGATAATGACTCCCCCTTCCCCCTGAATGGGTTCGATGATAAAGGCGGCGGTTTCCGCGGCATGTTCTTGAAGGCACCTATTGAGAGCGGCGCTGTCCCCATAGGGAATATGTATAAAGCCGGGGGCGGGGGCGCCAAATCCCCTTTGGTAGGCGGGGTTGCCGGTGGCCGAAAGAGCCCCCAGGGTCTTGCCGTGGAAACTCTGAGTGGCGGAGATAATCGTCATGCGCCCGGTGGCGGCGCGGCAGGCCTTGATGGCGGCTTCCACTGTTTCGGCGCCGCTATTTGTAAAGGTCACATGCTGAAGATTGTCCGGGGCCAGTTCCAGCAGGCGCCGGGCCAGGGCAGCTGCAGGCGCCATCGCAGAGGGCTGGGCGAATCCGGGGACGGACCTGTTCATGACCTGTTGGAGAGCTGACCAAATCTCCGGAGGGTTGTGGCCAAAGGGCAGCGCACCATAGGCGGAAACACAGTCCAGGTAAGCGGTGCTGCCGCTGTAAAGCCAGCAGCCTTCACCCCTCTGAAAATCGATGTCCAAACGCAATTTGGCTAGCAATTCTCCTAACCATGGGTTTATGTAGCTGGAAAAATCCTGCATAATTTGTCCTCCTAACCAGCAGATTCATGTGCACAAAAATGTGCTCACGGCATAGTATACGTCAATTGCTTATTAATAACAATAAAAAGGAGCCAAACTGCGTAATAAAAAAGATCAATGCCCAATATTGCACAGGGGGGACTTCCCAAGGCGGGGCATTATAGCGTATACTTAGAATAGAAAATTATCCCTGAGACCGAACTCAGGGAGGGGAAAGCTTATAATCTAAAGAGCCAATATTCTAGCAGGAAGGTGATTAGTTGTTAGCGCGTGTTAAGAGAGTCATCGAGGCAATGCCCCAAGAAGTTGACGGTTTGATTGTGCTGCAGCCGGAAAACCGGCGCTGGGTCAGCGGTTTCACCGGCAGCAGCGGAGTCGTGGTGGTGGGGCGCCAGGGACAGCCAGTATTCCTTACGGATTTCCGTTACACTCAGCAGGCCGGCAAGCAGTGCCAGGGCTATGAAATCGTCCGCCATGGCCAGCAACTGACGGTAGATATCAAGGCCGTGCTGGAGCGCCTGGCGATTAAAAAACTAGGTTTTGAAAAAGACTATATCACTGTGGGCCAGCATACCAAGTGGACCTCTGAAATGGAAGGAATTGAGCTTATTCCTCTTGAAGACATTTTGCTGGACTTGCGGGCGGTCAAAGACCCAGAAGAGCTGGAGCTGTTGGCTCAGGCTGCTGCCATTGCCGATAAGGCCTTTACCCATATCCTGGGCTTTCTCCGGCCGGGCTTAAGCGAACGCCGGGTTGCCCTGGAACTGGAAAGGCATATGCAGGATTTAGGCGCTTCCGGTCCTTCTTTCGATACCATTGTGGCTTCAGGGGTTCGCTCCTCCATGCCTCATGGTGTTGCCAGCGATAAACTGTTGGAGGAAAATGATTTTATCACCATGGACTATGGTTGTGTCTATAAGGGCTATTGTTCCGATATGACCCGGACTGTCGTGCTGGGCAAGGCCAGCCCCCGGCAAAGAGAAATCTATGGAATTGTTTTGGAAGCTCAATTGGCCGGTGTTGAGGGAATTCGGGCCGGCATCACCGGCAAGGAAGCAGACAGCGTGGCCAGGGACATCATCGCCGCCAAAGGTTATGGCGAACAATTTGGCCACGGACTGGGCCATGGGGTCGGCCTGGCCATCCATGAAAGTCCCCGGGCAGGGGCTACCAGTGAGGACATCCTGGCAGTTAATAACCTGGTCACTGTCGAGCCGGGAATCTATCTTCCCGATTGGGGAGGCGTGCGCATCGAGGACACAGTAGTTGTCCAGGAGGGCGGCTGCCGCAACCTGATGGCTTCAGCGAAGGAATTGATAGAAATCAAATAAGAAGGAGGGGTTTGAGCAATGATCTCCCCTAGTGAATTTCGCACAGGTTTAACCATTGAATTTGAGGACAGCATCTATACAATTGTCGATTTTCAGCATGTCAAGCCCGGCAAGGGCGCGGCTTTTGTCCGCACCAAGCTGAAGAATATCGAAACCGGCGCCGTAACTGAGCGCACCTTCAATCCTAAGGACAAATTTGAACAGGCCCATATTGAGCGCCGCCTGACCCAGTATCTCTATGCCGGCGATGACGTGTGGAATTTTATGGATACCGAAGACTACAATCAATTTGCTCTTGGGTCCGAGGAGCTGGGAGATGCAGTCAAATACCTAAAGGAAAATATGGAACTGTATTTGCAGTTTTATAAGGATAGAATTATTGGCGTTGATTTGCCGGTAGTGGTTGAGCTGGAGGTAGTGGAAACTGAACCGGGCATCAAGGGGGATACTGCCTCCGGCGGCTCCAAGACTGCCGTTATGGACACCGGCTTGGTTGTGCAGGTGCCATTGTTTATCAATGTGGGAGACAAGCTGCGCATTGATACCCGCACCGGCGAATATTCCGAACGGGTCTAGGAATAAACCAGGTTTTCACGGTCATTATATTGTAGTGACCGAATTGATAAAAGGGAGGTACTATTGATGAAGACGCTGCAAGAAAGGGTTGCCTACATACACGGATTGGCTGAGGGAATGGACCTGGATCAAAAGGATTCCATTACCAAGTTGTTGTTGCAGATTTTGGACCTGGCTGACGAGATGGTTGAGGAGATTGAGGATCTTCACGACAGGACTGAAGAAAACGAAGACTTTTTGGAGGCTCTGGATGCAGATTTAGCAGACGTTGAGGATGCAGTTTTTGAAGACGACGATGAATGCAGCTGCCACTGTGATGACCCGGAAGAATTTGAAATCCAATGCCCTCATTGTGATGCGATTGTAACAGTCAATGAAGATGAGCTGGCTGAAGCGGCAGATGATGGGCTGGCTATCCGCTGTCCTGACTGCGGCGAGATTATATTCTCTGACGAAGATGATGCTAGCGAAGCCGAGGAAGAAGACGGGGACGAAGACGAAGACTAATCTGGAAATTTCTTCAAACCAAATAGCATAAATACACCTTCCCTTCAATATCTATTATTGCAAGGGAGGGTGTATTTTTTGATGCTCCGCCAAGATAGTCTGATTAAGGGGCAAGTGTTGCCAATGCTGGGGGCCAGGCCTCGCAAGGCCCTGGAATCTATGGAGCAGGAAGGGTTGCTGCTGGCGGAAGAAATTCGCCTGCGCCCCGGCCATTCTCTCCTGGTTCAGGGCGGGGGCAGGGAAGTTTGGCTGCCACTTACCGTAAATGTTGAGGATTTGCTGGAAACCATGAATATTCTCAGCCAGTATTCCTACTACGCTTTTGCCGAACAGTTGGCTCGGGGCTACATTACTGTCGCCGGCGGGCACCGGATAGGGGTTGCCGGCAGGGTGACTGTTCAGAAGGGGAGGGTAGCGGCCCTGGCTGAGACGGGCTCGATCAATATCCGCATCGCCCGCCAGGTGAAGGGAGCAGGCAAGACAGCGCTGCCCTGGCTCTTTTCCCGGGGACAGCTGCTGAACACCCTGATTCTGGCAGCGCCGGGCTGCGGCAAGACTACCCTCCTCCGGGATCTGATCCGGCTCATTAGCGACGAGGCCGGGCTGACGGTAGGGGTGGCGGATGAACGTTCGGAGCTGGCAGGGTGTTACCGGGGAATCCCTCAGCTGGATGTGGGCCGGCGCACCGATGTCCTAGACGGGTGCCCCCGGGACCAGGGACTGGAAATGCTGGTGCGCTCAATGGGGCCCCAGGTTGTGGCTGCAGATGAGATTGGCCGCAGGGCTGATGCCCGGGCCTTGGAAAATGTCTTGGCTGCGGGGGTGGCAGTGCTGACTACCGCCCATGCCAGGGATCTGGCAGAGGCCAGGCAGCGTCCGGTGCTGCGGGGTCTGCTGGCAGAAGGATATTTTCAGCGGGCGGTAATTCTCGGCCGCCGGGAGGGCAGGCCAGAAATAGCGGGGGTGGCGGAATTGCCCGGTGGGAAATTGATATACAGAGGGGAAATGTGATGCTGCGCATGCTGGCTGCGGTCTTGATTGTATTTTCCGGCGCCGGCTTAGGTTTTGCCGTGGCCGAAGGGTTTCGGCACAGGCCTCGGCAGCTGCGGCAACTGCAGTTTGCCCTGACGGTTCTGGGCAGCGAAATTCGCTTTCGCCAGACGCCTCTTCCTCAGGGACTCCAGGCAATGGCGGCTGCCACCGGCGGGCCGGTTGGCCAGCTCTTTGCCGATCTGGCCAGGGTTTTGGAACGGGCGGAGGGCCGCAGTGTCAGCTGGGCCTGGCAGCAGGTTAAGCCCGGGCCGGGTTTGGCTCTGGCTTCCCAGGATTATGCTCTGCTGGCCAATTTGGGCCAGGTACTGGGGGCTGGCACCATCGCTGAACAGGGGCGGCAGCTGGAATTGCACATGGAGCATCTGCGTCAATTAGAGCAGGAGGCGGAACAGTCCAGGGCGGCCAATGAAAAGATCTGGCGATACTTGGGGGTGTTTTCCGGACTTGCTTTGGTCCTGATATTGCTCTGACGGGAGGGGATGGGCAGTGGATATAGTCAAGGTAGATTTGCTCTTTAAGCTGGCCGGCATTGGCATTCTCATCATGGTTTTTACCCAGGTGCTCAATCAGGCCGAAAAAAAAGAGCAGGCCCAGTTATTGACTTTGGCCGGGGTTGTAGTGGTGATGATGTTTATTGTCAAGCTAATTGGCGATCTCTTTAACACCGTGCGCTCAATTTTCAATATTTATTGAGGTGAATGCCCCATGAGCATCATGCAAATAGTAGCGCTGGCAGTAGTGGCTGTGGTTTTGATTGTTGTCATCCGCCAGGAGAGGCCGGAACTGGCCCTGCAGATTTCTATGGTGGCTGGAATCATTATCCTTGTATTTGCAGTCTGGAAGCTGGTGGGAATCATCAAGGTTCTGGAACGCATGGCCCTGCGGGCACAGTTGAATATGGTGTTTTTGAGCGCCTTGCTCAAGATTATCGGCATTGCCTATATCGCAGAATTTGGCACCCAGGTGTGCAGGGATGCCGGCGAAAATGCCCTGGCTTTCAAAGTTGAACTGGCGGGAAAGGTGATGATCCTCATTCTGGCTGTGCCCATCATTTCGACAATTGTGGATACAGTAGAGAGGCTGTTGCCTTGACAGCCCGGGTTTTGGGCGCAGCGGTCCTGGTGGCAGTCTTGCTTTTGCTGCCGGCAGCGGCAGTGGCCCAGGAGCAACCGGTGGATACCAGTGAATTAGAGCAGGCCTGGGAGCTGCTGCAGGAGCAGTATGGCAATTACCTGCCGGAATTCTCTTGGCAGGATCTGGGGGCGACTGTGGATTTCCGGGGGCTTGTTTCGGGGCTTGCCCGTTACTTGTTCCACCAGGTCTGGGCCAACGCCAGTCTGTTGGGCCAGCTCGTCATTCTGGCGGTGCTTAGCGCTTTGATCAAAAACCTGCAATCTTCCTTCTCCAGCCAGGGGGTGGCTCAGGTCAGCAGAGCTGTGATAATAATGGTCTTGCTGACAATGAGCGCGTATTCCTTCAGCCTGGCTGTCAACTTGGCCAGACAGACTGTCCAGGCGATGACAGGCCTGATCATCTCTCTGGTGCCGGTAATGCTCACGCTGTTGGTAGCCCTGGGGAGCGTGACTGCAGCTACAGCCTTTCAACCGGTGCTGTTTACGGCGACAGCCTTGGTGGGGACGGTGGTCAGCAATATCGTGCTGCCCCTGCTTTTCGCCGCCGCGGTGCTGGCTGTGGTTAATCAAATGGTTCTGGGCATTGAAATCAATAAACTGGCGGGATTACTTAAAGACCTAGCGGTATGGCTGCTGGGATTTCTTCTGACGGTATTTGTGGGGGTTACTGTAATCAACGGGGCAGTAGCCGCCGTGGCAGACGGGGTTGCCCTGCGCACTGGCAAGTTTGCCGCCAAAACCTTGATTCCCGTGGTGGGGGGAATGTTTTCCGATGCCTTTGAGACGGTAGCCGGGGCAGCCTTGGTGCTAAAAAGTTCCATCGGCCTCTTTGGGGTAATTGCCCTGGTGGTAAGCTGCTTCTTCCCGGTCTTAAAGTTGTTTGCAATCACTCTCATCTATCGGGGAACAGCAGCATTGCTTCAGCCTTTGGGAGAGGATGCTGTCAGTGATACTTTGGAAATAATGGCGCGGTATATGTATGCCGTCATTGGCGCTGTGGCGGCGGTGGGCCTGATGTTTTTTATGCTGATTACGATCATGGTTGCGGCCGCAAATCTTCCGACCATGCTGAGGTGAGTAAGGTGGAGATTATCATCCAGTTGACGCGAAGACTGGTGCTGGTTATGATTTTTGCCGGCTTCTGTGAGCTGCTTTTGCCCTCGGGAAAATTTCGCGCCTGCATCAGATTTGCCGTGGGTTTGGTAATAATCGCCTTGATGCTGCAGCCCCTGGCCCTGCTGCGAGGCCTGCGGTTTGAGCCGGAGAATTTGCTGGGAATCGAAAAGGCGGAGAGCAAGGATATTCAGGGCCTGGGCTGGGTGCAGGCTCAGTCCCAGGACTTGGTGGAGGCGGAACTGGCCCGGCAGGTTGCTGAATTCATGGCCTCGGAGTACCCTCATTGTCAGGTCCATGTCAGCCTGGATGTCAGTTTTGATGAATACGGTTTTCTCAAAGAATTCAGGGGAATGGAGGTGGAGCTGTGCCCTGCCGTTGAAGGAATTGTGCCGGTAGTGCCTGTTGTCATAGGCAAGGGTGAAAATACGCCGGCGGCAGGTTCCGGCCGGCCGGGTCTGGCAGAAGATCTGGCCCGGCATTTGGGGATTTCCGCCGCAAAACTAAAGCTTCGGGTATATGCCGACGGAGGTTCGTGCCCATGAGTAAATTAAAAAGTCTTTTTCAGGATATTAAACAAAACTCGGCTAAAAACAAGTTTTTGCTTTGGGGACTGGGCCTGGTAGGAGCCTTGATGCTTGTCTTGCCTGCAAACTGCGGGGACGGCAGCAAGCAGCCGGCTGTAACCAGCAAGCTCCCAGAAATAGATTATCAGCAGCAGTTGCAAAGAGAGCTGGAAGGCATCCTTTCGAGAATAGAAGGCGCGGGCCGGGTGACAGTTATGCTGACCCTTGATGATGATGCTGAAATTGTCTATGCCAGCAATGAAGAGACCAGCAGGCGAACCACCAGTGAAGAAGACAGCCAGGGAGGGGTTCGACAGCAGTTGGAATATGATTCCCGGGGACAGCTGGTAATAGTCCAGACCGGCAATCAGGAGGAACCGGTGATAGAAAAAATTATCAAGCCCCGAGTTCGGGGAGTGCTGGTGGTGGCTGCGGGGGCGGATAATCCACTGATTCGGGAACGCCTGACCCATGCTGTTCAGGGAGTGCTGGCTGTGCCTGCATACAAGATTACTGTCCAAAAAGGTGAGTAGGAGGAGGAATAATGGTAAAGGTGCCTAAGTTGGCGGCCTACCTGGTTCTGATTGTGTTGATAGTTGCCGCCGTGTACATGGTTTATACAGCGGATGGAATTGGCGATTTGTTGCCTTTGGGCAGCGGCAAGGAAAAACCTGCGGATTCAGAAGGCGAAACCGTCGGCCTGCCGCCTTCTGAGGAGGAGACAGCCGTGGGCGATCCCACTGACTGGGAGCTGGACAACAATAACCAGTTCTTTGTAGAGTACCGCCTGGAAAGGGAGCGGATGCGCAGCCGGGAAATTGACATGCTCCAGCAGCTGATCAACAATCCCAATGTTACCAGCGAGAGCAAAATTGAAGCAGAGAAGAAGCTCTTAAAACTTCAGGAACTGATGGAAATAGAATTGCTGGTGGAGAACGCCATCCGTGCCCAGAATTTTGACCAAGCCATCCTAATCATGCAAGAAGATGGCGCCTTGGTCATAGTTAATGCCAAGGAGCTGTCCTCCGAGCAGATTCTGCTGATAGCTGAAATCGCTGCCCAGTCAACAGGACTGAGAAACTCACAGATAAAAATCTCCAATCAGCTTGGGAAATAGTTGGTTATAGCCAGTCATTCTGGTATAATTGACTGGAAGGCAGGAATAATTTGTGTGGGAGGTTTTAACTTTGGAAGAGAGTCGTGATATGATTCTAAGCGAACTAAGCCAAGGCACAATCAAGATCGCTGACGAAGTAGTGTCAATAATTGCCGGTTTGGCTACAATAGAAGTTCCCGGCATTGCTGGGATGAGCGGTGGATTTGTCGGCGGCATTGCCGAGATTTTGGGCAAGCGCAACTTGTCAAAAGGCGTTAAAGTCGCTGTCGGGGAAACAGAAACTGCTATCGATCTTTTCATCATCACTGATTATGGTGTCAGTATTCCCGATGTGGCAAAACAAGTGCAGAAAAATGTCAAGGTTGCCATTGAAAATATGACAGGCCTGGACGTGGTCCAGGTGAATGTCCACATTCAGGGTATAAAGCTGCAGCCGGTAGCTGAAGGCGAGATTGCTTCCGCCGCTGGCCGGCGCTGACCTTTTCCAGCAAATAAGGGGGTGCTTATGTTTTGAAGAATTTTGTTACAGCTTTATGGGTGCTAATGGTCGCTGTAATTTCCGCAATAATTATGTTGATTCCTTTTGTCCCTAACATCAGTGCCATGATTACAGATTTTGTAGGTTTTATGGAACAGAATCTTCCTTTTGCCGCAATTGCTGCTTTAATCCTTGGCCTGTCTATTTGGCTGTTCTTCTCCCAATTCCGGTCTAATAAACCGCATATGCCAAGCTCGGTTGTGCTTCACGCCGAGGGAGGAGAAGTGCGCATTGCTCTGGCCGCTATTGACACTTTGGTCAGGCAGGCAGCTAACGAGCTTAAGGGTGTCAGGGAGGTCAAGACCAGCTTTTTCCGCCTCAATGAAGGCCTGGGGGTTCACATCCGGACTACCGTCAGTTCCGAAGAGAGCATACCTGAACTGACCTCCCAACTGCAGCAGGTGGTAACCGAACATGTGCTCAATGTCGCTGGCGTTAAAATTGAAGAAGTAAAAGTACTTGTAGAAAATGTTGCTGTCGGCATGCGCAATCGGATAGAACTCCGCTAAAGGGGGGTAAATAATGGAGAACTCTTTTTTTCATATTCCCCACAGATGGATCGGAGCGCTGATAGGCCTCATTGGCTCGCTGATGCTTATTTTCCTGGGGTTTTGGAAGGCTGTGTTTGTCGTATTATGCGTAGGTCTGGGCTATTTCATCGGCCAGCGCCTGGACGGCGAGCAGTCAGTTTCTGAATTTCTTGGGCGTCTATTCCCCTCCCGGTAAGGGAAGGCGCTTTTTTTTGCGAAGGAGGACGACATGGCCAGAACCGCAACCAGATTGCTAGCTTTTTATATGATCTTTCAGGCAGGCTTCGGCCAAGATACAGATTATTCTCAGGCAATGCAAGAGTTTAAGCGTCCAGTTGATCCTGATTTTTTGCGCCAACTTGTGGATGGGGCGCTCAGCCAGGGCCGCTACCTGGATGAGGTTATAGAAATGTATGCTCGAGGCTGGTCTGTGGACCGGCTGCCCCGGGTTGACCTGGCCATCCTGCGCTTGGGGGCCTGGGAGCTGTTGGGGACAGATATCCCGCCGGCGGTGGCCATCAACGAAGCTGTAAAACTGGCCAAAGATTATGGCGGGGATGAGTCCTCGGCCTTTATCAATGGAGTGCTGGACAGCATTAAGGAGCGGCGGCAGGAGCTGGCCCCTGGCCTTGAAAAGACATAAATTTATTAACCCTGCATTTTCAGGGTTTTTCTTATTATTCACCTCTGAGTCAATCTATGGTAAAGTAGGATTGTGGTAATATCAATCCTAGACAGGACAGCCGGCGGAAGCCCGGGCAAACCTGAAAAAAATGCAGCCAAGGAGGGAACTAATTTGAATAAAATTATTGAGAGAAGAGACCTGACTCCTTCATTGATACAATTCATCGTGGATGCGCCCATGATTGCCCGCCGGGCCCAGCCGGGTCAGTTCATTATCCTCAAAGTTCGTGAACAGGGGGAAAGGATTCCCCTGACCATAGCCGATTTTGACCGGGAGCGGGGCACCATAACCCTGGTCTTCCAAGTGGTGGGCAAGTCTACAAGCCTTTTGGGCCAGTTGCAGCCAGGGGATTCAATCCCTGATCTCCTAGGTCCCCTGGGCGAGCCTACCGAGCATCCCCAGGGAAAATACGCTGTGTGCATCGGCGGCGGCGTTGGCGTCGCTCCCGTCTATCCCGAGGCAAAGGGTTTGCACCAGCATGGCTACCATGTAACTTCCATCATCGGCGCCCGCACTAGGGATCTCCTGTTTTTTGAGGAGGAAATGGCGGGGGTCAGCGATAAATTCTATGTCGCTACCGATGACGGCAGCAAGGGACAGAAGGGGTTTGTCACCACAATCCTGCAGCAGCTCATCGACGAAGGACAGCCCATTGACTTTGTCATTGCCGTCGGCCCCATCCCCATGATGAAGGCAGTTGCGAATTTGACCCGCAAGCATCAGATTAAGACTATCGTCAGCCTCAATTCCTTGATGGTGGACGGAACCGGAATGTGCGGCGGCTGCCGGGTTACAGTAGGCGGTGAGGTTAAATTTACCTGCGTTGACGGACCCGCCTTTGATGCCCATCTGCTGGACTTTGACGAGCAAACGCGCCGGCTTTCGATGTATAAAGACAAGGAGCAGGAGGTTAGAGAGTAATGGCCGAGAAAAAAACACGCAAGCATCCCATGCCAGCCCAGCCTGCGGCAGAGCGAATCAAAAACTTTAACGAAGTTCCCTATGGGTATACCAAAGAAACGGCAATTGGCGAGGCCCAGCGCTGCTTGCAGTGCAAGGCGCCAAGATGTGTCCAGGGCTGTCCCGTGGGCATCAATATCCCCGGCTTCATCCGCAAAATTAAAGAAGAAGATTTTCAGGGGGCCATTGACATCCTCAAGGACAAAAACAGCCTGCCTGCAGTCTGCGGCCGGGTCTGTCCCCAGGAAGAACAGTGTGAAAAGCTCTGTGTCGTCGGGATCAAGAATGAACCGGTGGCCATAGGCCGCCTGGAGAGATTTGCCGCCGACTGGGCTGCTAAACACGGCAATACAGAAGTTGAGCCCGTGCCCCTTACTGGACCGAAAGTGGCAATTGTTGGCTCAGGGCCTTCAGGATTGGCGGCAGCCGGGGAATTGGTGAAAAAAGGCTATCGAGTGACCATCTTCGAGGCCCTGCATCAGCCCGGGGGAGTCCTCATGTATGGAATTCCTGAATTCCGCCTGCCTAAATCAATAGTGCAGCATGAGATTGATGGCCTCAAAAAATTGGGTGTAGATGTTCAGGTCAACATGGTGGTGGGCAGGACTATCACCATTGATGAACTGATGAATGAGGAAGGTTACGAGGCAGTGTTCGTGGGCAGCGGCGCCGGCTTGCCGTATTTCCTGGGCATTCCCGGAGAAAACCTCAACGGCGTTTACTCGGCCAACGAATTTTTGACCCGGACTAATTTGATGCGGGCCTACTTGTTCCCCCAGTGGGACACCCCGATTCATATCGGCAAAAGGGTTGCCGTGGTGGGGGCGGGCAATGTGGCCATGGATGCCGCCCGCACCGCCCTGCGCCTAGGGGCCGAGGAAGTGCACATTGTCTATCGCCGTTCGGAAGCAGAAATGCCGGCCCGCAACGAAGAAATCGAACATGCCCGGGAAGAGGGAATCAAGTTCAGCCTGCTCACTAACCCGGTGGAAATCCTGGGGGATGAAAAAGGTTGGGTGACCGGCCTCAAGTGCCTGAAGATGGAACTGGGGGAACCGGACAGTTCCGGCCGCCGCCGTCCGTTGCCCATTGCCGGTTCGGAATTCATCCTGCCCATGGACGTGGTGGTTGTCGCCGTTGGTCAGGGTCCCAATCCCTTGATCCCCCGCACCACCGAAGGGCTGGAGACTAATAAATGGGGCAATATTGTCGCTGATGAAACTGGCGCCACTTCCATGCCTGCAATCTTTGCCGGCGGGGATGTGGTTACCGGGGCTGCTACAGTTATTAAGGCTATGGGCGCCGGCAAGGCTGCCGCAGAGGCTATTGATGCTTTTCTCCAGTCAAAAAAGGGAGGTAAAGAATAAATATGGCCGCCACAATTATCGACGGCAAGGCTGTCAGCAAAAAAATACGCCTGCAACTTACAGAAGAAGTGGCCGAGTTTAAGGCCAAGACTGGGATTACCCCCGGTCTGGCAGTAGTGCTTGTAGGTGAAGACCCTGCATCCCAGACCTATGTGCGCAACAAGGAAAAGTCTACAGTTAAGGCAGGAATGTATTCCGAGGTCCACCGCCTCTCTGCCGACACATCTGAAGAACAGCTGCTGAATCTGGTGGAGAAGCTTAATCAGGATATAAAAATTCACGGCATTCTCGTTCAGCTTCCCCTGCCAAAGCATATTGACGAGACCAAAGTCCTTAATGCCATCAATCCCCACAAAGACGTGGACGGTTTTCATCCCGTCAATGCAGGCCATCTCTTCATTGGCCAGGACAGCTTTATTCCCTGCACTCCCCATGGCATAATGGAACTGCTGGCCGATGAGGGCGTGGATCTAAAGGGTAAACAGGCAGTGGTCGTCGGCCGCAGCAATATTGTGGGCAAACCCGTGGCCATGCTCCTGCTGCAGCAACATGCCACAGTGACCATCTGCCATTCCCGCACTGCTGATCTCGGGGCTATTACCCGCCAGGCCGATGTGCTCGTTGTGGCTGTGGGGCGGCCGAACTTTATCACCGGTGACATGATCAAACCCGGGGCGGTGGTCATCGACGTGGGAATCAACAGGCTTGACCAGGGCCTGGTGGGTGATGTGGATTTTGAATCGGCGAAAGCAGTGGCCGGCAGCATTACTCCTGTTCCCGGCGGTGTTGGCCCCATGACCATTACCATGCTCTTGAAGAACACTTTGGCTGCTGCCCAAAAATGTTAGAAGATTCCCGTTTGCTGACGGTAAGTCAGCTCACTGATCATATCAGCCGGGCCATTCAGGCCAATCCTAAGCTCATTGATGTTACAGTGGCCGGGGAATTGTCCAACTTTGTCCACCACAGTTCCGGTCACATGTATTTTTCCCTCAAAGACAAGGATTGCAGCATCAAAGGGGTAATGTTCCAGACCTGGAACCGGCGCCTGCCCTTTGTCCCCCAAAACGGACAGCATGTATATGTGCGCGGGGATGTAGTCGTCTATAAAAAGGGCGGAAATTATCAGCTCAACGCATATGCAATGGAACCAGCCGGCCAGGGCGCTCTTGCCCTGGCCTTTGCCCAGCTAAAGGACAGGCTGGCGGCAGAAGGCCTCTTTGCAAACGAAAGAAAACGCCCTCTGCCCGCGTACCCCCGCCGGATTGGCCTGGTCACTTCTCCCCAGGCCGCTGCCCTCCAGGACTTTTTGGTCACTGCTTCCCAGCAGGGATGGCCGGTGGACTTTGAGCTGGCTCCTGCCATTGTTCAGGGGGAAAGAGGAGCGGCCTCGGTGGTGGCAGCCCTTGAACTCTTATACAGCCGCCAGCTGGATGCCATAGTGATCACCAGAGGGGGTGGTTCTCTGGAAGAGCTGTGGGTGTTTAACGAAGAGATTGTCGCTAGGACGGTGGCCGCATCCCCCATTCCGGTGGTCAGCGCCATTGGCCATGAAACCGACTTTACCATCTGCGACTTTGTCGCCGATGCCAGGGCCGCTACGCCTACCGCTGCAGCCCGTCTGGTTATCCCCGATGGCAGGCGCCTGGCGTCCGAATTGGCTCGGCAACGCCGGCGCCTGGCTGCCGCCGTGGCTGCCTTAGTTGACAGCCGCCGGAGCAAGCTGGACCACCTGGCCAGCCGCCCGATTCTCTCCAGGCCGCTGCAAATCCTCTTGCAGCCTCGCCAGAACCTTGATTTGGGAGCCTATAGATTTAAAACAGTCTTTACCCGCCTCCTGGAACAACGGCGCCACGGTCTCGGGGGGACTGCCGCCCGCCTGGCCGATCTCAACCCCATTTCTGTCCTCGGCCGGGGTTATTCCATAGTCCGGGATGAGAAGGGTATAATAAAGAAGATTAGCCAGCTTATGCCGGGCAAACTGGTCACCATTCAGATGCAGGATGGCCAGGCGCAAGCCAGCATACTGGCAGTGGGAGGGGATGGAGATGGAACCGAAATTTGAAGCAGCTCTGGCCAGGCTGGAGGAGATAGTCGACAGCCTTGAGGCCGGAGATGCCGACCTGGAAAAGGCCCTTAAGCTTTTCGAAGAGGGAATCAGCCTTGTTCGCGTCTGTGACAAGCAATTAAAAGAAGCAGAGCAGAAATTAGAGCAACTGAATGCCCAAGGAGAAGAAGATTAGTGAATATCAAAGAGTATATGGCGGCAAGGCGTGACTATTTTGATTCTAAGCTTAAAAATTTTTTGCCCAATCCGGACAGCTGCCCGGAAGTGTTGCTGCAGGCCATGGAATACAGCCTGTTGGCAGGGGGCAAGCGCCTGCGGCCGATTTTGGTCTTAGCCGCAGCCGAGAGCTGCGGAGGGCGGCTGGAAGCGGCCATGCCTCCGGCGGCGGCCCTGGAGATGGTGCATACTTATTCCTTAATTCACGATGACCTGCCTGCCATGGACGATGACGACCTGCGCCGGGGCAAGCCTTCCTGCCATAAAGTCTTTGGCGAGGGCATGGCGGTTTTGGCTGGGGACGCCCTGCTCACCCATGCTTTTTCCGTGGCGGCCCAAGGGGTGAATGAAGATCCCCTGCGCCGGCTGGCGGTAGTGGCTGAGCTGGCCAAGGCCGCTGGTCCTATTGGTATGGTAGCCGGGCAGGCCATGGATATTGCCGGCTTTGGCCTAATGGACGCTAGCCAGGTAAATCACATCCACAGATGCAAAACCGGGGCCTTAATCAAGGGGGCAGTGCGCATGGGCGCTATTATCGCCGGGGCGGGGGCAAAGGTTGTCCATGGGCTTACTCAGTATGCCGACTCTCTGGGATTGGCCTATCAAATTGTCGACGACATTCTCGATGTCACCGAAACCAGCCAGCAATTAGGCAAGAATCCCGGCAGCGACGAGAAAAAAGGCAAGCAGACCTTTGTTACTGTCCATGGACTGGAGGGGGCCAGGATAATGGCCGCCGCCGAGACCGCCAGGGCGGTCCAGGCCTTGCAAGCCCTGGGGGGAGATTATTCTCTTCTTCAGGACCTGGCTGAATATATCGGCCGGCGCTATGCTTAAAATGGCAAAAATTGGTCGTAGTTGATTTCAAACGGCAAAAATGTTTGAACTGCTAGAACAATGGTCTTCCTGTTTTTTGACATTGTTAATCTTAAAAAAACATGATAAACTAATATTAATTCATTTGGGTGGTGCAGTATCCTAGTCAATGCAACCTGTCTGAAGGCGGGCCTAAAAATCCGTCAAAGGGCATATCGATGAAGTTCCTGGTGCCGGCTTTTGACGCCCCGTCAGGGGTTGGTGCTGGGAGTTAAGGATTTGGGGCGATCTGCAAGGGCATGTAGGCGTTGACCCCATTTCCGCGGAGACCCAAGTGCGTGGTTTTATGCAGAGGGCATATTATTACGGCTTGGGGTGAACCTGCATGCGGTCCCGACCGATATTAAGAGGGGTTGTGTGCAGCGTAGCCTGCCTTGAAGTGGAATTGGTGGATTGCGGAATGCGGCCTGAAACTCGTAGGCCTACGGGTTGTTGGCTGCGCTTGAAACCTTTACTGCAAAAGAGGCTAGGACAGGGTCTGTATTGTTGAGGAAATCTCCTAGGCTGTTCGCAAGAGGTTGCGCTGGGATTAAAGTGCGGACTAAGTGGCAATCAAGCATTGCCGATGGTGACACGGCAAACCGGGACTCAATGGGGAACCGCCATGCCGGCGACGGATGGTGTCCCGGGGGGAAAACCTGCTTGACCTAAGCCGCAGCATTTACCTGCGTAGCCACCACCCATACATATTGGGGTGAAACCTTGGCCAATAACAAGAACCGACTGGGCTGGATACGGAGGATTTTGTTATGGACCTTTTTTTTATCTCTTTTCTTTAATGGAATTTCTCAGTCACTTTTGCTGGATTTGGGTATTGCCGGTTCTCTTCTTACCCTTTTGATGATTATCGCCACCGGTGTAGTCTTTGACATCATTGGCGTCGCTGCCACCGCTGCCAAAATGCCCCCTCTCAATGCCCGGGCCGCGAAAAAGGTTGTGGGAGCCAAACAGGCCATCAATCTGGCCCGTAATTCCGAACAGGTAGCCAGTTTCTGCAATGATGTGGTGGGGGATATCTGTGGAATCATCAGCGGTTCTGCTGCTGCAGCCATTGTCTTTAACCTGTTTGTTAATAACCCCAACCAGAGGTATATTAATATTATCACCATGGCCTTTGTCGCCTCCTTGACTGTTGGCGGCAAAGGGTTTGGCAAGAGTCTGGCCATAAACTATTCTACCGAGATTTTGATGATTGTAGGCAAAATTATAAACTTCGCCCAAAAACTTTTCCCTTTCCGCAAGGCCAAAGAAGGGCGCAGCAACGGAAAGTGAGGCTACCCAAGATGGACGAGAAACTCTTAAGCCGCATTAGTTGCCCTCACGATCTCCGGGGATTGAGTTCTGGAGAGCTGATTCAACTGGCAGCAGAACTGCGTCAGGAAGTATTGCAAGTGGTGAGTAAAAATGGGGGACACCTGGCTTCTAATCTGGGTGTGGTTGAACTTACTCTTGCCTTGCATACAGTGTTTGACAGCCCTACTGACAAGATTATCTGGGATGTGGGCCATCAATGTTATATCCATAAACTTTTGACCGGCCGCCAACCGGATTTTGCCACCCTCCGTTGTTTCGGAGGGCTTTCGGGCTTTCCGAAAACCAATGAAAGCGTTCATGATATAGCAGAGACCGGGCACAGCAGCACTTCTATATCTACTGCCATGGGAATGGCCATAGCCCGGGATCTCAATAAGGACAAATATAATATTGTTGCGGTAATCGGCGACGGTTCCTTGGGGGGAGGCATGGCCTTTGAGGCCTTGAATCATGCCGGCGCCCAGAAGCTGGACCTGACGATTATCCTTAACGATAATGAAATGTCCATTGCCCGCAATGTCGGGGGCCTTTCTTCTTATCTCTCCCGGGTGAGGACGGACCCCAAGTATACCCGGCTGTCGGAGGACTTGAAATTTGTTCTGCAAAAAATCCCTGCCATTGGCGATACAATGTATAAGGCCGCCGAAAGAATCAAGTCCAGCATTAAGTACTTGCTGGTCAGCGGCATGCTCTTTGAAGAATTGGGCTTCACCTATTTAGGGCCAATTGACGGCCATAATATTGGCGCCCTCCAGAGAATTCTGCGCCAAGCCAAGAGCTATAAGGGGCCGGTTCTCATCCATGTGGTCACCAAGAAAGGCAAGGGCTATGGCCCGGCTGAGGCCCAGCCTGCGAAATACCATGGTATCGGCGCCTTTGATTTGGAAACGGGTATACCTAATTCAAATGCCAAGACTTATACTAATGTCTTTTCCGACAAAATTTGTGCTCTGGCCCAATCGGATCCGCGGATTGTTGCCATCACCGCCGCTATGCCCGATGGCACAGGCCTTAGGCCCTTTGCCCAGAGGTTTCCCGGGCGATTCTTTGACGTAGGCATTGCTGAGCAGCATGCAGTGACCATGGCCGCGGGCTTGGCCCGTTCGGGCTACCGGCCTGTGGTGGCCATCTATTCCACTTTCCTGCAGCGGGCCTACGATCAGATTGTTCACGATGTCTGTCTGCCCAAGCTGCCTGTGGTGTTTGCCGTGGACAGGGCAGGTTTGGTGGGGGCTGACGGCGAGACTCATCATGGCATACTGGATATTGCCATGCTTCGCCACATCCCCAATCTTACTATTATGATGCCCAAAGATTATAAAGAGTTAGAAGGCATGCTGGATCTGAGCTTCAGCCTGCAAGGTCCCGTGGCAATCCGCTACCCCAGGGGATCTTCGGCGGCATTGCCGGTGACTTTGTCAGGATTGCCCTTGCAGGCTGGCAAGGGCGAGGTGCTTCGGGACGGCAGGGACATCGCCATTCTAGGCCTGGGTTCCACTCTTATTCCCGCCCTTCAAGCCCATGCTCAGCTTTCCAGCCTTGGCATCAGCGCTGCCGTAATTAATGTTAGGTTCATCAAACCTTTGGACCAGGAGCTGATTAAGCAGTTCGCCACAAGATGCGGCCGCTTGATTATCATCGAAGAGCATGTCATCGCCGGCGGCTTGGGCAGCGCTGTTCTGGAAGCGTGCAGCGCCCTGGGGGTTACGCCCGCTACTCGGCTGTTGGGCATCAGGGACCGTTTCGTGCCACATGGCAAGAATGCTGAACTCATGGAACTGTGTCATATAGCTGCCCCTGATATTGTGGCAGCAGCAAAAGAGCTCTTGTCCAGGGAGAAGGTTCAAATTGGCAGAGAAAAAAAGGCTTGATCTATTGGTAGTTGAACGTGGTCTGGCGACTACCCTGGCCCGGGCCCGCACTACGATAATGGCCGGCCTGGTCCTGGTTGACAAGGTGCTGATGGATAAGCCAGGAGCCTTGGTAAATGTTGATTCTCAGCTGGAACTAAAGGGGGAGGCCAGTCCCTATGTCAGCAGAGGGGGGAAGAAACTGGCAAAGGCTCTGGACAAATTCGCCATTGATTTGAATGGCAGGATTGTTTTGGATGTGGGGGCATCTACCGGCGGATTTACTGATTGCTGTCTCCAGGCCGGGGCCAAACTGGTATATGCCGTTGACGTGGGCTACGGCCAGTTGGCATGGGCGCTGAGGACCAACAGGAAAGTAATAAATTTAGAACGCACAAATATCCGACATCTGACAAGTGAGCAGCTGACCCAGGGGATGCCGGACTTTTGTTGTATCGATGTGGCCTTTATCTCCTTGCGCCTTGTCTTGCCTGTTATTGCTCAGCTGGGCCCCCGGGAGCTGGTCATGCTGATAAAACCACAGTTCGAAGCCAGTCGGGAACAGGTGGAGAAAAAAGGTGTGGTCCGCAGTCCCGCTGTCCATCTCCTGGTCATCAACCAGGTGGTGGCCAAGGCTGCAGAACTTGGGTTTGCTCTGTGGAATCTGGATTTTTCTCCGGTTCAGGGTCCCCAGGGCAATATCGAGTACCTGGCCCATGGCTTTTTCGCCGACAGCCTTCCTGCTGTCAGCCCTTCACCCCAGCTGGTGGTGGAAGCTGCCCATGCATATTTCAAGTAAACCGGTTGCGCCGGTTCGCTTTTGTTGCGCAGGAAATCTTTTTTTTTTGTTGAAGTATACAGGCAGGAGGCGATAGTCTTGCTCACTGCTATTGACTACATAATCATTGCCAGCTTTGCTTTTTTGCTTTTGCTGTACAAGGTCGTTCGGGACTGGTACGGCATCAGAGATGTGCCTCGGAGAATTGACGAAAAGGCCGCTGACTTGCTGCGGGAAGAGGGCTACCATGTTCAGGCTAGAGCGGCGGTTAAATTTATTGATTTTGATATTGAGGGCAAAATTCATCGCCAGAAGGTCAAGGCTGACCTGGTTGTCCGCAGCGGCCTGAAGAAATATGTTGTGGAAGTAAATGCGAAAGATGCAGGCAGTATGCGCAACGCTGACATCCGCCGCCGCATTTTGGAATATAAAATTGCCTTTGCCCCCAATGGTATCATGACTGTAGACATGGACCGGGAGAGAATCCGGATCATAAAAATAAGCAACCGCCGTTGGCTCAATACTCTGCTGGCTATGGGAGCTGCCGTTTCTTTAGGGGCGGTAATCTACTTGTTTGTGAGGTTTTTATAATGAAGGCAGTGGGGATAATCGCCAATTTATCAAAGCCCGATGTCCGCCGAATATCGGCGGAAATCTGCTCCTGGTTTCTGGACCGCGGTATTCGGGTCTATGGGCAGCAGGAGCTGGCTTGCGGCCATGGTTTTACCCTGGGGCAGCCTCTCCCCGAAGTGGATCTGATTATGGTTTTGGGAGGCGACGGCACTTTCCTGACAGTGGCGGGAATGTATGGCCCTGCGGAAATTCCGCTGCTGGGTGTAAATTTGGGCCATTTGGGCTTTCTCACTGAAGTTGAGATGGGTGACCTGGAATCGGCATTAGAAAAACTGGTGCAAGGGGACTATCAGGTGGAAAAGCGGTCGATGCTCTCGGCGCGGGTGCTGCGCCATGGCGAGACAGTATCCCAGGCCCTGGTCCTAAATGATGTGGTTATCGGCAAGGGTCCCCTGGCCAGAATCATTCACCTGGAGGTATCGGTGGAAGGGGTAAGCATTGGCAGCTATCGGGGGGATGGACTCATTGTCGCGACACCCACAGGCTCCACCGGCTATTCCCTGTCGGCTGGGGGGCCCATTGTCGCTCCCAATGTGGATTTGATTGTCATTACCCCCATTTGCCCCCACACCCTCAATGTCCGGCCCATTGTTGTGGCTAGGGATTCTCTGGTCACCGTGGATATAAAAACCTGCCAGCAGGATACCTTTATGACTCTTGACGGTCAGCAGAGCTTCATGCTGGACTGCGCCGACCGCCTGGAAATCACAAACTCAGAGCATCATACATCCCTGGTCCGGCTCAGCGGCAAAAACTTTTTTGAAATCTTGGCCAAAAAAATAATGGCTCAAAATCGCTAAAGGGGGAGAGGATTTTGCTCCGGGAATTGCACATAGAAAATTTTGCCCTCATTCAAAAACTGACAGTGCCCTTCGGAGACGGACTGAATATCCTCACCGGCGAGACCGGAGCCGGCAAATCAATAATCATCGATGCCCTTAACCAAGTTTTAGGAGAACGGGCGTCTTCGGAACTGGTGCGCTCGGGAGAGGAAAAGGCTTCAGTTACAGCTGTAGTGGATGTCGATCCCAACCTCCTGGCACGCTTGGCGGAATTGGGTCTGGAGACCAGGGAGGGCAGTGTCATCTTGCAGCGGGAAATCTATGCCAACGGGAAAAGTCAGGCCCGCATTGACGGGCGCCCTGTCAACCTGGCTGTGCTCCGTGAAATTGGCAGCATGCTGGTTGAGATACACGGCCAGCACGAGCATCAAGCTTTGCTGGATGAAAATTCCCATCTGTCTATGGTGGACGCTTATGGCGGCGCTGAACTCCAAGCCGTCAGCAGTGAATACCAGTTGGCCTGGCAGGAGCTGTCCAGCCTGAAAAAAGAAATTGCCGGCCTCCACGGGGATCAGCGGGAACGGGAACGCCTGCTGGATTTGCTTCAGTACCAGGTGGATGAAATTGAACAGGCCGCCCTCACCCCCGGGGAAGAAGAATCTCTGCTGGCCGAACAAAAATTGCTGCAAAACGCCCGCAAGCTGCTGGAAGTTTGCCACTCCAGTTACCAGGCTTTGTACGAGGCTGAGAGCCAGAACCCTGTAATCGAGATATTGGCTTCTGTCGTGGCCAGCCTCAAGGACTTTCGTGAGTTAGACGGCACTTTGGAACAGGCCTGCACCCAGCTGGAAGAGTCCCTGTACTCAGTAGAAGATGCAGCTCAGCAGCTGCGCGGTTTCGCCGAAGGTTTCTCCTATGATCCTGAGCGGCTGAATGAAGTGGAGGAGCGCTTGGAACTTATTTATGATTTAAAGCGCAAATACGCTGATTCTGTTGGGGGGATTCTGGCGTGGAGAGATGAGAAATCTGCAGAGATTGAACGCATTCGCAATACCGAGGTTCGACATGCCCAGCTGACAGAAATGATTGACGCCGCCGCCGCCAAGGCAGGCAAACAGGCTTTGGCCCTCAGCGCTCTCCGCCAGCAGGCGGGCAGGGATTTGGCAGAGGCAATCGTCGGCGAATTGGCTTATCTGCAAATGGCCAACACTCGTTTCCAAGTGGAATTTGCAGTATGCAATTCTGAGGAGGGACTGCCGGTGGAGGGCAGAAGGCTGGCTGCTTCGGCAACCGGCATTGACGATGTGCGCTTCTTGATTTCTCCCAACCCCGGCGAGCCTTTAAAACCCTTGTCTAAGATTGCATCTGGCGGCGAAATGTCAAGAATTATGCTGGCCATCCTCAACGTATTGGCCAAGCTGCGCCCTGTCCACACTATGATTTTTGACGAAATTGATGCCGGCATCGGCGGCAGGGCTGCCCAGGCCGTAGCGGAAAAGCTGGCTGCAGTTGCTGCCCAGCGCCAGGTTATCTGTGTCAGTCACCTGCCCCAGGTTTCATCAATGGCAGATACCCATCTTTATATCTATAAGGAGCAAGGGGGCGAGCGCACACTGACCAAGGTCACCCGGTTGGACATGGAAGGCAGGGTGGAGGAGCTGGCCCGGATGCTGGGGGGCGCGGAGGTAACTCCTGCTACCATTGAGCATGCCCGGGAGATGCTGAGCATGGCCAGCAAGGCAAAATTAGGCGATTAAAATATTTATTCCAAAAAGTTTTGGCATAAAAAACACCTCCTTCCAGTGAACTGCTCCCTGTCAAGTAGACAGGTGAAATAAGTAAAACTGTTTGGCTGG